>Ga0208100_100814_pt1 | contig 10676 bp, 8 predicted proteins | sample SubbioR11_8A_Aug_FD_184817 | JGI IMG/M metagenome (GOLD analysis project Ga0208100, IMG submission 184817) | Serpentinite rock and fluid subsurface biosphere microbial communities from McLaughlin Reserve, California, USA - CR11_8A_Aug (SPAdes) | ecosystem: Environmental > Terrestrial > Deep... | reverse complement strand
TACTTTAGTTGCCTTAAGAGATGCTACCGCCTTATCATGAGAGGCAACTGCAAGGGTATAATTTGTCTTGGATTGATTTGATTCTTGTTCAGAAATAGCACCTGATTCAAACAATAGCTTGTTATTTTCGTAATCTCTTTTCTTTGTTTGAAGATCTATTTCGGTGGTTTTGACATTATTTCCAGCACTGATTAGTTCGGAATTGAAACCATTTTCAAACTGATTTTTAGCATCTTGATAGATGTTTTTCTTATTTTGAAGGTCAATGGCTGAATTTTTTTCCGAATTATTTAGATTGCTGCGTTGTTGTGCAATATCTAGTTCTAAGGATGCTGAATCAAGCTTTGCCAATAAATCTCCTGCCACCACTTGATCTCCTACGCTCACAAATAATTCCTTGACAGGATAATTCAAAGTGGAATAAACATTCTGAGAATTCTGACTCTTGATATTTCCGGATACACTTATGCTGTTGACAAGGTCAGTTTTAGAAAGTGTAGTATAGGGTACATTATCAGCACTACTATTTCTGCCCGGTAAAAATGATCTGATTCCAAGCAAGCTAACTATGGCAATTATTATTGTGCCTGCAACAATTGATTTTTTGAATTTGAATATTTTTTTCATATTTATCACCTGACTCTCGTTTTAATATAATGATGATATCAAAACAATGTGGCAGAAAAATGGCAGAAATACGAAAGATTGTGTCAGAGCATAAAAAAAGCGTCTTAGACGCTTGTATGTTCTGACTTCTAGCTTGATAATGTGAAAGTAAAAGTACTCCCTTTTTCCAGACTACTCTCAACAAAAATCTCCTCTCCCAAGCGTTGGATAATTTCAAAGGCTATGGCAAGCCCTAAACCTGTTCCTTGGGTAGCATGTGCCTTATCAACCTTATAAAATCTGTCAAATATATGTGGCAAATCAACTGCGGATATGCCTATACCTGTATCGGACACAGAGATCTTCACAATATTATCATCCGAAGTTGCGTATAGCAAGATAGTTCCTTGCACAGGAGTGTACTTTATGGCATTATCGAGTAGGATAATAAGCACTTGCTCAACTAAATCGAAATTGCTATTAATAACAACATCCTCTGCCAGAGCTGAAAATGAAAAATTTATACCTTTCTCATTTGCCAGTACACAGTAGCGATCAGCAGTATTTGTCATGACCTCGTTGACCTGGAATATTTTTCGTTCTATAGCAGTTGGATCTGACTGCAGTCGGGATAATGTAAGCAAATCATTAATAAGCCTTGTAAGCCTTATGGTTTCATATAACATATGGGCATAATAACGTTTTTTTGTAGTTTCATCAGAAACCATGTCATCAACTAATGTTTCTGATAATGCCCTAAGGGCTGATACGGGGGTGCGTAACTCGTGGGAAACATTGGAAACATAGTCCCGTCTAGTTTGTTCTAGTCGCTCTGATTCGGTAACATCTCGAAACAAACCAACTGCACCTGCGATATGATTTAATTCATCAGTTAATGGACAAATCGTGATTCTTAGACCCATTTGTTTCCACTTCATACTACGCACAATCGTGTATCCTTGCGAAATCACAGTATCAAAGTCTTCCCATAACTCTCGGCTAGGGATGATTCCCATAGGACCATCTTCTTGCCTTGTACCGAAAATACTGCGGATAGCGGGATTAATATGGGTGATACTTCCGTCCGCATCTATGGCTACAATCCCTTCAGACAAGCCGTCAATTGTCTGTTTAAGTCTGTTTCGTTCTATCTCTAGAGCTGAGATTGTATGGGATAGCCTAGAGGATAAGTAATTGAGCGAACGTCCAAGTTCTCCAAGCTCTCCTTTATATGTTTCATTGGCTTGTTCTGTAAGATTTCCATTAGCCATATTGATTGCCACATCTCTCATCTGTTTTAGTGGATTCACAAGATGCTTTGTAATACGATACACAGGAAAAATCATTAGAAGTAAAACACCTAACGCACTTAATATCATAGAATTCCTAAGCCCTACTAAAGCTGTTGCAAACTCTTCAGGTGGCTTAGTCAGAAAAACGGCACCTGTAATCGTGGTATCATTAAAGATAGGCTTACCTACTACAAGAAACGGGCCATCTTCTTTAAAGTTGCTAGACATAACTTCTTGCCCAGATAAGGCTAAATGAAGATATTCTCCGAAAATCTCATTTAGCATAGGGCTAATGCGATGTTGAAATTCTTTTGGAAATCGTGACAACAGCATACCTTCATTACTTATTATGAGCTTGCCTTCTCTGTCGTAAACGAATACTGTGGCATTCCAAACTTCGTTATTGATTGAAAACTGCTCATCAAGCTCATGTTTTGTAATAAAGCCCTGCTGGTATTTCAAAACCAAATTAGAAATTGCTTGTGCTTTTGGCTTAAGTTCACGGATTTGCATTTCAATGAACATATCATTGCCAATGAACAAAAAGATTATCGTATTGAGAATTAAGTATAATATTATTGTTCCTATCAATAAGGAAAGCATTCTTCTAAGAAATACATTTTTTTTCACGACAACTCCTATTCCGCCGAATTGATACGACATGCAAACTAATGGAAAACCTAGTTTTCTTTATTATTACTTAAATACTTCAAACTTATAGCCCACTCCATAAATGCTTCGGATACTCCATTTCATATTAGCAGAAGACAGTTTTTGGCGGATACGCTTTATTTGCGTATCAACGCTTCGAGTATCACCAAAGTAGTCCGATCCCCAAACCTCTTGTAGTATTTGCTCCCTATCAAAAACCTGTCCAGGATGAGAAGCTAATAAATAAATAAGTTCTACTTCTTTGGGTGTAAAGTGCAGAAGTTTTTCATTAAGGCGTACCTCATAAGACGATATGTTTATTTCCAGTCCTTCAAAGCGTAATATGGATTTGTTTTCGTTGCTCTTTGAGGGTTTGCGGCGTAAAACCGTTTTTACTCTTGCCACTACTTCTCGTGGGCTAAAGGGTTTCACTATATAATCATCAGCACCTAACTCAAGCCCAAGAATTTTATCTATCTCTTCACCTTTTGCGGTCAGCATTATAATAGGAACATCTGTTGTCTTGCGAAGCGTTCGACAGACTTCGATCCCGTTAATTTTCGGCATCATGAGATCTAAAATAATTAAATCAGGGTTTGCTTCATAGGCTTTTCTTATTGCTTCTTCGCCATCATATGCAGAATCATAAGTAAAGCCTTCGGCTTTCAGATATAAAATTATTGTCTCGTGAATAATGAATTGATCATCACAAATCAAAATATGCCCAACTGTATTCAAAATAAAATCACCTCTGCCATAATTATTTTTCTTTTTGAAATATTCCCGGCACCCTTACTATGTTCGCCTGTGTTGTGAGGGGCTTAATCCTACATGTTGTTTAAACACTTTAGAAAAGTGAGCTGGATTTGAAAACACGAGTAAAGTGGCTATTTCTGTAATTTCAGTTGTGGTATATTCCAAAAAGTATTTAGCAGCTTCAATTTTTTGTTGATGTATAAAGGTAGTGAGATTAATCCCTACTTCCTTTTTAAAGAGCTTGGACAAATAGTCAGGAGATTTCGCCGTCAGCTTAGAAAGGTCAGAAAGTGTTATTTTTTTCGTGATATTTTCATTGATGTACCTAATAATCTGTCTGATAGGATGAGAAAAATTGATCATCTGCTTTTTCTGTCCGAGTTTGATAAATTCTTCGAGCATCTTAAACTCATAGTCTGACAGAGCTTTTGCATCATCAAATAATTCGATTTGGTTTATGAAAACATCGCTCAAGGCAAAGGCATCTTCAGGATTAATGCCTATTTCTAAGACGGCTCTGGTGAATAAAGTGCAGGAGGAGATAAGAGAATTCTTAATGGATCGCAAAGGAATTTTAGCCAGAACTGCCCTTTCTGAGGAATTGATTTCCTTGAGTGTCTGCATGCTTTCATTTATTAAGCCCATCTTGATTTCAGTGAGCAATTTTTTCTCTAAAGAATAAGAAGGATGCTGATAAGATAGATTTAGATTTTTGAGTTTTTCCTTTATTAGATGGGTATTCATTTTTCCCTCCTAATTTTATGTCGTAATTATAACAATTATAACAGAAATGTATAAGAACTCAAAGGTGAAAAAGTATATAATTTACAGCAAGGAAACAATCATGTCTAAATGGAATAATGGTTAAAAAACAATTTATTATATTTAGAGTAATTGTTTCTAAAAAATGATGGGGGGAAAATGTAATGAAAAAAATTTTAACAATAGCATTAGTAGTTTCTATGCTCATGCTACTAGTTGTAGGTTGCGCTAGCCCTGCTACTGAAGCGCCTGCTACTGAAGCACCTGTTGAGCAATCTGTGGTTATCTATCAGAACAAGGTTGAAATCGGTGAACAGTTAACTGCTTTAGCAGCATTGTATGAGGCTGAAACAGGGGTAAAAGTAACTGTTAAAACTTCAGGCGGAGATACTCCGTATGCAGAAACCTTAAAAGCAGAGTTCCAATCAGACAGACAACCTGATATCTTTGTTATTGAGGGAATGGGTGGATATAACACTTGGAAATCACAGTTGACTCCTTTTGACGGAGACGAGTGGATCGACCTCACCTCATTGGAATTTGCTGTGGACGGTAAGGTATACGGTTTCCCGGTAGCGGTTGAAGCCTGGGGAATGGCCTACAACGTTGAGATTTTAGAAAAAGCCGGCGTTGATCCAGCTACATTGACTTCACAGGAAGGTTACAGAGCAGCCTTTGAAAAAATTGACGCTATGAAAGACGAATTAGGTCTTAAATCCGTAGTTTCTATGGGGGCAGGTCCTGATTTGAGATGGGTAACCGGACTTCATAACTTTAATGGTTATTTATCTGCCGGTCTACCTTATGGAGACACTACCGTACTTGATAAATTACTTAATGGCGAGGCAGATATGGATAGACTTACTGAGTATGCAGATTGGGTAGAATTATTGTTCCAATATTCAGACAGAGCAGTTCTGTTAACCGGAAATTATGATGCACAAGTTGCTCCGTTTGCAACAGGGCAGGCTGCCTTTATTCATCAAGGCAACTGGATTGATCCATGGCTGATGTCAAACAATGTGGATTTTGAAATGGCGTTTGCACCTCATGCTTCAGTAAAGGGAGAGCACAATGCGATCTTTATTGGTGCACCATCTTACTATGTACTAAACAGTAACAGTGAAAACTTGGAAGCTGCAAGAGATTTCCTAAATTTCATGGCAACTTCAGAAGCGGGTCACAACTACATGGTTAATGAGGCAAAAATGGTTCCTGCATTCACTAATGTAACACTTGTGCCGGATGCTCCTCTATCAGCCAATGTAACAGAGTGGCTTGCAAAGGAAAATGGTGCCTATACTTGGCTACAAAATGACATGCCAGATGGATTTGGTATGGGAACAATAGGACCGATATATGAAAGCTTTGCAAAAGGTGCTATTGACAAACAAGAATTTATCAATCAATTAGCTGCAAAAATAGATGAAATAAAATAATTCCAAATGATGGGGTGTGGGGTTCACTCGCACCCTATTGTTATAATAGTTGTGGGAAAAGGGGTGAATTATGAGTAAAAAAATAAAGGATAAAATATTATTTTGGTCCTTCTTGGCTCCGGCCCTCTTCTCATTTGTTTTGGTTGTTGTTGTCACATTCTTTATGGGAGTTTATTATTCCATGACAGATTGGACAGCAATTGCAGGGGTAGAGCCACAATGGGTGGGATTGAAGAACTATATGAATATGTTCGCAGATATTGCCTTTCAGTATTCATTTATCCGAACATTTTTATTTACAATACTCAGTTGTGTAATTATTAATATGGTGGCGTTGTGTCTTGCATTTTTGGTGATCAGAGAAATTCCCCTAAAAAACTTTTATAGGGCTGGTTTTTTTATTCCAAATTTAATCGGTGGCTTGGTACTTGGATATATATGGCAGTTTATTTTCAAAAATATTGTTCCGGCCATTGGGGGGTTACTAGGTATTGAGGCAATTGAAAACTTGCTGATATTAGCTTATCCAAATCTGACGTTATTTGGTTTGATTTTTGCTTTTACTTGGCAATACGCCGGGTATATCATGATGATTTATATAGCCGCTTTACTGAATGTACCACAGGAATTGACTGAAGCAAGCGAGATTGATGGGGCGAATTTTTGGCAAAAGCTTTGGAATGTTACATTTCCAATGATTGCCCAAGCCTTTACAATCACATCTTTTTTAACTCTTGTGAATTCCTTTAAGCAGTTTGATATAATAGTTGCTTTGACAAATGGAGGACCTGCCGATATCTATAAGGGTGTAGTGGTTAACTCAACAGAGCTGTTGGCAGTGCATATCTATGATGTGGCTTTTAAATTCAACAATATGGCACAGGGTCAGGCAATGGCTATTGTATTCTTTTTAGTGCTTTCGGGTTTTTCTTTAGCTCAAGTTTATTACAATAAGAAGAGGGAGGTTGAGATGTGATGGTCCAAAAAAGAAGAGTGATATCCATTTCGCTAACTGCTTTGACAGTTCTGTTATTTTTGCTGGCCATGTTTCCATTTTTTGTTGTAATCATCAACTCGGCAAAGGAATCGTTAGAGATCATTGTTAATCCTCTTTCGATGCCAAAGCAGTGGTCGCAGATGTGGGAGAACGTAAAGGAAATTTGGAATAACCCAAGCATACGATATCCTTCAAGTGTCATGTCATCCGCCATTATTACAATAGGATCTCTTACTGCCATATCCCTTTTTTCAGCTATGGCCGCCTGGATGCTGGTAAGGACTAAGAGTAGGACGTCGACATTTTTATTCTTACTTTTCCTAAGCGGGCTGATTATTCCATTTCAGGTAGTAATGTTTCCATTGGTGGAGCTTTTTCGAATCATTAGGGAGGTTACGGGAATTCCGATGCTTAGAACCTATCACGGTATAATTTTGGCATATATCGGTTTTGGAGCACCTCTGTCAGTCTTTATGTTTCACGGCTTTATCAAGTCAATTCCTTTAGAAATCGAGGAAGCTGCCACTATTGATGGGTGTTCAAAGCTGCAAACTTTTTTTTGTATAATTGTACCAATTCTTAAACCGATTTTCATGACCATTATTATTTTAAATGGAATTTGGATTTGGAACGACTTTTTACTACCGTCTTTGGTTTTGGGAGTAGGTCAGGACATCCAGACAATTCCATTGGCGATCCGAGCTTTTGCAGGCTCTTTCTTGAAAAAATGGGATTTAATAATGACGGCTGTAATGATGGCAGCAATTCCAATCGTTGTAATGTTTTTATTTGTGCAAAAGCACATTATTAAAGGAATGGTTTCAGGATCAATAAAATAATTTTTAAGTAGAGGGAAACTATGAATAATTTCAGATTAGAAAGTAAGGAACTCCTAGTAGATGAGAGCTTGCTCTATACAGGGAATGGATATATTGGTGTTAGAGGTAATTTTGAAGAAGGCTATCCTGAGAGCTATAGCACTGTCAGGGGAGCCTACATTGCTAGTTTTTATGAAACTATCGATGTTGAGTACGGCGAAAGTGCCCATGGATTTCCAAAGACCGCACAGAAACTGATTAATGTCTTTGATCCACAGTCAATAAAAATTGAGATTGATGGAGAACAATTTTCCTTGTTTCAGGGGGAAGTTTTAAATTTCCACAGAGAGATGAATATTGAAAAGGGTTATTCATTAAGGGACGTGGAGTGGGTTTCACCTAAGGGGCATCATTTGAAGTTAGAGATCAAACGCATGACCTCCTTTGAGACATTAGAATTGATGTTGATCGATTATACAGTCACCTCTGTTAATTATTCAGGGATGATAAGAGTAAACTCATCTATAGAGGGAGATGTTAGCAACTATACGAATGCAGATGACCCAAGGGTTGCTTCTAAGCATGCCAAGGTATTAAGCATTGCAGAGAAGGAGATAGGCGATCAAAGCGTATTTATGGCTGGGGTTACAAATCGATCTAAATTAAAGATGGCAGTAACCATGGCACATGACATCACTATGGATTACAAGATATTAGATAAAAGCATTGAAGGTCATGCTCAGCTTCAAATTTCAGAGGGAGCCTCTGTAACCTTTGCAAAGTATATTGTTTATACCGATAGTATCAGACACTCAAACTTATCGGGACAAGGGAAGAGAATCATACAAAATGCAGTGATGAAAGGGAAAGAATATTGGTATGCAGCACAGAAAAAGTATTTAGACAATTTTTGGAAGTATGCGAAGGTGGATGTAGAGGGAGAAGGGGATGTTGAGAATTCTCTGAATTACAACATCTATCAGCTCTTAGCTTCTGTAGGCAAGGATATCCATAGTAATATCTCTGCAAAGGGATTGAGCGGAGAGGGTTACGAAGGTCATTATTTTTGGGACACAGAAATTTACATTATCCCATTTTTCACACTGGCTAATCCAACCATTGCAAAAAACCTGTTGATGTTTAGATATAATACCCTCCCCTATGCTAAGGAAGAAGCCTTGATCATGGGTCATACGAAAGGTGCTAAAATACCATGGAGGACGATCTCTGGCAGTGAATGTTCTGCTTATTTTCCTGGTGGTAGTGCTCAGTATCATATAAATGCTGATGTTGCTTATTCCAACATTCAATATTATTTATATACCTTGGATTTGGATTATATCTGCGATTATGGCTATGAGATACTATACGAGACTGCAAGACTTTGGTTAGAGATTGGACACTTCAATGATCAGGGGCAGTTTTTTATCACAGGAGTGACCGGACCTGATGAGTATACAGCCATAGTGAATAATAATTATTATACCAATGCTATGGCAGGATATCATTTGCAGTGGACGGTAAAATTCAGTCAATTATTAAAAGAAAGATATCCATCTTCGTGGGAAGAATTGGTCAATAAACTTCAAATCACAGAAAACGAAATAAACAGCATGGATAGGGCGGGACAGAGAATGTTTTTGCCATACAGTGATGAATTGGGCATCAACTTGCAGGATGATGGCTTTCTGAACAAAAAAGAATGGGATTTTGAAAATGTGCCTAAGGAAAAATATCCGCTGGTGCTTAACTATCACCCCCTCATTATCTATAGCCATAAGGTATTAAAGCAAGCAGATACGGTACTCTGCCACTTTTTACTGGATAACGCACCTGATAATGTGATTCAAAATTCATATTATTACTATGAAAAGCTGACTACTCATGATTCGAGTTTGTCACCCTGTGTGCATAGTATAATGGCTTCGAGAATCAATAACCCAGAAAAAGCTTATCATTATTTAATGGACACATTAAGACTTGACTTAGATAACCTGCACGGAAATACAAAAGATGGCCTTCATATAGCAAATGCAGGAGGGGCTTATATGGCAATTGTTTATGGGTTTGGAGGGCTAAGGATTAAAGAAGATGGTCTTCACCTAAGACCAACAAAACCTCCTCATTGGTCAAAGCTGACCTTTAGATTAAATTTCAGAGGGGCTTTGGTAAAAGTGACCCTAGGAGATCAGTTGTTGATAGAAACTGATCAGCCAATTGATATACTGATTGATAATAAAGAATACCATATAGAAAATCGAATGGAGACCAACTATCATGAACGGAATTAAAGGCTTTATATTTGACATGGATGGAGTTTTGACAGAAACGTCTGAAAATCATTATTTGGCGTGGAAAGATCTTGCAAGCAGCATTGATATTGAAATTGACAGCTCGATTAATGAAAAATTAAAGGGTGTTTCAAGAAAAGACTCGTTAGAGGTTATTCTTCGACACGGGCATAAAGAAAATATGTATTCCGAGGAAGAAAAGAAAGAATTTACAGAATTAAAGAATAACAGGTATCTGGAAATGATTAATAGTTTTGACGAGAACAATCTATTTCCGGGAGTCCTTGAACTCTTTAAGGAATTAAAAAGAAGAGGAATCAAAATTGCGATTGCCTCCGCTTCAGAAAGTGCAGCAAAGCTTGTGGAATTGATGAAAATAGGCTCCTTCATTGACTTTATTGCAGATCCCAGGAAAGTACCCGGAAAACCCAACCCTGATATTTTCATACAAGCAGCAAACGGACTTGAGCTTAAACCCAAAGAATGCGTAGGCGTAGAGGATGCCATCGCAGGAATTGAGGCAATTAAGTCAGCGGGGATGTTAGCTGTAGGAATTGGTTCAAGGGAGCAATTGCAAGATGCGGATCTGATTTATCAGCAGACGGGACAGCTGGATATTGAGGAAATCAGTAAATTTTTCGAAGGATTGGAGGAGCAATCGAATGATTAAACGAAGCAGCGGAGTGTTGCTTCATATTTCCTCCTTACCAAGTCCTTATGGTATAGGTACTTTTGGAAAAGAAGCATATCGTTTTGTGGATTTTCTTCATGAAGCAGGACAGTTATATTGGCAGATTCTTCCACTTGGAATTACTGGTTATGGCGATTCTCCCTATCAGTCGCCATCTGCCTTTGCAGGGAACCATTATTTTATTGACCTTGAGGTTTTAGTGGAGGAAGGATATTTGGATAGGGGGGATCTTTCCCATCTCAATGAAGAAAACAAGAGTCTTCCCGTGGACTACAATGATATATTTTTAACTCGAGAGCCTCTTCTTAGAAAAGCCTATGACAGACAATACAAAAACAACAAAAAACAGGTAGCGGACTTTTTTAACAAAGAA
>Ga0208100_100812_pt1 | contig 10690 bp, 8 predicted proteins | sample SubbioR11_8A_Aug_FD_184817 | JGI IMG/M metagenome (GOLD analysis project Ga0208100, IMG submission 184817) | Serpentinite rock and fluid subsurface biosphere microbial communities from McLaughlin Reserve, California, USA - CR11_8A_Aug (SPAdes) | ecosystem: Environmental > Terrestrial > Deep... | reverse complement strand
CGTTGCGCCCGCCCAGAAAGAACGGCACGTCGGCCCCGAGTGTGAGGCCGATGCGCTGCAGATCGGCCCCATTCAGCCCCAAGCCCCAGAGGCGGTTGAGCGCGAGCAAGGTGCTGGCGGCGTCCGACGAGCCGCCACCCAAGCCGGCTTGCTGCGGTATCTGTTTGTCGAGCGCGATCTGTGCACCCCACGTGCAGCCGGTGGCGCTTTGCAGCGCCCGCGCGGCGCGCAGCACGAGGTCGTTGGCCGGCAGGGCTTGCTCGGGCTTGAGGTCTGGGTTGAGGTCCAAGCGGCTGATCTGGCCGCCACTGCGGCGCTCGAAGTGCAGGGTGTCGCACCAGTCGATGAGCATGAACACCGACTGCAACAGGTGGTAGCCGTCGGCGCGCCGGCCCACGATGTGCAAAAACAGGTTGAGCTTGGCCGGAGCCGGCACGTCGAGCAGCTGGCGCAGGGTCATAAGGAGGGCGCTAAATGGAGGCGGAGGCTGAGTCTCAATGCAGGATCAAGCGCAGCTCGACCGCCGGCGTGGGCAGCCAGCGCCGCGCCTGCAGGCGGCCTTGGGCATGGCGCGACAGATCGGCCTGCCAGCCTTCGATCTGGACCTGCTGCCCGCGCAGCCAAGCAAACAGGGCCGGCAGCGGCAGCGCGACACCAGTCAGGGCGGCGCTGAGCTCGTCCATGTGCGCAAAAACGCTGGTGCGCCCGTTGTGCAGCAGCAGCGCCTGCTGGGCGTCCCACTGGGCGTGCGCCACCCTTTGCCCTAGGGGGCTTGATAGGCTGAGGCTGCCGCTGTCGGCGTTGCCCCAGAGCTCAAAGTTGGCGCTGAAGTGCTGCACGGGTTCGGTTTCGATGCTCAGCGCCAAGCGTCCACTCCAGTGGGTGCGCTCGGGTTCGGGCGTGGGCTGCGTGGTGCAGAGGGGCTCATCGGTTGGCTGGTCTTGGGCGGCTGGGCGCAGGGGCACCGGGCTGGCGCAGCCCGCGAGCGCGGTCAGCGCACCCAAACCCAGTGCAAGCACGCACCGGCGGCGGCGCAACGGGGTGGATCGGTTCATGGCTGGGCCTGCAGCCGGCGCAGGGTTTGCAGCAGGGTGTCGTTATCGGGGTTGATCTGCAGCCCCAGGCGCCAAACGGCCAGCGCCTGCTCACGCTGCCCCAGCACCCAGTGCACCTCGCCCAGGTGGGCGGCGATCTCGGCATCGGGCAGGCGCTCGAAAGCCATTTTTAGCAAGCGCAGCGCGTCGGCGTGGTTGCCCAAGCGGAACTCGACCCAGCCCATGCTGTCGAGGATGTAGGCGTCGTTGGGGTCAACCGCCAGCGCTTTTTCGATCAGCGAGCGCGCCTCTTGCAGGCGCAGGTTGCGGTCGGCCAGTGAATAGCCCAGCGCGTTGTAAGCGTGGTGGTAGTCGGGGTGGCGCTGCATCAGCAGGCGCAGCATCTGCTCCATGGCCTCGTACTGGCCGGCGCGCTTGGCGGTGAGGGCTTTTTCGTAGAGCAGGTCGGGGTCGTCGGGGAATTGCTGCATCGCTTGGCCGTAGATTTGCAGCGCCTGTTCGTACTGGCCGATGTCGCGCAGCAGCTGGGCTTCGGCCACCAGCTTGCGCCGCGCCTGGGCGTCGTCTAGTTCGGGTTGCTCGCGCAGCAGCTGGCGCGCCGCCTCGACCTGGCCTTGGCGCGCCAGCAGGTGCGCGCGCCGCAGTTGCAGCGCAAAGCCGGCCCCGTCCGGGTCGGGAATGCGCTCGAGCCAAGCCTGGGCGGCGGCCCAATCCCGCTGCCACTCGTCCAGTTGGGCCAGGTGCAGGTAGGCTTGGGTGCGGCCACGAGCCGCCTGTTCGGCTGGCAGCCCGGGGGCCAGTTCGAGGTAGCGCAGCAGGGCGGTGCGGGCCGGGCCGGGCCGGCGCGAATTCGTCTGCAAAATGCCTTGCAGCAGCCAAGCCGAGGCCAGATCGGGGGCGCGCTCGGTCAGCAGGCGCAGTTCGCGCTGGGCGTCGGAGACGCGCCGCAGCTCGAGCAGGCTCTGCACGTAGGCGAGGTGGAGGTCGTGGCGCTGGGCTGCCCCGGCGGCGTCGGTGCGCTCGAGGTAGGCGCGCAGCAGCGCTTCGGCCAGTACGCTTTGGTGTGGCAACAGATCCAGTGCCAAGGTGGCGCCGTGCACCGAATCGGCCTGCAGCTGCAGCGCCTGTTGCGCGGCTTGCAGCGCCGCCCGGTGGTTGCCCTGCAGCAAGTCCATGCGCCCCAAGGCGGCGTGCGCGGTGGCTGCGGTGGCGGGGTCGGCCAGCGCCGCTTGCAGCGCTTCATGCACCACACGCCGGGCGGCAGCGCGGTCGCTCAGGCGGCCCAGCGTGGCCGGGATGGCGCTGATGATGTCGTGGCGCCGCTCGATCGGGGTCATCTGAATCAGGCGCTGCAGCACCGGGCCAATTTCGCCCGGGCGGTTGAGGGCCAGCAAGATCTGCAGCTGAAAGCGCAACGGCTCATCGCTGTCTGGAAAAGCGCGCGACCAATCGCGGGCGGCGTTGAAGGCGGAATTGCCGGCCCGGCTTTGCAGCGCCATGTCAACCGCGCGCCTGAACAGCTCGGGGCGCTGCAGGCGCACGGCGGCGTCGAGCATGAGGGAGTGCGCGCCGCCCGGGTCGCCGCGCTGGAATTTGAATTCGGCCAGCAGCAGCTGGTAGAAGGTTTCGGCATCGAGCGCGGTGGGCGGGCCGGGAAACTGCAGCTCGAGCGCGGGTGCGCTCGGCTGGCTGGCCGGTTGCGCGGCCGCCGGGCCGTGCCCAAAACCGAGCAGCAGCAGGGCCGCCAGAGCGGCGACCCAGCCAAACCGCCGTCGGATGGCTTGGCCCACAAGGGCGGCAGCAGGAGTAGGGGCAGGGGGGAAGGCCAAGCGCATGATCCCATGATAATTCATGCGCTGCAACTGCGTTCTGCCAGCCGCGTTCCGCCAGCCCGATCCGTGGGTGGCCTCAACCTTTTACCCAAGCCTGCACCATGCCCGAACTGCCCGAAGTCGAAACCACGCGCCTGAGCATTGCCGAGCGGCTGCAGGGCGCCCGCATCGAGCGCATCGAAATGGGCAAGGCGCTGCGTTGGCCTCTGGGGGTGGCGCCCGAGGCGCTGCTGCAACGGTGCGTGCGCGCGGTGCGACGGCGCGGCAAGTACCTGTTGCTCGATCTGGATCAGGGCTTGTTGATGTTGCATCTGGGGATGTCGGGCAGCCTGCGTCTGGCCACGGCTCTGCCACCCCGGGGTCCGCACGACCATTTTGATTTGCACACCAACCGAGGCGTGCTGCGCCTGCACGACCCGCGCCGTTTCGGGGCGGTGGTCTATGCCGAGGGCGAATCCGACCCGGTGGCGCGCAAGCTCTTGGGCCGTCTCGGGGTGGAGCCGCTCTCGGGCGACTTTGAGCCCGAGGCCTTTTATGCCGCCTTGCGCCAGCGCCGCGCCAGCATCAAGCAGGTGCTGCTGGCGGGCGCGGTGGTGGTGGGGGTGGGCAACATTTACGCTTGCGAGGCGCTGTTTGTGGCCGGCATCCGCCCCACGGCGGTGGCGGCGCGCTTGAGCCGCGCGCGGGTGCAGCGGCTGCACGTCGCGATCGTGCAGGTGCTGCAACAGGCGCTGCAAGCCGGGGGCAGCAGCTTGCGCAACTACTCCAACGCCGACGGGCAGAGCGGCTACTTCCAACTGCAGACCCAAGTGTATGACCGTGCCGGGCAGCCATGCCGGGTCTGTGGTCGCCCGATTCGGCTGCTGCGCCAGGCTCAGCGCTCGAGCTATTACTGCGTGCATTGTCAAAAAGCCTGATCTGTGCAGGTTCTGGGGCAGCCTGAGCAGGCCGCCAGTGCTATATTGCCCCCATGGAATTCATCCAGCAATTTGATCTGCACAGCCGCTGGCGCCAGCAGCGGGCGCAGGATCTGGCCCGGATCGGGCAGTGGCTCGGCGGCCACGACCTGCTCGACGACGGCGCGCGCGCGCGCTTGGCCCATCTGCAGTCCCAATTTGCCAGCGACCGGGTGATGGTGGCTTTCGTGGCCGAGTTTTCACGCGGCAAGTCGGAGCTGATCAACGCCATTTTTTTTGCCGGCTACGGGCGGCGCATCATGCCCGCCAGCGCCGGACGCACCACCATGTGCCCGACCGAACTGGGCTACGAAGCCGGTTTGCCGCCCTGCTTGCGCCTGTTGCCGATCGAGACCCGCATGCAGGCGCAATCGCTGCTCGAGTGGCGCAGCGCCCCCGAGCAGTGGCAGCGCATCGACCTCGACGTCAACCAGCCCGAACAACTCGCGCAAGCCATCGAGCAGGTGGCGCAGACGCTGCGGGTGCCGGTCGAGCAGGCGCGTGCGCTCGGTTTCTGGCACGAAGACAACCCCCAAGATAACCCGTTGCCGGGCCCCGATGGCTTGGTGGAGGTGCCGCGCTGGCGCCACGCCCTCATCAACATGGCGCACCCCTTGCTCAAGCAGGGTTTGGTGATCGTCGATACGCCGGGCCTGAACGCGATCGGCACCGAACCCGAGCTCACGGTCGGTATGCTGCCCCAAGCGCATGCCGTGGTGTTCATACTGGCGGCCGACGCGGGGGTGAGCAAGTCCGATCTGGCGATCTGGCGCGAACACCTAGCCCCCTCGGCCGAGCGCGGCGAGTCGCGGCTGGTGGTGCTCAACAAAATCGATGTGCTCTGGGACGAGTTGAGCAGCCCGCAAGCCGTGGAGGCGCAGATCGAACGCCAGCGCCTGCACAGCGCCGAGGTGCTGGGCCTGCAAGGACAGCAAGTGTTTGCGGTCTCGGCCCACAAGGGTCTGCTGGCCAAGGTGCGCCAAGATGCGCAGCTGTTGCAGCAAAGCCGCCTGCCCGAGCTGGAGCGGGCGCTGGCCGATGACGTGCTGGGGCAAAGGCGGCGCCTGTTGCAGTCGGCTTTGCAGCAGGCGGTGCAGCAGTTGCGCACCGAAGTCGAGCGCCAGCTGCAGGTGCGCAGCCACGAGTTCGAAGAACAGGTGCAAGAGCTGCAAACCCTGCGCGGCAAAAACGCGACGGTGATACGGCAAATGCGCGCCCGCATCGAGCTCGAACAAGCCGAATTTGACCAGAGCGCGCTGCGCATCCAAGCCGTGCGCTCGGTGCACCTCAAGACGCTGCGGCTGTTGTTTGCCCAGCTGGGCAGCAACCAGATCAAGGCCGAAGTGGCCGAGTTTGCCCAAGCGCTCAAAAAGCCCGGGGTCAAACTGGGCGTGAAAACGATCTACAAAGACACCTTCGCGCGTCTGCGCAACGGGTTGTCCCAAGCGCAGCACTGGGCCAATGAGGTGCAGGAAATGCTCGCGGGCATGTTTCGCAGCCTCAACGCCGAATATGGTTTTACTTTGCAGGCGCCGCAGCGGCTGGATCTGTCGCGCTTTGTGCGGGCGATCGACGGCATCGAGAACGCGCATTTGCAGTATCTGGGCCTGACCAATCTGCTGCGGCTCACCCAAGCGGGGTTTTGCGAGCGGCTGGCCAAAGCGGTGCTGTCGAGCTTGCGCAAGCTCTACGAGGAAGCGTCGGGCGAAGCCGAAATCTGGAGCAAAACCGCGGCCTCGCAGCTCGATGGCCAATTGCGCGAGCGCAGGCGCAATTTTGCTCGCCGCCTCGAGGCCGTGCACCGCATCCAAGAGGCCGCGGGAAGTTTGGATGAGCGCATCAACGAACTGCTGGCCCGCCAGGCCGAGGTCGAGGCCGAGCAGGCGCGCTGGCTGCAGTTGTGCGCCGAGGTGGCGCAGCCCGACGCCGAGGGGGCTTTGGTGGTGCCAGACACTGCCGCGTCGGTCGCCCCCTTGGCGCGGGTTGAGCCTGCGCTGTCACCAGCGACGAGCTGAAGCAGGCCCGGTGGCGCAAGCGCTGTTTTTTGACGCGCTGGTGGCGTGGCAGCGGCGCTTGGGCCGCCACCACCTGCCGTGGCAGGGCACGCGCGATCCGTACCGGGTCTGGCTGTCGGAGATCATGCTGCAGCAAACCCAAGTCGCTACCGTGCGCCCGTATTACGAGCGCTTTGTGCAGCGCTTCCCCGATCTGTGGGCGCTGGCGCAGGCCGAGTCTGACGAGGTGCTGGCGCATTGGAGCGGGCTGGGCTACTACAGCCGGGCGCGGCACTTGCATGCCTGTGCACGACTGGTGGTGCAACAAGGTGGGCGCTGGCCGGGCAGCGCGGCCGAGCTGCAGCGATTGCCTGGCATCGGGGCCAGCACGGCGGCGGCGATAGCGGCCTTTTGCTTTGGCGAGCGGGTTTCGATTCTGGACGGCAACGCGAAGCGCCTGCTGGCGCGGCTGCTGGCCTTTGGGGGCGATCTGGCGCACGCGCCCACCCAGCGCACGCTGTGGCAACAGGCCCAAGGGCTGTTGCCCGAAAATCCCAGCGCCACTGACATGGCCGCCTACACCCAGGGCCTGATGGACTTGGGGGCCCAAATCTGCACCCGCAGCAAGCCGCGCTGCCCCGAATGTCCGGTGGCTGCGCTGTGTCAAGGGCTGGCGCAGCAGCGCGTGGCCGAGCTGCCGCACAAGTCGCGCCGCAGCCCGCGTCGGCTCGAAGACTGGTGGCTGCTGCTGCTTCGCCGCGCCGATGGGGCCATTTGGTTGCAGCAGCGCCCGCCGCGGGGCATTTGGGCCGGCTTGTACGCGCCGCCGGTGCTGGCCACGCAGCAGGCCGCGCTGCAAGCGCCACCCGGTGTGCGCGCGGGGCAAGCGCCCACCCTGCATCCGGTCATCTCGCACAGCCTGACGCACCGCGAACTGCGCCTGCACCCGGTGCAGTGGCAGTGGGCTGTGGATGCGCCAGAGCCCGCATGGGGGCCGGGGCGCTGGCTGCAGTCGCTGGGGCAGCCGCCGGTGGCGCTGCCAGCCCCGATCCGCACGTGGTTGCTCGAACACCTGCCGCCTGCTGCCGGTGCAGGCACGGGCTTTCAAGTTTAAGGGTGGTGCTGCAAGGCGTCGAGTTCGCGGTGCCGCACCTGCACGCTGGCCAGTTCGGCAAAGCCCTGCGCCAAGCGTTCCACCAGATAGACCGAGCGGTGCTGCCCGCCGGTGCAGCCGATGGCCACCGTCACGTAGCTGCGGTGGTCGGCTTCTAGGCGCGGCAGCCAGCGCCGCAAAAACGCTTCGATCTGCTCTTGCATCGCCGTCACTTCGGCTTCGACCTGCAAAAACTGCGCCACCGCCGGGTCGCGCCCGGTCAGCAGACGCAGTTCGGGTTCGTAGTGCGGATTGGGCAGCATGCGCACGTCGAACACAAAATCGGCATCCATCGGCACGCCGCGCTTGAAGGCGAAGGACTCGAACACCAACGTCAAGCGGGCCGGGGGCAGTTGCAGCAGCGCCTTGACCGTGCTGCGCAGGTGCGCGGCCTTGAGTTGGCTGGTGTCGAGCACTTGGGCCTGCTCGCGCAGGTCGCTGAGCAGCTCGCGCTCGAGCTCGATGGCATCGGCCAAGGCGCGACGCTGGTCGCTGCTGTCTTTGAGCGAGAGCGGGTGCAGGCGCCGGGTTTCGGAGAAGCGGCGCACCAGCGTTTCGGTGCTGGTGTCGAGAAACAGCACGGTGAGCGGCAGGCCACGGGCGCGCAGCTGGCGCAGCCGCAAGGGCAGGGTGGGCAGCGCGCGGGCGCTGCGCACGTCGATGGCCACCGCCACGCGCTCGGTGGCTTCGGCCTGCTGCAAGGCGACCAGCGGCTCCAGCAGATCGGGTGGCAGGTTGTCCACGCAGTAAAAACCGGCGTCTTCGAGCGCGTGCAGGGCCACCGATTTGCCCGAGCCCGACATGCCGGTGATCAGGACGAGTTGCATAACAGCTCCTGAGCGTGCGCCAAGGTGGTGTCGGTGAGCTGCTGGCCGCCGAGCATGCGCGCCACTTCGGCCACCCGCTGCGCACCGTCTAGGGGCTCGATCTGGCTGCTGCTGCCTTGCGCGTCTTGCCCTTTGCTCACGCGCAGGTGCTGGTGCGCGCAGGCCGCCACTTGCGCCAGATGGGTCACGGCCAGCACCTGCCGATCGCTCCCCAAGCGGCGCATGAGCTGGCCCACGGTGTGCGCCACCGCGCCGCCGATGCCGCTGTCCACTTCGTCAAAGATCAGCGTCGGGGCGCTGCCGACCTCGCTGGTGCAGACCGAGATCGCCAGCGCGATGCGCGACAGCTCGCCCCCAGAGGCTACCTTGCCCACTGGGCGCGGGGTGCTGCCGGGGTGCGCAGCCACCAAAAACTCGACTTGGTCGAGGCCGTGCGCTTGCGGCTCGGGCAGGGCCTGCAGCCGCACCTCGAAGCGCCCACCGGCCATCCCCAGGCCCTGCATGGCTTGCGTGATGGCGTGCCCAAGCCGCGCCCCGGCCTCCTGGCGCAGGCTGCTCAGGTGCTCGGCCTCGGTGCGAAAGCGCGCTTGCGCTTGGTGTTCGGCCTGCTCCAGCGACGCCAGATCGGCGCTGCGCTCGAGCTCGGCCAGCGCCTGGCGACAGGCCTGCAACCGCTCGGCCAGCGCCTGCGGCTCGCAGCGCAGGCGCCGCGCCAGCGCCAGCCACAGGCCTAGGCGCTGGTCCAACGCCTGCAGCGCCGCTGGGTCGAGTTCGGTGCGCTGGGCGTGCTGCTGCAGGTCGTGGCAGGCGTCATCGACCTGCGCCAGCGCGCTGCTCAGCAGCTCGGCTAGGCCCTGGTAGCGCGGCTCCACGTGTTGCTGCGCTTGCAACGCCTGCGCGGCGCGGTAGAGCAGGGTGCGGGCACTGGCTTCGTCTTCGCTCAGGCAGTGCAGCGCCGTTTGCGCCGCCTCCAGCAGTGCTTGGGCGTGCGCCAGCCGCCCGTGCTGCAAGTTGAGCTCTTCCCATTCGCCGGGCAACGGGGCCAGGCGCTCGAGCTCGGTGAGTTGCCACTGCAGGCGTTCGCGCTCTTGTTGCAGCTGGCTTTGTTGTGTGCGCGCCTGCTCGAGGCTGCGCTGTGCGGCGCGCCAGTCGCTCCAGAGCTGGCGCAAGGCGCGTGCGTCGATGCGGGCGTAGTCGTCGAGCAGCTGGCGCACGGCCTCGGGCCGCGTCAGGCTCTGCCAGGCGTGTTGGCCGTGGATGTCGAGCAGCAGTTCACCCAGCTCGCGCAACTGGGTCGCGCTGGCGGTGCTGCCGTTGATCCAGGCGCGGCTGCGGCCTTGGGTGTCGAGCTGGCGCTTGAGCCGCAAGGGTTCGCCCGGCTCGCCCTCGAAGCCCTGCTCGGCTAGCCACTCGCGGGCCGCCGCCGTGGGCTCGAATTCGGCCACCACCTCGGTGCGCGCCGCGCCCTCGCGCACCACGGCGGCGTCGGCGCGCGCGCCCAGCGCCAGCTGCAGGGCGTCGATGAGGATCGACTTGCCGGCCCCGGTCTCGCCGGTGAGCACGGTAAAGCCTCGCTGCAAATCCAGTTCCAGTTCGCGCACGATCACAAAATCGCGCAGCGCCATGCGTTGCCAGCTCAACCCACGCCCCCTTCGTTCCAGTGCAGCTTGCGCCGCAGGGTGTCAAAATAGCTCCAGCCCAGCGGGTGCAACAGGCACAGTTGGTGCGCCGCGCGCCGCACCACGATGCGGTCGCCATGCAGCAGGCTGGTGAAGCTCTGCATATCAAAGTGTGCGCTGGCGTCGCGCCCCGAGACCACCTCGACCGCGATTTCGCCGCTGGCTGGCAGCACGATCGGGCGGTTGGTGAGCGTGTGCGGCGCGATCGGGGCCATGATCCAGCCGTCGATGGCCGGGTGCAACAGCGGCCCACCGGCCGACAAGGCGTAAGCGGTGCAACCCGTGGGGGTGGCGATCACTAGGCCGTCGGCGCGCTGCTTGGCCACGAAATGGCCATCGACCTCGACCCGCAGCTCCACCATGCTGGGGGCGCTGCCGCGGTTGACCACCACGTCGTTCATGGCGATGGTCTCGAACACGCACGAGCCGTCGCGCCAGACGCTGGCGTGCATCAGCGCGCGCCGGTCTTGCTCGTACTGGCCGTGCAGAATGGCTTGCAAAACCGGGGCGTAGCCCTGCCACGGGATGTCGGTGATAAAGCCCAGTCGGCCTTGGTTGATCCCCACCAGAGGGACTTGCTGGCGCGCCAGCTGGCGCCCGATGCCCAGCATGGTGCCATCGCCCCCGAGCACCAGCGCCAAATCGCAGTGCCGGCCGATCTCGCTCACGTTGAGCACCGGGTAGGTTTCCAGCCCGGTGTTGAGGGCGGTTTCGCGCTCCAGGCTCACGGCGCAGCCCTGTTTGAGCAAAAAATGCGCCAAGGTGTCGATGATGCCGCGCGAACCCAGTGCGTTGTATTTGCCGATCACCGCCACGTGGTGGAAGCGCAGCTCTGCCGCAGGCGGCAGGGCAGCCAGCGGCGGTGCAGCAGGGGTTGAGGCGTGCTGATTCATGTGCAAATTAAAGCACAAGCCCATTAAAATCTTCCTCATGCTCGATGACCGCTCCAAGCACCTGCTCAAAACCCTGGTCGAGCGCTACATCGCCGACGGCCAACCGGTGGGCTCGCGCACCCTGTCGCGCGCGGCCGGGCTGGAGCTCTCGCCCGCGACCATCCGCAACGTCATGAGCGACCTCGAGGATCTCGGCCTGATCGCCAGCCCGCACACCTCGGCGGGCCGGGTGCCCACCGCGCGCGGCTACCGGCTGTTTGTCGATACCATGCTCACCGCCCGGCGCGACGAGCTCCCCGCC
>Ga0208100_100809_pt1 | contig 10713 bp, 8 predicted proteins | sample SubbioR11_8A_Aug_FD_184817 | JGI IMG/M metagenome (GOLD analysis project Ga0208100, IMG submission 184817) | Serpentinite rock and fluid subsurface biosphere microbial communities from McLaughlin Reserve, California, USA - CR11_8A_Aug (SPAdes) | ecosystem: Environmental > Terrestrial > Deep... | reverse complement strand
GACCCGGTCGGCCAGCGCGTAGCGCCGGGTTCCCGGGTAGATCACGGCGATGCGCTCGAGCCCCAGATCGGCGAGCGCGATGCGCATCGAGGGCGTCATGCGCGGCGCGTCCACGCGCTTGCATTCGACTCCGAACAGCTTGCCGCGCCGGTGCAGCAGCAGGTCGATCTCGGCGCCCTGATGGGTCGCCCAGAACGCGGCCTCGGTATGCGCTTCGGTGGCCAGCACCTGCTCGATGGCGTAGCCCTCCCAAGACGCCCCGAGTTTGGGGTGGTGCAGCAGCGCGCGGTGGTCCTCGATGCCCAGCAGCTCGTGCAGCAGCCCGGTGTCGCGCACGTAGACCTTGGGCGACTTGACCTGCCGCTTGCGCAAGTTGGCGTGCCACGGCGGCAACTGGCGCAGCACCAGGGCGTCGGTCAGCAGGTCGAGGTAGCGGCGCGCCGTGGGCTCGCTCACGCCCAGGGCGCGCGCCGGATCGGCGTTGCTCCACACCTGGCCGTGGTAGTGCGCGACCATGGTCCAGAAGCGGCGCATGGCGGTGGCGGCAACCCGCACCCCCCACTGCGGCAGGTCGCGCTCGACCAGGGTGTCGATGAAGTTGCGCCGCCAGTGGAGCGAGCGGTCTTCGTCGGGCGCCAGCAGGCTGTCGGGGAAGCCGCCACGGCGCCACAGATCGTCCGCGGCTCCCGGGTCGACCTCGTCGAGTGCGAAGCCGCCCATGCGCAGATGCTCGACCCGGCCGGCGAGGCTCTCGGCGCTCTGGCGCAGCAGCGCCCCCGACGCGCTGCCGAGGATGAGAAAGCGCGCCGGCAGCGGGCGCCGGTCGGCGAGCACGCGCAGAAGCGCAAAGAGGTCCGGCGCCCGCTGCACTTCGTCGATCACCACCAGGCCGGTGAGCGGTTCGAGCGCCGTCATGGGCTCTTCGAAGAGCGCATGGGTGCGCGGGTCCTCCAGATCGAAGTAGGTCGGTGCCGCCGGCGCGAGCAACTGGCGGGCAAGCGTCGTCTTGCCGCACTGGCGCGGCCCGGTCAGGACCACGACCGGGCGACGTTCGAGCGCGGCGCGCAGCGCTTGCAGCAGACGGGGGCGGGCGACGATCACGGCACGAAATTACCATCAAAAAGCAATCCATAGATTGCGGTTTTCATGGTTAATCAGCGGTGCGCGGCCCCGACCCCGTTGGCCAGCGCGACGCGCCGCCGCCGCGCGGGTGTCAGTGGCCGTCGAAGTCGACCAGGGTGTGGACCGCCAGGCCGGCCTCGCGCAGGCGGCGCGAGCCGCCGAGTTCGGGCAGGTCGACGATGGCCGCGCCTTCGATGACGGTGGCGCCCAGGCGTTCGAGCAGGCGCTTGCCGGCCATCATCGTGCCGCCGGTGGCGATCAGGTCGTCGATCAGCACGACGCGCGCGCCGGGCGCGACGGCGTCGGTGTGCATCTCGACGGTGGCGTTGCCGTACTCGAGTTCGTAGGTCTCGGCGACGGTGTCGTAGGGCAGCTTGCCCTTCTTGCGGATCGGCACGAAGCCGACGTTGAGCTCGTAGGCGACCACCGCCCCGATGATGAAGCCGCGCGCGTCGAGGCCGGCGATGGCGTCGGGGCGGGCGTCGAAGTAGCGGTGGACGAACTGGTCGATCAGCACCCGGAAGACGCGCGGCGTGGCCAGCAGCGGCGTGATGTCGCGAAACATCACGCCCGGCTCGGGCCAGTCGGGCACGGCGCGGATGGTCTGGCGGATCAGCGTCTGCGGGTCCATCGGGCGGCGGCGGTGGGTTGGGGGGTGGCGGGCACAGCGGCGTGGCAGCGGCGGGCTGCGCGGGGCCTCTCAGGCCTGGGCGGGCAGCACCAGCCCGAGCGCCCGGGCGATGGCCGGCAGGTCCAGGTGCGGGGCGACGGCCGCCGGCTGCGGTGGGCTCCGGTGCGGCACGCGGCCGAGGCAGGGCGCGGCGTGGCGGCGGGCGAATTCGTGGTGCAGCGTGGCGAGGTTGCCCTCGAGTTGCGGCATCTGCGCATCGAGCGTGTTGCCGACCCAGCCGGCCAGCGGCAGGCCGCGGGCGCGGATCGCCTCGGCCGTCAGCAGCGCGTGGTTGAGGCAGCCCAGGCGCAGGCCGACGACGATGATGACCGGCAGGCCCAGCTCGCGCGCGACGTCGCTGCTGTCCCAGTCTGCGCCCAGCGGCACGCACCAGCCGCCGGCGCCTTCGACGACGACGACGTCGTGGCGGGCCAGCAGCGCGCGCGCGCCGGCGACCAGGGCACTGCGCTCGATTCGCCGGCCCTCGGCGGCGGCGGCCAGGTGCGGCGCGACCGGGGTGTCGAGCTGCAGCGGGCCGACCTCGGCCAGCGCGAGCCCGGGGCTGCTGGCCGCGTGCAGCGCGAGCACGTCCTCATTGACGGTCTCGCCGGCGGCGCGGTCGATGCCGGCGGCCACCGGCTTGTAGCCGGCGCTGCGCAGCCCGGCGGCGGCGAAGGCCCGCACGAGGGCCGCGGCGACGCGGGTCTTGCCGACTTCGGTGTCGGTGCCGGTGATGTAGACGCCGCGGGCGGCGGGGGCGGTGGTGTGCATGGCTGGGCTGGCAGCGCCGGTGTGCGACGGCGGGGGTCGGCGGGGGTCGGCGGGTATTGTCCGGCAGCCGGGGTCGGGGTGGGCTTCAGGCCATCGCCGGGTCGGCCGCTGCGCCGTCGGCGGCGCCAGCGTCGGCCAGCACGGCGTCGAGCGTGGCGTGCAGCCGCTGGGCGAGCCAGTCTGCCTGCGCGTCGTCGATGCAGTACGGCGGCATCAGGTAGACGCTGCGCCCGATCGGGCGGATCAGCAGGCCCTGCGCGCGCCCGGCCAGGTGCAGGCGTTCGGCGAAGCCGGCGCCGGCGCGGGCGGCGGCGACGTCGAAGGCCCAGATCATTCCGCAGCGGCGGTAATGCTCGACGGCCGTGTGCGCGCGCAGCGGCGCGAGCGCGGCCTCGAGCGCCGCGGCGCGGGCGCGGTTGGCGCCGAGCACGTCCTCGTGGTCGAAGCGGTCGAGCACGGCCAGCGCGGCGGCGCAGGCCAGCGCGTTGCCGCTGTACGAGTGCGAGTGCAGGAAGCCGCGGGCGACCTCGTCGTCGAGGAAGGCGGCGTAGACCGCGTCGCTGCTGAGCACCAGCGACAGCGGCAGGAAGCCGCCGCTGATGCCCTTGGACAGGCACAGGAAGTCGGGCCACAGCGCCGGCTCGCCGGCCGCCGCGGCCTGCTCGAAGGCGAAGAAGCTGCCGGTGCGGCCGCAGCCGACGGCGATCTCGTCGGCGATCAGGTGCACGTCGAACTCGTCGCACAGCGCGCGCGCGGCGCGCAGGTAGGCCGCGTCGTGCATCGCCATGCCGGCGGCGCCCTGCACCAGCGGCTCGACGATCAGCGCGGCGATCGCGGCGTGGTGCTCGGCGAGCAGGCGGCGCAGCCCGGCCGCGGCGCGCGCGGCGACCGTGGCGGCGTCCTCGCCGGGGCCGGCCTGGCGCGCGTCGGGCGAGGGCGCGAGGTGCGCGCGCATCAGCAGCGGGGCGTAGGCGTCGCGAAAGACCTGCACGTCGGTGACGGCCAGCGCGCCCAGCGTCTCGCCGTGGTAGCCCCCGCGCAGGCAGACGAACTCGCGCTTGGCCGGCCGGCCGGCGTTGCGCCAGTGGTGGAAGCTCATCTTCAGCGCGATCTCGACGGCCGAGGCGCCGTCGCTGGCGAAGAAGGCGTGGCCGAGCGCGCCGCCGGTGCGCGCGGCCAGCCGCTCGGCCAGCTCGACCGCCGGCGCATGCGTGCAGCCGGCCAGCATCACATGCGGCAGGCGCTGCAACTGCGCGGCCACGGCGGCGGCGATGCGCGCATCGGCATGGCCGAACAGGTTGACCCACCACGAGCCGATCGCGTCGAAATAGCGGCGGCCCTCGTAGTCTTCGAGCCAGACGCCCTCGCCGCGCGCGATCGCCAGCGGCGGGTGGCGCCGGGCGCGCTGCATCTGGGTGCAGGGGTGCCAGACATGGCGCAGGCTGCGCTGCTGCCAGTCGGCGCTGGAGCCGGGGACGGGGGGCATGGCGGGGCGGCGGGCGTGAGCGGGCGCCCATTCTCGGGCCGCGCCCGCCGGGCTGCCGAGCGGCCGCGCCGCGGCAGCGGTCAGGCCGGCGGCCCGGCGCCGTTCAGGAGCGGCACTCGATTCCGGTGCGTGTAGCCGCGCGAGGCCTCGCCGACGTCGGCGGCGCGCGTCTCGCGCGCCGAGGGCGCTTCGGGCACGCGCACGCCCGAGGACTCGAGGAACAGCCGGGCGACCGCGCCCTGGATCGCGAAGTTGACGTTCTGCGGGATGTCGCCGGTGACGCGCGCGATGCGCTGGGCGTCGAGCTTGCTGACGATCACGCCGACGACGTTGCCGGCGAGGTCGAGCAGGGGGCCGCCCGAGTTGCCCGGCTGCACCGGCGCGGTGATCTGCATCAGCGCCGTGTTGCTGCCCAGCCCGGCCATCGCGCTGATGTTGCCGGTGGTGATGTTGAGCCCGTTCTGCAGCACGGTGGGCAGCGGGAACCCGGCGACGACGACGTCGTCGCCGGCGCGCACCGGGGGGCCGGCGCGAAACCGCGCGAAGGCCGGCGGCTGGCGCACGCTCACGCGCAGCAGGGCGAGGTCGTTGGTGTCGTCCCTGCGCACGAGGTGGGCGTCGAGGCGCTGGTTCTCGATCAGCACCGCGAGGCTGCGGCAACTGCCCGCGACATGCGCGTTGGTCAGCATGTGGCCCTGCGCCGAGACGAAGAAGCCGGTGCCGAAACTCACCCCCGGGCGCGCCGCCGGCGGCGGGCCGCCCGCGCCGCCCGGCGAGCCACCGGCGGGCCCGCCCTGCGGCGCGCGCGCGTCGCTGCCGTCGAAGACGACCTCGGTCACGGCGCACAGGTTCTGGCGCATCCTGTCCTCGCGGCGGCCGTCGTCGTAGACCACGCGCAGGTCCCACTCGCAGGGGCCCTCGGGCAGGCGCACGTCGAAGCGCTGGCCGGTGGGCAGGACGACGCTGGCGCCGAGGCGGTCGCTGCCCCAGTTGTTGTCGGTCGACAGCGAGGCGAACGCGGCCTGGATCGTGCGGCCCGAGCGGTTGACGAGCACGAAGCTGGGGTTGCCGCGCGCCGGCGCGGCGCCGGCCTGGGCCGGCTGCAAGTCCAGCGCCGGCGGCTTCGCTGGCTGCGCCGAGGCGGCCAAGGCCACCCAGAGCAGCGCGGCCAGGGCCAGCGCCCGGGCGATCGGTGTCATGGCTTCCCTCCCTCGCAACGGGTGGGCTGCGCCAGCGCCCCGCTGCTCTTTGCTGCTTCTGTCTGTCTGTCTGCGGTCTGCGGTCTGCGGTCTGCGGTCTGCGGTCTGCGGTCTGCGGTCTGCAGCCGCTACGGTAGCACGCCAGGCCGGGCCTGTGCGCGCCGAAGTGGGGGGTGGCGGGCGAGCGGCGCGGCCGCACCCGGGCGCCGGCCGCCGGGGTGTTCCGCGGCACACTGCGCGCCATGCCGCCGCGCCTGCACGTCGACCTGCCGCTTGCGCCCGACGCGGTGCTCGCGCTGCCACCGGCGGCCGCGCGTCATGTGCAGGTGCTGCGCCTGCAGCCGGGCGCGGCGCTGACGCTGTTCGACGGCCGCGGCGGCGAGTGGGCCGCCGAGCTGGTCGACCTCGGCCGGCGCGAGGTGCGGGTGCTGCGCCACGTCGAAGTCGAGCGCGAGCTGGCGCTCGAGGTGACGCTGGCCGCGGGCATGCCGGCCAACGACCGCATGGACGCGCTGGTCGAGAAGGCCACCGAACTCGGCGCTGCCGCGCTGCAGCCGCTGCTGTGCGAGCGCTCGGTGCTGCGGCTGCAAGGCGAGCGCGCCGAGCGCCGGCGCGCGCACTGGCAGGCGGTGGCCAGCGCCGCCTGCGAGCAGTGCGGGCGCAACCGTGTGCCGCGCATCGCACCAGTGGCCGGCCTGGCCGACTGGCTGGCCACGCTGGCGGCGCCCGCGCCCGGCGAGGTGCGGCTGCTGCTGAGCCCGGCGGCCGACACCCCGGCGCTGGCGCAGGCAGCGCGCGGCGCCCGCCGCCTGCTGCTGCTCAGCGGCCCCGAGGGCGGCCTCGCCGACGCCGAGCAGCGCGCCGCCCGCGCCGCCGGCTTCGTGCCGGCGTCACTGGGCGCGCGCGTGCTGCGCGCCGACACCGCGCCGCTGGCCGCGCTGGCCGCGCTGGGCCTGCTCGGGTCGAGCTGACCCCCGCCGCCGGGCTCGCCGCCGCCCGGGCTGGCCCCGGCGCGCGACGACGACCCGGCAGCGGGCATCATCGTCGCGGCAGAATGAGCAGCACGCCCGGCCTGCGGCCGGGCGTGCTCCGATGCGGCACGACGAATACCTCGCCCACGACGCCACCGCGCTGGCCGCGGCTGTGGCCGCGGGCGAGCTGCGCGCCGAGGCGCTGCTCGACCACGCGCTCGCCCGGCTCGCGCAGGTGCAGCCGCGGCTCAATGCGCTGGCCCGGCTGATGGCCGGCGAGGCCCGCGCGCAGCTCGCCGGCGCCGCCCCGCGGGGCCCGCTGGCCGGGGTACCGCTGCCGATCAAGGACGGCATCCAGGACTACGCCGGCGTGCCCACCGGCTACGGCAGCCGCGCGCTGCAGCGGCATGTGCCGCGCGTGCACTCGGCGATCGTGCGCCGGCTGCTGGCCGCCGGCGCGGTGATCTTTGCCAAGACCAGCCTGCCCGAGCTCGGCCTCAAGGGCGTCACCGACCCGCGCGCGCACGGGCGCTGCGCCAACCCCTGGGACCTCGCGCGCACCGCCGGCGGCTCGAGCGGCGGCGCGGCCGCGCTGGTCGCCGCCGGCGTGGTGCCGATGGCCAGCGGCAACGACGGCGGCGGCTCGCTGCGCATCCCGGCAGCCTGCTGCGGGCTGTACGCGCTCAAGCCCTCGCGCGGGCGGGTCTCGGCCGGGCCGGCGTTCGGCGACACCTGGTTCGGCGCCAACGTCGACGGCGTGATCTCGCGCAGCGTGCGCGACAGCGCGCTCGCGCTCGACGTGCTGGCCGGCGCCGAGCCCGGTGACCCCTACGTGATCGCGCCGCCGCCGGCGCCCTACGTCGAGCTGGCCCGCCGCGACCCCGGGCGGCTGCGAATCGGCTGGAGCAGCGCCAGCCCGCTGGGCACGCCGGTGCACGCCGAGGCGGTCGCTGCGGTGCAGGGCGCGGCCGCGCTGCTGCAGCGCCTGGGCCACGAGGTGGTCGAGGCCGCCCCGGCGGTCGACGGCGCGCTGCTCGCGCGCAACTACCTGCATGTCTACTTCGGCGCGGTGCCCGCCGCGCTGGCCTGGGCCCGCTCGCTGGGCGCGCGCGACGCCGAGTTCGAGCCACTCACGCGGGTCCTGGGCGCGCTCGGCGAGGGCCTGAGCGCCGGCGCGCTGGCCAGCCACCTGATGCAGTGGAACTCGCACGCGCGGGCGCTGGGCGCGTACTTCGCGAGCCACGACCTGTGGCTCACGCCGACGCTGGCCGGCCCGCCGCCGCCGCACGGCAGCGGCGACCCGCCGGCCTGGCAGGTCACGCTGCTCGACGCGCTCGCGCGCAGCGGGCTGCTGCGCCGGCTGGCCGGCAGCCGCGCGCTGCAGGCGGCGATCGACCGCATCGCGCGCGACAACCTCGCCCAGGTGCCGTACACGCAACTGGCCAACCTCGCCGGCGTGCCGGCGATGACCGTGCCGCTGCACTGGTGCGCCGACGGCCTGCCGCTGGGCGTGCAGTTCGTCGCGCCCTACGGCGGCGAGGCCAGGCTGCTGGCGCTGGCCAGCCAGCTCGAGGCTGCCCAGCCCTGGTTCGAGCGCCTGCCGCCGATCGCGCGCGAGCCCGCCGCGGCGTCGGCCTGAGCCGGGCCGGCGGCCGCCATGTCCGTGCTGCCCGCGGCGCCCGCGCCGGCCGAGCCGCCGCTGCTCGAAGTCGACCGCCTGACGGTGCGCTTCGGCCCGGCCACGGTGGTCGACGCGGTGTCGTTTGCGATCGCCGCGGGCGAGCGCTTCGCGCTGGTCGGCGAGTCGGGCTCGGGCAAGACGATCACCGCGCTGTCGATCCTGCGCCTGGTCGACATGGCGCAGACCGAGGGCCGCATCGTCTACGCCGGGCGCGACCTGCTGACCCGGCCCGAGCGTGAGCTGCGCGCGCTGCGCGGCGCCGAGATCGCGATGATCTTCCAGGAGCCGATGAGCGCGCTCAACCCGCTCTACACGGTCGGCAACCAGGTCGCCGAGGTCCTGCAGCAGCATGCCCTGCTGCGCCCGCGCGAGGCGCACGAGCGTGCCGTCGAGCTGCTGGCCAGCACCGGCATCGCCGAGCCCGCGCGCCGCGCCGGCGACTATCCGCACCAGCTCTCGGGCGGCCAGCGCCAGCGCGCGATGATCGCGATGGCCCTGGCCTGCCGGCCGCGGCTGCTGATCGCCGACGAGCCGACCACCGCGCTCGACGTCACCGTGCAGGCCCAGATCCTCGAGCTGCTCGAGCGCCTGCAGCGCGAGATCGGCATGGCGCTGCTGTTCATCACCCATGACCTCGGGCTGGTGCGGCGCCACGCCCAGCGCGTGGGCGTGATGGAGCGCGGCCGGCTCGTCGAGTGCGCGCCGGCGGCCGAGCTGTTTGCCGCGCCGCGCCACCCGTACACCCGGCGGCTGCTGGCCAGCCGGCCGCAGCGGGTGGTGCAGCCGGCCGCGCCCGGCGCCGCGCCGCTGCTGCACGCCGAGGGCGTCGCCGTGCACTACCCGCTGCAGCGCTCGTGGCTGCGGCGCCGGCGCGACTTCGTCGCGGTGCGCGCAGCGACGCTGGCCCTGCGCCGCGGCCAGACGCTGGGCATCGTCGGCGAGTCGGGCTCGGGCAAGACCACGCTCGGGCTGGCCCTGCTGGCGCTGCAGCCGCTGGCCGCCGGCCGCGTCGAGCTCGGCGGCGAGCGCGTCGATACCGCGCCGCGGCCGGCGCTGCGCCGCCTGCGCCGGCGCATGCAGGTGGTCTTCCAGGACCCGTACTCGAGCCTCAACCCGCGGCTGACGGTCGGCCAGATTGTCGGCGAGGGGCTGGCCCTGCACTGCCCCGAGCTCGACGCCGCGGCCCGCGAGCGCGCGGTGCTGGCGATGCTCGACGAGGTCGGCCTCGGCGAGCGCCACGGCGTGGCCGCGGTGCTGCAGCGCTACCCGCACGAGTTCAGCGGCGGCCAGCGCCAGCGCATCGCGATCGCGCGCGCGGTCGTGCTGCGCCCCGAGCTGCTGGTGCTCGACGAGCCGACCTCGGCGCTCGACGTCTCGGTCCAGCAGCAGGTGCTCGAGCTGCTGGCCGAGCTGCAGCGCGCGCATGGCCTGAGCTACGTCTTCATCAGCCACGACCTGGCGGTGATCCGCGCGATGGCGCACCAGGTGCTGGTCATGAAGGATGGCGAGATCGTCGAGGCCGGCGACTGCGAGGCGCTGTTCGCCGCGCCGCGCGCGGCCTACACCCGCGAGCTGCTGGCCGCGGCCCGGCTGGCGCAGGACCAAGCCTGAGCGCGAGCGCGTCGGCGCTGCGCGGGTGCGAAGATCGCGGTCTTCAACGGAACCGGAGCCCCCATGCCACGCGCGATCCTCGACGAAGCCCGCCTGCACCCGGCGATCCGCAGTTTTGTCGCCGGGCTGCACGCCGACATCGTCGCCGAGGTCCAGACCGCGGCCGCGCGCCACCCGGTGCTCGTCGTCGGCATGGGCGGCAACCCCTTCGTGCGCAAGGCCCGGCGCGCGCTCGACGCGGCCGGCATCGCCCACCACGACCTCGACTACGGCAACTACCTCGGCCTGTGGCGGCGGCGCAATGCGCTGAAGATGTGGACCGGCTGGCCGACCTTCCCGATGGTCTTCGTGCGCGGCACGCTGATCGGCGGTGCCGACGAGACCGCCAGGCTGCTGGCCAGCGGCGAGCTGCAGCGGATGCTCGGGTGAGCCGGCGGCGGTGGCTGCGCGCCGCGGCGCCCTGGGCCCTGGCGCTGGGGCTGGCGTGGGCGGGGCTGCCCGCGGCGGCGGCGGCCGAGCTGCGGCTCGAGCCCTGCCGGCTGCCCGGCGTCGAGCGCGAGGCGCGCTGCGGCACGCTCGCGCGCCCGCTCGACCCGGCGCAGCCCGCCGGCCGGCAGATCGAGCTCCACGTCGCCGTGCTGCCGGCGCTGGCGCGCCGCGCGCGCGCCGACCCGGTGCTGTTCATCCCCGGCGGGCCGGGGCAGGGCGCGATCGCGCTGGCCGGCCAGGTGCGCCATCTGCTCGCGCCGCTCGAGCGCCAGCGCGACCTGGTCCTGGTCGACCCGCGCGGCACCGGCGCCAGCGCGCCGCTGGACTGCGGCCCCGGGCCCGACGCGCTGGCCGGGGTCGAGGCCCAGGTCGCTCACCTGCGGGCCTGCCGCGAGGCGCTGGCGCGCGCGCCCTTCCTGGGCGGGGTCGACGACCTGCGCCACTTCAACACCGCGGCCAAGGCCGCCGACCTCGACGCCGTGCGCCGCGCGCTCGGCGCGGCGCAGGTCAACCTGGTCGCGGTCTCGTACGGCACGCGCGTCGCGCTCGAGCTGCTGCGCCAGCAGCCCGCCAGCGTGCGCCGCGCGGTGCTCGACGGCGTCGTGCCGCCCGACATGGCGCTGCCGCGCGCCTTCGCGCTCGACGCGCAGGCCGCGCTCGACGCGCTGTTCGACGCCTGCGCGCGCGAGGCCGCCTGCGCCGGGCGCCACCCG
>Ga0208100_100808_pt1 | contig 10726 bp, 9 predicted proteins | sample SubbioR11_8A_Aug_FD_184817 | JGI IMG/M metagenome (GOLD analysis project Ga0208100, IMG submission 184817) | Serpentinite rock and fluid subsurface biosphere microbial communities from McLaughlin Reserve, California, USA - CR11_8A_Aug (SPAdes) | ecosystem: Environmental > Terrestrial > Deep... | reverse complement strand
CCGCCGGCTTGATCCAGGCCAAGGCCGCGCGCGCCGCCGCCGGGTCGACCCCCGCTGCCCGCCACCGCCCCTCGCTGCCCGTCCCGCGCCGCACCATGCTGCTGAGCCTGCGCCACCACCGCGCCCGCCGCGCCGCCTTCGCCGCCGGCGCAGGCGCCGTCGGGCCCAGCCTGCCGGCGATGGCCGCCTGGGGCCTGGTCACCGGGGTGGCCATGGCGACCCTCGGCCTGGGCCTGTGGACGATGCTCGGCCTGACCTTCGTCGTCTACTCGGGCACCTCGCAACTGGCGGTGCTGCCGCTGATGGCCGCCTCGACCGGCGTGCTGGCGATGGTCGGCGCCGCGGCGGTGGCCAACCTGCGCTTCGTTGTCTACAGCGCGGTGCTCTCGCGCCACCTGCGCCGGGTGCCGCTGACGCTGCGCCTGGCCACCGGCTTCGTCACCATCGACGGCCCGCTGGCGGCGCTGCTGCAGCGCCAGCGCGAGGCGCCGCTGGTGCAGCGCGTGGCCTTCCTCAACGGCGCCAACGCGATCACCGCCGCGGTCTGGTGCGCCAGCTCGCTGCTGGGCATCGCGCTGGCCGCGGCCCTGCCCTTCGGCCCCGAGCTGGCCTACGTCGGCGTGCTGGCGCTGTTCGGCATCACGGTGCCGATGCTGGTCGGCCAGCCGGCCTGGGCGGCGGCGGCGGCCAGCATCGCCGTCGCGCTGGCCGGCGCCGACTGGCCGCACCGGCTGGGCACCTTCGCCGCGGTGCTCGCCGGCGTCGCCGCCGCGCTGCTGGCCGCGCGCCTCGGGCGCCGGCGCGACCCCGACCCGCCGCCGGCCGCCCCGGCCGCCCGCAACTGACCCGATGGCCCCGCTGCCCTACGCCGCCCTCGACCTGCTGCTGCTGGTCGCGCTGCTCGCGCTGCTGACCCTGGTCGCGCGCAACTTCTTCCTGATCCTGCCCGCGCGCTGGCAGCCGCGCGGCGCGGTCGCCGAGGCGCTGCGCTACGCACCGCTGGCCGCGCTGCTGGCCATCACCGTGCCCGAGATCGTGCGCGACCTGCCCGTCGGCGCGGCCGGGGCGACGGCGGCCTGGGCCGATGCGCTGACCGACCCGCGGCTCGTCTCGGCCCTGGTGCTGGGCGCCGTGATCCGGCTCGCGCGCAGCGCGCTGTGGGGGCTGGTCGCCGGCACCGCGAGCTACCTCGCGCTGCTCGGGCTGCCGGCCTACGGCGGCTGAGCCAGCTTCAGGCGCCCAGCTGGCGCGCGAGGTCGAGGAAGTCCTCGGCGACGAGGTCGAACTCGCCGGGCTGGTACGCCGGTGGCGGGCTGCCCGCGCCATGCTCCAGGGGGCGGCGCACGTACGCGGTGCGCAGGCCGGCGGCGCGCGCGCCGCGCAGGTCCGGCGGGTGCGCGGCGACCATCAGCACCTGCGCCGGCGGCAGGGCCAGCAGCCGGCAGGCGCCGAGGTAGACCTCGGCGTCGGGCTTGTAGTGGCCGAACAGCTCGGCGCTCAGCAGTGCGTCCCAGGGCAGGCCGGCCTGGCGCGCCATGTCGAGCAGCAGCCGCAGGTCGCCGTTGGACAGCGCGCACACCGGCCAGCGCGCCTTGAGCCGGGCGAGCCCGGCGACGCTGTCAGGCCAGGGCGGCAGCCGGTGCCAGGCCGCGTTGAGCGCCGCGACCTCGTCGGCGGCCAGCGCGATGCCGCGCGCCGCCAGCAGCCGCTCGAGGATGCGCCGGTGCAGCGCATCGACCGTGGTCCACGGCAGCCGGCCATGGCGCACCTCGTCGAGCGCCGGGGCGTAGCCGGCGCGCCAGTCGTCGGCGAAGGCCGGCCAGTCGATCTGCAGCTCGGGCCGGGCCAGCCGCGCCGCCAGCGCGCGGCCGGCGGCGATGACGCCCGAGCGCCAGTCGACGACGGTGCCGAAGACGTCGAAGGTCAGCGCGCGCAGCTCGTGGGTGTCCATCGCGCGGATTGTGGCGCGGCCGCCGCTGGCCGGAACCTAGAATCTGCCCCCTGCCCCCTGCCCCCTGCCCCCTGCCCGCCTGCCGGTCGGCCAGCCACGCCCCCTTGCCCCGCCCCCCCGATGTCACCGTCCACGCTCACCGCCCTGTCGCCGCTGGACGGCCGCTACGCGCCCAAGGTGGCCGCGCTGCGGCCCTTGCTCTCCGAGTTCGGACTGATGCGCTGCCGCGTCCAGGTCGAGGTCGAGTGGTTCATCGCGCTCTCCGACGCCGGTCTTGCCGAGTTTGCGCCGCTGTCGGAAGCCGCGCGCGCGCTGCTGCGCGAGCTGGTCGCGCACTTCGACGAGGCCGATGCCCAGTCCATCAAGGACATCGAGCGCGTCACCAACCACGACGTCAAGGCCGTCGAGTACTGGCTCAAGTCGCGCCTGGCCGGCCATGCCGAGCTGCACGCCGCCGCCGAGTTCGTGCATTTCGCCTGCACCAGCGAGGACATCAACAACACCGCGCACGCGCTGATGCTGACCGCGGCGCGCACGCTGGTGCTGCTGCCCGCGCTCGACGCGGTGGTCGCCCGCCTGCGCGGGCTGGCCCATGCCCACGCCGAGGTGCCGATGCTCGCGCGCACCCACGGCCAGAGCGCGAGCCCGACGACGGTCGGCAAGGAAGTCGCCAACGTCGTCGCCCGGCTGATGCTCGCGCGCGAGCGCATCGCCGGCGTGCGCCTGCCGGCCAAGATGAACGGCGCGGTCGGCAACTACAACGCGCACCTCGCGGCCTGGCCCGACTTCGACTGGGAGGGCTTCGCGCGCGGCGTCGTCGAGCAGCGGCTGGGCCTGGCGTTCAACCCCTACACCACGCAGATCGAGCCGCACGACGCGCTGGCCGAGCTGTTCGACGCCATCGCCCGCTGCGACACCGTGCTGATCGACTGGTGCCGCGACGTCTGGGGCTACATCGCGCTGGGCTACTTCCGCCAGAAGCTGCGCCCCGGCGAGGTCGGCTCGAGCACGATGCCGCACAAGGTCAACCCGATCGACTTCGAGAACGCCGAGGGCAACCTCGGGCTGGCCAACGCGCTGCTCGCGCATTTCAGCCAGAAGCTGCCGATCAGCCGCTTCCAGCGCGACCTCACCGACAGCACCGTGCTGCGCAACCTGGGCGTCGCGCTCGGCCATGTGGTGCTGGCGCTGGACTCGCTCGCGCGCGGCCTCGACCAGCTCGAGCTCGACCGCGCCGCGCTGGCCGCCGACCTCGACCGCGCCTGGGAAGTGCTGGCCGAGGCGGTGCAGACCGTCATGCGCCGCCACGGTCTGCCCGAGCCCTACGAGCGGCTCAAGGCGCTGACCCGCGGCCAGGCCATCGACCGCGCGGCGCTGGCCGCGTTCATCGACACCCTGGCCGAGCTGCCGGCGGCCGAGCGGGCCCGGCTCGAGGCGATGACGCCGGCGTCGTACACCGGCGCCGCGGCGGCGCTGGCGCGGCGCATCTGAGGCCGGCCGGGGACCGGGCGATGGCACGCACCCCGTTCGTCGCCGCGCTGCACGCCGCCGCACAGCGGCAGGACTCGCTGCTGTGCGTCGGCCTCGACCCCGAGCCGGCGCGGTTTCCCGACCACTGGCGCGGCGATGCGCGCCACATCCACGACTTCTGCGCAGCGATCGTCGACGCGACCCACGACCTGGCCTGCGCCTTCAAGCCGCAGATCGCCTACTTCGCCGCACACCGCGCCGAGGCCCAGCTCGAGCGGCTCGTCGCGCATATCCGCGCGGTCGCGCCGACGGTGCCGGTGATCCTCGACGCCAAGCGCGGCGACATCGGCGCGACCGCCGAGCAGTATGCGCGCGAGGCCTACGAGCGCTACGACGCCGACGCCGTGACGCTCTCGCCGTTCATGGGCTTCGACTCGATCGAGCCCTTCCTGCGCTGGAATGGCCGCGGCGCGATCCTGCTGTGCCGCACGTCCAACCCCGGCGGCGACGACCTGCAGGCGCTGGCCCTGGCCGCCGATGCGCCCGGCGCAGCCCCCGACGGGCCCGGCCACGAGCGGCTCTACGAGCGCATCGCGCGGCTGGCCGCCGGGCCGTGGAACCGCAACGGCCAGCTCGGGCTGGTCGTCGGCGCGACCTACCCCGAGGAGCTCGCCCGCGTGCGCGCGCTGGCCCCGACGCTGCCGCTGCTGGTGCCCGGCGTCGGCGCGCAGGGCGGCGACGCCGCCGCCGTCGTGCGCGCCGGCTGGCGCCCCGGCGCGCCGCTGCTGGTCAACTCGTCGCGCGCGCTGCTCTACGCCAGCGCCGGCGCCGACTACGCCGCCGCGGCGCGGGCAGCGGCGCAAGCCACCCGCGCCGCGCTCAACGCGGCCCGCGCGTGACGCATTGCACAGCCGGCGGCGGATGCGGCCGCGGCCGCGTTTCAGTCTGTTTCGACGGCCGTCGATAAGCGGGACAACCCGTGGGGCCGCAAGAGCACGCCGACGGGCCGCAGGCGCGCCAGCGCGCCAAACCCGCCGGGCTGCCGCCCCCGCTCGACTTGAACGCCACCGACCGCCTCGACCCCCGACCCCAGGTCACCGCCACGATCGCCCGCTACTACTTCGGGACGGTCGCCGCCGGATCACTGGTCGGCATCGTCGTGCACCAGTGGGACCTGCAGGGCGACGCCCACTGGCGTCTCGCGCTGAGCCTCGCCTTCGCGCTGCTGGCGCTGCTGAGCCTGGCGGCGCTGCGCCTGCGCGACCGCCATGTCGTGCCAGCGCTGGCGGTGGTCAGCTTCGTGCTGATCGGGCTGGTCGGCGCCGGCTCGGCGCTGCAGCAATGGGGCCTGTCGAGCGTCGCGCTGGGCGTGCTGGGCGTGATCGTCGCCGCGTTGGCCGCGGTCGGCTCGCCGGCGCTGGGCCTGCTGGCTGCCGCCTGGAGCGTGGTCGTCCTGCTGGTCCTGGCCGCGCTCGAGCAGAGCGGGCTGATCGCCGGCGCGGCGGTGGTCAAGCCGGCCGAGTGGCGCCTGGCGATGCTGCTGGTCGTGCTGGCCGCGGGCGCGGCCTGCGGCATGCTGATGGCCCAGGTCATCGGGCTGTACCTGCAGGCCAGCCGCGAGCGCGAGCAGCGCTTCGCCCGGCTGCTGGCGATCGCCGCCGACGCCTACTGGGAGCTCGACACGCGCGGCCGGCTGACGCACCTGGCGCGCCGCCAGCCCGACGACCGCTTCGAGTCCGACGAACCGCCGCCCGGCGCACCGCCCTGGGCGCTGCCGTACCTGCAGTTCGAGCCCGAGGCGCTCGACGCGCTGCGCGCCGACATCGAGGCCCGCGAAGCCTTTCGCGACCGCCGGCTGCGCTGGCACGACGGCCCCACGCTGCGCCACTTCAGCATCAGCGGCGCGCCGCGCTTCGACGCGCGCGGCGGCTTCCTCGGCCACTGGGGCGTCGCGCGCGACATCAGCGCCGGGGTCGCCGCGCGCGCCGCGCTGGCGGTCACCGAGACGCGCTACCGCGAGCTGTTCCGCCGCCTGTCCACCCCGCTGCTGCTGCTGCGCCACGGCCAGGTGCTCGACGCCAACCCGGCCGCCGCCGCGCTGCTGGGCTACCGCGATGCCGCGGCGCTGCTCGGCCGCGCGCTCGACGCCCACGCCAGGACGGGCCTGGCCCGCGAGGCGCTGCACGCCGCGCTCGCGCACCTCGAGGGCGCGTCCTCGGGGCCGGCCGGCGACACCGCCGAGCTGCAGCTCGAGGCCCTCGGCGGCGAGCAGTTGCTGGTGCGGGCCAGCGCGGTGCGCGTCGACACCGCCGACGGGCCGGCCGCGCTGCTCAGCCTGGTCGACGAGACCGAGCGCGCCAGCGCCGAGGCCGCGGTGCGGCGCTCGGAGGCGCTGCTGTCGCACCTGGTGGCGACCAGCCCCGACCTGATCCTGCTCGTCGAGGCGGCCAGCCTGCGCTGCGTGATGGTCAACGGCTCGTTCGAGCAGGTCACCGGCCACCCCCGCGAGGAGGTCGTCGGCCGCCGCCTGCCCGAGCTCGGGCTGTGGGCCAACCCCGCCGACGGCGAGCACCTGATGCGCGCGCTGCAGGCCGAGGGCGTGCAGCAGCACTGGCCCTGCGAGTTCGTCGCCAGCGACGGGCGCAGCGTGCAGCTGGTGGTGTCGGCGGCGCGCTTCACGATGGACGGCCGCGACTACGTCGTGCTCAACGCGCGCGACGTCACCGCGGCCGGCCGCGCCCGGCTCGAACGCGAGGCCATCGTCGCCAATGCCTCGATCGGCATCACGCTGACGCGCGATCGCGTCTTCCAGCTCGTCAACCCGGCGTTCGAGGAAATGCTGGGCTGGCCGCCGGGCAGCCTCGTCGGCCAGCCCGCGCGCGTGGTCTGGCCCAGCGACGAGGACTACGCGCGCATCAGCCGCGAGTACGGGCCGGCGCTGGCCCGCGGCGAGCGCGTCGAGTTCGAGGCCGAGGTCGCCCGCCGCGACGGCAGCCGCATCCTGTGCCGCATGCTGGCCCGCGCGATCGACCCGGCGCACCCGGGCAAGGGCGGCACGGTCTGGATCGCCGAGGACGTCAGCGCGCAGCGTGCGCTGATCCAGGCCCTGGCGCGCGCGCGCGACGAGGCCGAGGCCGCCAACCGCGCCAAGAGCGCCTTCCTGGCCAACACCAGCCACGAGATCCGCACCCCGCTCAACGCCCTGCTCAACCTGACCCAGCTCGCCCGCCGCGCCGACCTCGACGACGCCCAGCGCCGCCACTACCTCGACCTGATCGCCGACAGCGCCGAAGCCCTGGCTCCGGTCATCTCGGACATCCTCGACCTGTCGAAGATCGAGGCCGGCAAGCTCAGCGTCGAGCAAGTCGGCTTCGACCTGCACCAGTTGCTGCAGACGCTGCAGCGCGGCTACGCCAAGCTGGCCGAGGGCTACGGCCTGACGCTCACGCTCGACATCGCCGCCGACGTGCCGCAGGCCGTCAGCGGCGACCCGACCCGGGTGCGCCAGATCCTGCAGAACTACGTCAGCAACGCGCTCAAGTTCACGCCGCGCGGCGGCCGGGTGCGGCTGGCGGCGCGCCGGCCCGAGGGCGCCGCGGCCGCCAGCCACGTGCTGTTCGAGGTTCACGACAGCGGCCCGGGGATCGACCCGGCGGTGCAGGCGCGGCTGTTCGCGCCGTTCATGCAGGCCGACCAGTCGACCACCCGGCGCTACGGCGGCACCGGGCTGGGCCTGTCGATCTGCCGCGAGCTCGCGCGGCTGATGGGCGGCGAGGTCGGCGTCGACAGCCAGCCGGGCCACGGCAGCCGCTTCTGGGTCGAGCTGCCGCTCGCGCGCAGCACGCCGGCCGCGGCCACCGCCGCCGCCGAGCCCGACACCCGCCTGCTGGCCGGCGCGCGCGTGCTGGTCGTCGAGGACAACGAACTCAACCAGCTGATCGCCGGCGAGCTGCTGCGGCACTGGGGGATCGAAGTCAGCGAGGCGGCCAACGGCCGCCTCGCGCTCGAGGCGGTCGACCGTGCGCAGGCCGCGGGCCGGCCGTTCGACGCCGTGCTGATGGACCTGCAGATGCCCGAGATGGACGGCTACGAGGCCGCGCGCCAGTTGCGCGAGCGCGCGCATGCGCGCGATCTGCCGGTGATCGCCTTCACCGCCGCCGCGCTGGCCTCGGAGCGCGAAAAGGCGCTGGCCGCCGGCATGAACGACTTCACCCCGAAGCCGGCCGACCGCGCCCGCCTGTTCGACGTGCTGCGGCGCTGGCTGCGGCGGTAGCCTGGGGCCTTCCCCCTGCGCGCTGCGCGCGCCCTCTGGAGGAGGGGACACCGCCAGCGGACCGGCGAAGCCAAAGCCGCGGCAGTCGCTTGAAGACGAAGGCGGGTGCCACGGCGGCCAGCGCCACGCCGGCCATCGTCGCCACGCCCTGGGCGCTGGGGCAGGCGTGGCTGGCCTTGGTGTTCAAGCCGCTGCTCACCATCCTGATCATCGTGTTCGCGCTGGGCCGTGGCGCGGGCGACGCGCTGGCCGTGCGCCGGTTGGTGATCGTGGGCCTCGTGCTCTTGCTGGTACCGGTATGCACCGCCGCCTACCTCGGCCCCGCCCTGCTGGCTGTGGGCTCCCTGGGGTTCCGCAACCTGCTCGGCGTGGATGCCCCGGCGGCACCGTCGGCCGCCGAATTCGCGGTGGCCGCGATCACCCTGGCGACCATGGTCGGGCTGAGTATCTGGAGCCGTGGTGCCGCCCGGCTCTTCTGCGCCCTGATCGGCATGGTCGTCGGTTACGCGGCGGCAGCGGCAGCGGGGCTGCTGTCGGCGCAGGATCTGGCCAAGTGGCAGGCGACACCGGTGTTGTCTTTTCCCACGGTCGCCACCCACGGCTGGGCTTGGGAAACCACGCTCGCCCTGCCCTTCCTCATCGCCGCGCTCGGTAGCGTGATCCGCGGCATCGGCGACATCACCATCGCCCAGAAAATCAACGATCGCCAATGGGTTCGTCCGCAGTTCGGCTCCATCAGCGGCGGGGTGATGGCCAACGGCCTCACCAATCTGCTGGGCGGCATTCTCGGCGCGCATCCGGTGAGCACCTCCACCAGCAGCGTCGGCCTGTCGGCCGCGACCGGCGTGACCAGTCGCCGCGTCGGCTATGCCATCGGCGCGATCTTCATCGTGCTCGCCTTCTTTCCCAAGGCCGGTGCCGTATTCCTGATCATGCCGCACTCGGTCATCGGCGCAGCCACCATCTTCACCGCGGCGATCATCTTCGTCGGCGGCATGCAGATCTTGGCCGCGCGCCTGTTCGACCAGCGCCGCACTTTCGTGGTGGGACTCTCCTTTATCGTCGGCATCTCGGTGGACATCTATCCGGCATTCTTCCACGGCCTGCCGCCCCAGCTGGCGCCGATCTTTGCCAGTTCGCTGGTGCTGGGGACGGTGACGGCAGTGCTACTCAACCTGGTCATGCGCATCGGCGTGCGGCGCAGCGGCAAGATGAGTGTCGATCCGCAACGCGTCGACGTGGCGGCGATTGCGGATTTCATGGCCCGCCAGGGCGCCGTGTGGGGCGCCCGGCGCGACGCCATCGAGCGCGCCGGCTTCAACATCGCGCAAGCGGTGGAAACCATCGCCGATGCCTGCGCCCCGACCGGCAGGATCGAGGTGGAAGCGGGCTTCGACGAGTTCAACCTCGACGTACGGGTGTCCTACGACGGGCTGGCGCTGCAACTGCCCACCGCGCGCCCCAGCGACGACGACATCATGCAGGCCGAGGACGGCGTGCGCCGCCTCGCCGGCTTCATCCTGAGGCGCAACGCCGATCGCGTCTCCGTGAGCACGAGCGGCGCAAGAACCACGCTGCTGTTCCACTTCGATCACTGACGCCAGGCCCATCGCCTTCGCGAAGGCGGTCTTGATCGCCTTCCAGCGCCCGGGGAAGTCGTCGGCGCCGGGCGGCAGCGTCCCCACCTGGCATGCATGTGGTCGGGCTACACCACCCACGCATCGCTGGGAAAGGGGCGGCTGGCGCGCACTTTGCGAATCGCCTCGCGCGGCACGTCGATATGCGTGACGGGTGCGCTGCCGTTGCGTTCGAGCAGGTTGACGGTGAAGAAACAGCTTCCACCGGCAACCCGGTTGCGACGGTAGTCAGGCATCGAACCCCTCTGCCGAAGTGGTGCATGCGGCGGCGCATAGCGGCGGCTGCGGATCCAGGCCCAGGTGGGTGAGGATCTTCTCGATCACCGGCCGCTCGAGGGTGGCCGCGATGATCTTCAGCTCCCCGACGGCGCAGTTCGGGCAGTGCTGCATGTCGATGTCGAAGACCCGCTCGAGCAGCCGCGCCCAGCTGATGCGGTGCGGCCGAGCCTGCACCGTCTCGACCTCGCATTCGTCGGCAACTGCCACTTTGGTGGCCTGCTGCTCAAGGTCAGCACCTTCTGCCCGGCGCGAGGCCCGTAAGCGATGCGGTACGTCACAGCCGCGGCCTGCAGCGTTCGCGCCTCCTCACCGTCGGCATCCGCCCCGGCCAGGCAGGTCTGTCCATGTCCTCGACCAGCGCGCCCCGGCGCGTGAGCATCTTCCTCAGCCGGGCGACGATGGTCTGCAGCAGCCCGTGGAGCTCATCGTCGGTGGGCGCACCCACCTCGACAAAGGCTGGCGCGTGATCGGCGCCGCAGCGGTACACGCCGTCCAGCTCCATGAGGCGCCGGGCCATGAACTGCACCGTCTGGCGCAGCACGTCGACGTCGGCGCCCTGCTCGGGGGGGTTCGGCCAGTACGATAGCCGGGTTGGTCATCGTCGAATCTCCTCCGGACAGGTGGTGGGTCGCACCTCAACCTTATCCGGGGCCACGATGACCACCCCTGACGGGACGGCCGCCGCCGTGCGGCAAGTCGCTACGGGTCACGCCCTCCGCGCCTTGCCGCGCTCCTGGTGGCCTGGTGGAGTTGCACCACTTCCTGGGACGCCAGCTGTGAAGGTGTGCAGCAGGCCCAGCGAGAGTCGGGCCAGCGCGGTCGATCAGCACCCACCGCCGGGCGCGGCCCGGAGCAGCCGCGGCGCTGGCCGTCGATCAGGCCCGGCGGGAGCCGAACAGCGGCAGCGACAACTGCCGCGGCGCGCGCGGCGTGTGCAGGACGGGCGAGCGTTCGACGCCGGCTGGCGTCAGCGGGGCTGGGCGCGTCGCCAGCGACGGGCTCAGCACGGTGTGCGCCGCGGCGGGCAGCAGGCGGGTGGCCATGGCTTCAGGCGGCATGCGCAGCCAGCCCGGCACCGCTGGGCTGCAGCGGCGTGATGAAGCCGGGCTGCGGGTC
>Ga0208100_100806_pt1 | contig 10764 bp, 11 predicted proteins | sample SubbioR11_8A_Aug_FD_184817 | JGI IMG/M metagenome (GOLD analysis project Ga0208100, IMG submission 184817) | Serpentinite rock and fluid subsurface biosphere microbial communities from McLaughlin Reserve, California, USA - CR11_8A_Aug (SPAdes) | ecosystem: Environmental > Terrestrial > Deep... | reverse complement strand
GTGTACTTCGCCCTGCGACGTTTGTCGTCCTGCTTGCTCATCTCTCGTGCTCCATATCTGCGATTTCATCATCAGCTATGGACTACGTTTTTCAGGGGCAAGGCCATGCTGCCCCGACCCGGCTCTACGGTAGGACGCTGCTGTGCCAACTTCGCGAAAGCCTAAGCGCGTTCAAATGACCCAAGGACATCGTGGTGCTGAATTTCCTGTCGAAAATCGCCACGGGTAAAGTCCAAAAACCCAGCTGCGTGCGTGGCACGCGCACCACTAAGATGAGACGCCGGCCGCCTGACACGCTTCATGCTGGTGGGATCGAGGTGCCAGTCCGATGAGTGTGATTCAGCCGTGTACACCGAAAATCGGCTTGCGCTTCTCGACGAATGCGAGAGCCGCTTCAGCGAAGTCTTGCGTCATGAGCCCGAGCACTTGGGCGTGGTTCTCAAGTTCGATCGCAGCGTCCAGGCTGCCGGCGTCGAGATTGCTCCACATCAGGCGCTTGGTGTGGGCGGTTGAATATGGGCTGTTGGCCAGCACCTGCCGTGCGCAGTCCATGGCCCGCTCCAGCAACTGATCACTGGGCACCACATCGGCCACCAGGCCGATCTGCAGCGCTTCCACAGCAGCCACCGGCCGCCCCGTGAGCATGAGTTCGAAGGCGCGCGAAGCCCCGATCAAACGCGGCAGGTGGTAGCTGATGCCGCACTCCCCCGCCGTGATGCCGATGCGCACCGCGCCGATGTGAAAAGCGGCCTGCTCCGACGCAAAACGGATGTCGGACGCCAGCGTGAGCGCCATGCCGGCACCCACCGCCACGCCCTGCACGGCGGCAATCACCGTGGCGTCGGTCGCTCGCAGGCGCTTGATCAGTCCGGCAAAACACAGCTGCAGTTCGTAGCCGCTGGCCACGTCGAGCTGCGAGCGGCCTTCGGCGTCGAGCACCGACTTCAAGTCCAGCCCGGCGCAGAAGCCCGCCCCCTCGCCCGCCAGCACGATCACGCGCAGGGCAGGATCGCCGAGCACCCCGTCGAGCACCTGGTGAAAGTGCCGCAACGCAGGCAGGTCCATCGCATTGAGCCGGCCCGGCCGGTTCAGGCGCAGCACGCACAGGCCAGGCTCGGGCCGTTCCACCGTCACCGGTGCTGTCGTGTCGTTCATGCAGTTCTCCTTGGGGTTCAGGCCGCCAGGCCAGTCTCGGCCAGCAAGCGTTCGCGCAGCACGCGCTTCATCAGCTTGCCGTTGGCATTGCGCGGCAGTGGCTCGCTGCCCAGGCTGTAGCTCTCGGGCACCTTGTAGTCGGACAGGCGCTCGGCGCAGAAGGCGCGCAAGGCTTCGGCCTGCAGCGTGTGGCCTTCGCGCGCCGCCACGAACACATGCACCCGCTCGCCCAGCACCGGGCAGCTCTTGGCCACCACCGCAGCTTCAAGCACATCGGGGTGCTGGCACAGCACGTTCTCCACCTCGACGCTGAAGATCTTGTAGCCGCCACGGTTGAGCATGTCCTTGCGGCGGTCGAGCACGCGCACGAAGCCCTCGGCGTCCATGCTGCCGATGTCGCCGCTGCGCCAGAAGCCGCTGATGAAGTTTTCGGTCGTGGCCTGCGCGTTGCTCCAGTAGCCCTTGACCACCATCGGCCCCTTGAGCCAGAGCTCACCAACCTCGCCGCGCGGCAGTTCCACACCCTGCTCGTCCATCACCGCGACCTCGGCGCAAGGCAGCGCCAGGCCCACACTGTCGAGGTGGTCGCGCGTGAGGTGCGGCGGCATGATCGTTGCGGGCGAGGCGGTTTCGGTCGCTCCGTAGCAGTTGGACAGGCGCAGCGCCGGCAGTTGTTGCGCAAGACGGTCGATCGCAGCCGGCGGCATGGGCGCGCCACCATAGCCGCCCACATGCCAACCCGAGAGGTCGTGCGCGGTGAAATCGTCCTGCAGCAGGCACAAGTTGTACATGGCCGGCACCATCACCGTGAAGGCCATGCGCTCGCGCGCCGCGAAGCGCAGGAAGTCCGCCGCTTTGAAGGCCGGCACCACCAGCAGCGTGCCGCCCAAGCCGAGCGTGACCATCATCAAACCGACCAGGCCAGTGACGTGGCTCAGCGGCACCACCACCGCGCCGCGCACGCCGGGCGCAAGCGACAAGGCCTGCGCGTAGTGCAGCACCGAATGCACCACGTTGAGGTGCGTGAGCATCGCGCCCTTGGGAAAACCGGTGGTGCCCGAGGTGTACATGATCACCGCAACACCGTCTTCCTCCACCGGCACGCAGTCGGTCAGTGGCGCGTGCTCCATCAAACGTTCAAACGACAAGGCGCGCTCGGGCGGAACCCCCACCAGCACGCGGTGCTTGAGGGCCAGCGTCTCGCCGGGCGAGGGCCAGCGGTCGCGCAGAGCGGCGTCGGAAATCAGCACCGAGGCGCCGCAGTGATTGAGGATGTAGGCCAGCCCGGGCGTCTGGTCGCGGATGCTCAGCGGCACCAGCACCGCGCCAGCGGCCTGCACCGCAAAGGAGGCCACCACGAACTCGATGTCGTTGCCCAGCAGCAGGGCCACCCGGTCACCCGGCGAGACGCCCAGGGCCTGCAGGCCAGCGGCGGTGCGCATCACCTGGTTTTCGAAGGTGGCCCAACTCATGCGGCGCTTCCCACAGACTACCGCCTCGGCTTCGGGCCGCCAGCGAGCGGCTGCGCGCCACATCTGGTTCACATCCGCCGGGCGCTCTGCAAAGCAGCGCACCACGCGGTCGTGGAAATGGCTCTCGAGACGGGTCGCATTCGAGGGGGCGGCATCAATCGGCATGCGACACTTGGCTTTCGCGGACGACGGCCGTGTCGGCAGCGGCCCAGGCACCTGCACGCTCCAGGCTCTCGCGGCACTGCGCCACCATGCGCTGCAGCAGTTCGTCGCAGGTCGGGATATCCTCGATCAGACCCACCACCTGACCAGCCCACACCCGGCCGGCATCAACCTCGCCGCTCAGCAACGCCGTGCGGCCGCGCGCACCGGCCACCAGCGGCTGGATGTCGGCGAATTCGCAACCACCGGGGCGCCGCTCGGTCGCCACCACCTCGTCGGACACCGCGTTCTTCAGCACACGCCCGGTGTTGTGCAGGCTGCGGAAAATGAGCTGTGTCTCGCGCTCGCTGGCGCGCACCAGCGCCTGCTTGATCTGCTCGTGAATGGGCGCCTCCACCGTGGCGCAAAAGCGCGTGCCCATGTTCACGCCCTCGGCGCCCAGGGCCAGGGCAGCGGCCATGCCGCGCCCGTCGGCGATACCGCCCGAGGCCACCACCGGAATGCGCAGCGCGCGCGTGGCCAGCGGAATCAGCACCAGGCCCCCAACATCGTCCTCGCCCGGGTGGCCGGCGCATTCAAAACCGTCGATGCTCACCGCGGCCACCCCGTTGCGCTCGGCCGAAAGCGCGTGGCGCACGCTGGTGCATTTGTGCACGATGCGCACGCCATGGCGTTTGAGCCTCTCGATGAAGTCTTTAGGGCTGTTGCCCGCGGTTTCGAGCATCTTCACCCCACGCTCGATCACCACGTCGAGGTACTCGGCGTACGGCGGCGGCTTGACCGAGGGCAGGATGGTCAGGTTCACGCCGAAGGGCTGGTCGGTCATGCAGCGGCAACGGTCGATTTCGCGCGCGAGCGCCTCGGGCGTGGGTTGCGTGAGCGCCGTCAGGACGCCCAGGCCACCGGCATTGGAAACGGCAGCAGCCAGGTCGGCGGTGCCCACCCATTGCATGCCGCCCTGGATGATGGGGTAACGGATGCCCAGCAATTCGGTGATTCGGGTTTTCATGGCTTCTCGGTCTGGGTTGAGAAAGATGGTGCAGGTCAGGCCCCGGTGAAAACCGGCTTGCGCTTGGCCAGGAACGCGCCCACGCCTTCGGTGAAATCGGTGGTCTGCGCGCAGGCGAGGAAGGCCGCTGCCTCGGCGTCGAGGTGGGTGGGCAGGTCGTTCTGCCCGGCGGCGCGCAGCAGGCGCTTGAGCTTGCCCAGTGCCTGCGTCGGGCCGGTGGCCAAGCGTTGAGCCAGCCGTTCTCCCTCGGCGTGGAGCGTATCGCGCGGCACCACGCGGTTCACCAGCCCCAGGCGCAAAGCCTCGGCGGCGTCAAGCACATCGGCCAGTAGCGCGACCTCCATCGCCTTGCGCAGCCCCAGCACCTGCACCAGACCCCAGGAGGTCGAGCAGTCGCTGCTGGCGCCGATCAGCGGGTAGGCGATGCCGAAGCGCGTGCCCTCGGCGGCCAACACCAAGTCGCAACCCAGCGCCAGGCCCAGCCCGCCGCCAAACACCGCGCCCTGCACGCTGGCCACCACCGGCGCGCGCAGCGTCGCCAGCAACAGCAAGCCGCCGTGCATGCCGGCGATGAGCTCACGCGCCACCGGCACCGGGTCGGCTCCCATGGCCGCGAGGTCGCCCCCGGCCATAAAGGAAGAGCCCTCGGCCGAGATGTGCACCGCGCGCACCAGAGGGTCGGCCGCGATGGCGTGGCACGCGGCGTGAAAGCCCTGCGCCATGGCCACGTCGATGGCGTTGAGCGCGGTGGGGCGGTTGAAGCGCAGCTGCGCCACCGCGCCTTCGCGCCAGCACAACACACTTGCGCTCGGGTCGCGGCTGCGATCGGGGTAGGCCATGGCGTGCTCCTCAGGTGGCGTTGTAGTAAGCGGCGGTCGAGCCCAGGTTCTCGCGCGCCCGGCTCAGCTCGTGGCGCGCGATGGCGCGCAGGTGCACCTCGTCCGGGCCGTCGAAGAAACGCATCGCGCGGCCCCAGGTCCACAAGTACGAGAGCGGCGTGTCGGGTGTGATGCCCATGGCACCGAATACCTGCATCGCACGGTCGAGCACGCGGGTCTGCAACAGCGCGGCGACCAGCTTGATCGCGGACACGTCGATGCGTGCAGCCTTGTTGCCCTGCGTGTCCATCAGCCAGGCCGCGCGCAAGACCAGCAGGCGCGCCTGGTCGATCTCCACCCGCGAATGGGCGATCCAGTCCTGCACGTTGGCGAAATCACTGAGGTTCTTGCCGAAGGCCTTGCGCGAGAGGGCTCGCTCGCACATCAGCTCCATGGCCAGCTCACACTGGCCGATGGAGCGCATGCAGTGGTGCACCCGACCCGGGCCCAGGCGAGCCTGTGCCAGCGCGAAGCCCGCACCTTCCTGCCCCAGCAGGCTGGAGACCGGCACGCGCACATTGGTGAAGGTCACTTCGCAGTGCCCTTCGGGGGTGTGGTGGTGCATGATGGCCACGTTGCGAACGATCTTGAAACCGGGCGTGTCCAGCGGCACGATCACCATGGAGTGCCGGTTGTGTGGGCTCGCATCGGGGCTCTCGTCGGATACCCCCATCACGATGGTGAAGCGGCACAGCGGGTGCATGGCACCGGTGCTGAACCACTTGCGGCCGTTGATCACGTACTCGTCTCCCTCGCGGCGGATGGTGGTCTGGATGTTGGTCGCGTCCGACGAAGCCACGTCGGGCTCGGTCATCGAAAAACACGAACGGATCTCGCCCGCCAGCATCGGCTTGAGCCAGCGCTCGTGCTGCTCGGGCGTGGCGAACAGATGGAGCATTTCCATGTTGCCGGTGTCGGGCGCGTTGCAGTTGAACACCTCGGAGGCCCATGGGATGCGGCCCATGATCTCGGCCAGCGGCGCGTATTCCATGTTGGTGAGGCGGGTGCCGGGCTCGCCCTCGCGCAGACCGGGCAGGAACAGGTTCCACAGGCCGGCTTCCTTCGCCAGCACCTTGAGCGGCTCGATCACCGCCGAGGGGTACACGCCGCTGTCCACCAGACGCTGCCACTCGCGGTTTTGCGGCAACACATGCCGGTCCATGAACTGGCGCAGCGTGCGCTGCATCTGCTGGTTGTCTTCGGAAAACTGAAAGTCCAAGGGGTGCTCCAGATCAAACGTTGAAAACGGGGGTGTTGATGGCTTCGAGGCCGCGCCGTGCCATGGCGATGCTCAGCGCACCGACCTCGGCCGCGTTGTCGGCCACGGCGTTGCCGCGTTGGGCGCGCGCCGCAATGCCTTCGAAGATGACGGCCCAGCGCATGAATGCGAAGGCCCAGTGAAACGGTTCGGGTTGTTCGCCGCGACCAGAATCGCGGTGGTAGTGCGCCAGGTAGTCCCGCTCGGTGGGAATGCCCAGCGCGGCCAGGTCTAGCCCGCGGATGCCACCAAACTCGGTGGGCAACGTGCGCCAGGGCACGGTGTTGAAAGCCACGTCCGCCAGTGGGTGGCCCAGCGTGGAGAGTTCCCAGTCGAGCACCGCGACCACGCGTGGCTCGGTGGGGTGGAACATCAGGTTGTTGAGCTTGAAGTCGCCGTGCGCGATCGTGGTCGTGTCGTCATCGGGCATGTGCGCGCCCAGCCAGGCAATGAGCTCGTCGATGGCTGGGTTCTCGCGCGTCTTCGACAGCGCCCACTGCTGCGTCCAGCGGCGCAGTTGGCGCTGGAAGAACTGGCCCTCCTTGCCGAAGTCGGCCAGACCGGCGGCTCGCCAATCCACCCGGTGCAGGCACGCCATGGTCTCGGCCATGGCGAGGTAGATCGCACGGCGCTCGGCCGGCTCCATGCCGGGCAATGCGTTGTCGGCGAACACGCGGCCTTCCACCCGGTCCATCACATAGAAGGGCGTGCCGACCACCTCGTCACCCGCGTGGTACAGCACGGTGGGCGGTACCGGCAAACCGCTGCTGCTCAGCGCGCGCATCACACGGTATTCGCGGTCCACCGCGTGCGCCGAGGGCAGCACATCGCCCTCGGGCTTCTTGCGCAGCACCATCCGCCGGTTGTCGAAGTCGACGAAAAACGTTGGGTTCGACTGGCCGCCGCCGATGGCCTGCAGGCGCATGGGGCCGGAAAGTATGGGCAGCTGCACGCGCAGGAATGCCTCCAGGCGCGGTGCGAATTCGGGTTGAGACGCGGTCATGGAGATGCGCTTCAGAACGCGGCCGACACGTTGTCGTTATCCGATGAGGGTGCGTCATCACGCGGGCCGCGCATGTCGTTCCACACCAGCCGACCCATCTCCAGCATCATCAGGAAGAAGGCCAGCGGCATCATCACCAGCACCGGCCAGATCGGCCCTCGCGCGAGGGCGCCGAAGCGTTCACCGAGGCGCTCGGCGAACTGCTGCGCGAGCGCATAGCGGCCGTTGCGGCGCGCTTCGGGGTGTCGCACAACTACTGCGCGGACCGTGTGTTATCTGGAATTCTCGAGCGGCTCGCCGCGGAGGCTGTGGCCACTGCGCCGGCGGCCGCGCGCGCACAAGACGGAGCTCCTGAGCCTGGTAGTGGTCGAGGAATTTGATATAGGTGGTCCGCTCGTGCTCACTCAATACCACCGACGCAGACTTTACAAGGCATGGCAAAGCACAATGCAACTGCTGCAGATGTACCACCATGACGTCTACCAGCAGAACGCCTCCCGGTATAGCGACGACCCGCACTGACCGGGTTTTCGGTCTTTCCACAGGCATTGCTGCAATCTGTCGATTTGTAGGGAAAAGCGCAAATGGGAGCCACAGGCAGTGGCCCGCGTTATGGCTATGCAGAGCAGAAACCCTGCATCGAGGATCAGCTTTCACTGAACATCAGCTATTTAGTGCGAGGCAAGGCCATGGTGCACGGTCGCCATTACATCTGGAGATTATTCGAGGACAATCACCTATTGGCCGAAATCGACATACTCGTCGGGCAAGACCATCTGATCCTCAGCGGCGCTGATCTGGGCTCGACTCAGCAGACCGTGCGGATCGCGCACACCACTTGCACTTTCGGCGGCACTCGACCATGGTTCATCTGTCCAACACCGGACTGCAACCGCCGGGTCACGATCCTGTATCTGAAATCCGGTTTTGCCTGCCGCAAGTGCCTCAAGTTAGCCTACGCCTGCGAGCGCAAGAGCCCCGCCGACCGTGCTGCGCAACGCTGTGAGAAAATCCGTGCGCGCCTCGGCTGGGAACCGGGGTTATGGAGTGACCCCGGCCCCAGACCCGAAGGGATGCCACAGAAGACATTCGAGCGGCTGGTGAAAACGCACGACAGGCTTGCCATGATCTTCGCGCGCAGATATTTCGACCATCTTTTCGACCACCGAGCGGGAGAAGAATCATGAAAGCTCTCGATTCGCCGGGCATTGCAATTGATTCTCGCGAAATGCGCAGCATCATTGCCGATCGGCACCGGCGGGAATTGCTGAATCTCCAGGCGGACGTGACCGAGGTGATGGCCAGCGGTGATCACGAACGCGCCCGGTTCATCAAGACCGTCTATGAGATATTCACGCTGAAGCACAAATGCGAGCGTGCGGCGTTCGGGCTGGATGCGCCCAGCGGGGACCGCAGATATCAGGCGGCGGGGGAGTTGCGCAGGATCGAAATCGTGGAAGTGGACGCGTCGTCCCTGCGTCCTTGGGGTGAGGGCTGAGGGCCCCCTTCTCCTGTCGTCGGTGCCCATGCGCCATGCCACCAGCAGTATATTAGAGAGCCGCAGGCTTAGAGAGCCGCAGGCTCAGGACGTGAGCCCGTCACTAGCTAACTGGAAATGAGCCTATTATTTCTAGCATCCTAGGTGCCAGCGACCGGACGCCGGCGCATCACATGGGCGATCATGTCGTCGAATGAGTTTTCCTGGATCCGTGACCACGCCACCGCCCGCCGCTGGAAGCTGGCGTAGTGGTCATAAAAGCGCTTGAAGTCGGCATTGGCGCGACCCATTTCAGCATACATCGCCTGGGTGTGACCCCAGAACGTCTCAAAGACGGGAAGCGGGAACCTGCGCAGTTGCGTACCACCGGCGATTAGACGGCGCAGCGCGAGTTCGTTGCGTGTGTCGTAGCGGGCCAACATCGTAGTCATGGCTTCGTGCGCGGCGGTAGTGAAGATGCTGCGGTACTCGCCAGGCAGCGCATCCCAGGCGCGGGTGTTGATTAAAAAGCCCGGTGGACCGCTGCCTTCGGCGAAGCCTGGATAGTAGTAGAAGCGCGCGACGCGGTGGAAACCAAGCCTTTCGTCATCGTGCGGGCCGACCCATTCGGCTGCTTCGATCGTGCCGCGCTCGAGCGCTGGGAAGATGTCGGCCGCAGGGAGCATTTGCGGTACGGCACCCGCGGCATCCCAGACGGTGGCCGCAAGGCCGGTGACGCGGATCTTCAGGCCGTTGACGTCAGCAACCGAGCGGATCTCCCGCCGGAACCAGCCGCCCATCTATCTGCGTGCCTGTATGCCCGGCTACGATGAACAGCGCCCCGCGCTGTCGCATCCAGTCGTTGAACATCCTCTCGCCGTCGCCATCCTTCCACCACGCGCTGAACTGGCGCCCGTTCATGCCGAATGGGATGGTGCCGCCGCCGAAGGCCCAGATCGGGCTCTTGCCGATAAACCAGAAGGCGCCTATGTTCGCGCTCTCTATGGTGCCGGCCATCACGGCTTCTGCGGATTGCATGACTGGGACGATTTCGCCAGCTGGAGCGATGGTGATGTCGAAGCGGCCGCCGGTACCTTCGCTGACGCGGCGGGCAATATCCAGGCTCGTGTCGAACAGGATGTCGAGGGCTCTAGGAAACCCGGACTGACAACGCCAGCGCACGGCAGGCAGTGCTGCCTTGGTGATGGCGGGGGCGGCCACGAGTGCTGCTCCGATGCCGACGCCCGCGCCCGCGCGCGAGAGGAATGAACGACGCTCCATGCCTGTCTCCTTAAGTCGATGACGATCATCTGGGCCCGGCCGTGGCCATGCCCTCGGCCGGCATGGCGGCGGGTGCACCCTTGCCGGTCTGCTGCCTGCGCAGCGAGGCTCACGCGCCACCCGACGCTGCAACTGTAGCGCAGTGGCCCAGTGAATGCGCAGCAACTCACGCAGTCGCGTTTAGTTCTTTGGGAACGGGGCGAATTTTGCTAGGCTGGCGGCATGCACGCCACCACCACCCTCACCACCGCCCCGAGCCGCCGCCACACGCTGGCCGACCTGCTGCGCCGCAGCGCGGCGCGCCATCCGCACAAGCTCGCGCTCGCCTGCGGCGAGGTGCGCTGGACGTACCGCGAGTTCGACGCGCTGTGCGACCGTCTCGCCGCCGGCCTCGCCGGCGTCGGCATCGCCCGCGGCGACCGCGTCGCGATCCTCGCGCGCAACTCGCACGCCTTCGCCGCGCTGCGCTTCGCGCTGGCCCGCCTGGGCGCGGTGCTGGTGCCGGTCAACTTCATGCTCCAGGCCGACGAGGCCGCCTACATCCTGCGCCACGCCGGCGTGCGCCTGCTGGCCACCGACACCGGGCTGGCCGCGCTTGCGCTGGCCGCCTGCACCGAGGCGCTGCCGCCGGTCGCGCTCACCGGCAGCGACCTCGCGCAGATCGTCTACACCAGCGGCACCGAGGCGCTGCCCAAGGGCGCGATGCTGACCCACGACGCGCTGCTCTGGCAGTACGTCAGCTGCGTCGTCGACGCCAGCATCGCCGGCGACGACCTGCCGCTGCACGCGCTGCCGCTCTACCACTGCGCCCAGCTCGACGTCTTCCTCGGCCCGGCGGTCTACGTCGGCGCGAGCAACGTCATCACCGGCAAGCCGCAGCCCGAGCACCTGCTGGCGCTGATCGAGCGCCACCGCATCGGCTCGTTCTTCGCGCCGCCGACGGTCTGGATCGCGCTGCTGCGCTCGCCGGCGTTCGACCGCAGCGACCTGAGCAGCCTGACCAAGGGCTACTACGGGGCCTCGATCATGCCGGTCGAGGTCATGAAGGAGATCCTGCGCCGGCTGCCCG
>Ga0208100_100796_pt1 | contig 10946 bp, 8 predicted proteins | sample SubbioR11_8A_Aug_FD_184817 | JGI IMG/M metagenome (GOLD analysis project Ga0208100, IMG submission 184817) | Serpentinite rock and fluid subsurface biosphere microbial communities from McLaughlin Reserve, California, USA - CR11_8A_Aug (SPAdes) | ecosystem: Environmental > Terrestrial > Deep... | reverse complement strand
CCACGCCAGCCGCCGCTTCGGCCTGGGCCAGCGCGGCCGCGGCCGCCGCCGCCCGCGCGCCACGCTCGCCGGCCGGCCACAGGGGCAGCACGATGCCGAGTTCGGCCTCGCGCGCGCCGCGGTCGCGGTGCAGGCGGTCGCTGCGCAGGCCCAGCGCCAGCGCCGGCGGGGCCGGCCCGAAGGCCGCGGCGGTGGCCCGCTCGACCTTGGCCTGCGCGCGCAGCAGGTCCACCGCCCGGGCTGCGGCGGCGCGCTGCCAGGCGGCGTCGAGCGCGCTGCGCAGCACTGATGGCGACGCGACATCGGTGGTGGCCTGCGCCGCCAGCGGCGGGGCCAGGCCCAGGGCGAGTGCGCCGGCGGCGACGAGGCCGGCGACACGCCGCGGGAAATTCGACACGGCAAGGTCCTGAGCGGCGCATGCCCCCGCGCCGCCGGCGGCGCGGGGGCCGGCACGGCGCAGCGGGTCAGGGCGAGGCGGCGGTACCGCCCTCGCCAGGCATGGCGGGGTGGGGGCTCGCAGGCGAGCCGACCGGTCGCGCAGGGGCGCGACCGCGGACGCGGGTCACCGGCCCCAGGCCTGCCACCGACTCGGGTGTCAAGCGGTGCGGGCCGGTCACCCGCGGGCGCTCAGGCGCGGCTGCGGGGCGGGCGCAAGGGCCCTTCGAGGTAGGGCGGCCCGGCCGCGCGCGCGCGCGGCGGCGGCGGCGCGGCGTCGGGCAGCAGCACTGGCGCGGTGTCGCCCTCGCGCAGCTGCAGGGCCGGCTGGCCCAGCGGGTCGGCCGCGGCGTGGGCCTGCGACTCGGCCGAGCCGTCGAAGTGGACGCTGCCGTCGTCGTGATGGTGGTGGCCCAGGTCCAGCCAGTGCAGCAGCGCATGGCTGAGCCCGGTGGCGGCTGCGCTGGCCGCTGGCGCGGGCTGCGCCAGCGCCAGCGGCTGCCACAGCAGCGCCGCCATCGCCAACCACAGGACCGCCCAGCGTCTAGCCATGGGCCGCGATTATGCGGGCATCGGCGCGCCGCCGCGGCAGCGGCAGCGGCCGGCGCCGGCCCACCGGCGTCAGTAGCGGCCGCCAATGCCGGCAATGCGCAGGAAGGCGCGTGCCAGCCAGGCCAGTGCCCGGCGCTGCAGCGCGGCCCAGCGGCCCTGAGGCAGCGCCGGCAGCGTGATCTCGTGCGAGACGGCGAGCGCGCGCTCGAACTCGGCGGCCAGTTCGGCGGCGAGGGCCGCGTCGCGCACGACGACGTTGGCCTCCAGGCTCAGCAGCAGCGACAGCGGGTCGATGTTGGAGCTGCCGACGGTGGCCCAGTCGTCGTCGACGACCGCGACCTTGGCGTGCAGGTAGGCCGGCGCGTACTCGTGGATGCGCACGCCGCGCGCGAGCAGCTCGGCGTAGAGCGAACGCGCGGCGTAGGCCGCGATGCGGTAGTCGATCTTGCCCTGCAGCAGCAGCCGCACGCGCACGCCGCGGCGCACGGCCTCGCGCAGCGTGCGGCGGAACTGCCGGCCGGGGTAGAAGTACGGGCAGGCCAGGTCGATGCGCTTGCGCGCGCGGCCCAAGGCCTCGATGTAGCTGCGCTCGATCGTGCGGCGCTGGCGCAGGTTGTCGCGCACGACGAAGGCCGCGCGCACCGGCGCGTCGGGGCTGTCGGCGAGCAGGCTGTCGCCGCCGACCAGCCGCACCTCGCGCAGCAGCGCGCGCGCGCGCTCGACCGGGTCGGCGGCGTGCGCGAGCGCGCGCAGCAGCTCGGGCCAGTCCTCGCCATAAGCCGCGCGGTGCCAGACCGCCTGCGCGGTGTGCATCAACGGCACGACGACCGGGCCGCGCAGCTCCACCGCATAGTCCAGCCGCGGCTGCTCGGTGCGGCCGTGGCGGATGTCGAGGCGGTCGTCGATGATGTTGATGCCGCCGACATGGCCGACCTCGCCGTCGACCACGCACAGCTTCTGGTGCAGCCGGCGCAGTTGCTCCGGTTGCAGCATCGCGGGCCAGCCCGAGACCGGCCGGAAGACGCTCAGGCGCACGCCGCTGCCGGCCCACCACTGCTGCAGCGTCGGCAGGGCCGCGCGCGAGCCGAAGCCGTCGACGACGACATGCACGCGCACGCCGCGGCGCGCAGCGGCGGCCAGCACCTCGGCCATGCGGCGCGCAGCGTCGTCGTGGTGGAAGATGTAGGTCGCCAGCCAGACCTCGTCGCGAGCGCCCTCGATCGCGGCGTGCATCGCCGGGAACAGCTCGTCGCCGCCGCGCAGCAGCCGCACCCGGTTGCCGCCGGTGAACAGCACGCGCGGGTGGGCGTACCAGCGCAGGTCGTGCCGGTGCGGCGGCGCGGCGGCCGGCGTCACGCGAGTTCGAGCTCGGCCACCAGCGGCAGGTGGTCCGACATGCGCGCCCAGGCACCGCCGCGCGGCACGTAGGTCGCGCGGCAGACCAGGCCGCGCGTGTAGACGCGGTCGAGCGCGAAGACCGGCACCCGCGAGGGAAAGGTCAGGCGGTGCGAGGCCGGCTGGTGAGTGGTGCGCGCGCGCCCGAGGCCGATGCCGGCCATCGGCGCGTCGAGCTTCTCGCCCCAGTCGTTGAAGTCGCCGGCGACCAGCAGCGGCTCGCCGGCGGGCACATGCGCCTCGAGGTAGGCGGCCAGCATCTGGACCTGCCGCAGGCGGCTGGCGTGGAGCAGGCTGAGGTGCGCGACCACCGTGTGCACCCTCTGGCCGTGCCACTGCACCGGCACGTGCAGCAGGCCGCGCTGCTCGAAGGGGTAGTCGGAGACGTCGTGGTGGCCAGGCTCGCCGATCGGCCAGCGCGACAGCAGCGCGTTGCCGTGCTCGCCGTGGCGGGTGACGGCGTTGGTGCGGTAGGCGACGTCGTAGCCCTCGGGGGCCAGGAACTCGGCCTGGCCCTGCTGCGGCCAGCCCAGCCAGGTGCGCTCGAACTGGCGGGCGTCGCGGGCGTGGAACAGCCGCACCTCCTGCAGGCAGACCAGGTCGGCGTCGAGCGCCTCGATGCCCAGCCCCAGGTTGTGGATCTCGAGCCGCTTGCGCGGGCCGACCCCGCGCACGCCCTTGCAGATGTTGTAGGTCGCCACGCGCAGCAGGTCGTCGTCGCCGCTGAACGGCGGCAGCAGCGTCGACTGCATCGGGTTGAGGTGGCTGAGCAGCGGACGAATCATGGCTGCCCCACCCCGCCCCGGCGCGGCAGTTGCAGGATGGCCTCGGCGTTGCTCGGCGAGAAGCAGCGGTCGGCCGCGGCGCGCCAGTCCAGCCACTCGTGGCGCAGATGCTCGCGCGGGGCGACCACCACCGGCAGCGGCTGCGCCAGGCACAGCCCCCAGACATGCTCGGTGTTGTGGGTCACGCCCGGCGCGTAGCGGTGACGCCAGACCGGGTAGATCTCGTAGACGTTGACCAGCCCCCAGTCGCACAGCGCCGACGCCGGCAGCCCGGCGCTGCCGACGACCAGCCCGGTCTCCTCGGCCAGTTCGCGCTCGCAGGTGCGGCGCAGCGGCTCGGCGGACGACTCGCGCGCGCCGGTCACGCTCTGCCAGAAGCCGGGCTGGTCGGCACGCTCGAGCAGCAGGACCTGCAGCGCCGGCGTGTGGATGACGACCAGCACCGACTCGGGCAGCTTGGGGGCGCGCGGGGTGGACATGCGCGTTATCGTCGCACAAGCGGCATCGGCCGCGCCAGGTGGCTCGCGCCGATGGCCCATCGCGCCAGGGCACGCGGGCGCGCCGCGGCGCCGAGCACCCGGGCGCGGATCTCAGCTCGGCAGCAGCGGACAGTCCGGCGAGCCCGCCGCGCGCTTGCGCTCGATGATCTGCGCCGAGTACTTCTGCAGATAGTGCGCGATGGTCTCGACGCGGATCTTGACCGAGCCGGCCGGCTTGGTCGAGTCGAGGTCCTGGAACGAGAAGAACAGCGTGCCCGAGCGCTCGACGATCTGCTGCACCGGCGAGTAGGTCGGCTGGTCCATGCCACACTCGTAGCTGGCCAGCCGCACGACGCCGGCGACCCAGGGCATGCGCGCGGCAAACTTGGCGCCCCACAGGATCTCGTTGGTGTTGGCGCTGTACGACGAGGGCCAGACGTCGGCGATGTCGAGCGGCGACTTGATGTGCCCGGCCTCGATGTCGGAGCCGAACATCCAGCCCAGCAGGTCGTCGTCGGTCGGCAGGTACTGCGCCCACAGCACCGGGTAGCCGTAGGCCTGCAGGTCGACCTCGATCTCGTGGCCGATGCCCGGGTCCATGTGGTAGGGCCGCGCCAGCACCAGCAGGCAGGCCTTGTTCTCGCGTGCGCACCACTCGAGCACCTCGCGGCCCTTGTCGCGCAGCGCCTGCGCGTGCTGCCCGAGGTCGGCCAGGCCGGCGTCGACCGCGGTGCGCGTCTGCGCTGCCGTCAGCCCGGGGATGACCTCGCGCAAGCCCTCGTAGAGCTGCCTGGCGGCCAGCGCCGCGTTGTCGAGCGAGACGAAGGGCGCACAGTGCCGGACATTCTGCGCCTCGAACACGTCCTGGCCCTTGACGAAGCCGGCCTTGATATTCTCGGCCGCGGCCATCACGCGCGGGCAGGCCAGCGAGCCGGTCACATGCTTGCCCAGGAACGAGGGCAGGGTCTGGATCATCGGCGAGAGCAGGATGTCGATCGGCCGCTTGCGGTTGGCCAGCAGCTCGCCGTAGTGGCCCGAGATGCACTTGACCGGGTAGCAGCAGTCGACCGTGCCGCGGCCCTTGGCGTACTGGCGGGCCTGGTCCTCGGAGGTGTCCGACGAGAACTCGATGCGCCGGGTGTCGATGCCCAGCGTGCCGAGGAAGGTGATCCAGAAGCGGTGCGTCGACCAGATGTTGAGCACCCGCGGGATGCCCACGCGCAGCTTGGCGCGGGCCTCGGCGACTGCGGTGTCGGCGCCGGCCGCGACGCCGCCCTCAGACCGTGGCCCCGGACTTCCTAAAAGCGCCTTCGCGAACCAGTTCGGCAATGTTGGGATAGGCACGCTTGGCGTCCTCCAGAGTTTTCTTGACCACCCGCATCTCGTTGGCGTCCTCGAGCAGGCCCTTGGGGCAGGAGTTGCCGCTGATCACGCGCTCCCAGTCGGGGGCCAGCGGCACCAGACTCCAGGACCGGCCGGACGCGCCGGGCATGCGCACGTCGATGAAGGTGCGCTTGCAGTTGACGGGGCACCAGTGGCAGGTGGTGTGTTCGTTGGTGGTGCTCGTGTACTCGAGCGCCTCGATGGTGTCGAAGCCGCGGAAGCGGCTGGGCAGCTCGGTGCGGGCGGCGTCGATCGCGCACAGCGCGGCGCCGATCGCGCCGGCCTCGCCCGAATACGGGTGGACCACGACCTCGGCGTCGGGCACCTTGTCGCGGATGAAGTCTACCTGCGCCTTGACCACCGCGAGGTTGCGGTGCGTGCCGCCCTGCAGCACGAACTTGCGGCCGGCGGCGGCGAGGTTCTGCAACTGGCCGGCGTAGACCCAGACGTTGAGCGGCAGCACCGCGGCCAGCGAGGCCATGATCTCCTCGCGCGACCAGCCCTTGCGCTGCTGGTTGACGATGTCGGACTGCAGGAAGACGCCGCAGCCCATCGCCAGCGAGGGCACCGACTTGGCCTCGAAAGCCTTGTCGGCGTACTCGTCGAGCGGCACGCCGTAGCGCTCGGCCACGCCCTGCAGGAAGGCGCCGTTGCCCGAGGAGCACTGCGAGTTGAGACGGAAGTCGGCGACCGTGCCCTGGCGCAGGATCATGATCTTGACGTCGCAGCCGCCGACGTCGCAGATCACGTCGGCGTCGGGCACGTAGTGCAGCGCCGCGGTGGCGTGGGCGACGGTCTCGACGACGGCCTGGTCGGCGCCGACGATGTCCTTGAGCAGGTCCTTGCCGTAGCCGGTCACGCCCAGCCCGGCGACGCGGCCGACGCCGGCGGCGCGCAGGCTGCGCATCAGCGCCTTGGCGTCCTCGATCGGGTTGCCCTGGCTCGGCACGTAGCTGCTGGCCAGCAGCTCGCGCTCGGCCGACATGACCACCGCCTTGGCCGTGGTGCTGCCGAAGTCGCAGCCGACGTAGACCGGCTGGTCGGCGGCGATCGGCGCGGTCGCGTCCGGGGCACGGCCGCTGGCGCCGTACTCGCCGACGAAGCGCTCGAACTCCTGGGCGTCGCGGACCAGCCCGCGTGCGCCCTCGCGCGCCTTCTGCTCGTGCTGGCCGACCTCGATCCACCAGCGCAGGCGGTCGGTGCCGGTGTAGACGCCGGAGGCGGCTTCGGCGCGGCCGATCTCGATGCAGCCCAGGCAGGCGTAGTACAGCGCCTCCTGCGGCACGATGATCGCCTCCTCGGCGGCCAGCCCCGGCGGCAGCGCGATGCCGCGCTCGGCCCAGAGCTTGCCCAGGTGGTGGCGCCAGGCCTCCTGCAGGCCGCGGAAGAACAGGTTGGGCCCGCCCAGCAGCAGCACCTGCGGCTGCGGCGCGTTGCCCTTGGTCAGCGTGGCCAGGTTCTGGTAGACGACGGCCTCGAACAGGCTCGCGACGATCTCCTCGACCGGCACGCCGGACTTGACCAGGGTGTTGGCGTCGGCCTCGGCGAAGATGCCGCACTTCGAGCTGATCTTGTGCAGGTCGACACCGTCGTAGGGCATCTGCGCCAGCCGCTCGGTCTCGATGTGCAGCTTGCGCGCGGTCTTCTCGACGAAGGTGCCGGTGCCGCCGCTGCACGCCGACTGCATGAAGACCTGCTTGGTCTTGCCGTCGCCGCTGGGCGTGAAGAACAGCGTCTTCATGTCCTCGCCGCCGATCTCGGAGACGAAGTTGACCTGCGGGTGCATGCGCTCGACCGCGGCGGCGACCGCGACGACCTCCTGCACGAACTTGCCGCCGATCAGCGGCGCGATCAGCCCGGCGCCCGAGCCGGTCAGGAACAGGCGGTCGTGCCCGGGCTGCAGGCCGCACTCGGCCTCGATGCGGCCGAGGAACTCGAGCACCATCTCGGCCTGGCGGGTGCCGTGGCGGCGGTAGTCGCGCCAGATGGCGTTGCCGCTGCCATCGTCGACCAGGGCCTTGACCGTCGTCGAGCCGACATCGAGTCCGACGAGCTTCATGCGCGCCTCGTCGCGGCAACGTGCAGCGCAAAATTGGCTGCGGTGCCGACGACGCCGCGGTGCGGCAGCCGCCAGGTCGCGCGCGCCAGCTCGGGGCGGTCGGCGGCGGCCTGCTGCAGGTCCTCGGGCCTCAGGCCGGTGCGCTCCATGACCTCGTCGTACTCGCGCTGCGCGCGCTTGCGGGCCTCGGTCAGGATCATCTGGCAGCGCGAGAGCGCGTGGACCTCGGCGTCGCCCTTGATCTCGAGCGGCGCGTAGAGCAGATCGGGGTGCTTGCCGAGCACGGCGGCCATCGCGCCGATGCTCATCGTGTTGGGCATGCAGGCGTAGGGCGAGAGCTCGCAGGTCATGTGCGCCTTCTTGCCCAGGTGCGCCCACAGCGCCTTGCCGACCAGCATGTCGCCCTCGCCGCCGCTGAGGCGGCTGTGGTAGTACGGCGCGGCCAGCCGGCGCAGCTCGTACTGGTCGGGCAGCTCGTGCGGGACGTCGTTGAGGGCATGGCGCATGCGGTCGTAGGTCCAGCGCAGCACCTTGTGGCCCATCCGCACGACCGCCAGCTGCCAGCGTGCCGAGCGCTCGATGCCCAGCCGGTCCTCGAAGTCCTGGCCGGCATGGCGCAGCAGGTAGTCGAGCCAGATCGTGACCGCCGCCGGGTAGACCTCGGCGCCCTCGGTCTCGAGCCAGCGGTGGATGTCGTGGTTGGGGTCGCCCTCGACCGACTGCAGGTAGAACTCGCCGGTGATCTTGACCACCGGCTTGACGCGGCTGCGGTCGACCTCGACCGCGTCGTAGAGCGCGCGCACTTCGCGCATCACGCCCACGAAGTAGCCGGTGCCCAGGTGCCACAGGGCATTGCCCCAGGCCTTGCCGCCGCGCTGCGGCCGGCGCTTGAAGGCCTCGTACATCAGGTCGACGGCCTGCCGGGTCGCCGCCACGGTCGCGCCGGGCACCTTCTCGAACGGCCGGGTGCGGTACTCCAGGTCCTGCAGCACGTCGGTCATCACGACGGCCCAGATCAGGCCGAGCACGAAGGGCATGTCCAGCTCGAGGCCGCCACCGGCCTTGCCGGTCTGGCTGATGCCCTGGTCGAGCAGGAACATGCGAAACGACTCGAGGCCGACGTTGCGCAGCGCCAGCTCGTAGCTCTGGTGGTACTGGCCGAAGCGGCAGGCGCCGCAGGCGCCGGCGGTGACGTAGACGTAGTCGCGGTTGACGGCCTCGACGCCGATCTCCTGCGCGCGGTCGCGCAGGAAGTTGGCCAGGTTGCCGGTCGTGAAGCTCGTCGGGCAGCACTGGCCGATGTCGGCGAGCTCGCGCCCGGTCAGCAGGTCGCGCCGCGAGGCCGTCGGCAGCGGCTGCACGCGGTAGCCGAGGTTTTCCATCGCCGCCTGCATCACGCGCTCGGCGCGCCAGTGCAGGCCGCCGAACAGGATCGTCGTGTTCTCGCGGTCCTCGCGGGTGAACGGCCGCGGCTTGTAGCTGCGGTAATGCCCCGGGGTCGGCGCCGGCGCGGCCGCCGCCGGCCGTGGCGGCGGCGGCACCGCACGGACCCGCTCGCGCGGCGGGTCGGCAGTGACCACCGGGATGTCGCGCAGCGTCTTGTAGGCCGGCGCTGCGGGCGAGACGGTACTCATAGGATGCAACCCTCGTTCAGATTGAAGTTAGACGGATCGGACGCCAGCGCCGCCAAGCCGCGCTGCCATCGCCACCGTGCCGCCCTTCGCACCCCGGACTATCGCCCGGCTGCGACGCTGGCGCGGATCGTACTTGCTAAATGTCAAGAAACACGATAACCACGACGCAGCCGAGGCCACGCGCTGGCGAAGACCGCCGCGCCCGCCCTACCCCCGCCGGGCCCGCCGCTTCGGCGCCGGCGCCCGCCGCCGAGTTCCACCAAGGTGTCTGCGGCTGGCCGGTTGCGGGCTGCGCCCGGTCAAGCCTGGCGCGGATTGCGCAGCCGGATGTGCAGCTCGCGCAACTGATGCTCGTCGACGGCGCTGGGCGCGCCGGTCAGCAGGCACTGGGCGCGCTGCGTCTTCGGAAACGCGATGACGTCGCGGATCGACTCGGCGCGCGTCATCAGCGTGACCAGCCGGTCCAGACCGAAGGCCAGCCCGCCGTGCGGCGGCGCGCCGTACTGCAGCGCATCGAGCAGGAAGCCGAACTTGAGCCGCGCCTCGTCGTCGCCGATGGCAAGCGCCCTGAAGACCTTGCGCTGGACCTCGGCGCGGTGGATGCGCACCGAGCCGCCGCCGAGCTCCCAGCCGTTGAGCACCATGTCGTAGGCCTTGGCCAGGCAGGCGCCCGGGTCGGTGTCCATCAGATCCTCGTGGCCGTCCTTGGGCGCGGTGAACGGGTGGTGCATCGCATTCCAGCGGCGGCCGTCCTCGTCGTACTCGAACATCGGGAAGTCGACGACCCACAGCGGCGCCCAGCGGTCCTCGAACAGGCCGCGCGCGCGGCCGAACTCGCCGAGTCCGATCTTGACGCGCAGCGCGCCGAGCGCGTCGTTGACGACCTTGGCCTTGTCGGCGCCGAAGAGGATCAGATCGCCGTCGGTGGCGCCGCAGCGCTCGAGCACGGCCGCCAGCGCCGCGTCGTGCAGGTTCTTGACGATCGGGCTCTGCAGGCCCTCGCGGCCGCGGGCGCGGTCGTTGACCTTGATCCAGGCCAGCCCCCTGGCGCCGTAGATCTTGACGAACTCGGTGTAGCCGTCGATCTCGCCGCGGCTCAGCTCGCCGCCGCCGGGCACGCGCAGCGCGGCCACGCGCCCGCCGGGCGTCGTCGCCGGGCCCGAGAAGACCTTGAAGTCGACGTCGCGCATGACCTCGGTCAGCTCGGTGAACTCGAGCGCGACGCGCAGGTCGGGCTTGTCGCTGCCGTAGCGGTGCATGGCCTCGGCGTAGGTCATCACCGGGTAGGCCGGCAGCTCGACGCCGAGGGTGCGCCGGAAGACGCGGCGGATCATGTCCTCGAACAGCGCGCGGATCTCGCCCTCGTCGAGGAAGCTGGTCTCGATGTCGATCTGGGTGAACTCGGGCTGGCGGTCGGCGCGCAGGTCCTCGTCGCGGAAGCACTTGGTGATCTGGTAGTAGCGGTCGAAGCCGGCGACCATCAGCAACTGCTTGAACAGCTGCGGGCTCTGCGGCAGCGCGAAGAACAGGCCGTCGTGGACGCGGCTGGGCACGAGGTAGTCGCGCGCGCCCTCGGGCGTGCTGCGGGTGAGCATCGGCGTCTCGATGTCGACGAAGCCGTGCTCGTCGAGGAATCGGCGGGCCTCCATCGCGACGCGGTAGCGCAGCATCAGGTTGCGCTGCATCTGCGGCCGGCGCAGGTCGAGCACGCGGTGCGTCAGGCGCACGGTCTCGCTGAGGTTGTCGTCGTCGAGCTGGAACGGCGGCGTCAGGCTCGGGTTGAGAACCGTGATCGCGTGGCACAGCACCTCGACGCGGCCGCTGACCAGGTTGGCGTTGTCGGTGCCCGCCGGGCGCGCGCGCACGACGCCGGTGACCTGGATGCAGTACTCGCCGCGCACGCCCTCGGCGGTGGCGAACATCTGCGGCCGGTCGGGGTCGCAGACGACCTGCACGATGCCCTCGCGGTCGCGCAGGTCGATGAAGATCACGCCGCCATGGTCGCGGCGGCGGTGCGCCCAGCCCATCAGCGTCACGGTCTGACCCAGCAGGGCCTCGCTGACGAGGCCGCAGTAACTCGTTCTCATGGACTCGGGTCTCTCCGTGTGCATAGGCAGCAACCGCCGCCGCCAGCCCGGCGCGTCACTGCAGGGGCGCGCTCGCGCCGCGGGCGATCAGGCGCCGCCCTTGCCGCAAGCCCCGGCGGGGGCCGCCGTCGCGGTCG
>Ga0208100_100792_pt1 | contig 10973 bp, 7 predicted proteins | sample SubbioR11_8A_Aug_FD_184817 | JGI IMG/M metagenome (GOLD analysis project Ga0208100, IMG submission 184817) | Serpentinite rock and fluid subsurface biosphere microbial communities from McLaughlin Reserve, California, USA - CR11_8A_Aug (SPAdes) | ecosystem: Environmental > Terrestrial > Deep... | reverse complement strand
GCGGCCACGGTCGCCGGTGATCCGTGCGCCGACAGCGCCGGCGAGGCGCGCCGCCAAGCTGCGGCGCGGCCGCCGGTGTGTCGGCGGCGCGCAGCTTAGTCGTCTCGGCGGCTCGCCGCTTGCCGCCGTCTCGCGCGCCGCCTCAGCGGCCGTACAGCACCGACGGCAGCCACAGCCCGATCTGCGGCCAGATGTAGAGCAGCACGATGGCGACGATCTGGATGCCCATGAACGGCAGCATGCCGGCGAAGATCTGGTTCAGCGTCACGTGCGGCGGCGACACGCCCTTCAGGTAATAGGCCGCCATCGCCACCGGCGGGCTGAGGAACGCGGTTTGCAGGTTCAGCGCCACCAGCAGGCCGAAGAACAGCGGGTCGACGCCGAAGTTGTCGAGCAGCGGGATGAAGATCGGCATGAAGATGACGATGATCTCGGTCCACTCGAGCGGCCAGCCGAGCAGGAAGATGATCACCTGCGACAGGATCAGGAACTCGGTCTTCGACAGCCCGAGCGACAGCACCCAGTTCTCGACCAGCTCCTGGCCGCCGAGCAGCGCGAAGGCCGACGAGAAGATCGCGCTGCCGACGAACAGCCAGCAGACCATCGCGCTCGTCTTGCCGGTCAGGAACGACGACTCCTTGACCGTCTCGAACATGCCCGCCTGCTTGACTGCGATCAGCGCCCAGATCAGCACGCACACGATCGCGATCAGGCCGAACCAGGTCGGCACAGGTCCGCCGAAGAACTCGGGGAAGCGGAACCAACTGATCGAGATGAAGAACGGAATCCACAGCGGGATCCAGAGCAGCAGCGCGCGCCGCACGTGGTCGCTCGGGAAGTTCAGCAGCAGATAGATCGCCGCCAGCACGTAGCCGCCGAAAGCGCCGACCGCGGCCGCCTCGGTCGGCGTCGCCAGCCCGAACACGATCGAGCCGAGCACCGCCAGGATCATCACTGCCAGCGGGAAGAACGACGCCAGCAGCATCTTGAAGATCTCGAGGCGCTGGAACGTGAACACCGTGTAGAAGCCGGCGAGCAGCGCCGAGCCGACAGCGAGCGCGAGCCACCAGGCGAGCGGCACCGGCAGCGCCTCGGTCGGCTCGACCGGCATCTCGTCAGCGCCCGGCGGTTCCTGCACGCCGCCATCGGCGAGCGCCGGCGCCTCCGCCGCCTGCGCGCCGGGCGGCTCCTGCACGCCGCCATCGGCCGGCTCCTGCAGAGCTTCGGCACCCGGCGGCTGCGGTAGGTCGTCGGCGCCCGGCGGCTCCTGCACGCCGCCGTCGTCGACCCGCGGCTCGGCGGCGCCGTTGCCTGCGCCCAGCACCTCGAGGCCGGCCGGCACGGTGGCCACCACCGCCGGCTTGGTGACGATCAGGTACGTCTCGAACATCACGACCGCGAACAGCAGCGCCGGCACCAGCGTGATGAACAACTGCGCGAGCAGGCGCAGCGCCGACACATCGCCGTTGCGGCGTCCCTTGAGCGCCTTGAGCAGCCCGGGCAGCGCGCGCTGCGACACGGTCTCGGCGATGCGCCGCGTGACCGGCGGCAACTCGACCCGCCGCTGCTCCGCGGTCAGCGGCGGCGCCAGCTCGGGCTTGAGCCAGCCGACCAGCATCACGTAGAGCACGTACAACCCGGCCAGCATCAGCCCCGGGAAAAACGCGCCGGCATAGAGCTGCACCACGGACACGCCGGCGGTGGCGCCGTAGACGATCAGCATCACCGACGGCGGGATCAGGATCCCGAGGCAGCCGCCGGCGGTGACCACGCCCGCGCCCAGCCTGACGCTGTAGCCGGCCTTGATCATCTGCGGGAACGCGAGCAGGCCCATCAGCGTGACCACCGCGCCGACGATGCCGGTGGCGGTGGCGAACACGGCGCAGGTGACCAGAGTCGCCACCGCCAGCGAGCCCGGCACGCTCGCCAACGACAGGTGCAGGCTCTTGAACAGCTTCTCGATCAGGTTCGCGCGCTCGACCAGATAGCCCATGAAGACGAACAGCGGGATCGCGATCAGCACGTCGTTGCTCATCACGCGGAAGGTCGACTGCACCATCAGGTCGAGGGTGCGGCCGATGTCGCCGTCGTAGGCGATCAAGGTGAAGATCATCCCCATGCCCATCAGCGTGAAGGCGGTGGGGAAGCCGAGCATGATCGCCACCACCACCAGCGCCAGCATCAGCAGGCCGAGATGGGCGCTGGTGATGGTCTCGGCCGAGGCCAGCGCGAAGACGGCGCCGGCGACGATCAACGCCATCAGCGCCAGGCCGAACCACAGCTCCTTGCGGATCCGCATCGCGCGCGCCCCTTAGCTCGGCCGCTCGGGACGCGCGGCGAGCGCGCGGTCGGCGGCGGCGATGTCCTCGTCGCGCACGTGCACCATCGCCTTGAGCTTCTCGACGTCGACCTCCTCGACGTCCGGCTCCCGGCTCGGCCAGTCGCCCTGGCGCAGGCACTGCACGCAGCGCACGATCTCGGCTGCGCCCTGCGCCAGCAGCAGCGCGCCGGCGATCGGGATCACGAACTTGAACGGGTACAGCGGCAGCGCCTGCGCGGCAAACGTGGTCTCGCGGATCGCCGCCGAGTCGGCGGCGAAGTGCCAGCCGGCGTAGGACAGGGCGACGATGCCGGGGATGAAGAACACGAAGTACAGGATCAGGTCGACCGCCGCCTGGCTGCGCGGCCGGAAGAAGCCGTACAGGACGTCGCCGCGGACGTGGCCGTTCTTGGCCAGCGTGTAGGCGCCGGCCAGCATGAACAGGGTGCCGTACAGCATGATCTGCGCATCCAGCGCCCAGGCGTGCGGCTGGTTGAGCACGTAGCGCGAGTACACCTCCCAGGCGATCAGCGCGGTGAGCGCGACGATCAGCCAGGAGGCGAGTTGGCCGACGAAGGTTGAGACCTTGTCGACCGTCAGCAGCAGCTTCTGCATGTCCATCCCCGGAGCTGCACGCCGAGCGGCGCGCACAAATGAACGCGCCCCCCGCATCGGCGAGGGGCGCATCGCAACGGCGACCTGGCGGTCGACCTACGACTTGGCTGGCGCCTTCTTGGCCGGCGCGGCGGGACGGGCGAAGAAGTGATTGAAGGCCATGCGCAAGTCGACGTTGGTGTCGAAGTGCCAGCGGCCGACGCGCTCGGCGAAGACGCGCTGCGACTCGAGCACCTGCCTGAACAGCGGGTTCTCGGCCGCGCGCCGGGCGATCACGCGGTCCCACGCGGCCAGTTGCGCGCGCAGGATCGAGTCCGGAGTGCGGAAGAAGTTGACGCCGTGCTTGGTGCGCAGCTCGATGTAGTCCTGCGAGTAGCGGTGCTCGGCCTTCCAGCTCATGTCGGCGCTCGCCGCCTGCACCGCGTAGTCGATCACCGCCTTCAGTTCCGCCGGCAGCGCGTCGTACTTGGGCTTGTTGAACAGCACCTCGAACTGCTCGCCCGACTGGTGGAAGCTCTGCAGCATGCAGTTCTTGGCCACGTCCTGGAAGCCGAGGATCCGGTCGGAGGTGGCATTGTTGAACTCGGCCGCGTCGAGCAGGCCGCGGTCGAGCGCCGGCACGATCTCGCCGCCCGGCAGCGGATTCACCGCCGCGCCCAGTTCGGTGAAGATGTCGACCGCCAGGCCGACGGTGCGAAACTTCAGGCCGCGGAAGTCTTCCGGCCGGGTAATCGGCTTGCGGAACCAGCCGAGCGGCTGCGTCGGCATCGGCCCGTACAGGAACGACTGCACGTTGATGTTCAGGCCGCGGTAGATGTTGTCGAGCATATCCTTGCCGCCGCCGTAGTAGTGCCAGGCGAGGACCTGGTTGGCGTTCAGGCCAAAGGCCGGGCCCGAGCCCCAGAGCGCGACCGCGGTGTTCTTGCCATACCAGTAGGCGACCACGCCGTGGCCGCCGTCGAGCGTGCCCTTGGAGACGGCGTCGAGCAGGTCGAAGGCGCGGACCACGGCGCCCGCCGGCAGAACCTCGATGCGCAGGCGCGGCCCTGCCATGTCGTTGATCTTCTTGGCGAAGTCGTTCGCGTACTCGTGGAAGATGTCCTTCGCCGGCCAGGTCGACTGGAAGCGGAAGCTGACCGTCTGCGCGCGCGAGACCATCGGCACGCCGAGTGCGGCGGCGCCGGCGGTGGCGACCGCGGCGCGGCCGAAGAAGCTGCGGCGCGCGCCCGAGGTCTGCTCGGTCGGCGTGCTTGCGGGGGCGCTCGCCCCCTTCGGTTTCAGGAACTGCATTGCTGGTCTCCTTGGAGTGTCGGGGCGATCCTGCGCGACTTGGGGGCGTGCGGCCGCGGATCGCTTCTACGGAAGCCGCTGGAACTGTTCGTCGCCGCGGCGATTGTAGGGCCGCGGCTCGCGCGGGGTCACCCTATCGCTGTTTCGGCCTCAGAAAAACCCGACCCCGACCTGGAACAGCTTCTCGATGCGCGGGATCATGCGCTTGTTGGCGACGAACAGGATCACGTGGTCGTCGGCCTCGACCACCGTGTCGTGGTGCGCGATCAGCACGCGCGTGGTCGCGCCCTGGCCGCGCACCAGGGCGCCGATCGTGGCGCCGCGCGGCAACTCGATCTGCTCGATGCGCCGGCCGACGATGCGCGAACTGCGCCCGTCGCCGTGGGCGATCATCTCCAGCGCCTCGGCGGCGCCGCGGCGCAGGCTGTGCGCGGCGACGACGTCGCCGCGGCGCACGTGCTTGAGCAGGTTCGACAGGGTCGCGTGCGACGGCGAGATCGCGATGTCGATCTGGCCGCCCTGCATCAGCTCGCCGTAGCTCTTGCGGTTGATCAGCGCGATCGTGCGGCGCGCGCCGAGGCGCTTGGCGAGCAGCGCGCTCATGATGTTGTTCTCGTCGTCGTTGGTGAGGGCGCAGAACAGATCGCACTCGGCCACGCCTTCGGCGCCGAGCAGGTCCTCGTCGGTGGCGTCGCCGTGCAGCACCAGCACGCGCGACGACAACTGGCTCGCCAGCAGCTCGCAGCGGCGCTTGCTGACCTCGATCAGCTTGACGTTGAAGCCGGCGCCCCAGCGCTCGAGGCCCTCGCCGGTGTCGAGCGCGCGCGCCAGTCGCAGGCCGATGTTGCCGCCGCCGGCGACCATCACGCGCCGCACCGGCTTGTCCATCCGGCGCAGCTCGCTCATCACGCTGCGGATGTGCTCGGCGGCGGCCAGGACGAAGACCTCGTCGCCCGGCTGCACCATGGTGCCGGCCTCGCAGGCGATGCTGCGGTCGTTGCGGAAGATGGCGACGATGCGGCTGTCGATGTTCGGGATGTGCCGGCGCAGGTCGCGGATCGGATGCGAGACCAGCGGCCCGCCGGCCACCGCGCGCACCACGATCAGGCTGGCGGCGCCGCCGGCGAACTCGAGTACCTGCAGCGCCTCCGGGAACTCGATCAGCTTGAGCAGGTAGTCGGTGACGCTCTGCTCGGGCCAGATGATGTGGGTGGCGCGGAAGCCCTGCTCGCCGGTCAACTCCGGGTGGTCCTGCAGCTCGGTGTTGCGCACGCGCGCGATGCGGGTGGGCACGTTGAACAGGTCACCGGCGATCTTGCAGGCGACCAGGTTGGTCTCGTCGGTGCTGGTGACCGCGATCAGCATGTCGGCATCGGCCGCGCCCGCCTCGCGCAGCACCGACGGCAGGGTCGCGTTGCCGACCAGCCCACGCAGGTCGTAGCGCGCCTGCAGATCGCTGACGCGCGCGCCGTCGGTGTCGATCACCGTGATGTCGTTGGCCTCGGACACCAGGCTCTCGGCCACCGAGGTGCCGACGCGGCCGGCGCCGAGGATGATGATCTTCACGCGCCGCGATCCGCGCCAGCCGGCGACTGCGGCTCAGGGCCGGTCCGAGGCGTCGCCCGCTTCGCGCAGGATGGCCGCCGGCCGCGCCGGCTCGGAGGCCAGGGCGACCGCACGCCGGCCGTTGCGCGCCAGCTCGACGCCGAGCTGCTTGAGCTTGCGATACAGGTGCGTGCGCTCGAGCCCGGCGCGGTCGGCCACCCGCGTCATGCTGTAGTTCTCGCGCGCCAGGTGGTACTCGAAGTACACGCGCTCGAACTGGTCGCGGGCCTCGCGCAACGGCTGGTCGAGGCTGACGCCGGCGCCGTTGGCCGCCGGCACCGGCGCCAGCGCCGGCACTTTCTCGATCGACGCTGGCGGTGCCGCAGCCGGCGACGGCGTCACGGGCGCTGGTGCCGGTGCCGGCACGGCGCCGTGGGCGCGCAGCGCGCGCATGAAGCGGCCGCGTTCGAGCCCGGCCTTGACCGACGCCAGCAGGCGCGCCAGCGCGATCGGCTTTTCCAGGAAGTCGAGCGCGCCATAGCGGGTGGCCTCGACCGCGGTGTCGATCGTCGCGTGACCGGACATCATGATCACCGGGATCGTCAGCGGCCCGGCCGCCGACCACTCCTTGAGCAGCGTCACGCCGTCGGTGTCCGGCATCCAGATGTCGAGCAGCACCAGGTCGGGCGGCTCCAACTGGCGCAGGCGGCGGGCGGCGGCGGCGTTCTCGGCCATCAGCACCGCGTGGCCCTCGTCGGACAGGATCTCCGAGAGCAGTTCGCGGATGCCGATTTCGTCGTCGACGACGAGGATCGTGGCCATGATTCAGCGCCCGCGTCGGGCGCGACGATCCGGCGCCAAGCGCGCCGTGCGCGCCGCCCGGCAGAAACTGAACAGCGACAGGAACAAGGGTCTGACTCCTCAGCCTCTCAGGCCGCGTGCCGGGCCGCCGGCGAGTGCGCATCGCCGCCGGCCTCGGCCCGCGCCAGACGGCGGAACACGATCGTTACCGTGGCACCGCCCGGCGTGCCCGGGTGGCGATTGACCAGCTCGATGCGCGCTGCGTGCTCGTCGACGATCTTCTTGACCATCGCCAGACCGAGCCCGGTGCCGCCCGGCTTGGTGGTCACGTAGGGCTCGAAGGCACGGCGAAGTATATTCGCCGGAAAGCCCGGCCCGTCGTCCTCGACTGCCAGGCGCACGCCGCTGGCGCCCCCGGCGCCGCCCTGCTCGTCGGTGCGCACCGGCTCCGTGCGCACGACGATGCGCGCGCCGGCGGCCGCGCCCGGCGCCGCGCGCGCCGACTCGATCGCCTCCAGCGCATTGGCGAGCAGGTTGTGGATCACCTGGCGCAACTGGCCGGCGTCGCCGAGGATCGGCGCCAGTGGTGCGGCGAGCTCGGTCTGCACGCTGGCGCCGGCGGTCCGGTACAGCGAGACCACCTCCTCGATCAAGGCGTTCAGATCGAGCGCCGACAGTCGTGCCGGCGGCAGGCGCGCGTAGTCGCGGAAGTCGTCGACCATGCGCTTCATCGCCGCCACCTGGCTGACGATCGTCGCCGCGCCGCGCGTCAGCACCTCGGCCTGCTCGGGCGGCAGGTGCGGCGCCAGCTTCATCTGCAGGCGTTCGGCCGCCAACTGGATCGGCGTCAGCGGGTTCTTGATCTCGTGCGCCAGGCGGCGCGCGACCTCGCCCCAGGCGACCGCGCGCTGGGCCGAGATCACCTGCGTGATGTCGTCGAACACGACCACGTAGCCCGGCCCGTCGTCCAGCGGCAGGCGCGAGCCGCGCGCCAGCAGCGCCAGCGGCTCGGCCGTCGGCGCGGCGCCGGCGCGGGCGACCTCGATCTGCCGCTGCCACGAGTCCTTGGGGGTGGCCGACAGCGACAGGTCCTCGAAGGCGCCCGCCAGCTTCGCCGCCAGCGCCGGCACCAGGTCGTGCAGGCGTTCGCCCGCGTGCGGCGCCAGCGGCAGGCCGAGGATGCGGCTGGCGCCGAAGTTGGCGGTGACCAGGCGCCAGTCGTGATTGGCGACCAGCACGCCGGCCGAGAGATTGGCCAGGACCCGCTCCAGGTAGGCCTTGGCGTGCTCCAACTCGCGCTGCTTGACCTCGACCGCGTCGCGCGCCTGGCCGAGCTGTTCGGTCATCGCGTTGAACGCGCGTGCCAGCGCGCTCAGTTCGTCGTCGCCGCGGAACTCGCGCACCCGGCGCCGGAAGTCGCCCTCGCCGACCGCACGCGTGCCCTCGGCGACGTACAGCAACGGCGCGGTCATCGAGCCGGCGAGCAGCACCGCCGCCGCGACCGCGGCGAACAGTGCCAGCAGCAGCGTCAGCGTCAGCGTCAGCGTGTAGATCTGGCGCAGACCGCTGCGCGACAGCGCCAGCTCCTGATACTCGCGGTAGCCGTCCTGCAGGGCTTGGGCATTGGCGGCCACCGACGGCGGCACGTTCTGGACCAGTTGCAGGAAGCGGCGCTCGCCGGCAAGCGCCATCGGCGCTTCGCCCGGCCCGGCCGCGAGCGCGACGTTCGCGTGCGGCACCGGCACGATCACGCGCGTGCGCAGCCCGTGCTGGGGGTCGGTCGACAGCGGATCGCCTTCGATCAGCGCCACGCTGCGCTGGATCCGCGCCTGGCGCAGCTGTGCCACCGGCGGCAGCGACGGCGCGAAGGCCGCGTCGCGCGCACTGCTGGCGCCGAGCAGTTGACCGGCGGCGCCGATCAGCGCCGCCTCCTGCACGCCGGCGCGCTCGCGCGCGCGCTCGAGTGCGGCGAGTTGGCCGTCTTCGGCGACCTCGGCCAGTTCGAGCGCGATCGCGCGTGCCTTGCCGTTGAGGTCGGCGAGCTGCGCTTCGAGCGCGGCGCGCCCGAGCGTCAGGCCCGATTCCAGCGCCCGGTCGACGCGCACCTCGAACCAGCTCTCGATCGAGCGCGAGAGAAACTCGACCGACACGACGTAGATCAGCAGTCCGGGCAGCGCCCCGAGCAGCGCGAAGGCGAGCGCGAAGCGCGCCATCAGCCGCGCCCCGAAGCGGCGCTGGCGCAAGCGACGCACCAGCCGCGCGATCAGCAGCGCCACCAGCACCGCCAGGGTCAGCGCCACCAGCCCGTTGGCCACCAGCAGCAGTGGATAGTGGCGCTGGAAGGCGGCGGTGTTGCCGGCCGCGGTCGCCAGCAGATACAGCAGCGCGACCCCGATCGCGAGCGCGATCGGCACACCGTAGCGGATCGTGCGCGACATCAGCGCCCGCTCCTGGCTGGCGCCGGCGCGAGCCGCGCGGCGGCGGCGGATTGCAGGCCGTCAGAACGCACGCTTCGATGCTCCGGTGAACGGCGCCGGCGCCGCCGCGAATCAGCGCGTCAGATCGGCCGCGACCTCGACGCTGCGCCAGTCCGACGCGAGCGTCCAGTCGCGGTCGGTCAGGGCGTTGATCTGGAACGGTCGCGGCAACTGGCTGGTGTCCAGGCGCATGCGCAACTGGGCATGATAGGTCGCGTCGGGCCGCAGCGTAGCGCGCTCCAGCACCGGCCAGCCGCGCACGCGGCGCATCGCCGCCAGCGCCTCCTCAAGCGTGTCGAACGGCAACGCCAGGGTGCCGCGCGCCAGCCGGTACTGGCGGGTGAGCGCGCTGTAGGTGAGGCGATAGCCGAGCGAGCGCTGCGCCAACTGGCGGTCGAACCAGTACCAGCGGCTGCGGTACAGCTCGAACTCGATCACGAAGTACAGCGCGATGCCGCGCCGGACCGCGTCTTCCAGCGCCGGCGGCAGGGTGAAGTCGAAGTCGGCGTCGAGCAGCACCGCCGGCTCGTCGCCGTCGGCCGCCGCCAGCGACAACTGCGCCTGGCTGACCGCGATCCGGTCGCTGGCGAGCGCCGCGGAGCCGATCAGCAGCAGCGCGGCGGCCAGCGCCGCCGCCAGCGCGCGCGACACACCGCCGGGCCGGACGGCCGGGGCGCCTGCTGCTGGGGTCCGGGCCGTGCACATCATGATCGGGCAGGTCAGTCTTGCTTTTCCAGCAGCGCGTAGAAGAAGCCGTCGTGCACGTGCGGCAAGCGGTCGGCGCGCTCGGCTGCGGCTTCGGCCGGCAGCAGTTGCAGGAATGGCGACGCGCCCGGATCGCACCCCGGCAGCGGCAGCGCCCGCGCATCGGGCGTGCGGGCCAGGAAGCTCTGCACCTGTCGCTCGCCTTCCTCGGCGAACAGCGAGCACACCGCGTAGAGCAATCTACCAGCCGGCCCCAGCAGCGGCCACAGGCCATCGAGCAGAAGCCGCTGCTGCGTCGCTAATTGCGCAACATCGCCGGCCCGTCGCAGCCACGGGATGTCCGGGTGTCGGCGAACGATGCCGCTCGCCGTGCACGGGGCATCGAGCAGGATGCGGTCGTAGCGCGAATAGGGCAGCTTGCCGGCGCTCGCCAGCTGCACCACGCCGCCCGCCAGCACGCCGACGCGCGCGCCCGGATGCCGGCCGAGCCGCGCCAGGCTGTCGTCGATGCGCGCGATGCGATCGCGGTCGCGGTCGACCGCAGTCAGGTCGATCGCGGCGAGCGCGGCCAGGTGCGCGGTCTTGCCGCCGGGCGCGGCGCAGGCGTCGAGCACGCGCATGCCGCCGGCCACGCCGAGGAAGGGCGCGGCAAGCTGCGCGCCGGCATCCTGGACCGTGACCTCGCCGGCGGCGAATCCGGCGATCGCCTCGACCGGACGCGGCGTGCGCAGCCAGACGCCGTCGGCGCCGACCGCGAGCGCCTCGACACCCGCCTGCGCCAACCGATCGAGATAGGCGGCGCGGGTCGTGCGCAGCGGGTTTGCGCGAAGAACCAGCGGCGGCAGCTGGCGCTGCACGTGCACGATCGACTGCCACTGCTGCGGGTGCTCCTGCTGCAGAAGCTGCAGCCACCACGGCGGCAGATTGCAGCGCACGGCCGGATCGCGTTCGCAGTCGGCCACCAGCGCTTCGCGCTCGCGCAGCGCGTTGCGCAGCACGGCGTTGACGAAGCCGGCGGCAGCGGCGGTGGCGGCGTCGGCGTGCGCCGCGCGCACTGCCTGGTCGACCACCGCGTAGGCGGCGTGGCGCGGCACCAGCAATTGCGCCAGTGCGGCGCCGAGCAGCGCCGCGGCGGGCGGCGTCGGCGACCGCGCCGCCAGACGCGCGACGATCGCGTCGGCGAGCGCGCGCTGGCGGGCGGCGGCGTAGGCCACGTCCTG
>Ga0208100_100790_pt1 | contig 10977 bp, 10 predicted proteins | sample SubbioR11_8A_Aug_FD_184817 | JGI IMG/M metagenome (GOLD analysis project Ga0208100, IMG submission 184817) | Serpentinite rock and fluid subsurface biosphere microbial communities from McLaughlin Reserve, California, USA - CR11_8A_Aug (SPAdes) | ecosystem: Environmental > Terrestrial > Deep... | reverse complement strand
CGTTTCGTAGACCTGATACAGCATGGGGGGAGTCCTCCGTCGCCCGCTGCCGGCTCGGCCGATGCCGCGGCGCGGCGATTTGTGCGGTGCAGCATTATGCGGCTGTCCTGATCTTGCCGCCAGCCCCGTGCAAGCGTATACGCGATAACGCGTACTCCGGGCCCCCAGATCGGTGGACCCGGCACAGGAAAAACCCGAGGGCTCGAACCTCAGCCGCGCAGCACCGCGGCGATCGCGCGGATCACCGCCCCGAGGTTGCCGGCGTTGAGCGCGGCCACGCAGATGCGCCCCGAATCGACGCCGTAGACGCCGAATTCGCTGCGCACGCGCCGCATCTGCGCCGCGCTCATTCCCGAGTAGCTGAACATGCCCTTCTGGCGCGTGATGTAGCCCAGGTCGCCGCCGACGCCGGCAGCCTCGAGGCCGGCCCGCAGCGCCTCGCGCATGGCCTTGATGCGCTGGCGCATGCCGGCGAGCTCCTGCTCCCACTGCGCGCGCAGCGCCGGCGTATTCAGCACGGTGGCGACGATCTGCGCGCCATGCGTCGGCGGGTTGCTGTAGTTGGTGCGGATGACGACCTTGAGCTGGCTGAGCACCCGCGCGGCCTCGTCGCGGCTGGCGCAGACCACCGACAGCGCACCCACGCGCTCGCCGTAGAGCGAGAAGCTCTTCGAGAACGAGGTCGCGACCAGGCAGTCGACGCCCGCGGCCAGCAGCGCACGCACGGCGACGCCGTCCTCGGCGAGGCCGTCGCCAAAGCCCTGGTAGGCCATGTCGACGAAGGCCACCAGCGCGCGCGCCTTGACGGTCTGCGCGACCTGCGCCCACTGCGCGGCGTCGAGGTCGGCGCCGGTCGGGTTGTGGCAGCAGGCGTGCAGCACGACGACGGTGCCGGCGGGCGCCGCCTCGAGCGCGGCGAGCAACGCGGCGAAGTCGACGCCACGGGTCGCGGGGTCGTAGTACGGGTAGGTCCCGACCGCGAAGCCGGCCTGCGTGAACAGCGCGCGGTGGTTCTCCCAGCTCGGGTCGCTGATCAGCACCTGCGTGCCGGGGCCGAGCCGGCGCAGGAAGTCGGCGCCGACCCTGAGCGCGCCGGTGCCGCCCAGCGCCTGCACGGTGGCCACGCGGCCGGCGCCGAGGAGGGCGCTGTCGTCGCCGAAGACCAGCGCCTGCACCGCCTGGTCATAGGTGGCCAGGCCGTCGATCGGCAGGTAGCCGCGCGGCCTGGACGCGGCCATGAGCTGCTGCTCGGCGGCGGCCACGCAGGCCAGCAGCGGCAGCTTGCCCTGCGCGTCGGTGTAGACGCCGACGCCGAGGTTGACCTTGTCGGCGCGGCTGTCGGCGGCGAACTGCTCGTTGAGCCCGAGGATGGGGTCGCGCGGGGCGAGGACGACGTCGGCGTACAGGGTCATGGCGGTTCCGGGTGAGCTTGGGGCGGGGGTGACGGGCGGCCGGCGCGGGCAGCAGCGGCGGCCGCTGCCGCCAGGGCGCAGGCTGCGGCGGGCTGGGTTAGGCTGTCGGGCTGGCCGCGCCTCGGCGTGGTCGTCAGCGCCGCGCATTTTATTTCCCGAGCCCCGAAAGCCCTGCGATGCCCGCCCCGATCCCGTCCCCAGCCGGCGCCGATGCCGCGGCCGACGCCGCGCCGGACGGCGAGTTTGCCTCGTTCGCCGACTCGCCGTTCCGGCTGTTCCAGCCGTACCTGCCGGCAGGCGACCAGCCGCAGGCCATCGCCCGGCTGGTCGAGGGCGTGCGCGATGGCCTGAGCTACCAGACCCTGCTGGGCGTGACCGGCTCGGGCAAGACTTACACGATGGCCCATGTGATCGCCCGCCTGGGCCGCCCGGCGATTGTCTTCGCGCCGAACAAGACGCTCGCCGCGCAGCTCTACAGCGAGTTCCGCGAGTTCTTCCCGAAGAATGCCGTCGAGTACTTCGTCAGCTACTACGACTACTACCAGCCCGAGGCCTACGTGCCGCAGCGCGACCTGTTCATCGAGAAGGACAGCGCGATCAACGAGCACATCGAGCAGATGCGGCTGAGCGCGACCAAGAGCCTCCTCGAGCGCCGCGACGTCGTCATCGTCGCCACCGTCAGCGCGATCTACGGCATCGGCAAGCCCGAGGACTACACCCAGATGCGGCTGATCCTGCGCGCGGGCGACCGCATCGGCCAGCGCGAGCTGATCGCCCAGCTCGTTCGCATGCAGTACACGCGCAACGACGTCGACTTCGCGCGCGGCAGCTTTCGCGTGCGCGGCGACGTGCTCGACGTCTTCCCGGCCGAGCACTCGGAGCTGGCCGTGCGCATCGAGCTGTTCGACGACGAGGTCGAGGCGCTGGCGCTGCTGGACCCGCTGACCGGGCGCGTGCGCCAGAAGGTGCCGCGTTTCGTCGTCTACCCGGCCAGCCACTACGTCACGCCGCGCGAGCAGGTGCTGCGCGCGATCGAGGGCATCAAGGCCGAGCTGCGCGCGCGCCTCGCCGAGCTGGTCGCCGCGGGCAAGCTCGTCGAGGCCCAGCGCCTCGAGCAGCGCACCCGCTTCGACCTCGAGATGCTGCAGGAGGTCGGCCACTGCAAGGGCATCGAGAACTACAGCCGCCACCTCTCGGGGGCGGCGCCCGGCGAGCCGCCGCCGACGCTGGTCGACTACCTGCCCGCCGACGCCCTGATGTTCCTCGACGAGAGCCATGTGCTGATCGGCCAGCTCGGCGGCATGTACAACGGCGACCGCGCGCGCAAGACCACGCTGGTCGAGTACGGCTTCCGGCTGCCCAGTGCGCTCGACAACCGTCCGCTGCGCTTCGAGGAGTTCGAGCGCAAGGTGCGCCAGGCGGTGTTCGTCAGCGCGACCCCGGCCGACTACGAGCGCGAGCACGCTGGCCAGGTCGTCGAGCAGCTCGTGCGCCCGACCGGGCTGGTCGACCCGGCCATCGAGGTGCGCCCGGCGGCCCACCAGGTCGACGACGTGCTGCACGAGATCCACGCGCGGGTGGCCGCCGAGGAGCGCGTGCTGATCACCACGCTGACCAAGCGCATGGCCGAGCAGCTCACCGAGTACCTCGCCGACAACGGCGTGCGCGTGCGCTACCTGCACTCGGACGTCGACACCGTCGAGCGCGTCGAGATCATCCGCGACCTGCGTCTGGGCGTCTTCGACGTGCTGGTGGGCATCAACCTGCTGCGCGAGGGGCTCGACATCCCCGAGGTCTCGCTGGTTGCGATCCTCGACGCCGACAAGGAGGGCTTCCTGCGCGCCGAGCGCAGCCTGATCCAGACCATCGGCCGCGCCGCGCGCAACGTCAACGGCGCGGCGATCCTCTACGCCGACCGGATCACCGGCTCGATGCGCCGCGCGATCGACGAGACCGAGCGCCGGCGCGCGCGCCAGATCGCCTACAACGCCACCCACGGCATCGTGCCGCAGGGCATCCGCAAGCGCGTGCGCGACCTGATCGACGGCGTCGTCTCCGACCGCGCCGCGCGCGAGGACCTGGCGCGCGCCGAGGCCGCCGCCGAGGTCGGCGCGATCACCGAGAAGGACCTCGGCAAGCGCATCAAGCAGCTCGAGCGGCAGATGCTCGAACACGCGCGCAACCTCGAGTTCGAGCAGGCCGCGCGCCTGCGCGACCAGCTCGCGCTGCTGCGCGAACAGGCCTTCGGCGGCCCCGGCCACGACAGCGGCGTGGTGCCGCTGGTCGCCGGCGGCCGGCCACGCTGAACCCCAGGGCGGCCGGCACAATCGTCGGATGGACGGCATCGACCCCGACCGCACGGCCCTCGCCGTGCTGTTCGTCTGCATGGGCAACATCTGCCGCTCGCCGACGGCCGAGGCGGTGCTGCGCGAGCAGGCCCGCCGCCGCGGGCTGGCCGATCGCCTGCGCATCGACTCGGCCGGCACGCACGGCTGGCACGCCGGGCAGCCGCCCGACGCCCGCGCCTGCGCGCACGGCGCGCGCCGGGGCTACGACCTCGCGCCGCTGCGCGCGCGGCGCCTCGAGAGCGAGGACTTCGACCGCTTCGACATCCTGCTCGCGATGGACCGCGACAACCTCGCCCACCTGCACGCGCTGCAGCCGGCGGGCAGCGCCGCCGCGCGCGTCGGCCTGCTGATGCACTACGCCCGCCGCCACGCGGTCGACGAGGTGCCCGACCCCTACTACGGAGCGGCCGACGGCTTCGAGCGCGTGCTCGACCTGATCGAGGACGCCTGCGACGCGCTGCTGCAGAGTCTGGTGCAGACTTTGCCCGGCGCGGCGCAGCCGCCGACCCTGCTGCGGTAGAGGGAACCAAAGCCGCCGAATCCGACCGAATGAGTCGGCTTCAGATATACTCGACTCGAATACTCGGATAAGCCTGGAACCCCGCTGACAGCGAGGTCGAAGCTCTCCTCCGAACCGGGTCTCGGTATCGGCCGCGGCAGGCTCTGAACCTGCCGCTTCGCTCCGGGGCGCGCCAGCAGCGCGCGGTTCGGACCAGTGGCACCGCAAGGCGGAAGGAGTTCTTGATGCGTCTCACCACCAAAGGCCGGTTTGCCGTCACCGCGATGATCGATCTGGCGCTGCGCTCTCACGCTGGCCCGGTCGCGCTGGCGGCGATCAGCGCGCGCCAGCAGATCTCGCTGTCCTACCTCGAACAGCTGTTCGGCAAGCTGCGCCGGCACGAGCTGGTCGAGAGCACCCGCGGCCCGGGCGGCGGCTACTCGCTGGGCCGCAAGGCCGACGAGATCACCGTGGCCGACATCATCGTCGCCGTCGACGAGCCGATCGACGCCACCGGCTGCGGCGGCAAGGAAAGCTGCATGGGCGAAGACCGCGGCAAGTGCATGACGCACGACCTGTGGGCCAGCCTGAATGCCCGCATGATCGAATACCTCGACTCGATCACCCTCAGGAAGCTCGTCGACGAGCAGCTCGCCAAGGGCGTGGCGATCGAGGACGCCCCGGTCAAGCGGGCCATCTCGAGCGTGCCGGTGGTCAAGCCGATCAAGATCACCGCGCCGAACTCGGTGTTCGCGCTCGGCGGCGCCCTCAGCAAGTGAGCTGCGCGCGGAACGGCGAACCGACCGCAGGCAGCACGCAAACCCCCGACTCAGGCCCCGGCGACCAGACGACGACCATGACCCCGCACTTCCCGATCTACCTCGACTACGGCGCCACCACCCCGGTCGACCAGCGCGTCGTCGACGCGATGATCCCCTGGTTGCGCGAGCACTACGGCAACCCGGCCTCGCGCAGCCACGCCTGGGGCTGGGAGGCCGAGGCCGCGGTCGAGCGCGCGCGCGAGCAGGTCGCGGCGCTGATCGGTGCCGACCCGCGCGAGATCGTCTGGACTTCGGGGGCGACCGAGTCGAACAACCTCGCGCTCAAGGGTGCGGCCCATTTCTACAAGGGCCGCGGGCGGCACATCGTGACCGTCAAGACCGAGCACAAGGCAGTGCTCGACACCGTGCGCGAGCTCGAGCGCCAGGGCTTCGAGGCCACCTTCCTCGACGTCGGCGCCGACGGCCTGCTCGACCTCGACCGGTTCAAGGCCGCGCTGCGCCCCGACACCATCCTCGCCTCGGTGATGCTGGTCAACAACGAGATCGGCGTGATCCAGGACATCGCGGCGATCGGCGCGATCTGCCGCGCGCGCGGCATCGTCTTCCACACCGACGCCGCGCAGGCCACCGGCAAGGTCGCGATCGACCTGCGCTCGCTGCCGGTCGACCTGATGAGCCTGGCCTCGCACAAGACCTACGGGCCCAAGGGCATCGGTGCGCTGTACGTGCGGCGCAAGCCGCGCGTGCGCCTCGAGGCGCAGATGCACGGCGGCGGCCACGAGCGCGGCATGCGCAGCGGCACCCTGCCCACCCACCAGATCGTCGGCATGGGCGAGGCCTTCCGCATCGCCGGCCACGAGATGGGCACCGAGCTCGAGCGTGTGCGCAGCCTGCAGCAGCGCCTGCTGCGCGGGCTGACCGACATCGAGCAGACCTACCTCAACGGTCACGCCGAGCAGCGCGTGCCGCACAACGTCAACATGAGCTTCAACTTCGTCGAGGGCGAGAGCCTGATCATGGGGCTCAAGGGCGTGGCCGTCTCGTCGGGCTCGGCCTGCACCTCGGCCAGCCTCGAGCCCAGCTACGTGCTGCGCGCGCTCGGCCGCAGCGACGAACTCGCCCACTCGAGCCTGCGCATGACGATCGGCCGCTACACGACGGCCGAGGAGGTCGACGCCGTCGTCGCCACGCTGATCGACCGCGTGGCCCGGCTGCGCGAGCTCTCGCCGCTGTGGGAGATGTACAAGGACGGCGTCGACCTCAGCAAGATCCAGTGGGTGGCGCATTGAACCGAGACAGTGAGACAGGAGCAGACGACATGGCCTACAGCGACAAAGTCATCGACCACTACGACAACCCGCGCAACGTCGGCTCGTTCGACAAGGGCGACGACACGGTGGGCACTGGCATGGTCGGCGCACCGGCCTGCGGCGACGTCATGAAGCTGCAGATCAAGGTCGACCCAGCCACCGGCCGCATCGAGGATGCGCGCTTCAAGACCTACGGCTGCGGCTCGGCGATTGCCTCGTCGTCGCTGGTCACCGAATGGGTCAAGGGCAAGTCGCTCGACGAGGCGCTGACCATCCGCAACACCCAGATCGCCGAGGAGCTCGCGCTGCCGCCGGTCAAGATCCACTGCTCGATCCTCGCCGAGGACGCGATCAAGGCCGCGGTCGAGGACTACCGCGCCAAGCAGTCCGCGCCTGCCGGCGCAGCGGCTTCGCACTGAGCGGTCATGGCCGTCTTGCTGACCGAGGCCGCGGCGCGGCATGTCTCGCGCTACCTCGCCCGCCGCGGCAAGGGCGTGGGCGTGCGCCTGGGGGTCAGGACCACCGGCTGCTCGGGCCTGGCCTACAAGCTCGAGTATGCCGACGCCGTCGCGCCCGAGGACCATGTCTTCGAGGGCCATGGCGTCAAGGTGCTGGTCGACCCGAAGAGCCTGCCCTACATCGACGGCACCGAGCTCGACTTCGTCCGCGAAGGTCTCAACGAGGGCTTCAAGTTCCACAACCCGCGCGAGAAGGACCGCTGCGGCTGCGGCGAGTCGTTCCGCGTCTGATGCACCGTCGCCGCCGGCTCCGGTGCCTGGCGCGCGGGCGCCCGCACGGGGCTCGCGCGGCGGCTGGCCGCACCCTCGCCGCTGCCCGATGAACCTCGCCGACGACGACTACACGCTGTTCGCGCTGCCACGCCGCCACGCACTCGACCTCGACATGCTCGACGCGCGCCGGCGCACGCTGCTGACCCAGGCCCACCCCGACCGCCATGTCGCGCAGGGCACGGCCGCCCAGCGCGTGGCGATGCAGTGGTCGGTGCGCATCAACGCGGCCTGGCGCCGCCTGCGCGACCCGCTGCAGCGCGCAGCCTATCTGTGCGAGCTCGGCGGCGTGCCGGTGCGGCTCGAAGACAACACCGCGATGCCGGCCGCCTTCCTGCAGCAGCAGATGCAGTGGCGCGAGGCGCTGGCCGAGGCTGGCGACGCCGCCGCCGTCGAGGCCCTGGCGGCCGAGGTCGCGGCCGCCGAGCGCGCGGCGCTGCAGCGGCTGCAGCGTCAGCTCGACGACGAGCAGGACCTGCCGGCGGCCGCGGCCACGCTCAGAGCCCTGATGTTCGTCACGCGCTTTCGCGACGAGGTCGGGCGCCGGCGCGACGCGCTGGGACAATGAACGCCATGGCTCTGCTGCAGATCTCCGAACCCGACCAGACGCCCGACCCGCACCAGCGGCGCATCGCGGTCGGCATCGACCTGGGCACCACGCACTCGCTGGTTGCCGCGGTGCGCAACGGCGTCGCCGAATGCCTGCCCGACGAGGCCGGCCGCGTGCTGCTGCCCTCGGCCGTGCGCTACCTCGGCGAGGGCCGCCGCGAGGTCGGCCACGCCGCGCTTGCTGCGCAGGCCGACGACCCGCACGACACGCTGGTCTCGGTCAAGCGCTGCATGGGCCGGCGGCTGGCCGACATCGCCGACGCCGAGCGGCTGCCCTACCGCTTGGTCGACCGCCCCGGCATGCTCGCCTTCATGACCCGCGAGGGCGTCAAGACCCCGGTCGAGGTCTCGGCCGAGATCCTGGCTGCGCTGCGCCAGCGCGCCGAGGACACGCTCGGCGGCGAGTTGTTCGGCGCCGTCATCACCGTGCCGGCGTACTTCGACGACGCCCAGCGCCAGGCCACCAAGGACGCAGCGCGGCTGGCCGGCATCAACGTGCTGCGCCTGATCAACGAGCCGACCGCGGCTGCGCTGGCCTACGGCATCGACCGCGGCAGCGAGGGCCTGTACGCGGTCTACGACCTCGGCGGCGGCACCTTCGACATCTCGCTGCTGCGCATGGCCGGCGGCGTCTTCGAGGTCGTCGCCACCGGCGGCGACGCGGCGCTGGGCGGCGACGACTTCGACACCGCGCTGGCCGACTGGGCGCTGGCGCAGGCCGGCCGCACTGCCCGCGGCCCGCACGAGCGGCGCGCGCTGCTGGTCGCCGCGCGCGCGGCCAAGCACGCGCTCAGCGACGCGCCGTCGACCCGGCTCGAATGCACGCTCGCCGACGGCCCGCTCGCGGTCGAGGTCAGCCGCGCGCAGTTCGAGGCCCTGACCCGGCCCCTGCTTGAGCGCACGCTGGGCGCGGTGCGCCAGGTGCTGGCCGATGCGCGCGTGCCGCGCGACCAGGTGCAGGGCGTCGTGCTGGTCGGCGGCTCGACGCGCATGCCGCAGGTGCGGGTGGCCGTCGGCGAGCTGTTCGGCCGCGCGCCGCTGACCGACGTCGACCCCGACGAAGTGGTCGCGGTCGGCGCTGCGCTGCAGGCCCACCAGCTCGCCGGCAACGCCGGCGACGGCGAGATCCTGCTGCTCGACGTGATCCCGCTGTCGCTGGGCATCGAGACCATGGGCGGGCTGGTCGAGCGCATCATCGAGCGCAACAGCACGATCCCGACGGCCAAGGCGCAGGACTTCACGACCTACCAGGACGGCCAGACCGCGATCGCGATCCACGTCGTGCAGGGCGAGCGCGACCTGGTCGACGACTGCCGCTCGCTGGCGCGCTTCGAGCTGCGCGGCATCCCGCCGCTGGCTGCCGGCGCGGCGCGCATCCGCGTGAGCTTCGAAGTCGACGCCGACGGCCTGCTGCAGGTCTCGGCGCGCGAGCTGACCAGCGGCACCGAGGCCCGCGTCACGGTCAAGCCCAGCTACGGCCTCGAGGACGGCGAGATCGCGCGCATGCTGCAGGAGGGCTTCGCGCGCGCCGGCGACGACATGGCCGCGCGCGCGCTGCGCGAGGCCCGCGTCGACGCCGGCCGCATGGTGCTGGCCACCCGCTCGGCGCTGGCCGCCGACGCCGACTTGCTCGACGCCGGCGAGCGCGCGGCGATCGAGGCGCTGCTCGCGCGCGTGCAGGACAGCGCCAGCGGCGACGACGCCGACGCGATCGTCGCCGCCGTCGAGGCGCTGGCCGCGGGCACCGAGGCCTTCGCCGCGCGACGCATGAACCGCGGCATCCGCGCCGCGCTGGCCGGCCGCCGCATCGAGGACATCTGAATGCCCAGAATCATCGTGCTGCCGCACGCCGAGTACTGCCCGGCCGGCGACGTCGTCGAGGCCGGCACCGGCACCTCGATCTGCGAGGCGCTGCTCGAGCACGGCATCGCCATCGAGCATGCCTGCGAGATGAGCTGCGCCTGCACGACCTGCCATGTCGTCGTGCGCGAGGGCTACGACTCGCTCGGCGCGATCGACGAGTCCGAAGAAGACCTGCTCGACCGCGCCTGGGGCCTCGAGCCGACCTCGCGGCTGAGCTGCCAGGCCATCCTGTCCGACCGCGACGTGACGATCGAGATCCCGAAGTACTCGATCAACCACGCCAAGGAGACGCCCGGGCGCTGAGCAGCGGTGACTTCCTCGCGCCGCTGCCTGAAGGGGCCCTCGCCAGCGCAGTGGCCGCAGGCTCGCTCCGACGAGCGGGGAGCTGCCGCTGGTGCGGCGTCTACACTGCCCGCGGTGAACGTGCTGGGTATCGAGTCCTCGTGCGACGAGAGCGGCGTCGCGCTGGTGCGCGTCGACGCCGGCGCGCCGCCGCGGCTGCTCGCGCATGCGCTGCACAGCCAGGTCGAGATGCACCAGGCCTACGGCGGCGTGGTGCCCGAGCTGGCCTCGCGCGACCATGTGCGGCGGCTGGTGCCGCTGCTGCGACAGACGCTGGCGCAGGCCGGGGTCGGGTTCGACGCCGTCGGCGCCGTCGCCTACACCCGCGGGCCGGGGCTGGCCGGTGCGCTGCTGGTCGGCGCCGGGCTGGCCGCGGGGCTGGCCACCGCGCTGGGCCGGCCGCTGATCGGCGTGCACCACCTCGAAGGGCACCTGCTGTCGCCGTTCCTGGCGGCCGACCCGCCGCGCTTTCCGTTCGTCGCGCTGCTGGTCTCGGGCGGGCACACGCAACTGATGCAGGTCGATGGCGTCGGCCGCTACCGGCTGCTGGGCGAGACGATCGACGACGCCGCCGGCGAGGCCTTCGACAAGTCGGCCAAGCTGCTGGGCCTGGGCTACCCCGGCGGGCCGGCGCTGGCGGCGCTTGCCCGCACCATCCGTTTGTGGGGGCTGGGCGGAAGCATCGTGATCGACCTGCCGTCGACCGGAGACAGGGGCGCACGAACGACAGCAGCCGACGCGTTTGACAAGGCGATGGCGGGCATTGCCTTCGAGCGCACGGCCATCAACGGGTTCGGGCTGATGCAGATTGTCTGCCCGCGCCCGGGCCCTTCCATTCTGGAGCGCGCGCAGCTTGAGCGCGCGGCAACTGCCGCTGTTGCGCTGATGGAGTCGGCGCGTCGGGGTGGCCATGCGGGCGCGCTGCGGCTGGTTGCCCGGGCCGAGGTTGCGCGCTGGATCGAAACCCGGCCGAATCTGCTGGCCGCCCTGTCGCTCGCGGTGGGCGGCCCGGTGGACGTTGTGG
>Ga0208100_100789_pt1 | contig 10983 bp, 8 predicted proteins | sample SubbioR11_8A_Aug_FD_184817 | JGI IMG/M metagenome (GOLD analysis project Ga0208100, IMG submission 184817) | Serpentinite rock and fluid subsurface biosphere microbial communities from McLaughlin Reserve, California, USA - CR11_8A_Aug (SPAdes) | ecosystem: Environmental > Terrestrial > Deep... | reverse complement strand
GCCGCTGACCGACCTGCGCCCGCTGCTGGCCACCGCCGGCCAGGTGCTGCGCCGGCGCGCGCTGGCGTTCGTGCTCTCCGACTTCGTCAGCCGGCCCGGCTGGGAGCAGCCGCTGGCGCGCCTGGCGCAGCGCCACGAGGTGCTCGCGGTGCGCCTGGTCGATCCGCTCGAACGCGAGCTGCCCGACCTCGGGCTGCTGCGCCTGCGCGACGCCGAGACCGGCGAACAGCTCGAGGTCGACACCGGCGACCCTGCGTTTCGCCGGCGCTTCGCCGCCGCCGCGCGCGCGCGCGACGAGGCACTGCAGGCGGCGCTGGCGCGGGCCGGCGTCGATGCGCTGGAGCTGGCCACCGGCGACGATCTCGCCGCCACCGTCCTGCGGTTCGCCGAGCTGCGCCGGCGCCGCGCGCAGCGCAGCGGCGCGGTGGCCGCCGGCCAGCGTTCGCGCTTCGACGGCGCTACTGCCGAGGTGCGGGCATGAGTGCGCACGGCCGCTCCGTAGCACTCATCCCGCAGCGCGCAGCGCGCAGGCTGGTCCCATGACGGCGCCGATCCAGTTCCTGTGGCCCGACCTGCTGTGGCTGCTGCTGCTGGTGCCGCTGCTCGTGGCCGGCTATCTGTGGCTGCTGCATCGCCAGCGCCGGTTCGCGCTGCGCTATGCCAGCCTGTCGCTGGTGCGCGAGGCGCTCGGCGCAGGCGCGCGCTGGCGCCGCCACCTGCCGCCGGCGCTGTTGCTGGCGGCGATCGCGCTGATGCTGCTGGCGGCGGCGCGGCCGACCGCGGTGATCACGCTGCCGACCCGGCAGGACACGGTGCTGCTGGCGATGGACGTCTCGGGCAGCATGCGCGCCACCGACGTCGAGCCGACGCGGCTGGAAGCGGCGCAGAACGCCGCGCGCGAGTTCATCCGCGCGCTGCCGCGTCACACGCGGGTCGGCATCGTGGCGTTCGCCGCCACCGCCAACCTGGTGCTGCCGCCGACCTTGAACCGCGAGGACGCGCTGGCGGCGATCGACCGCTTCCAACTGCAGCGCGGCACCGCCACCGGCAGCGGCATCATCGTCGCGCTGGCGACACTGTTTCCGGACGGCGGCTTCGACGTCGGCCAGGCCACCTACGGCCGCGAGTCGCAACGCCTGGGCGCGCCGATCGATGGCGCGCAGAAGGGCGCGCCGGTCGAGCACAAGCCGGTGCCGCCCGGCTCCTACGAGCAGGCGGCGATCATCCTGCTGTCGGACGGCCAGCGCACGACCGGGCCCGATCCGATCGAGGCCGCCCGGCGCGCCGCCGACCGCGGCGTGCGCATCTACACGGTCGGCGTCGGCACCGTCGACGGCGAGGTGATCACCTTCGAGGGCTGGGCGTTCCGCGCCCGGCTCGACGAGGAGGCGCTCAAGGCGGTGGCGGCGATCACGCACGGCGAGTACTTCTACGCCGGCACCGCCGCCGACCTGACCAAGGTCTACCGCGCGCTGAGCGCGCGCACCGTGTTCCAGACGCGCGAGACCGAGGTGAGCGGGCTGGTGTCGGCGGCGGCGGCGCTGCTCGTGCTGATCGCCGCTTCTTTGTCCTTGCTCTGGTTCAACCGCATCGCCTGAGCGCCCGGCGCGAGCCGCCGGCGCGGTCGAAATGGCACCGTTGGGCTTGCGGCTCGGGTCGACCGAAAGGCCTAGCCCTGGGCCCAGCGCGAGTAGCGCGGCAGCGTCGCCTGCAGGAACGCCATCTGGTCGGCGAGGATCCGGCGGTTGCTGAGGATGAAGCCCTCGTTGCGGCACACCGCGTAGGGCACGTACAGCAGCGGCATGTGCGCTTCCTCGGGGGTGCGGTTGCCCTTGCGCGTGTTGCACGAGCGGCAGGCGGTGACGACGTTGGTCCACATCTGGATGCCGCCGCGCGACACCGGCAGGATGTGCTCGACGGTCAGTTCGCTGTCGGCGAACGGGCGGCCGCAGTAGGCGCACACATGACGGTCGCGCGCAAACAGCCGGTGCTTGGTCAGGCCGACGTGGGCGTGCCCGCTCGGGATCCGGTGCCGGCCGCGGATCATCACGATCGAGCTGGTGACGAACTCGCTGCGCCGGCCGGAGCGTTCCTGCAGCCCGCCGGTCATCGAAAACAGGCTCTCACCGAGGTCGGTGACGACCTTGCCGGAGGCGTAGTAGCGCGCCGCGCGCGTCAGCACCGCCCAGCGGACCGGTTGACCGTGGGAGTCGATGATCAGGATCGGCGGCGATGCCAGTGCGTGCATGGCGCGAGTTTGCCATGCGCGGGGCCGCCATGCGGCGGCGGCCGGCCGCTCAGTCGCGCCGCCAGCAGGCGAGATCGAAGGCGAGGCGCTCGCCGCTCTCGGTGGTGACGACGATGCGCGGCGGCGACTCCTGACGCTCGATCGACAGGCGCCCGCGGGTAACGTCGTCGGCGTGGCGCAAGGTGTCGCCCTCGCGCAATCCTTCGCGCGCCAGTTGGCGCAGCAGCGTGAGCACGGCGCGATCGTGGGCGATGCGGTCGAGCTTGTTCTGCAGCGACAGCGCGGCAGCGGCAGGGGGCAAATCGGATTTCATGGCACACGAGGTCATCGGTCCGGCATTCTGGCCGCCCGCCCGGCCGCGGCAATGCGGTAATACCCGGTCGGGCGCGATCCGTCGCACGCCCTCGACTGACGCCGGAGCGTGGCTGCGCCTTGCGGCGCGCGTGCCGCAGTCGCATAGTCTCGACTGGGCCGCACGCGAGCGGCGGGGTTTGACCGATGAAGAAGGTTCTGAAGCCTGCCTGGTCGAACGACGAGGTCGCCGCTGCCGGCCGCGCATTCGATCGCTGGGACGCGTTCTTCGCGGCGCGAGCCGCCGGCGGCGAATCTGTGCGGCCGCCGCTGTCGGCGAGCGACCAGCGCATTGCCCAGGTGCGCGCGCGCCACGAGGCGGCGCTGCTCGGCCGCGCCAACGTGGTCGCCGTCGCCGAGGGCTTTCGCACGCGCGACGGCACACCGACCGGCGAGCGCTGCCTGGTGGTCTACGTCAGCCGCAAGCTGCCGGCGAAGCGCCTGGCTGCGGCCGACCGTCTGCCGCGCACCATCGACGGCGTGCCGATCGACGTGGTTGCAGTCGGCACGATCGAGGCGCAGCCTCTCTGACCGCAGCGCCGCGCGCGATCAGTACCCGCTGCGGCCGCCGAATCCTCGCTGGCAGGGTCGGCGCCGTGCGCGTAGGTTGATCGAGGCGTTCCAAGCGCTGCGGCGCCCGCGTCGAACGCGAGCGATTGCCGTCGCCCGCTTCGAACCAGCAGGCGTCGAGAGCGCGCAAAGCTGTTGCCGAGCGCTCGTCGCGCAGCGCGCAGGATCGTTCAGCAAGCGCGCGCGACCGCTGCGTTGCGCCCATCCCGCGGCGCGCAGCGCAGTCCCATGACTGCGGGAACCGTCGACACAGGGAGAAACACGATGGCCAAACAACTGAAACAGTGGGCCGCAGGCGAGTCGTCGGCCGGACAGAAGTCCGCCGATCTCTGGCAGAAGTACTTCCAGGGTCAGCGGCAGGACGCGATCGCCGGCGCCGATGCGATCTACGCGTCGGCGCAGATCATGGCCGTCCAGCAGCGGCGCGAGATGGAGTTGCTGGCGCTCGACAACGTGGTCGGCGTGGCGCCGAGCCTGAAGGTCGCCGGCGGCAAGCCGACCGACCAGTGGTCGCTCACCGTGCTGGTCGACCGGAAGCTGCCGAAGAACAAGCTCGACAAGGAGGCCGTGGTGCCGGCGCAGATCGACGGCGTGGTCACCGACGTGGTCGAGGTCGGCGAGATCGAAGCGCTGGCGTTCAACGCCCGTATGCAGCCGGCGCCGCCGGGCTTCAGCCTCGGCCATCACGACATCACCGCCGGCACCTTCGGCTGCCTGGTGCGCGACCTGCGCCACTGCGACTGTCCGCCGGCGGACCAATGCCGCGGCGGCCCGTCGCCCGACGCCGCCGGCGACTACCTGATCCTCAGCAACAACCACGTGCTCGCCAAGTCGAACGGCGCGCGCGCCGGCGATCTGATCCTGCAGCCGGGGCCGTTCGACGGCGGCGTCTACCCGTCCGACGCGATCGCCAAGCTGGAGCGCTTCGAGCCGATCACGTTCGGCTTTCCCAGCGGCTTCAACCTGGTCGACGCAGCGGTCGCGCGGCCGCTGTACAGCCGCGGTGTCACGGCATCGATCATCGGCGTGGCGATGCCCAACGGCATCGGCCAGGCGCTGACCGGCATGCTGGTGATCAAAGTCGGGCGAACGACGCAGGTCACGGTCGGCCGCGTGCTGGCGACCAACGCGACCGTGGCGGTGAACTTCGGCGTCGGCGTGGCGGTGTTCCGCCATCAGATCCTCAGCACCGCGATGGCCGCCGGCGGCGACTCGGGCAGCCTGCTGATGGATGCCAACCTGAACGCCGTCGGCCTGCTGTTCGCCGGCTCGGCGGCAGTGACGATCCACAACCACATCGCCAATGTCGAGGCGGCGCTCGGCGTGCGGCCGCTGACCGCGACGCGCTTCGCCTAGCTCGCGTCGCTCGCCGCGGCCCCCCCGGGGCCGCGGCGAGCGCTGCGGCGCGCCCCGGCTCAGTGGGCCTTCTCGATGCGCGTGATCAGCAGCGTCTCGCCCTGCTGTTCGGCAGCGAAGCGCACCTTGTCGCCGACCTTGAGCTGGGCCGCCATCGCCGGATCCTTGAGTCGGAAGCTCATCGTCATCGCACCCATATTGAGCGAACGGATCTCGCCGTGGCGCAGCAGGACCACGCCCTTGGCGGCGTCGATGCGGCGGATCTCGCCGTCGGCCAGTTCGGGGGTGGCGCCCTTCGCCGCCGCGGCGGTCGTGACCGGTCCGTGCTTGTGCTGGGCGAAAGCAGGCACGCTCAGCGCCGTGACGGCGGCGGTGACCATGACCAGGGCGAGGCTCGACTTCATCGGGTGCTCCTATCGGTGTGGGGGAAAGGTTGAGGTCGCAGGTGGATTCTTGCGCAGGCGGCGGTGGCGGTGCAGCGTTGCACCTTGCCCGCGCTGCGCCGTGCAGGTCACGCCAAGGCCGCAGTTGCCGCGGCGCGCGTCTCGCGCGCCAGCCGCCGCTGCAGCACCAGCGAGTACAGCGCCGGGATCACGACCAGGGTGAGCACGGTCGAGCTGATCATGCCGCCGACCATCGGCGCCGCGATCCGGTGCATGATCTCGCTGCCCGGGCCGGTGCTCCACATGACGGCGCCGAGCGCGGCGATCGTGGTCACCACGGTCATCATCTTCGGCCGCACGCGCTCGACCGCGCCGTAGACCACCGCCGCGTGCAGCTCGGCCGCGGTCGGCACGCGGCCCTCGGCCCGGCAGCGCTCGCACACCTCGCGCCAGGCGTTGTCGATGTACACCAGCATCACGATCCCGGTCGAGGTGGCCACGCCCACCAGGGCGATGAAGCCGACCGCGACCGCCACGCTCAGGTTGTAGTCGAGCGCCCACAGGAACCAGACGCCGCCGACGAGCGAGAACGGCACGGCCAGCATCACCAGCAGGGTCTCGGTGACGCGCGTCAGGCTCAGGTACAGCAGCACGAAGGTGACCGCCAGGGTGAGCGGCACGATCAGCTCGAGCCGGTCGAGCGCGCGCTGCAGGTACTCGTACTGGCCGCTCCAGGTGGCGTACATGCCGGGCGGGAAGTCGACGTTGTCGCGCACCGCGCGCTGCGCCTCGCGCACGAAGCCGCCGATGTCGCGTTCGCGCACGTCGACGTAGATGTAGGCCGACAGCAGGCTGTTCTCGGTGCGGATCACCGGCGGCCCCTGGGTGATGCGCACGGTCGCCACCTGACCGAGCGGCACCGTGGGAGCCGGCCGGCCGCTCTCGGCCGGCAGCGCCACCAGCACCTCGCGGGCGATCGCCTCGGGGGTCGAGCGCGCGTCGCGCGGATAGCGGACGATGACCCCGAAGCGGGCGCGACCGTCGACCTTGGTGGTCACGGTCTCGCCGCCGAGCGCCATCGCGATCACCTCCATCAGGTCGCCCACCGCCAGACCGTAGCGCGCCAGTTGCGCGCGGTCCGGTTCGATCTCCAGGTAGTAGCCGCCGGTCAGTCGCTCGGCGAACACGCTCGAGGCGCCGGGCACGTTGCGCACCACGGTCTCGATCTGCCGCGCCACCGGCTCCATCTGCGCCAGATCGGAGCCGAACACCTTGATCCCGACCGGAGTGCGGATGCCGGTGGCGAGCATGTCGATGCGGGCGCGGATCGGCATCGTCCAACTGTTGGCGACACCGGGAAACTGCATCGCCCGGTCCATTTCGGCGATCAGCTTGTCGATCGTCATGCCCGGCCGCCACTGCGACTGCGGCTTGAGATTGATCACGGTCTCGAACATCTCGATCGGCGCCGGGTCGGTCGCGGTGGCGGCGCGGCCGGCCTTGCCGATCACCGACTCGACCTCGGGAAAGCTCTTCAGGATGCGGTTTTGCACCTGCAGCAGCTCGGCCGCCTTGTTCACCGACAGGCCGGGCAGCGCCGTCGGCATGTAGAAGATCGAGCCTTCGTTCAGGGTCGGCATGAACTCGGTGCCGAGCCGGGTCGCCGGCCAGAGCGAGACCGCGCCGATCGCCAGCGCGGCGCAGATCGTCGCCCAGCGCCAGCGCAGCACGCCCTCGATCACCGGCCGGTAGGCGGCCACCAGAGCGCGCGAGACCGGGTTGCGGTCCTCGGGCAGGATACGGCCGCGGATCAGCCACACCATCAGCATCGGCAGCAGGGTGACGCTCAGCAGGGCGCCGCCGAGCATCGCGAAGGTCTTGGTGTAGGCGAGCGGCGCGAACAGCCGCCCCTCCTCGGCTTCGAGCGTGAACACCGGGAAGAAGCTCACGGCGATGATCAGCAGCGCGAAGAACAGCGCCGGCCCGACCTCCTTGCCGGCGGCGACGATCGCCGCCACACGCGCCGCCTCGCTCAACTTGTCCTGGCGCCGTTCGAGCTTCTTGTGCGCGTTCTCGACCATCACCACGGCGGCGTCGATCAGCGAGCCGATCGAGATCGCGATCCCGCCCAGGCTCATGATGTTGGAGTTGATGCCGAGCAGCTTCATGCAGATGAACGAGAACAGCAACGCCAGCGGCAGCACCACGATCACCACCAGCGACGAGCGCGCGTGCAGCAGGAACAGCACGCACACCAGCGCCACCACGATCGACTCCTGCACCAGGGTGTCGCTCAGGGTGTCGATCGCGGCGTGGATCAGTTGCGAGCGGTCGTACACGGTAACGATCTCGACGCCCTCCGGCAGTCCCGGCCGGATCTCCTCGATCCGGCTCTTGATGCCCTCGATCACCTCCAGCTCGTTCTCGCCCGAGCGCGCCACGGCGATGCCGCTCACCACCTCGCCGGTGCCGTCGAGCTCGGCCACCCCGCGCCGCTCGTCCGGCCCGAGCTCGACGCGAGCGACGTCGCGCACCCGCACCGGGGTGCCGCCGGCCGAGGCCAGCACCAGTTGCTCGAGGTCGGCCTTGCCGCGCAGGAAGCCGCGGCCGCGCACCATGTACTCGGTCTCGGCCATCTCGATCGTGCGGCCGCCGACGTCGCGGTTGCTGGCGCGGATCACTTCGGCCACGCGCGCCAGCGGGATGCCGTAGGCGCGCAGGCGCGCCGGGTCGACGATCACCTGGTACTGCTGGACGAAGCCGCCGATCGAGGCGATCTCGCTCACCCCCGGCGACTTGGTCAACTGGTAGCGGACGAACCAGTCCTGCAGCGTGCGCAGCTCGGCCAGCGACTTGTCCTTGGCCTGCACCACGTACTGGTAGACCCAGCCGATGCCGGTGGCGTCCGGCCCGAGGGTCGGCGTGACCCCGGGCGGCAGGCGCGCGGCGGCGGCGTTCAGGTACTCGAGCACGCGCGAGCGCGCCCAGTAGAGGTCCGTGCCGTCGTCGAAGATCACGTAGACGAACGACACGCCGAAGAACGAGAAGCCGCGCACCACGCGCGACTTCGGCACCGACAGCATGGCCGTGGTTAGCGGATAGGTGACCTGGTCCTCGACCACCTGCGGCGCCTGCCCCGGGTACTCGGTGTAGACGATCACCTGCACGTCGGACAGATCGGGCAGCGCGGCCAGCGGCGTGCGCAGCAGCGAATAGACGCCGCCGGCGAGCAGCGCCACCGTCATCAGGCCGATCAGGAAGTGATTGCGCGCCGACCAGCCGATCAGTCGCTCGATCATCTCGTCGGCTCCCGCTTCTCCATCTTCGTCACCACCCACTCGCCCGGCTTGCGCTCGACGAACTCGAAGCGGATCGCCGCGCCCGGCTGCACCGCCTGGGCCACGGCGCTGTTGGCGGGCACGAACTCCATCGTCATCGTCGGCCAGTTCAGGCTCTTGACCGGCTCGTGCGTGATCAGCAGGGTGCCGGCGCGGGCGTCGACCTCGTCGAGCGTGCCCACTGCCTCGTGCACGACCGGCACCGGCTCCGGGTTGGTGTTGCTGCCGCCCTTGAGCGCCGCCAGCGCGGCGCGCAGATTGGCTTCGGAGTCGAGCAGGAAGTTGGCCGACACGACCACGCTGTCGCCCTCGCGCAGGCCGCGCTTGACCACCGTGAACTCGTCGCCCCGGGCGCCGGTCTCGATCTCGCGCGACTCGAAGCGACCGGCACCCATGTCGACCAGCGCCACCCGGCGCGTGCCGCTGTCGATGATCGCGGCGTTCGGCAGCACGAGCTGCGGCGCCGAGACCAGCGGCAGGTCGACCTGCGCGAACATGTCCGGCTTGAGCCGGCCGTCGGCGTTGGCCAGCTCGATGCGCACCTGCGCGCTGCGCGTCGCCGCCTGCAGGGTCGGCAGGACGAAGCTCACGCGGCCGTCGAAGGTCTCGCCCGGATAGGCCTCCAGCCGCACGCGCGCCGGCGTGCCGATGCGCACGCGGCCGATGTCCTGCTCGGCGACCTCGGCGATCAGCCACACGCGCGACAGGTCGGCGATCGTCAGCAGCGGCTCGCCGGTCGCGAAACGCATGCCCTGCACCGCCTTGCGCTCGAGCACGACGCCGCTGGTCGGCGCGCGGAAGGTGAGCGTGCGGCGCGGCTCGCCGCCGGCCGCCAGGCGCGCCAGTTCCTCTTCGCTGACGTCGGCCAGCCGCAGCCGCATCAACGCCGACTCGGCCAGGCGGCGCATCCCGGCGCGCGCCTGCTCGTCGGCGTCGCGCAGTTGCGCCAGGCCCTGGGCGGCGATCGCGTACTCGCGCTGCGCCGCGAGCAACTGCGGGCTGAAGGCATCGAACAGCGGCGCGCCGCGCGCGACCGCCTGTCCGGTGGCGTTGACGTGCAGGCGCTCGATGAAGCCGTCGAACTTGGGCGTGACGCTGGTCAGCCGGCGCTCGTCGACTGCGATCCGGCCGCTGGCGCGCACCACGGCGTCGAGCGCGCGCCGTTCGACCGGCGCCACGCGCACGCCGAGCTTCTGCACGCGTTCGCTGGCGACCGTGATGCCGGCGCCGCCCTGGTCCTCGCCCTCGTAGACCGGGATGTAGTCCATCCCCATCGGATCCTGCTTCGGCACCGGCGAGGTGTCGGGCAGGCCCATCGGGTTGCGGTAGTAGAGGATCTTCTTGCCGCCCTTGTCGGCGGCCGGCGCGACGGCGGCGTGCTCGTGGCCGCCGCGCTCGGCGGCGAACCAGTAGCCGCCGCCGGCGCCGAGCGCGCCGGCCGCCAGCACCGCGAGCGCGGTGAGCAGCGCGCGGCCGCGCTCGCTGCCCGCGCCTGGCGCCTGGTTCCTCGTTCCTCGCTCCTCGGTCCTCATCGTTCCTCTCCCAGCAATCGTTCGATCTCGGCCTGGCGCACGCGCGCCTCGGCGCGGGTGGCGATCAGCTCCAGTTGCGCCTGGCGCATCTGGCGCTGCGCGTCGAGCACGGCGGCGAAGTCGACGCCGCCGGTCTCGTAGCCGGCCAGCGCCGCCTTCAGGTTCAGTTCGGTCTGCGGCAGCAGGCTCGTGCGCGTCAGCGACTCGATCCGGTGCGCCGCTGCCAGCGCCGCCAGTTGCTCGCCCAGTTGCGCCAGCAGTTCGTCGGCCGCCGCCTGGCGGCGCGCGCGCGCCGCCTCGAGCATCGCCAGCGCCTCGCGCTCGTCGGCGCGGCGGCGCTCGCGCCACAGCGGCACGCTGACCTCGAACATCAGCTCCCACTCGCTGATCCGGTTGCGCATCTGCACTGGCGCCACACCGACGCTGAACTGCGGGTAGCGGTTGCTCCAGACCACGTCCTTGTTGCGATCGGCGGCGCGCACGCGCGCCTCCTCGGCGGCGAGCAGCGGCGCTCGTTCGCGCAGGCGGTCGGCGAGCGCCGCCGGCGGCGGCAACGGCGGCAGCGGCCGATCGGCGTGCGGCGGCGCCAGCGGCGCATCGGCGGCACGCGCCAGCAGGCCGTTGATGCGCGCCTGCAGCGTCGCGCGCTCGGCCTCGAGGCGCGCGAGCTCGGCCTGGATGGCGGTGCGCTCGACCTGCGCCCGGATCGCGTCCTGCTGCGGCGCCAGGCCGCTGGCGTAGCGCGCCTGCGCCACCGCCTCCAGGTGCGTGGTCAGGGCCAGGATCTCGCGCGTCTGGTCGAGCGCCGCGTGCACCTGCTGCCAGCGCGCGAAGGCGGTCTTCACCCGCAGCGCGAGGTCGGCCCAGGTGGCGCCGGCGCGGTGGCCGGCTTCGTCGGCGAGCGCCTGCGCCGCCTCGCGCCGGGCGCCGCGCTGGCCCCAGGCGGGAAAGGTCTGGCGCCACTGGTAGCGGGTGCTGCCGACGCGCGCCGGCAGCAGGTTGAAGCTGCCGCCGGTGGCCTCGTTGGTGACGTCGCGCAGCTCGGTGCTGAACATCGGGTCGGGCAGGGCGCCGGCCGGGCCGATCCGATGGCTGGCGGCCTGCGCTTCGAGCTGCATCGCGCGCAGCTCGGGACTGCGGCTGCGCGCCAGTTCGAGCAGGCTCTCCAGCGTCGCGCCGACCGCGGCGCCGTCGGCGGCGCGCGC
>Ga0208100_100787_pt1 | contig 10990 bp, 9 predicted proteins | sample SubbioR11_8A_Aug_FD_184817 | JGI IMG/M metagenome (GOLD analysis project Ga0208100, IMG submission 184817) | Serpentinite rock and fluid subsurface biosphere microbial communities from McLaughlin Reserve, California, USA - CR11_8A_Aug (SPAdes) | ecosystem: Environmental > Terrestrial > Deep... | reverse complement strand
TTAAATAAATTGATTTAATAAGTCGTTAGTTGCAAAACTAAATGCAACTGAGAAGTATTAAATGCAACGCAAAAATAGCAAATGCAACACAGAAGTAGTAAAAGCAACGCTAAAACTAAAAAAGTGTTGCTTTTTTAGTGATTTTATCATAAAATACAGGGTATACATCCTTGCAGACAAGAATTTTGCGTATAGCAAATAAAGGTAGTCATTTTTTCTAAGTTTTTAGAAATAGTAAATGCAACCATGTCGCTTCGTATTAATCTCTGTTTTGCCAGCAGTAATTTAGTTTAATATTATTTTTTGAAAAGTTCGGGTGTTAGATTTATTAAGGTGGATTGGACCTTAACTATCCCGAGCTTCTTTATTATTTCAGCACCATATAGCTTCTCGAACATATCGATAGGACTTTTGTCATTTAATGACTTTCTGCATGTTGAATTGATATGATTCATCATTAAGTCTATGTCTTCTTTACTTCTTGGATTAATGCTTGTACCTCTGGGTATTATATACCTGATATATTCATGGTTTCGTTCGCATTCTGCTTTTTGATTAGAATTGCGTGGATCGCAGTAAAATACACTTGTAAGAATTTCTCCTGTATCTGGGTTCACCTCAATTCCCCGAGGATCAGAAAATTCCGTTCCTCTGTCAGTCAAAATGACAGAAAATAGTTTTGAGTATGCTTCAGAACCTAATGTTAAGCGCAATTGCTGAAAAACAGAAGTAACAGATGCAGAATTATTACTGTCTCGCAAAAAAGCAAGCTGTAAATTACAAGAGCAGAAGAACAAGGTTAATATTACCTTGCCGCCCTTTGTTCCTTCGACAGTATCTATCTGAACTACAGAAGGATGGTCATTATCTTTAAGGAACTTTTGGAAATCAGCGTAAGTTCTACCCATTCTACATTCTTTGTCAATCAATAGCGGTGGCCCTGCTTTCTTCCTTTCCTTTCTCTGCACAGTACGCTTAAGATCAAACTTATTCGCACTTAATAAACCTAAACCTATGTAGCGATAAACTGTCTTCTCTGAAATCATAATCTCATTAATGTTATTAAGGCATATATTTCTTACAGATTGCCCCTTTTTTAACAATGGACTTATTATATTATCTGCAGCCTCAAGAGTATCATCATCTATAGAGATGCCCTTTCTTGAATCCGAACGCAATAAAGTGTAACTGTTATTTGCATAATCTGCATCATAAACCCATTTACTTAATGTGCATTTTCTGTAATTTTCACAGCCATTACAGACATAAGGTACGTTATCATATTTAGTGCATATCTCCTCCTTAAATTCTTGGCACTTAATAGAACATTCGATACAAGTTCTACAGTTTTTAACGTTTTTAAAGCATGTTTTCGACTTGCATTTCTGGCTTATATTACATGTTTTACGATTTATACAAGCATTTTTTGCTATACCTGTTACAGGATTGGAATAGCTTACATACTTTCGCCTGTTCATTACTTCTCTTGATATTGTAGACTTGCTAACTTCAAGTTCTGCTGCTATATACGAGAAGTTCCTGCCTAAATTCAACATTTTCGTTATCTCAAACCTATTAGTTATTGTTAAATGACTGCCCATTCTTGTCTCCTCCTAGCAACTGCTGGCAGAACATAAATATTATATAGAATAACTAGATTAATTAAAAGCAAATGTCTATTCATCCGTCCTTCTAATATAAATTTCAACGCCTTTCGCGGCATAAACGGGCTACTTCCCAGCAAGCTGGGCCCCTCCCATTTATTCCACGGTGCATTGAAATTTATATTTCGCCATGCTACTATATCTTTGCCGACGGATGAAGGGGAGAAGCAAGCTTAGTAATTCATTCATCCTCGTTTTAATTGAATATAGCATGGCGACCGCAGGACTACCATGTAACAACTATTTAGCAAAGCATTTGCCTCTAGATTTCTGCTAAAAAGCAAGCCTTATCTCTAGTAGGGCTTTTGCTTTTAGAGTTTTTAATAAGTAAATAGTAAATGCAATTTAGTTAATCATATAATTTTTGATAAATAGGAAATAGTTAATGCAATTAGGAAGTAGTTAATGAGACTTCTCAGTTGCATTTACTTTGGCAAATAAGAGATAAAAAAGGATGTTGCGTACTATTCTTGTTAAGATGAGGGTTTTGTGGTATAATTTATTTTGCTTAGGCAACCACATATGGATTTACAATCCTGTAATTATTGGAGGGAAGCTTGTGCATGAATGCTATATGGAGCAAGCATTAATGGAAGCTCAAAAGGCTATTGCAATAATGGAAGTTCCTATAGGTGCTGTGATTGTAAAAAATCACGAAATTATTGCTAGGGGATTTAACCTGAGAGAAACTTCAAAGGATCCAACTGCCCATGCGGAGATGATTGCTATTCGTCAAGCCTCCCAAATATTAGGAAACTGGCGTTTGTCAGACTGTGACCTCTATGTTACTATTGAGCCCTGTCCGATGTGTGCAGGGGCTATTTTATTGTCTCGAATCCGCACTCTTGTAATAGGATCTATGGATGCTAAAGGTGGAGCAGCGGGATCGCTGCTAAATATCCCTGAAGATGACAGATTTAATCATAAAACTGAAATTGTCACAGGAATTCTTGAAGAACAGTGTTCCCAGATAATGAAAGAGTTTTTTAGAGAATTAAGGAATAAATAATATAGAGAGATGTCAGAGCCTAGTTGAGTGAGCACGAATTGAGATCAAGAGATTTATTTGGAAGATTAAACTCTTAAACCATTGATATTACTAAGTTTTCCGACTGGGATTAGCAATTTCACACACTAAGTTTTCTCCATCAGTTCTCTTGTTTTCCCTAGGGATTTCAGAGGGCTGGTGTTTGAGATAAAGCATGGAGAAGTACCCAAGTGGCTGAAGGGTCTGCACTCGAAACGCAGTAGGTCGGCTAAACCGGCGCGAGGGTTCAAATCCCTCCTTCTCCGCCAGAAAGCCCGCGGTTTTCCTCAGTTTTTGAGGGAAGCCGCTTTTTTCTGTGTGTACAGAAAAGACTTGTCTTTTATTTCTCTTGTAGTGTACTAACATAATTTCCCCTCTTCTGAAAAACAAAAGAGCCGGAGAATTGAGATTCATTCTCGCACTCCAATTTTCCGGCTCTTTAACTGGATTTTGGGTTATGATGTTGAATCTTGTAACAAATGCGACTTTTATCATAAACAGCTTCGAAATAAGTAAAACTAGAGTTTAGGTGGAGTAAAAACTCCATCTGAACTCTAGTTTTTTATAAGTTATATCTTTTAAAAATAAATACAGACGCTTGAATTAAAGATATGTCTGTGGTAATATAATTATCAGATATGGAAAAGGAGGTCTTTTATTTATGATTAATCGAGAGTTATATATGAGCCGCATCCGTCCTTTTATCGGAAATGAGCTTGTTAAGGTTTTAACCGGCATCCGCCGCAGCGGAAAGTCGGTCATGCTGGATTTGATTCAGCGAGAGCTGGTTGTATCCGGTGTAGATAAAAATCAGTTTATTTCCATCAACTTTGAGAATATGAGCAACGCACACCTTTGTTTTGCCGAGGCATTGCATAGGGAGGTCACTCAGCGGGCAAATGGCATTTCCGGTAAGACATATCTTTTTTTTGATGAGATTCAAGAAGTCGTTGGCTGGGAAAAATGCATCAATTCTTTTCGGGTTGAATTTGACTGTGATATCTATATCACCGGCTCAAACGCCAAGCTGCTTTCGGGAGAGCTTGCCACATACCTTGCCGGGAGATATGTAGAGTTTGTGATTTATCCATTTTCCTTTGGAGAGTTCTCGGAGCTGTATCATACTGTTTTCCCTGACTCTGATTCGAGAGCGATGTTTACCCAGTATCTGACCGACGGCGGGATGCCGTATTTGAGTAACCTCCGCTATGCAGAGCAGCCGAGCCGCCAGTATCTGCAAGACCTCTATAATTCCGTTGTCCTTAAAGATATCGTAAAACGCAACAGCATCCGTGATGTTGATCTGCTGGAGCGTATCATCGCATATATTACGGCAAATGTCGGGACAACTTTTTCCGCTACGGCAATTTCAAAATATCTCAAAAGCGAGGGACGTACTGTTGCGCCGGAAACAATCTTGAACTACATCAAGGCTTGCGAGGATGCTTTTCTGTTCTACCGTGTCCGCAGGCAGGACTTGCAGGGTAAGAAGATTCTCACTGTCAATGAAAAATACTACATTGCTGACCACGGAATCAGAGAGGCGGTTTTCGGTGGCAACATGAAAGACATCAATCTCATTTTTGAAAACATTGTGTATATGGAACTCCTGCGGCGAGGGTATAAGGTCACCGTTGGAAAAGCAGGAGAGAAAGAGATTGACTTTATTGCTGAAAAGCAAACGCAAAAGCTCTATGTCCAGGTAGCTTATCTGCTTGCATCTGAGGAAACGATCCAGCGTGAATTCGGAACATATGATACGATCAGGGATAACTTCCCCAAGTATGTTGTGTCGTATGATGAATTTGATATGAGCAGGAATGGCATGAAGCATATGAATATACGTGAGTTCTTGTTGTCTGAGCAATGGAATTGAGTCAGCATGTGATATTGTCCTGAATATCATATAATATACTGTTTATGTGTTTGTGTTTCAATGAAGGATACGCACCGCTTCATTGGACTGAGTTGCGTTTTTCGCTAAACTGGCGAAAAATATTTGCAAATAACACTTGACACAAAAAATCAGAATTATATAATATTAATATGATATCATTTAGATATCGTATTTGAGAGGAGATGATTTAAAATGAATGAAGCAAGCAAATCAAGCGACGGGTTCTTTCAGAACGAGGAAAAAATACTGCATCCGATAAGCGGAATGCCGATACTGATCATCAATATTTTGATGATGATAATTTCGGCGGCTTTAGCGGTTTGCGGCATTGTTATTCTTGACGCCGGAAACGATGTGACTCTTGGTACCATTTTTACAGTACTGGGTTTTTTCTATCTTGTGATAAAAGGGCCTATTCTGTTCTTTGGACTGAAAGTCCTCCAACCTAACGAGGCTCTGGTACTGACGCTTTTTGGCAAATATTACGGCACTATCAAAAAAGAAGGTTTTTTCTTTGTGCATCCATTTGTCAGTGCGGTTAACCCCGTTGCTCAAACTGCTTCTTTATCCTCCGCCATTATGGCGATGACAAAGGAGAAAAATCAGCTACCGGCGGCAATGCTTAGCAAAAAGATAACATTAAAAGCTATTACTTTAAACAATGAAAAGCAGAAGGTGAATGACAAGCTGGGCAATCCCATAATAATAGGAGTAGTGGTTATCTGGCATGTCATTAATACCGCCAAGGCAGTTTTCAATGTCGATAATTATTTGGAATACCTGTCGATACAGTGCGATTCGACTCTGCGTGATATGGTCAGAAATTATCCATATGACACTGCCAATGAAAACTCAGAGATGTCTTTAAGAGGAAGCAGCCAGGAGGTAGCTGACAAGCTAAGAATTAATCTGCAGGAAAAAGTAGAGGTCGCCGGGCTTGAAATCACTGAAGTTAAGATAACACATCTTTCATACGCACCTGAAATAGCCGCCGTAATGCTTCAAAGGCAACAGGCTTCTGCGATCGTTGACGCAAGGCAGATGATAGTCGAGGGTGCGGTAGGAACAGTTGAGATGGCACTTGCAAAGCTAAATGAAAACGACGTTGTAAAGCTTGACGAGGAAAGAAAGGCTGCCATGGTAAGCAATCTGCTAGTTGTCTTGTGCGCCAACAGGGATATCCAGCCGATAATTAACAGCGGTTCTTTGTACTAATGAGGCGGGAAGATACTTGATGGAAGAAAAAGATAATAATAAAAAGCAGATTTTGCTAAGGCTTTCATCATCCCTGTGGAGAGAGCTCGCAGCCTGGGCGGAGGACGATTTTCGCTCAATAAACGGTCAGATCGAATATCTTTTGACAGAGTGCGTCAAAAGGAGGAAAAAAGGCGGATTGGATGAATGAACTGAGGTAAACGCGTTAGTTGCATGAAAACAGAGTGTTTCTACCTGATAACTTGTGCAACAGGGTTTTTGTACTTTTTCCGTAAGCGGTTAATAACTCGTCGTATATATTCTCTGACGACGAGATGAAACTTAAATAAGGGCTTTGCCCGTCATTCAACGGTTTCAGTGGGAGATTTAACTCCCGCTGAAAAATTAAATGGTACCCGCCGCCTATAGAAGCGGGGGACATCTTTATTTAGGTGAAGGTACGGTGCGTAATAATATTGTCGTCATTATGGAGAAGCTATGTGTTGCGAACCGCACACAATTAGGTATGCTATATTATGAAAAAATGCATACATGAGTATATGTATCCTCCCCCAGTTTACTAGACACTAATCGCATCATCTGCCTATCCCTTTATAGGGTTTGTCTTCCGGCACTTCATCGCCATACACTTGAGAACGAACGGGCAAGCCAAAGGAGACTGCCGCAGCGCAAGCCGCGAATGCAACCGAGGCTGCACCGATCCAACTGATCGCTGTTATCGACGAACCTCCCACAACGATTCCCCCAATGCCAGCGCCCGTAGCAAAGCCGAACTGAACAAAGGAACCATTCAGGCTAAGCATGATAGCTGAAGCCTCCGGAGCAAGCTTGACTAGGTTGAAGTTCAAGATGGGTCCGACTGTCCAGGCAGCAATAGCCCATATCATGAGCAACGATATGGTTACACCATTACCGACCCAGGAATAATGGATACTTAACTAGCACAAGAGTAAGGGCTTGGACAGCTATGCCTCCGACAAGCGTGCGTGTGACGCCAATACGATCTGCAAGGAGGCCGCCAAGCTTAGAGCCGATTAAGCTTGCGATACCTAAACCGAAAAGTATAACGCTTATTTCCTGCTCAAATACTGTTTAGGTGTAAACTTAGGAACCGCCGTATACCGAACGGTACGTACGGTGGTGCGGGAGGTCGGGAAAATTATTTAATTTTCCTTCCTACCCGATCAGTTTTTTCTACTTTCAAACTCGTGGCTGTTCCTCTTGAAATTTTCGTATCAGGCTCATGCGCTTATTTGATTTCTGAGTGATGCGGTGAGCTTTAGTTGGCATGTATTCGATCAGGCAGTCCTTTGGTATTGTTTAGGAAGAATATAATTTAGGAGGTTCTTGTGATGGTTGATTCTAACATTAAGGTTACAGGATGATGCTTGATTATTGTGAACAGCAATGGCACGAAGGAGTCATATGGTGAAAAAATATAAAACAAATGAAATTGCACAGATTATTGGGGTTCATCCTAATACAGTCAGAATGTATGAAGACATTAAATTTATTTCAAGGCCCAATAGGCGTGAGAATGGTCATCGTGAATTTACAGAGCTACATATAAGTCAAATGCAATTTGCAAGGTTAGCATTACATGGGGAGCTTTTGCAAAATGGTTTAAGGAAGAAAGCGATTCAGATTATTAAACTATGCGGTGAGTGTAAATTTAAGGAAGCAATTTGTGAAACATATCAATATAAAACAATGCTTGAACATGAATCAAAGAATGCTAAAGAGGCAATACAAGCGGTAGCAAATATTCTGGGAAATCATACTATTGACTATTCTAAGACATACAAACGACAGGAAATGGCTGATTTGCTTGAGGTTACAATCGATACTTTGCGAAATTGGGAACTGAATGGGTTGATGACCGTTGCACGTAAAAGTAATGGATATCGTATATATAACGAAGAGGATTTACAACGATTGAAAATAATTCGTACACTTCGCTGTGCTAATTATTCATTATCGTCGATTTTGAGATTGATGAATAGGCTGTCCGAGGATACGGAAGCGGAAATGGAAGTCATCATCAATACACCGGCTGAGGATGAAGATATTATTTCAGCATGTGATCGGTTACTTACTTCACTGGAGAGAACAAATCAAGATGCAGATGAAATGTTATTACTTTTATCAAACTTAACAAATAAACCTCCACTATAACACCAGACTTTAGTCTGGTGTTATTATATATTTGAATGGGAGTAAAAGGGTGAGTGAGGTGAGTCTATGTTTATTGAAATAAAAGGTGCTTCTGAAAACAATTTAAAGAATATTGATTTAATACTGCCCAAAAATAAGCTTATAGCCTTTACGGGGTTGTCGGGAAGTGGGAAATCTACACTTGCCATGGAAACATTACAAAGAGAATGCCAGAGGCAGTACATGGAGTCTCTTGGTATGACCATGAACATCGGAACTAAGCCAAAAGTTAAATCTATTGTTGGACTGTCACCAGCTATTTCCATTCATCAACATCAAACCAGTAACAATCCGAGGTCAACCGTGGGAACGGTGACAGAGATAGCACCTTATATCCGAGTGCTATTTTCTAAAGTTGGTCAAAGACAATGCCCACAATGCGATCAAGCAATAGCAGCAACAGAGGAGTATCAAGTTATTGAATGTGAACTTGATACGGATGAAGTGATAGAAGAAGAATCACTGGAGGAAATGAGAAATTGCCCACACTGCGGAACCAAAATTGTTGAGCTCACTGCAAATCATTTCTCATATAACAAGCCTCAAGGTGCATGTTATACATGTCATGGGCTAGGTGTGATTAACTCCTTAGATCCAAAACTTTTGATAGATTATTCAAAAAGTGTAAAGGAGTTTGCGATTTATGGTTGGGACCAAGCCTATATAGACCGTTATGGTACATCTCTTGTAGAAGCCGGAAAACATTATGGATTCGAAATGCCTATCGACATCCCTATTGGTGCCTATGACAACATACAAGCAACACTCCTTTTATATGGTGTGATCAGCTTGGAATTTCAAAAGTATTTTCCGAGTATAAAGCCGCCGAAGACTGTACCGAACGGAAGATTTGAAGGGGTTATTACTAATTTTATGAGACGCTATTCGGAAAGTCGTTCTGAAAGTGCGAGTCAGAAATTTGATAAGTTTTTTAAAAAGCAACTCTGTTATCATTGCAATGGAAGTCGATATAATAGTGACACATTATCTGTCAAGGTTTTAGATATGAGCATACTCAATGTGCAGAACCTTTCTTTAAAGGAACTCTATAAATGGTTGAGTCGTTTAGAGGATAATTTGAATGAAGGCAGCAAAATAACGGTTCGGGAACTGTTGATTGATGTCCAGATGAGAATTAAGCGCATTATTAATACGGGGGCTGAGTATTTAACTTTGAGTCAGCCTTCAAGCTCACTATCAGCCGGAGAGTGGCAGAGGATTAAACTTGCATCGGTTTTAGGCAGTAGCTTAACCGGCGTGCTTTATATTTTAGATGAACCAACATCAGGGCTTCACCCGAGAGATAATATTAAAATCGTCAACGTCCTTAAACAATTAAGAGATATGGGTAATACTGTGATTGTTATTGAACATAATTTAGGAATGATTATCGAAGCGGACTATATCGTCGAGTTTGGTCCTGGTGCTGGGAAAAATGGAGGCGAGATTGTTGCTTGTGGTGATCGTGAAGAAGTTATAAGCAATAACCATGCAATTATTAGTAAGCTTTTGAAAGATCCATTTTTAAGAAGAGAAAGGGCAGTATTAGAGCAAAGCCAACAGTTTATAAAAATTGAAAATGCAAATTGCAATAATCTGAAGAACTTGAACTTAAACGTACCGATAGGACGATTAGTATGTATTTCGGGGGTTTCGGGAAGTGGAAAATCCACTCTTGTCTTTGACTGTATGACCGAAAATGCACAGAAGTGCTCTACCGTGATGTATCAAATGAAAAGCCCTGATGTAAAGAACAATAAAGTGCCATCACAAATCGTTGTAATTGATCAGCAGACTATTGGCAGGTCTAGCCGCTCTAATCCAGCAACTTACGTGGATTTATTCGCAGATATTCGAGGACTTTTTGCTTCAATGCCTGAAACAAAAGTAAAAGCTATGATCGCCAAACATTTTTCTTATAATACGCCAGGTGGGCGGTGTGAAAACTGTCAGGGCACAGGAAAAAAAGTAATTAGCATGTTTTTTCTCCCCGATATAGAGACAATATGTCCTGTGTGCAAAGGGAAAAGATATCAAAAAGATGTGCTGGGCATTTTATATAAGGGGCATTCTATTTCTGATGTTTTAGACTTGAGTATTGAAGAAGCATTATTGCTATTTGGCAATCAAACAAAGATCGTTGAAAAACTGAAAATATTGCAAGATGTTGGACTTGGATATCTATCTTTGGGGCAGTCAACTGCAACACTATCAGGTGGTGAAGCTCAGAGGTTAAAACTTGCTAAGGAACTAATTTTAACAAAAGGAACTAATGTATTATATTTGCTAGATGAACCTATGACTGGATTACATTCATATGATATTAAAAAAATGATTAAAATTTTATCCAGATTAGTTTCACAGGGAAATAGCGTTGTCGTGATTGAACATCATCTTGAAATGATTTTAGAGTCTGACTGGGTGATCGATCTTGGACCGGAAGGTGGAAAGGAGGGGGGCAATATTGTTTTTGAAGGTACACCCTTTGATCTAATGCGTTGCGAAAATTCATATACAGGGAAGTGGTTGCGACAAAAGGTAAAGTTGAAATAGAAAGCTAGATGAAATCAAGCTTCGGTGTTTGAAAAAAAGGAAACCTGTTTTGGTGGCAAGTTTAGGACAAGGGGATAGGCACCTTGTCCTGAGTTTATTTTTGATGTAGTTTTTTGAGATGATCGAATTGTCAAGAAGTGTCAGAAGGATAAGTGAGGGGGTGCGGTATTCACTGGGAGATTATAGACTACTGTATCCGAACCAAACAGCTATATGAAAGCCGTGATTATCATAACGCCGTCTTTATCGGTTTTGACTGGCATGGCTGCTGCAAAAAGAACCGGTGACAATTCCTATTGTCGGTGCTACTAAAATTTTTCATCTTGAAGATGCGGTGCCGTCTATATCCATCAATCTGACGCCTGAGGAAATTTCGTTCATGGAAGAAGCGTATGTATCGCATCAAATTGTTGGCTTTAA
>Ga0208100_100786_pt1 | contig 10992 bp, 9 predicted proteins | sample SubbioR11_8A_Aug_FD_184817 | JGI IMG/M metagenome (GOLD analysis project Ga0208100, IMG submission 184817) | Serpentinite rock and fluid subsurface biosphere microbial communities from McLaughlin Reserve, California, USA - CR11_8A_Aug (SPAdes) | ecosystem: Environmental > Terrestrial > Deep... | reverse complement strand
TGTAGAATTTCAGAAGATCTTCTGATTATTTTATGCAAGTCTTCTACTTCGTATAATTCAAGCCTGCATATGACTCCAAACCTATCTCTAAGCGGAGAGGTTAATAGTCCCGCTCTGGTAGTGGCACCCACAAGTGTGAATTTAGATAAATCCAAACGTATTGATCGTGCACTCGGACCTTTGCCTATAATAATATCTAACGCATAGTCTTCCATGGCGGGGTATAATATTTCTTCTACAGTTCTATTTAGCCTATGTATCTCATCAATAAACAAGACATCATTTTCTCCTAAATTTGTTAGTATTGCTGCCAGATCTCCTGGACGTTCAATGGCAGGACCTGAGGTTATCCTGAAATTTACGCCCAATTCATTGGCAATAATAGCAGCCAAGGTAGTTTTTCCCAACCCAGGCGGACCATATAGTAATACATGATCTAAAGATTCTTTTCTCATCATTGCCGCATCTATAAATATTTTCATCTTTTCCTTGACTTTATTTTGTCCGATATAATCCACTAGGATTTTGGGTCTCAAGGTGGTTTCTACATCGACATCTTCAGTTCTTTGTGTAGTTGTCACAATTCTATTTTCTAAATCATGCATGTGCTTAATCCCTCTTTTCATATTACCTTAGAAGACATTTTAATGCCTTTTTAATAAGCTCTTCAATATTCAAACTATCGTCATTAACCATTATGACAATTCTTTCTGCTTCCGATCTAATATATCCTAGGGAGATTAACGCATTGATGGCTTCTTCAACTTTATTATCTTGGCGGACTTGTATGCCTGACCCAGCATTTTTAAGGAAAATAGTATGGTCAACCTTATCCTTAAGCTCTAAAACTATTCTTTGAGCTGTCTTTTTACCTACCCCATGGGCTTTTAACAAGCCGGTAATATCCTCCGAACCTATCATTCCAACTAGTTGATTGTAAGGTATTGAAGAAAGTATTCCAAGGGCTAATTTAGGACCTACTCCAGAAACTGTAGTCAGTAATTGAAATATTTTTAATTCATCCTGAGTAGTAAAACCATAAATGCTCATATCGTCTTCTCTATGAATTAATACAGTATACATTGTAACTTTTTCAATAACATTAACTGATGCTATAGATGTGAGAGATGTGAAAATTTTATAACCTATTTCGCTATTATCTAAAACCAAATAATCTTCTCCACTGTGAATAATCATCCCTTTTATGTAATACAGCAAATCATGATCCCTCCATTATTTGATTTTAAAGTAACTGCCAAAGGTCGATGAATGAGCATGGCATATAGCCACTGCTAAGGCATCTGCCACATCGTCTGGTTTAGGAATTATACTAAGATTTAGTATTGTTTTAGTCATGAATTGAATCTGTTGTTTATCCGCTCTCCCATAACCAGCAACTCCTTGTTTAATCTGTAGTGGTGTGTATTCATATGTATTTAATCCCAAATTAGCAGCCGATAATATAGTAACACCTCTAGCCTGTGCCACTATTAAAGCTGTCTTGGTATTTTTATTGAAAAACAATTCTTCAATTGCAACCGCATCTGGAGTATACTTGTCTAAAATCCCACTTAATTCTCTATATATTTTCACCAGCCTATCAGGCATTTGCTCTTTTGCTTCAGTTACTATTGCACCATAATCTATAGTTTTGAAATGGTTTCCCTTATATTCGATTACTCCATAGCCTAAAATTGCAATACCTGGATCTATGCCCACAATAATCATAAATTTCTCCTTATTTCACAGACACCTATTCAATCATATTTTATATTGTACCATATTTTCTAAATTTTTTATTATTTAATAAGCTAAAAAAAACACACTTTCGTGTGTATTTTTTTAGCTGCTGTAATCTTCCAATAGCTGGTGAATACCATCTAACCCTTTTACAACGATTCCTTCCTGTATTTTCAGCATGTCGACATCGCTAAGTGAATTCACCGGTATTTCTGTTTGATTGATTAATTTCATATTCCCGTCTTCATCTACCTGAAATATTGTTATATATCCATTGTAATCCTTTATGACATAATAATTTGGCGATATCTGATTGGATACTTGGTATAGTTCTACTTGATCTTTATTGATTTCTCTAATAGTCCACCCCCCATAATTTCCCAATAAGTAGTCTTCTAATTCGTCAAGGGTTTTTCCAATAAGCATCACTGGTAATTCCCTTTCTTGGATAATAGTATCCCTAGTTTTTTCATAATAGGTTTTTAAAATTAATTTAGTATTATTGGTGACAACATTGTCATTCTTTAAAACTGTTTCCGTAAAATCATCCTCAATGATAGGCTCTGTAATTTGATTTTCAACTTTAATTGGCTTTTGTTCTTCAACCAGAACTTTTGGTATTTTAGCTTCTTCGTCATTGCGACTAGATTTATTTAGCATTGGAACATCATTTGTAAAAAAACCGTACACAAAACCTGTCAACAGCAATACAAAGCACCACACTATAATTTTTCCGTTACGCCTTCTCCTGTTAAACATACTATCCCTCCTAATCTATCTAGACATATATTATTTCCATTTTTAAGTACCTTATACAGGTTTTGCAATTGTTAAATTGGTTCTAAAAATGAAAAGTTTTTATATTACAGAAAAGTGCAACTTTCCTGCAATATAAAAAAAGAGCATGTAAATGCTCTTAATATACTGGCGGGAATATGTGGGAATCGAACCCACCCGAGAAGCTACTAACCCCTCAAACTGGTTTTGAAGACCAGAAGGCACACCAGCACCCATCTACTCCCAGATGAATAGTACATAAACAGTATATATTATTACTAACCTTAATTCAAGTTCAACTTTATCTCAGCGGCGTTACTAATACTCCCGCTTCTATAAGCGGGAGATAAGTGCCGCCAAGCTTCGAAATAAGTGCAACTAGAGTTCAGGTGGAGTAAAAACTCCATCTGAACTAAGTTTTCTTTATCGCAGTTCATGTCAATTATGCGCAGGAAGGACAATTTTCCACATACCATTTTCGTTAACTAGATTCCAGTGTTCTATAGTGTCTTCTTCAATTTCAGATAAAGATGTATCCTTTTTTTTAAATCTAATTATTAAGGTAACCCCGTCACTATATTTTTGAGTTTGATATCTGAAAATTTCATAGTCCCTAAGTTCTCTGACATAGTTACCCATCGTGAATCGAAATTTAACAAAATCATTTTCCTCGATACTTTCTTTTGACAAAATTTCGTAGGCTCTTTGATAATTAGCAACCTTTAAAGCATCTAAAAACTTACTGAATACGCCATACGGCGTTAACACTTCTTTAACTAATAATTGTTCATTTCGATAAAGAGGATTTTTTAAGGAGTAGAATTTTTCGAACACATCTTCTTTATTACCCTCTATCAAGATTTGTACAGCATCTATATGAGGAAGCTCAGTAAGTGAATTTACAATGGACCAAATGGTAATTGCTTCATTCATTTTTTCCCATCTGTATATCTCTAAAAATCCACTAGTTAAATTAACATAGCAAATATTATTTACCGTTTCAATAGATAGTAGTTGAGTTTCAGGAGGGATGGAAGGTGTAAGGGTTTTGTTCCTTGGACCTTTTATCAGTTCCTCTATTATAACCTTTTCTTCAATTAAATCGTCAGTAATAATTACCCTATTTTCAATAACAAGGCTGTTGTTTTGTGTATTTCCAAAATAGAGCTTTAACTCATACCTTGTTTTATCGGGAAATGGAGCTATGGGTGGTTGATTACTATCTTCAGTTTCAATTGACATGTTCCTTAGTCCATACACGACTGAAAAAAGTAACAGTAGCACGAGCAATACTCTATAAAATATCCTCAAACAAATAACCTCCTAGGCTAATAATAGTCAAAGTTTTAGGGTTTTCTTTATTATCTTAGGTAAATATACATAAAATTTAGTACCTTCATTCAACTGACTAGTTACTTCAATTTTGCCCTGGTGGAGAACTATAATTTGTTGTGCAATAGCTAAACCCAGCCCGGTACCTCCTGTCAATCTAGATCTAGCTTTATCAACTCTATAGAACTTCTCAAAAATATGGGGCAGGCTATCTGCCGAAATACCTATTCCATTATCTTCAATTTTAATTACAGCTGCATTATTTTCATTATATAAGGTAATATGAACAGTTCCTCTCTCAGGCGTATATTTTATAGCATTGTAAATAATATTGGAAAGTGCCTGCTGAATTTTAATTTGATCTAATTCTATTTGTATTTTATCTATTTCAGTAAAAATTAAATTGATTTTTTTGTGTTCCGCTAACGGTTTCAATGAACGTATCAATTTTTCAATTAAATAATTCACATAGGTTAGCTGATACTCAATTTGGAGTGCCTCCTGATCCATATCCACTAGAGATAAAAGATTATCAATAATCTTATTCAATCTATCAACTTCAGAATCAATATCCTTCAAAAAATCTCTGTATATATAAATATCTGATTTTTCTTGATGAAGTAGGGATTCAGATACTATTTTCATAGCAGTTAAAGGGGTTTTTAGTTCATGGGAAACATTTGCTACAAAATCATTTCTTTGTTTATCAACCCGAGATAACTTTATAGACATTAAATTAAAAGCTCTACCTAAATTACCCAGTTCATCATTACCTATTATTTCCACTTTTTGCTCAATATTGCCATTATAAATCTTGTTAATACTTTCAGTTAGCTTTTCAATAGGATTTGCAATCAAATGTGCAAAAACAAAACTGATTAACCCAGTAATAAGAATGCTTATCAGTGACAGCAACATGTATCTTCTCATAATATTTCCAACATTTCCATAAAGTTCTTCCAGGGATGAAGATATGAATACGACACCATAAATATTATTATTAGTTAATATAGGAACAGCAACATACATGGTTCTTCCATAATCTTCAAGTTCATGCTGACTAGCTACACTGTTTCCACTTAGGGCCTGTTGTATTTCATCATGCTTTAAAGTTTTTCCTTTAAGAATATCAAATGAATCACTAATGACAATGGCCTGATTATTAAGAATAATCACTCTTGATTTAATCTCTATGCTGTGCATCTTCATCAACTGATCAATAGTTTCAATTGATTCGATTAAGTGAAAGTTATATGAGATTACCCTATCTGCAATAATATTTCCTTGGGTTAGAAGATTTACTTTCTTTTCATTTATATTACTCTTGCGTATTTCTTCACCAATGAATGAATTGATAAGCAAAAGGGTTATTATTATTAATAACAAATAGGTGGAAACTAATTTCCACCTAATACTAATAAATTTTTGGTTAAAATTTAAAATAATAACCAACTCCCCATTTCGTTAAAATATACTCTGGTTGGCTAGAATTTTTTTCTATTTTTTCCCTTAATCTTCTGATATGAACATCAACAGTTCTTAAATCTCCAAAGTACTCGTATCCCCAGATAATTTCCAGTAATTGCTCTCTCGAATATACTTTCCCAGGATTACATGCCAATAACAATAAAAGATCAAACTCTTTTGCTGTTAGATTTATATCAATATTGTCTAAAACAACTTTTCTCCCAAGTGTATTGATTTTGAAGTCTCCAATTTTTATAATATCTGTTGGAGATATATTTAAATCAGGAATATGCACTCTTCTTAATATCGCTTTAATTCTTGCCTTAAGCTCTAATATATTAAAGGGCTTTGTTAAATAATCGTCTGCTCCATACTCAAGCCCTAAAATTTTATTGGAATCTTCACCTTTAGCAGTTAGTATAATTATTGGAACCATGGAATTTTTCCTGATCTTTTGACAAACTTCTAGTCCGTCCATACCTGGGAGCATCAAGTCTAGTACTATTAAATCAAAAACATTATTTAAGGCTTTTGAAAGAGCATTTTCTCCATCTACTGCCGTTTCAACTATATAGGATTCCTGTTCTAAACTGTATTTCAAGCCCTTTAGTATTACAGGTTCATCATCTACAATGAGTAATTTCTGGACCATACACCTTCACCTCACTATTTAAGTAATCTTGATGATATATTGAATAAATATTTAGTATAAAATCCTTTTCTCGCCTAGTCTTTTTGTTACTTTATTTTGGTCGAAATATTCCAGTAAAGGAAGGGCATACTTTCTGGTGGTGTTTAATAAATCTCTGAACTGTCCTAAGGAAATTTCTTTATTTTCCTTTATGTATTGTTTCAACAATTCAATTGCTTTATTGTAGTAATTTACATGAATATAAAATTCTTCATTAATCTTAATCAGTTCACCCTTTTCTGTTAATAAATGAAGCATCTCTTGATAGTTTTTTTGATTCTTAGCATTCTTAAAGATTTCTTCAATAGATGGTGGCTGAAATCCAGCATTTGTGAAGCTATTTGTCAGTTCATTATATATTTTTTTATGTTCCACCGAAAATTCAATTTCATGATTTTTTAAAGCAATGCTGTTATCCACCTGTTTGATCGTATCTAAGGCAATAAAATATTCGAGAAATTCATCAAAAAGCTTTGTTTTGGCTTTTGGTATTACCTTGTTTCTAAGTTCTTCTTTACTGATTCCTTGTCTTAGAGGATTTGACTGATGATATTTATTAATAATATTTATTATTTTCTCCTCAAGCTCATCTAAAAAAATATAGTGAATCAAAATATTGTCTAAAAACCTTATGATTACTCTTTGTTCAATCAAAGGTGTTATAAGTTTCTCTATGGTGGTTTCTCCAAGACCTGTTTGCTTTGCGTAAAACGCTGTGTTTTCAAGGGCACTACTAAATCTTTTAATAACCTTTTCTACCACATCTTCTGAACTGCCCTCTTCCTTAATCTTTAATTCTTCAATTGTTTCCTCTTTAAATCTTCTATGCTTTGAAGGATTTGGGTCTAGTATCATTCCTCCACCTATGGTTTCTAGTGGTGAATAAAATCTTAATACAAAATGATCCCCCATTTTTGAAACCATCTCTTCCTCTAACCTCAACTGAGCATAACAACTTTCGCCTGGCCTTAGTTCATCTTTATCTAACAAAACAATTCTGCATAATATTTCGCTGGTACCATGATATAACCTTAGTCTTGTCCTATTATCAATAATTCTTTTAGAATTCTTCAAAAGATTAACCTTCACATCTAGCATCATTGTTGAATGCATGGAATTATATTCTGCTAAAACATTTCCTCTTTTTATATCCTCTTTTTTCACATTTGCAAGATTTACAGCTACTCTTTGACCAGCATAGGAGGTTTGTACATTTTTACCATGAACTTGTATGTTTCTGATCTTTGCATTAGTTCCCATAGGTAAAATAGATACAGCGTCTCCTATATTGGCAACTCCCTCTATTTGAGTTCCTGTTATAACTGTACCAAATCCTATAACAGAAAAAACCCTGTCGATTGGAATTCTAAAAGGTATTTTGTTATTTCTAGTTTCTGTTTCCTCTGTCATCTTATCAACTAGCTCAGTTAATTGCATAATACCAGTTCCAGTTTTAGCAGAAACTCGGACAAACGGAGCATTTTCGAGGAAAGTACCTGCTATTTTTTCTTGTATTTCTTCTTCTACAAAATGAAGCCATTCTTCTTCTGCTAAGTCAGTTTTAGTCAAAACGACTATTCCTTTTTTAACTTCCAGTATTGTTAATATATCAAGATGTTCCTGAGTTTGGGGCATGAAACCTTCATCGGCGGCTATGACTAACAAGACTATATCAATTCCACCAACTCCTGCCAGCATATTTTTAATAAATTTCTCATGACCTGGCACATCAATAATAGCCGCTCTCCTCTGACTAGGAAGTTGAAAATAGGCAAATCCAAGATCTATGGTAATACCTCTTTTTTTTTCTTCTATTAATCTATCTGTATCTGTACCGGTTAAGGCCTTTACTAAGGTAGTTTTTCCATGGTCAATATGTCCCGCTGTTCCCACAATTATATTTTTCAATATTTTTCTCTCCTTACCGGTTATACACGATATGATGAATTGCGTTACTTATTATGTCAAATTCCTTTTCCTTGATGGTTCGAACATCAAAAATCAATTTGTCCTCATTTATTCTTGAAATTATTGGAATTTTATAGTTTCTAAGATTTTCTTCCCATTGATTCACAGATAATTTGTAAGGCTTGACTGTTAATAAAATGGTTGGCAACTTCGCCAATGGTAAAGATCCACCCCCTACTTGGGAAACTCCTTCTATTATCTCCAATAGATATTCATCAGGACTTTCTCCAATCATAGACATCAATTGTTCAGCTTTTTCTCTTAACTTGGATAAAGGCATTGTTAACATTTTAAGTGTAGGTATTTTTTCAATTGCATCTTTCTCATCCAAGTAAATATGCAAAGTCGCTTCCAGTGCTGCAAATGTCAATTTGTCTACCCTAATGGCTCTTGTTAATGGATTGTTTTTCATTAAATCAATATATTTTTTCTTTCCAACTATTATTCCTGCTTGAGGTCCACCAAATAGTTTATCTCCACTAAACGTTACAATATCCGCTCCAGCTGCGATGCTTTCTTGGACAGTAGGTTCTTTTTCCAACCCATACTTTGATAAGTCTACAAGTGTACCGCTACCAATGTCTTCTATTACGGGAACATTAAATTTTTTGCCTAGTAGCACTAGTTCCGTTAGTTCAACTTCATTTGTGAAGCCTAATATTTTATAATTACTGGTATGTACCTTTAACAAGGCTCTTGTCTGATCATTTATAGATTTCTCATAGTCAAAAAGATGGGTTTTATTAGTGGTTCCTACCTCCACGAGCTTTGCTCCGCTCAGTTCCATTACCTCTGGTATACGGAAGGAGCCCCCGATCTCTACCAACTGGCCCCTAGAAATAATAACTTCTTTACCTTTCGCCAATGTCCCCAGTACAAGAAGTACAGCAGCTGCATTATTATTAACAACCAAAGCCCCTTCGGCTCCAGTGAGTTTAACGAGTACTTCTTCAATGTGAGTATATCTGGAACCTCTTTTCCCTGTCGATAGCTCATATTCTAAATTCGAATAATTATTTGCCACAACAAATATTTGATCCATGATCTGATCACTTAATAAAGCTCTCCCAAGATTGGTATGCAAAACAACTCCAGTTGTATTAATAACACTTCTTAAATTCATGCGTTTTTTTTCATTGGTACTAATTAGAATGTTTTCAACCAGTTTATTAATGTTTAGGTTATAGTTTTCCAGAAGATTTTCTTCTAAATCCTGGATTATTCTTCTTTCTTTGTCTATTTCTTCTCGAATAGCTTCTACTACCAAGATCCTAGATACATTGTTCAGAAGCATTTGTATTTCTTCTTTGTAAAGCAGTTCATCTACTTTTGGTAGCATTAAAAACAACTCTCTCTTTGTCATGATAAAGTCACTCCAATATGTTTAAATAACATGAATATAATACTCCTCTTTTTCAGTAACATGTCCAACCACGGCATATTCTGTTTCTAAGTAATCTTCATAAAATTTGAGAAGTCCGTCAACCTCGTTGGCTTCAACAGAAATCAATAAGCCTCCGGAAGTTTGAGGATCAAACAGCAAATCGTTGATATGAGGTTCTATATTTTGATCTATCTTAATTTTATCATATATGTACTTTCTGTTTTTATAGGTGCCTGCTGGTACCAATCCCATTTTTGCATAAATTTCAGCTTCGGGTAATATCGGTACTTTTTGTGTATCTATTCTAAGGGATACGTTACTCGCTTTTGCCATTTCATATGCATGTCCTAAAAAACCAAAACCAGTTATATCTGTACATGCGTTTACTGAAAACATATTCATTCCTAAAGCAGCAGTTTTATTTAATATGGACATATTCTTAATAGCGGCTTTCATCGAAATTTCAGAAACTAATCCACCCTTTATCGCAGTGTTGATGATGCCTGTTCCCAGTGGTTTTGTCAGAATAAGGACATCTCCTGGTTTTGAGTTAGCATTAGTAATCACCTTGTCAGGTGAAACTATGCCTGTTACTGAAAGTCCATATTTTGGCTCATTATCCTCTACAGTATGACCGCCCACCAGTAATGCACCTGCTTCAATGACCTTATCTGCCCCTCCTTTTAGTATTTGTGTAAGTATGCTTATAGGCAGACAAGTTGGAAAACAAACTATATTAAGGGCTAGAATTGGTACACCACCCATAGCATATACATCACTTAAGGAATTTGCTGCAGCTATTTGACCAAAAGTATAGGGGTCATCCACCACTGGTGTAAAAAAATCCAGAGTTTGTATGATGGCTGTATCATCATTTAATTGGTATACAGCGGCATCATCAGACGTATCTAATCCAACGAGCAGTTTTTCGTTTGTAACTTTGGGTAGATGGCACAGAACCTGTGCCAAGGTCTCAGGACCAATTTTTGCTGCTCATCCTGAGCTATTAGTCAGTTCGGTTAGTCTTATTTTTGTGTCAGACATTGATTTATCACCTCCCGATAATACTAACATATTTCAAAATAGTAATCAATTTAACTATTTACTGCTTATTTGATCTTTGAAAGACTCGAATTTTTTAGGTCCTATTCCACTTACTTTCATAATATCTTCAATATTTTTAAAAGAACCGTTTTCCTCTCTGTACTTTATAATTTTTTGAGCTAATACTGCTCCTATTCCATTCAAATCTTCTAACTCACTCTGTGAAGCTTTGTTAATATTTATTTTAGCTCCATTTTCAGAATTTTGATTCACGGTTAATTCTTCTTCTAAAGTTTCACCTATTTTAGGTATGATTATTTGTTCGCCATCTTCTAATATTCTGGCCATATTCACTTTTTTGCGATCTGCATATTCTAATAATCCCCCAGCAGCATTGACTGCATCAATGACACGGTCACCTTCCTTTAGTTTAACTACCCCTTGATTTTTTACTTCTCCACATATATCCACTACTATTTCTATATTTTCTTTGATCTTTTCACCTGAAGGATCTATTGTTTCATTGCTGATCACTTCAACATGACTGTTGTCCTGATTATTATCATATATAATAGCTTTATTGTTTTGA
>Ga0208100_100783_pt1 | contig 11000 bp, 15 predicted proteins | sample SubbioR11_8A_Aug_FD_184817 | JGI IMG/M metagenome (GOLD analysis project Ga0208100, IMG submission 184817) | Serpentinite rock and fluid subsurface biosphere microbial communities from McLaughlin Reserve, California, USA - CR11_8A_Aug (SPAdes) | ecosystem: Environmental > Terrestrial > Deep... | reverse complement strand
CCCGGCCTACACCAAGCCCGAACTGCTGGCGGTCGCACCCAATCAGGTCTGGTCCTGGGACATCACCAAGCTCAAGGGGCCGGCCAAGTGGAGCTGCTTTCACCTGTACGTGATCCTGATCATCTTCTTGCGCTCAGCATGCCGGCCTTGGTGAGCGCGCCTTCCAAAAAATCGTTCTCCAGCGCCAACTGCCCGATCTTGGCGTGCAACACCTTGACATCGACCGGCGGCTCGGCCGCGTGGCCGCTGACGCCTTCGAACACGCTGGCCGAGCGCTCGACGAGCTGGCTCTTCCAGTCCGCGATCTGGTTCGGGTGCACGTCAAAGAACTGGGCCAACTCGGCCAATGTCTTGTCGCCGCGCACCGCGGCCAACGCGACCTTGGCCTTGAACGCCGGCGTGTGGTTGCGCCTTGCTCTCTTCTTCATCTTCGCCTGCCGCTTTCTCGGGCACTCGGCCCGTCCAAAGTGCAGAGTTTCCACTTATCCGGCTGTGCAGATTTCTGGGGCCAGCTCTACCATCTTGGCACTTCTATGCCGTGCGGCTTCACCGCCGCTTGCTCGGGACGGGGAAGTCCCTTTCATTCGTTAGGCCGCGCGAACACACCGCTCTGGTACAGTCACAGCCATGGCACCCACCATCGTCCGCGACGGCCAATACCGACTGTTCTTTTTCTCCCGCGAGGAAACGCGGATTCACGTCCACGTCGCGCACCCGCAGGGCGAAGCGAAGTTCTGGCTCACGCCCTCGGTACACCTAGCCAAGAACGTAGGTCTGTCAGACGTCCAGCTTCGGCAGGCGCAAGCTGTAGTTGAAGCGCACATACTGGAGATCCAAGATGCATGGAATCGTCACTTCGGGGGCTGAAGTCACCAACGTCTCCACGCACTGCTTCTGGCTGCTGCTCGGAGACGAAGAGCTTGCCGTGCCGTTCAGCGAGTTCCCGTGGTTCAAGAAAGCCACGATTGAACAGCTCGCTGATGTTCAGCGCCCAACCCAAGATCACTTGTACTGGCCACAGCTTGACGTCGATCTATCCGTCGAGTCCATCCGTAGTCCAGAGCTTTTTCCTCTGGTCTCACGCGACGCAGCCTAACCTGCGGTATATGGACTCCCCCCAAGAAGCAAGAGCCTGACCGATAGTTCTGGCAAGTAGGGAGCGCCTGCAGTCGTATATCCGGCATCGTGAGTGGGCTCTGAGCGGCCCGTGCCGACATGGAAGCTGCGAACACCGGTGCGCCAATCGTTGCAAGCGGCGGACGTGAAGGACGCTGGATTGCTGCGCCTGGTCAATCGTGTCCTGAAGGCGGGTGTGAGCGTCGGGGGAACCATCGAACCCACCTCAACGGGTGTGCCGCAAGGCGGACCGCTTTCGCCCGTGCTGGCCAATGTGGTACTGGATGAAATGGATTGGGAGCTGGCACGGCGCGGCCACCGCTTTGCCCGTTATGCCGATGACTGCAACATTCTGGTCAAGAGCAAACGCGCGGGCGAGCGCCACTTCGGCTCGACGTGAGCAGGTGATCGGCGAGCGACCGGCCGCCCGCTACACGCAGCGGCCGCCGTCGACCTCCAGGCAGGCGCCGGTGATGAAGGCGGCCTCGTCGCTGGCCAGGAACAGGCAGGCGTTGGCGACATCCTGCGGCCGCGACAGGCGTCCGAGCGGAATCGTCGCCAGGAAGCGGCGCCGGTTCTCGGGCGTGTCCGGCACGCCCATGAACTGCTCGAGCAAGCCGGTTTCGCCGAGCACCGGATTGACGCAGTTGACGCGGATGTTGTCGGGTCCGAGCTCGGCCGCCATGCTGCGGCTGGTGACGATCACCGCACCCTTGCTGCCGTTGTACCAGGTCAGTCCCGGCCGCGGCCGCACGCCGGCGGTGGAGGCGACGTTGACGAAGCAGCCGCCGCCCTGGGCGCGGAAGTACGGCACCATGTGGATCGCGCTCAGGTAGATCGATTTGACGTTGACCGCGTAGACGCGGTCGAAGCTCGCCTCGTCGACCTCAAGCAGCGGCCGGTTGCGGTGCGTGGTGCCGGCGTTGTTGACGACGATGTCGAGCCGGCCGAAGTGCGCCAGCGCCGCCTCGAGCAGGGCCTTGACGTCGGCGCCCTGCGACACGTCGCCGTAGGCGAACTGCGCGCGCGCGCCGGCAGCGCGGATCGCCGCCGCAACGCGCTCGCCCGCCTCGCGCGCCAGATCGTTGACGATCAGCGCGCAACCCTCCTGTGCGAATCGTTCGGCGATCCCCGCCCCGAAACCCGACCCCGCTCCGGTCACGATGGCGACCTTCTTCTCGAGCCTGCCCATTGCGTTGCCTCCTCGATTGCCGATTCTCACCCGTGCTTGATTGCGATCGTCTTCAGCGTCGTGAAGCCGATCAGCGCCTCGAAGCCTTTCTCGCGCCCGTAGCCGCTCGCCTTGACGCCGCCGAACGGCAGCTCGACGCCGCCGCCGGCGCCGTAGTTGTTGACGAACACCTGGCCGCAGCGCAGCCGGCGCGCGATGCGCATCTGGCGTGCACCGTCGCGCGTCCACAGGCCGGCCACCAGGCCGAATGGCGTGGCGTTGGCCAGGGCGACCGCCTCGGCCTCGTCGTCGAAGGCGAGCGCCGCCAGCACCGGCCCGAAGATCTCCTCCTGCGCCAGCCGGTGTCCGGGCGGCACGTCGCGCAGCAGGGTCGGTGCCTGATAAAAGCCGCTCTGCGGCGCGTTCTCGACCACGCTGCCCTGCGCCGCGATCGGCACCTGGTCGGCCTGCGCCTGCGACAGGTAGTCCCAGACGCGCTGCTGCTGCCGGCGGCTGATCAGCGGGCCGAGGTCGAGGTCGGCCAGCGCCGGTCCGACGCGCAGGCGGCCGATGGCCTCGGCCACGCGCGCAACGACTTCCTCGTAGATCGCGCGTTCGACCAGCAGCCGGCTGCCGGCCGAACAGGTCTGGCCGGCGTTTTGCACGATCGCCGCCACCACCACCGGAGCCGCCGCCTCGAGGTCGGCGTCGGCGAACACGATCTGCGGGCTCTTGCCGCCCAGTTCGAGCGTGACCGGACAGTGGTGACGCGCGGCCGCCTGCGCGACCGCGGTGCCGGTGGCCGGCGAGCCGGTGAAGCTGATGTGATCGACGCCCGGGTGGGCGGCGAGTGCGGCGCCGGCCTCGGCGCCGAGGCCGGTGACGATGTTCAGCGCGCCGTCGGGCAGGCCGACGTCGGCGGCCAGCTCAGCCACCCGCAGCAGCGACAGGCAGGCATCTTCGGCCGGCTTGACCACGCAGGCGTTGCCGGCGGCCAGGGCCGCGCCGACGCTGCGGCCGAAGATCTGCAGCGGGTAGTTCCAGGGGATGATGTGGCCGGTGACGCCATGCGGCTCGCGCAGCGTGAGCACGGTCATCCCGGCCAGGTAGGGAATGGTCTCGCCGTGCAGCTTGTCGGCGGCGCCGGCGTAGTACTCGAAGTAGCGCGCCAGCGCGGCGGCGTCGGCGCGGCCCTGCGACAGCGGCTTGCCGGTGGTGCGCGACTCGAGCAACGCCAGTTCCTCGATGCGCGCCTGCACCCGCTGCGCCAGGCGCAGCAGCAGGCGGCCGCGCTCGGTCGCCGACAGCCGCCCCCAGTCGCCGAGACCCTCGCCCCAGGCGGCGCGCGCCGCCGCCACCGCATCGTCGATGTCGGCGGCGTTGCCGCGGCCGATGCGGGCGAAGGGCTGGCCGTCGGAGGGATCGACCACCTCGAGGGTCTGGCCGCTGGTGGCGGCGACCCAGCGGTTGCCGATGAACTGATGCGCGCCGAAGCCCGCGACCCAGGCGCCGTCCATGCGTGTCTCCCTGTTGGCTCTTGCCACGACCCTGACCCGGATTATGGGCGCAGGCCGCGCGCCGGCCCAAGTGGCCGCGGTCATCGCCGCCGAGCGCATCGGCGCCGCCGATAGAATCGCCGCGCCCCGAACCCTTGCCGAGAGACGATCCGATGAGCCTCGACCGCGTGCCGCCCGGCCGCAACCTGCCCGACGACTTCAACGTCGTGATCGAGATCCCGGCCCACTCGGATCCGATCAAGTACGAAGTCGACAAGGAATCGGGCGCGATCTTCGTCGACCGCTTCATCAACACGCCGATGCACTACCCGGCCAACTACGGCTACATCCCGCACACGCTGGCCGACGACGGCGATCCGGTCGACGTGCTGGTGATCACGCCGTTCGCGCTGCAGGCGGGCGTGGTCGTGCGCTGCCGGCCGCTCGGCATCCTGAAGATGCAGGACGAGGCCGGTGGCGACTCGAAGCTGCTGGCCGCGCCGATCAGCAAGACGCTGCCCTGGTACGACCACTGGCGCAGCTACACCGACATCGGCGAGCACCGGCTGGCGCAGATCCGGCACTTCTTCGAGCACTACAAGGACCTTGAGCCCGGCAAGTGGGTCAAGGTGCTCGGCTGGGGCGGAGTCGAGGATGCGCGCCGCGAGATCCTCGACAGCGTCGCCGCCTTCGAACGGGCCTCGCCTCGGCCGGCGTTCTGATCGGCGCTCGCCGGCAGGGCCAAACGATCGTCGCGCCGCCCGCAGCTACTTGCGCAGCCACCACACGAGCAGCGTGATCGCCAGCGACACCAGCAGGCCGGTGGCGAGCGGGAAGTAGAAGTCGAGGCCGTCGCGCTGGATGTGGATGTCGCCGGGCAGCCGGCCGAAGGGCAGCCGGCGCAACCACGGCCACAGCAGGCCGACGGCGACGATGATGAGCCCGATCGTGATCAGCGAGCGTTGCATGGCGCGCCGGTGTCGGTGGTCATGCGCCTACGACCGCCGGTAGGTGAGCACGTTCAGCGCCAGCCCGCCGAGCACCAGCGCGGCGCCGGCGAGCTGCCACCACGCCAGCGGCTCGCCCAGCAGCAGCAGCGCGCTGCTCATGCCGACCACCGGCACCAGCAGCGTGAAGGGCGCGATCAGGCCGGCCGGATAGCGGCGCAGCAGGGAGGCCCAGATCGCGAATGCGAGCAGCGTCGTCGGCCAGGCCTGGAACGCGACGCCGAGCCACTGGCCGGCGTCGAGCGACAGCGCGGCGTCCAGCATCGCCGCCGGACCCTCGAGCACGAGCGCGAGCAGCGCCAGCGGTGGCAGCGACCAGACGCAGCCCCAGACCACGATCGCCAGCGGCGCACCCGCGCCCGCCGTCGGGTCCAGGGCGATGCGTTTGACCACCAGGTTGGCCACTGCCCAGGACAGCGCCGCCAGCACCACCAGAGCCATGCCCAGGCGCGAGCCGCCGGGCAGATGGCTCGCCACCAGCAGCAGGCCGGCGCCGGCCAGCAGCGCGCCGCCCAACTGCTTGGCGCGCGGGCGATCGTTCTGCAGCCAGGCGGCCAGCGCGATCGTGAAGAAGGCCTGGATCTGGATCACCAGCGACGCCAGTCCGGTCGGCATGCCGGCTGCCATGCCGCTGAACAGCAGTCCGAACTGGCAGGCGAAGGCGAACAGGCCATAGCCGGCCAGCAGATGCCAGGGAACCTGCGGTCGCGGCACCAGCAGCAGGGCCGGAAAGGCCGCCAGCGCGAAGCGCAGCAACGACAGCGTGAGCGGCGGCACCTGATCCAGCCCCCAGCGCATGACGACGAAGTTAAAGCCCCAGATGGACACCATCAGCACAGCCGCTGCCAGGTGCAAAGGTCTCACGCCGGCCTCGCGGTCGCGCAGGAGGAAAGGGGCTTTCGTGCATGACCCCAACGGGACCGGCGCGCAGCGCCGTGTCCCCGGATGGACACCATCAAGACCGCCGCTGCCAGGTGCAAAGGTCTCACGCCGGCCTCGCGGTCGCGCAGGAGGAAAGGGGCTTTCGTGCATGACCCCAACGGGACCGGCGCGCAGCGCCGTGTCCCCAGATGGACACCATCAAGACCGCCGCTGCCAGGTGCAACGGTCTCACGCCGGCCTCGCCGCGGCGCAGACGTCGAGAAGGCGGCGCGCAGCGCTACGCGCGCGGCCGACCACGGCGACGACGCCCGAGACCTGCGTGCGATACTGCGCGCTCAATTCCAACGGCAACGTCGATGGGTTCGCACGTCAGGGTTGCGGTCGCGCAGATCAACTGCACGGTCGGCGACTTCGAGGGCAACGCGCGGCGCATCCTCGACATGGCGGGCCAGGCGGCAGCCGCTGGTGCCCACCTGCTGCTGACGCCGGAGCTGTCGGTCACCGGCTATCCGACCGAGGATCTGCTGCTGCGCCGGTCATTCTACGCAGCGGCCGACCGCGCGATCGCCGAACTGGCCGCGCGCCTGCTGCAGTTTCCCGAGCTGCGCGTGGTGGTCGGCCATCCGTATGCGCGCGAGGGCCAGCGCTTCAACGCCGCCAGCGTGCTGCGCGCAGGCCAGGTCGAGGGCACTTACTGCAAGCACGACCTGCCCAACTACGACGTCTTCGACGAGCGTCGTTACTTCACGCCCGACAACCGGCCGCTGGTGTTCGACGTGCGCGGCACGCGCTTCGCGATCAACATCTGCGAGGACACCTGGTTTCCCTATGCCCCCGAGTGCGCGGCCAGCCATGGCGCGCAGGTGCTGCTGGTGCCGAACGCCTCGCCGTTTCACGTCGGCAAGCAGCAACTGCGCTTCGACACGATGCGCAGCAACGTTTCGCGCTACCGCCTGCCGCTGGTGTACGCCAACCTGGTCGGCGGCCAGGACGAACTGGTGTTCGACGGCGCCAGCTTCGTGCTCGATGCCGGCGGCGCGCTCGCGCAGATGGCGCCACAGTTCGCCGAGCACCTGCTGCTGGTGGACTTCGTCGACGGCCGGCCGCTGCCGGCGGCGGTCGACGAGCAGGCGGGCGAGGAGGCGCAGGTCTACGCGGCGCTCACCCTGGGCGTGCGCGACTACGTCGGCAAGAACGGCTTTCCCGGTGCCCTGCTCGGGCTGTCGGGCGGGATCGACTCGGCGCTGACGCTGGCGGTGGCGGTCGACGCGCTCGGCGCCGACCGGGTACGCGCGCTGATGATGCCGTCGCAGTTCACCGCCGAGATCTCCTGGCTCGACTCGCGCGAGATGGTCGCGCGCCTGGGCGTGCGCTACGACGAGTTGCCGATCAAGCCGGTGTTCGATTCGCTGCTCGCCACGCTGGCGCGCGAGTTCCGCGGCCTGCCCTGGGACACGACCGAGGAGAACCTCCAGGCGCGCATCCGCGGCACACTGCTGATGGCGCTGTCGAACAAGTATGGCTCGCTCGTTCTCACCGCCGGCAACAAGAGCGAGATGGCGGTCGGCTACTGCACGCTGTACGGCGACCTGGCCGGCGGCTTCGCGGTGATCAAGGACATCCGCAAGACGCTCGTCTACCGGCTCGCCCGCCATCGCAATGCGGCCTGCGAAGTGATCCCGCAGCGGATCATCGCGCGCGCGCCGAGCGCCGAGCTGCGTCCCAATCAGACCGACCAGGACTCGCTGCCGCCCTACGAGGTGCTCGACGCGATCATCGAGCGCTACATGGAGCGTGGCGAGGGCGTGCCCGAGATCGTCGCCGCCGGCTTCGACGTCACCGACGTGCGCAAGGTGGTGCGCCTGATCCGCGTCAGCGAGTACAAGCGGCGCCAGGCGCCGATCGGCATCCGCGTCACCCCGAGGGGCTTCGGACGCGACTGGCGCTATCCGGTCACCAACCGCTTCCGGGAAGACGTCGGTTGCTGAGGCGGCGGCGCAGCGGCGGCCGCGTGCACTCGTGTTTGCCCTGCCGCGACCGCCGCTGCGCGCCGCCGGCAGGCTGAATAGAATGCGGGTCGGACGATTGGGGAAGCCATGAAACAGATCACCGCCATCATCAAGCCGTTCAAGCTGGACGAAGTGCGCGAGGCGCTCGCCGATGTCGGCATCAGCGGCCTGACCGTCACCGACGTCAAGGGCTTCGGCCGCCAGAAGGGCCACACCGAGCTGTACCGCGGTGCCGAGTACGTGGTCGACTTCCTGCCCAAGGTCAAGATCGAGGCGGTCGTTGCCGACTCGCTGGTCGAGCGCGCGCTCGACGCGATCGTCAAGGCGGCGCGCACCGGCAAGATCGGCGACGGCAAGATCTTCGTGCGTCCGGTCGAGCAGGTGATCCGGATCCGCACCGGCGAGACCGACGAGGCGGCGATCTGACCGCGATGCGTGCCGGCCTCGTTGCGGCGGCGCTGGCGGCGGTCCTGCTGGCCGCCTGCGCCCGTCCGATCCAGTACGCGACACTCACCGAGGCGCTGGGTTCGGGCGCGATCGAGCAGGGCTTCCTGCCCGGCGCTCTGCCCGCCGGGGCGGCACTGATCACGATCGAGAGCGACTCCGGGCGACCGATCGGCGACTTTCATTTTTCCAGCGCCGAGTACTCGGACATGGTGGCGCGCTTCGCGCCGCTGGCCAAGCTGCCCACCGACCCGCTGCTGCAAAGCTGGGTCAAGCGCAAGGACCTGGCCGGCTATCAGGCTTATACGTCGGCCGAGGGCGCGAGGCTGTGGCTGCTGCTGTGCGCGCAGGGCAAGGGCCGCTGCTACTTCCGCCGGCTGAACTGAAGCGGCGCGGCCGCGCGCCGCCGCGGCGGTGGTCCGCGCGGCTTGATCGGGATCGTCGCCGGCAGGGCGTCGTGCCCGTCGTTCTGACTTCGGTCAGCGCCGCGCACCGCTCCGGGCGCTAGCCTCGGCGCGGTCTCCCTCAACAGTGCGCCGGCGCGGCCTCAAGCCTGCGGCAGCGCCTTGCACCGTGGCCCGAATCCTTCTCGTCTACTCGACCGTCTACGGCCTGTCGCGCCGGATCTGCGAGACGCTGCAGTCGCGTCTTGCCGCGCGCGGCGGGCACGTTGAGGTGGCGCCGCTTGCCGACTGCCCGGTCGATCCGGCCGACTACGACGTGATCGTGGTCGGCGCCAGCATCCGCCACGGCAAGCACAACCCGGCGGTGATGGCGTTCGTGCGCCGGCACCTGGCGGTGCTGCAAGCCAGGCCGGGGGCCTTCTTCAGCGTCAACCTGGTCGCACGCAAGCCGGCCAAGAACACGCCGCAGACCAATCCCTACGTGAAGGCCTTCATCGCCGCCTGTCCGTGGCGGCCGAGCGTGCTCGGCGTGTTCGCCGGCGAACTCGACTACTCGCGCTACGGCCCCTTCGACCGCCAGATGATGCGGCTGGTCATGTGGATCAACCGCGGCCCGACCGATCCCGCCACCCGCACCGAGTTCACCGACTGGAGCGAGGTCGATCGCTTTGCCGAGCGCGTGGCGGCGCTGGCGCCGGGCCGGCCGGCGTGAGGGATGCCGGCCGGGAGCGCTGGCGCCAGGCGCTGCACCTGGCGCTCGCCGGCCTGGTGCTGTGGCTGGTGGCGAGCAGCCCGTGGCTCGAGCTGTACCGCCGGCTGACGCCGCAGGCCGGCTGGGTCGCGCACGCACACGTGTGGCTCGGACTGGCGACGTTCGCGCTGTCGCTGCTCTATCTCGCGAGCTGCCTGCGCGGCGGCCGCTGGCGGCTGTACTTTCCTTGGGCCGGCGGCGATCTGGCGGCGCTGCGAGCCGATCTCGCCGCGCTTGCCCGCGGCCGGCTGCCGAGCGCCGAGGGCGGCGGCCTGCTGGCACTGGTCGAAGGGCTGCTGCTGCTGGCGGTGGTGGCGACCGGACTGACCGGCGTGCTGTGGCTGGCGACCGCCGGCACCAACGAGGCGCTCGCCTGGCGCCAGTGGCACATCGGCGCGGCGCGCGCGACGGTGGCGCTGCTGGCAGCGCACTTGGCCGGCGTCGTCGCGCACTGGCTGCAACTGGCGCGCGGCTGAACGGGCCGCGGCCACTACTTCAGCGTCCAGTCGCGCCGCCAGGCGACCATGCGGATGACGACGATCGCGAGCGCCGACGACCATAGCGCGATCGGCGTCGGCACGCCCGCCTTCAGCATCAACAGGCAGCCGCAGCAGCCGATGAACGACGCCAGCGCGTAGGGCTTGCCGTCGCGCAACACCATCGGCACCTCGTTGAGGATCACGTCGCGCAGCACGCCGCCGAACACGCCGGTGACGACGCCGAGCAGCGCGGCGATGATCCACGGCATCTCGGCCTGCAGCGCCAACACCAGGCCGACGATCGAGAAGAAGGCCAGGCCGATCGCGTCGGCGGTCACGTACGACCAGTGCGGCACCCAGCGGCGTGCGATGCGCATCGCCGGTGTCGCCGCCAGCGTCAGCACCAGCAGCACGAGCACGTACTCGTAGTGCTCGACCCAGAAGAATGGCCGCCGGTCGAGCAGCAGATCGCGCAGGGTGCCGCCGCCGAAGGCGGTGACGAAGGCGACCACGAACACGCCGACCACGTCCATCTGCTTCTTGCGCGCCTCGGCAAAGCCGGAGAAGGCCGCGGCCAGCACCGCCACCAGTTCGATCGCCGGCGTCAGCCGCGCGGCCGGGTCGAGCAGCGCCGCCAGCGGCGGCGCGAGCGTCGCGTCCATCGCCCGCGCCTCAGCCGCTGCGCTCGGGCGCGTTGCCGGTCGGCCGCAGCAGCACCACCAGCGCGCCGCTGCCGCCTTCGGCCGGCGGCGCCTGACAGAAGGCAATCACTTCCTCGCGCTGCGCCAGCCAGGCCCGCACCCGGCTCTTGAGCACCGGCGTGCGGCCGCGCGAGCCCAGGCCCTTGCCGTGGACGACACGCACGCAACGCAGGTGGGCGCGCAGCGCCTCCTTGAGGAACAGCGCGAGCGCCGCGCGCGCCTCGTCGACGCGGTGGCCGTGCAGGTCGACCTCGGCCCTGATCGACCACTGGCCGCGCCGCAGCCGGCGCAGCACCTCGGGGCTGACGCCGCCGGCGCGATAGCTGAGCGACTCGTCGGTGTCGATCAGCGACTCGAGGTCGATCTCGTCGGACAGCGACGCGTGCAGCGCCTGCGCATCGTCGCGCCGGCGGCTGTCAGCCAGCGGCGCCGGACGCTGCGCTTGCGGCCGGTGGCGGTCGTGTGCGCGCAGCGGTCGGACCGCGAGCGTCGCCATCTCGCGCCGGAAGCTCTCGGCATCGTCGCCGGTCGGCGTCGCCG
>Ga0208100_100777_pt1 | contig 11040 bp, 12 predicted proteins | sample SubbioR11_8A_Aug_FD_184817 | JGI IMG/M metagenome (GOLD analysis project Ga0208100, IMG submission 184817) | Serpentinite rock and fluid subsurface biosphere microbial communities from McLaughlin Reserve, California, USA - CR11_8A_Aug (SPAdes) | ecosystem: Environmental > Terrestrial > Deep... | reverse complement strand
TGAGAATTAAATCTTCTCCAAATTTCCCTGACGATTTCTTAGATCTGCCATCCTCACCATCGATAGCTATATATTTTTTCTTATATCGAAAATCCATAAGAGTTCTATATCCTTCATCCACCTGGAAAATTATAGTACCGCCATTTCCACCGTCTCCACCATCTGGTCCACCAGCAGGTATATATTTTTCTCTTCTAAAGGAAACACTTCCATTTCCTCCTTTGCCACCTTTTACAAAAATCCTAGCTTTGTCTACAAACATTATATATCACCCTTAGCCACAATTTCAATATTTTTGTTACTTATCTACCTGAAAAACTGACATAATAGAATAACACATTCATTATATCAAGCACTACTCATCTGTCAACAATATTATTGCCAATAACTGTTTTAAAAAATCATTTTTCTTGATTGTAAAATCAACTTAATAAAGAAAACTTAGTTCATATGGAGCTTTTACTCCATATGAACTCTAGTTGCACTTATTTCTAAGCTTGGCGGCACTTATCTCCCGCTTATAGAAGCTGGAGTATTAGTAGCACCGCTGAGATAAATTCTGTATGAGCACCTCCCTGAAAAGAAAAACCCATGCAAGGCATGGGTCATTATTCAGCAACAGCTACTTTTTCTGTATAAACACTAACTTGTTTTTTATCTTTCCCTTTTCTCTCAAATTTCACAAGTCCGTCAATTTTTGCGAAAAGAGTATCGTCTCCACCTATTCCAACGTTATTGCCTGGATGAAATTTTGTTCCTCTTTGTCTTACCAATATACTACCCGCACTTACAAGTTGTCCATCAGCTCTTTTTACCCCAAGTCTTTTAGCTGCACTATCACGACCATTTTTAGAGCTACCTACTCCTTTTTTACTGGCGAATAACTGCAAATTTAATTGAAATAACATATTTACACCTCCTTATCGATTAACTCGATAAAATCCTGATAAATTTCTTTTGTACCACGAATTCCAATTAGCATTGTATCCAAAATCAAATTTGCCTTTTCTCTTATATCTGCATCAAGTTCCTTAGGCAATTCACAAAATAACCAACCATCATCTATCTCATATAAAATCTCAATTTTCAGCAGTTCATATAGGGCTAATATACTAGTCTGTGATAATATAGATATGCTTGCACATACAATGTCCTTACCGAACTCATCAGCATTAGCATGGCCTTTTACTACAAACTTAGTTATTTCGTTTTTTTGATCACGATAGATTTCAATGACGATCATTGTGCGTCCAACCTTAACCTTGTATTTTTTCTACTTTTATCTTAGTATATGGTTGACGATGACCTTGTTTTTTTCTGTAGTCCTTTTTGGGCTTATATTTGAAAATAATAATTTTTGGCCCTTTTCCATTCTCAACCACTGTGGCTATAACCTTAGCTCCATTTACAACTGGAGTTCCCAGTGATAATTCTCCGTCCTTTGATACAGCTAAAACTTTAACAAATTCAATAGTTTCTCCTTGGTTCACTTCTAGTTTTTCAACAAATAAAGTGTCTCCCTCTTGAACCCTATATTGTTTTCCACCAGTCTCAATTATCGCGTACATATTGCACCTCCTCTTTCTAAACTCGCCAAATGCAGGTAGTAATATAACTTTAAAAACCTGATTCGAGCGGCTACCAACAACTATAGATGGTATCATAATATTAAATATAAGTCAATAGAGAGTTTGTAAACCGCAGCCTTCCACTATTTTTAAAATCTTATCAATTTTTCCCATTGCACTTACTTTGAAATCATTGGTGTGAATTTGTTCCATGCCCTTGATAAATATTTTAATATTATATATACGTTCAAGCTCATTCAAATAGTTGGTATCTTCCTTTATGCTATTTTGGACTGCAGTATTTACTTCCATCAATACTGCCTCTGCATTGGTATGAAGAACAATTCTTTTTATTTCTTTTTCGATATTATGCATTATGGTATACTCCGACAGAACCTTGCCAGTACCTTCACAATACGGACAATTTGTCTGCAAAACTGATCCTATCCGTTCTCTAACCTTCTTTCTAGTCATTTCCAATAAACCTAGCTGTGTTATTCCCAATACATTCGTTTTAGTTCTATCCCTGGATAACTCTTTCTCAAAAAGAGTTACTACCTTTTTTTCTCCCTTTTCGCTATTCATATCGATAAAATCAATTATAATTATACCACCTATATCTCGTAATCTTAGCTGCTTAGCTATTTCTTTAGCAGCTTCAAGATTGGTTTTTAATACAGTATCCTCTAAATCAATACTTCCAACATATTTTCCGGTATTTACATCTATAGCAGTTAATGCTTCTGTTTGATCTATGATCAAATAACCTCCGCTTTTTAACCAGATCTTCTTTGATATTGCACTTTTAATCATGGATTCTATATTGTAATAGCTGAAAATATCAACATCATCTTCAATTAGCTTTACTCTTTCCTTTAAATGAGGAGCTAATAACTCCAAAAGTTCTAGGATGTTATTGTATTTTTCCTTATCATTAATTATAAAATTGCTAATCTCTTTTGTAAAAATGTCCCTGATGGTCTTTTGAATAAGATCTACATCACGATATATAATTCTGGGTGCATAACCTAAGTTTTTCTCCTTATCTATTTTTTGCCAGAGCTTTAACAAAAACTTCAAATCATCCTTAAGCTCTTTTTCTTCTTTGCCTTCCCCCGCTGTTCTAACAATGACTCCCATTCTGTTGGGCTTAATATCTTCAACAGCTTTTCTTAATCTTTCTCTTTCATTTTCATCTGTAATTCTTCTAGATATACCTGTATAATCAACATCAGGCATTAGAACCAAATATCTTCCAGGCAATGTTAAATGAGTCGTTACTCTTGCTCCCTTTGTTCCGATAGGCTCTTTAATAACTTGCACAATAATTTCTTGACCATTCTTTACTACATCTCTAATAGAAACATCCCCAGATAAATATTCTTTAGTACTCGGTTTTTCATTTGGAATAGCATCCTTTACAAATAGAAAGGCATTTTTTTCAAATCCAACATCAACAAAGGCCGCCTGCATACCTGGTAAAACATTTGTTATTCTTCCTTTATAAATATTCCCTACCGTTCTTCTATTATTATCTCGCTCAATATATAATTCCACCAATTCATCTTCTTCTAAAAGCGCTACTCTTGTTTGGTTGTAACTCGAATCGACTATTATTTCATTCATTCAATACCCCCCTAATCACATTATTATAAGGCATACCCTAATCCATAGGAGTAACCAGTTTATCATTGTTTAAAATATATAGTTCTAACCTGTGAACACGAGTTTTGTCAAGTATAAAAGGAATATTCATAATATGTGCAAATCTCTCTATAACTATTTCCGGTTTTAGATTCCCTTTGCTTCCTGTGGCAACATTCATTTTGATTATAATTTCTCTAGCTTTAACATCTACTATTTCCATGCTTTTAATTAACGGTCTTATGTTTATTTCTTGACTAATTTTATTTTTCCTCTTGTAATTTACTTTGCTCATAAAAATATTTTCTTGATGCAAAAACAATTCCACAGCATTAGTTATATCCGTTTCACTTAAACCATCTTCAAGTTCACATTTTACAATATAATCCGAATAGTCAATAACAGCCATAAGAGACTTTGATTTTTCATCAACATAAATACATTTCAATAATTTCAAACCATTTGGAAGTTGTTTATTCATTTCTTCTTTAAACATTTCTATATCTATTTGATCCGTAATTTCAATATCCATATATTCACCTTCACTGCTTACCCCTATTGATAAAGCTGTTGCAAAAGCTATTTTAGGATGCGGGTTGAAGCCTTGGCTAAATGCTAAAGGGACATTCGATCTTCTTAAGGACCTTTCCATCATTCTTATTAAGTCCAAATGAGAGATAAATTTAATTAAATCTATTTTGCAGAATCTGGTTCTAATCTTATACATTAACATATCCCTCCTAATGAGCCTTCGTTAATCCCACAGCCTGTACAGTTTTTTCTGCAATCATGGGTTAATATACCTTCCTTTGCCTTCTCATTTTCATTTATCAAGTATTTTTTAGATATTCCTATATCAATATGATCCCATGGAAGGTTTTCTTCATAACTTCGCTTTCTTGCACCATAAAAACCAGGATCTATACCAACCTCTTCGAAAGCCTCCATCCATTTTTCATAATTGAAGTAATCACCCCAACCATCAAATTTACATCCTTTTTCCCAAGCTTTTATCAACACTTCCCCTAATCTTCTATCTCCTCTTGCAAAAGCTCCTTCTAAAATGCTGGTTTTTGCATCATGATAATTGTATTTTATGTTTTTATGGTATAACAACTTTTTTAGATATCTTTGTTTTTCAATTATTTCTTCCAAACTATTCTGTTCGAACCACTGGAAGGGTGTAAAAGGTTTCGGAACAAAGGAAGAAGCACTTATGGTAACATTCAACCCTTTAGTCCGTTGCTCCTTTGGTGTGCGATAATAAGCATCTATGACTTTTAGTGCTAGATCAGCTATTCCATCCAAATCTTCAGCAGTCTCCGTGGGTAGTCCAATCATAAAATAGAGTTTTATATTACTCCAGCCTAGAGCAAATGCGTCCGTCACAGCACTAATTAAATTTTCTTCAGTAATACCTTTATTTATGACATCCCTTAACCTCTGTGTCCCAGCTTCCGGTGCAAAGGTTAATCCGGTTTTTCGAACTTTTTGTATTTCTTCTATAAGTTTTAGATTAAAGGTATCAAGTCGCAACGACGGCAACGATAATCCTATCTTCTCATGCCCATACTGTTTAATGAAATGATTGACCAAAGATTCCAAATTCGAATAATCACTGGTGCTTAGAGAGGCTAAAGATAACTCTTCATAACCTGTTGATCTTATCAAATCATGGGCTAACTGCTTCACATGATCTACTGTACGTTCTCTCATTGGTCTATAAATCATACCCGCCTGACAAAATCTGCATCCTCTGGTACAACCTCTAAATATTTCGACCATGGCACGGTCATGCACAATTTCTATGAAAGGTACTATTACTTTATTGGGATAAAAAACTTTATCAAGATACTTTATTATTCTTTTTGATATTATTTTAGGAGCAGATTCAGTTACGGTATAAAAACACTTAATTGTATTATCACTATTGTACTCAGTTTTATAAAAAGCAGGAATATATATTCCTTGAATAGAAGCGATGTTGCTTAAAAAATCCTGTTTTGATTTTCCTTGAGTTTTCCATAGCTTATACTTTTCCACCAATTCTAAGATTACCTCTTCAGCTTCACCTAGCACAAAGATATCTATAATGTCCGCTAGTGGCTCAGGATTATAACTACACGGACCTCCTGCAATTATGATAGGATCATTTTCATTTCTTTCACTACTCTTACAAGGAATCTTACCTAAATCAAGTATGTTTATTATATTTGTATAGCTCAGTTCATACTGTAGTGTGAAACCAATAAAATCCATATCTTTAATAGGACTATGAGATTCAAGTGTAAAAATTGGAATGTCTTTTTTTCTGAGCAAATCTTCCATATCCATCCATGGAGCAAAGATTCGTTCACAAAAAATTCCATCTTCTTCGTTAAGTAAATTATATAATATATGCATTCCTAAATGAGACATTCCTATTTCGTAAACATCTGGAAAAGCAAATCCAAATCTCACTTTGCATTCTTCTATATTTTTTATTCTAGAGTGAATTTCATTTCCTATGTATCTTGCTGGTTTTTCAACCGCATAAAGCAGTTCTTCTATTTGTAATCTATTCATTGTATGCCTCCCATTAGTATCTATATACTGTTTTAGTATTTGTTTTTAGTTTTATGAAAATACCATATTTTTCTTTAGTCAAAGCATTAATATTGTATCATTTTACTTATTCGATAACAACTTTTCAAGAGAAGCGTTCATGCCATATTTAATCATAGCATCTAATATTTCACTTTCTGTAATTACACCTATTATTTTGCAATTTTGATCCATAACTGTAACAACATGATATTTTCTAGGTATAAACTGATTCATTACGTCTTTTAATGAGGTGCTTTTAATTGCTACCAGATATTTTGTATTTAAAATTCCCTGAGCTAGCAAATACTGTTTTTTTTGTGTTATCTCCTTCATAAAAATAAAAACTGCCATTTGATGTTCTCTATGGGCTGCAATAAACAAAAAAACAGAAAGGATAGGAATAAAGATATTAAGAATATCAAATTGTATAATAAAACATCCTCCTAAAAATAATAATACACTGATCACTTTTGAAATCCTGACAACTATTTTTGTGGATCTCTTTACTCCTATTAAAAAAGATAGATATGCACGAATTATTCTACCGCCGTCAAGGGGTATGATTGGAATCAAATTAAAAATACCAATAATCAAATTGGTATAAATAAAAAGGTTTAATAACTCATGGGGTTTTTGTATAAAGTAATCTATTTGATAGGCTAGTATTACGAGAATAAAATTAAAAACAGGGCCAGCTAATGCAATCAACATTTCGTGTCGAGGGTCTAATACAATAGTTTCTTCAATCCTTGCTACCCCACCGAAGGGAAATATTTCTATATTTTCAATTTTATAGTTCAAAAGTCTAGCGATAACTGTATGGGCTCCTTCATGCAGTAGTACAACCAAAAATGACAAAAGTACATTTTCTAAATAACCTGTAAAAAAAATAATCGTAAATAGTATGCACAACAGAAAATTAATCTTAATATCTATTCCCCATATTCGCAATAATCGCATCGTTTATCACCTATGCCTAAAGAATTCTTTTGTCAAACCTTATATACCCTACTGGGTCTACCACCTCACCCTGCTTCCACAGTTCAAAATACAAGAAAGAATCCTCGCCTTTTGTTTTTTTATGCATTTCACCTATTGTTTGTCCCTGTTGAACTTTTTGTCCTTTCAGAACAGTGATTGCTGTAAAATTGCCATAAATGGAGATTAGCTCGTTAGCATGCTTTACCTTTATATATTTTCCTAAAGCACTTCCTTCTCCCACTTCAATTATTTCACCATCTGCAATACTTTTAACTGTTTCATTATCAAGAATTAGAATATCTATTCCTCTTCGAAATGTATTTTGATTCAAAATAGGATCATAACTCTCACCAAAATTGGATACTATTTCCCCGTATACAGGGGCAATCAAATTCATTTCTAAGATGTTATTTTCATTTGTTTGAAAAACACTAACTACTCTATCAGGTATCTTAGGGATTTCTTGTGCGTATTTTATTATTGTACTAAATGAGTTCCTAATATCAAATTCTTGGTTAATAGATGTCTCTATTAGTTCCTCAGCTCTATTCGTAAATGGTGTATTAATATTTTTTATCATAATAACTAACAATACTAGCACTACACAAAAAACAAGTTGTTTTAAAAGCTTGTTGTGAAAATTTCTGCTCGTTTTAAATGCACTTGTACCAAATGGGATTCTGTATGGATTTAGAGTCGAACGTGGTCCCGGAGCCATTAATCTATTAAAATTAATTTTTCTTATTGATTTGTGCATAAATATCCTCCTCCAATTTGTTTAATATAATATATTGGTAAGGATAGGCATTTATTACTGACTCCTAATAAATCCATGGTGGTTTCATCAATAATTTTTCTTCTGGATCTTAAAGTTTCTCTCAGAAGATTTTCGACCTTGTCGATCTCATGGTTAAAATCTGGGTATTTACTCCAGATATTAACCAATATTTCTCAACAACCTGTTAATCAGCTAATTTAAATTGATTATCTACAATAGTTAATTTTCCTTCCATGCCAGAAGACAAATATATCTTATAATCATCTGTAATGATAATACATTCCACATTATCCAAACTCTCAATTAGCTTCAATCCATCATTAGTCCCTTTAACGAACACCGCTGTCGAAAGTGCATCCGCATCTATTGAGCCTTTAGCTATTATTGTTGTACTAATAATTCCATTATCAACAGGATATCCAGTTTTTGTATCAAAAATGTGATGATATTTTCTTCCATCTGAAATGAAGTATCTTTCATAATTACCTGAGGTTACCACAGACTTATCAGACACTTGGACAATACCCATATGAGTTCCTGTCGGTTTAAGAGGATTTTGAATTCCAACTCTCCACTCTGAACCATCAGCCTTTTTCCCAAGCGTTAAAACATTGCCCCCAAGATTAATAATAGCTCGTTTTATGCCACTGTCCTTAAGTATACTATAAACTTCGTCGCCGGCATATCCCTTGGCTATTCCACCTAGATCTACCTGCATGCCTTTCATATCCAGTATAAATTCATTTTCAGCTGTTGGCTTTAACATTTTATAATCAACATATTTTAATGCATTCTGAATTTCCATACTGTCAGGAATTTTCTGTTCTTCTGTACCAATTCCCCAAAGTTTTACAAGCTTTCCAACCGTAGGATCAAATGCTCCCTCAGAAATCCTTGCATATTTTATCGCCTTATTAAGTACATGTGCTGTATCAGGATTAACCTTTACCGAGTTTTTACCTGCACTTTTATTGAGCAGACTAATATCACTTTCTTTAATATTGACACTCATACGTTTTTCTATTTCTTCTATCCGCTTAAAGCTTTTCTGAATACTTGCTTTTCCATTTACCACATTGTCAGTCCATATACTGATTTCAATATGAGTTCCAAGCATATATGCAGATTCAGTAACCAGTTCTTCTTTTTTTTCACAACCAGTTAAAGTGAAGGCTATTAATAGCAACAAGAGAATATACAATTTAAATTTTTTCTTCATTTGACCACCTTTTTTATAATTAAATAAGAATATCAAAATTCAATTGCCGACTATGCTAATCATACATAAAAAAGCATCGAAGATGCTTTTTTATTCAAACAATAATTCTATTCTTTATTTACATTTCTCCAATTAAATTCCCCTCTTTCCATAGCACGAAGTAAGATTTCAGCTGTGGCTATGTTGGTAGCCAGAGGAATTCTATAAACATCACAGAGCCTTAATAATGCTAATATGTCAGGTTCATGTGGTTGGGCAGTAAGTGGATCTCTGAAAAAAATAATTAGGTCGATTTTATCCACTGCTACTTCGGCACCTATTTGCTGGTCACCACCTAATGGTCCTGATTTCACCTTTCTTATATTTAATCCCGTTGCTTCTTGTATTAATTTTCCAGTCGTACCGGTAGCAACTAAATTGTATTTAGCCAATGTATCCCTATATGCCAAAGCAAATTGAACTATAAGCTCTTTTTTCTTGTCATGGGCAATTAAAGCTATATTCATAAAAACTGTCCTCCCTAACTCTAGAATTTAATTTTATGCCTTCTCATTCCTATATTTAACACGATCCCCACTGCGATCATGTTAGTCAGCAACGAGCTGCCTCCATAGCTTAAGAAAGGCAATGTTACCCCCGTTACAGGCATTACACCCATGGTCATACCTATATTTTGAAAGATTTGAAATGCAAACATAGTAGTTATACCTACCACAACTAATGAACCATAGATATCCTTAGCATTTTTTGCAATTTTAATCATTCGAAAAAGAAAAATAAAGTAAAGAATGAGTATTACAATACCTGCTATAAAACCAAGTTCTTCAACCATGACCGCAAAAATGAAATCCGATTCCTGCACAGGAATAAAATTATTGTTATTCTGTGTTCCTTGGTAAAGTCCTTTCCCAGAAAACTGACCTGAACCAATGGCTACCCTTGAATTCCATACTTGATAGTTACCAGGCAAGCTTCTATCAGCAGGATTTAGGAATGCATCTATTCTTATTCTTTGATGGGGTTCCATAAACTTATAAAAAATAGGTAATGCAATTACTCCTGCCACAAAGCCCTTTCCAATAACTTTGTATTCTAGACCCGAAACAAATATCATTCCAAAAACTATAACTACTATTACCAAAGTATTACCAAGATCTGGCTCCCTAAGCAATAAAAATACAGGAATTGCTGCAAATAACGCCACAGGTATAAGGCTCTTAACGGTATCAAGCTTGTCTTGTCTATTCTCTAAAAACTTCGCAAAAGAAAGAATAAATCCAATCTTTACTATTTCTGAAGGCTGAAAATCAATTAGACCTAAATCGATCCAACTTCTAGCTCCAAATTGCACCTTCCCAAGTCCAGGAACATAAACTAACAAAAGCATTAATATACTAAGCACATAAATATATTTATGAAATGAAGAATATACTTTATAGTCAATAATAAGGATAAATGCTATTGCGATCAGCCCTAAGAAAAAGGTAATAAACTGCACTTTTACCTGCCTAGTAATGCCCTCTGCCATAGTCATTTGAGTCGCACTGCTTATTATAACTAAACTTATTAAAAACAAAATTACTACTAGAATTATTATATTAAAATCTATATTTTTAAATAATTTTTTATCAAGCATAATCCACCTCTTCTATTTCATATAAACAAATTATATCATAAACTAGTATAAAATGTCTTAATAAAACTTGATATGGTAATTATAGTTACATAAAAAAACAAACTGACGCTCAGGTCAGTTTATCTAGTTTTCATTTTCCTAATAGGAATGTTTAACATAAGAGCAGGTATCATCACTTCATCAGATTCTCTTTTTGTTTTAGTAATACGTATATCCAAACCATCTTCTTCTATTTCCATATAATCATAAATAACTTTTAATAGATCTCCCTTTATCATTTCCAGAAAGTGTGGAGAACAGTTTGTTCTATCATGGACCAATACCAATTTTAACCTTTCTTTTGCAACGTTCTTACTGGTTGAATCATCATTTCTAAATAATCTAAAGAAGTCCATCTTGCCTCTCCCCTTTCCGAATTATTTTACGAACCCTAGTAATTTCTTTAATCTGGATACCAATCCTTGATCACCATCTAATTGAAGAAAAGGTATACTCTCACCCATGATTCTTTTAGTAATATTTCTATAAGCTTTACCTGCTAGAGATTTTTCATCCGTCACTGCAGGTTCTCCTCTATTGGTTGATATGACGATAAATTCGTCATCAGGAACAACACCTAGAAGATCTA
>Ga0208100_100774_pt1 | contig 11082 bp, 8 predicted proteins | sample SubbioR11_8A_Aug_FD_184817 | JGI IMG/M metagenome (GOLD analysis project Ga0208100, IMG submission 184817) | Serpentinite rock and fluid subsurface biosphere microbial communities from McLaughlin Reserve, California, USA - CR11_8A_Aug (SPAdes) | ecosystem: Environmental > Terrestrial > Deep... | reverse complement strand
CCGCCCGCCGCGGGCGGCAGCGGCGGCGCAGGGAGTGCCCGCGGCGGCTGAGCGAGCGTTCAGCCAGCCGGCCGGGCGTGACGCAAGCGTCGTTCGGGCGCCGGATGCGCGATCTGCGCCGAACATTCACGCCAGCGCTGCAAGACCGGCGCCCGAAAGGCCATGAGCGGCAGCACCGCCCCGCCGCTCGCCCGGTGCCGTCGTCGCCTACTGCGGGCAATCCGCCAGCGGCGGTTCCTTCTTCTCTTCCTTCTTGCCGAACAGGCCGCCCAGCGCGCCGCCGACCGCGCTGCCGACGCTGCCGCCGAGCGCGCCGCCGACGGCGGCCGCGGTGCTGTCGCCGCTCGAAGGCGGCGGGCAATCAGGGCGTGGCCGCACGCCGGCGCCGGCCTGCGGATCCCCGGTGCGGGCGGCGCCCAGCCGCCTGCCGCCCTCGGCCTGCTGTCCGAGCATCGCCATCGCGGTGGACTTGGTGCGCACGCGTACCGCCCACTCGGGCTCCCACGGAGTCTTGACGTCGGTGGGGCGCGGCGGATGCGCGAGGTTCAGTTCCGGCCCGTAGGCGATCATCCGCAGCATCGCGCCCTGGCTCTTGGCGAAGATGCCTCTCGGGACCGCGCACTGGGTGACGGCCGGCGCCAGCAGCACCTTGTCCTTGAGCCACTGCTCGATGTTGCCGGGCGAGGCGTAGTCGATCAGGCCCATGCCGAACTCGGGCACCTCGGCCGAACTCCACAGCACGATCTCGGTGGTGCCGGTGGCGTCTTCGCCGCCGCTCATGGCGTTGATGAAGTAGGCACGCGCCTGCGTCATCGCCGGCCAGGTCAGCCGCACCACGTCCGCAGGCGCACCCGCCTGTGCCAGGGCGAGCGCCGGCATGAAATCGTGCGCCGCGCCGATTGCGAACTTGAGATCGGCCGGCACGCCCTCGCCGCTCAGCGTGTGTTCGCCGGCGAGCAAGGCGTCGCGCCCAAAGCTGCGGCCGTCCTTGTCGTTCGGCCAGATGCTGTGGCCCGGTCGCGCCACGGCGCCGCGTTCGCGCGGCGCGCGGCCCTGCATGAAGCTGCCCCACTCGGCGGGCGCGGCCTTGGAGAAGTCCAGCACGCGCGGCTGGCCGGCGCGCACGGTCTCGCCGCAACCCCAGTAGAACAGCATGCGACCCTTGGGCTGCTCGTACTCGCCCGGCTCGCGCGGCGCCCCGGTGGCGCTGGGGCCGCGCGGCTCGACCTTGACCGGCACGAGCGGAATGCTCGGCGCCAGCCCGCTGCCGGCGGGCACGGTCTGGGTGGCCTCGGCGCCGCCCGGCTTGCGCTGTGTGAACAAGGCGATGTCGGCATAACGGCCCGGCGACATTGCGCGCGTGTTGCCGAACACATTGCCACCGTGGCCGCCGCCGAACATGCCGCCAATGCCGGCCGGCATGGCGGGCATCTCGGGCATGCCCGGCATGGTGTGGACGGCGACATCGATCCACAACTGCGCCACCGGCGGCTTGACCGCTTGCGCCGGGGTCTTGGCCTGGGCGAACGCCGCCGGCGCGACGGCGGCGCCGATCGACGCCAGCACCAGCGCGCAGGCATGGCGAGGACTGAGTCGGACACGCGAGGCGGCTGTCATTCGGGGCTCCTGAGGGGATCAGGCACGCGCGGTGCCGATCCGGACCGACTCGGCTGCGGCGCTGGCCGCGCGCGTGTGGCTGAGCGAGATCGACAGCGCGATGATGGCGCCGGCAAGCAGGGTCACGGCAAGGATCTCTCGTTTGCTGCGCATGGTCGCTGCGGCTGTTCCAACTGGCCATACCGTAGCCAAGCCGGCGTGACGCAAGCGTCGTTTTTCGTTGGCGGGAGGATTCACCGGGCCGCGCCGTAACATGGCCATCGTGAGCGAAGCGCGCGATCACCCGCCTGGGCAGCCGATCCCGCCGGCCGCGGCCGATCCGGCCGCGGCCCCGTTCGCCGACCTCACGCCGGACGCGGTGCTCAACGCGATCGATGCCATCGGCCGGCCGGCGGGCCTGGCCACCACTGGCACGCTGCTCGCGCTCAACAGCTACGAGAACCGCGTGTTCCAGGTCGGCGTCGAGGAGGCCGGCGGTCGCGCCGGCTTCGTCGTCGCCAAGTTCTACCGCCCGGGGCGCTGGACCGATGCGCAGATCGAGGAAGAACACGGGTTCGTCGCCGAGTTGGCCGCGGCCGAGGTGCCGGCGGTGGCGGCGCGCGCGCTCGACGGCCGCACCCTGCACCGCGCCGACGGGCACCGGGTTGCCCTGTTCGAGCGGCGCGGCGGGCGCGCGCCCAATCTCGACGACTCGGCGGTGCTCGAGTGGCTCGGCCGCTTCATCGGGCGCATTCATGCGCTCGGCGCGACCCGGCCCTACGCGCTGCGCCCCGCACTCGACATCGAGACCTTCGGCATCGAGCCGCGCGCCTGGCTGCTGGCACACGACTGGCTGCCGCCGGAGCTGCGCACCGCCTACGCCAGCGTGTCGCAGCAGGCGCTCGACGGCGTGCAGGCCGCGTTCGCGCGCGCCGGTGAGGTGACCCGCCTGCGCCTGCACGGCGACGTGCACGAAGGCAACGTGCTGTGGCGCGACGCCGCCGACGCCAGCGCGCAGAAGGACGCCGGTCCGCACTTCGTCGACTTCGACGACAGCCGCATGGGGCCGGCGGTGCAGGATCTGTGGATGCTGATGGGTGCGCGCGAGCAGGCGCCGCAGCGACTGAAGGCACTGCTCGACGGCTACGGGCAGTTCCAGGAGTTCGACGATCGCGAGCTGCATCTGGTCGAGGCGCTGCGCACGCTGCGCCTGCTTCACTACAGCGCGTGGATCGCTCGCCGCTGGCACGATCCGGCCTTTCCGGCGGCGTTTCCGTGGTTCGACACGCCGCGCTACTGGGAAGCACGCATCCTCGAACTGCGCGAACAGGTCGCGGCCATGCAGGAGGCGCCGGTGCGTCCGGGGTAAACGGGGGCGGCGCGGCTTGAGACGGCGCAAGGACGGCGCACTCGGCCGTCATTCCCGCACCGGAGCAGCGGGTTCCGCTGCAACGCAACAGATACACTCCGATCGGCGTCGGCGTACCTCGTGCACCAGCGAGGATGCCCGCCCAGAGGTCGATCGATGAACGCCCCCCTGCCCCCCGCGGCGCTGCGCGAGGCGCGCCCCGACGCGGATGCGCCCGCGCGCCTGCGCGAGATTCCCTACAACTACACCTCGTTCTCGGATCGCGAGATCGTCATCCGCCTGCTCGGCGCCGACGGCTGGCGCGCGCTCGACGAACTGCGCGCCGAGCGGCGCACCGGCCGCAGTGCGCGGATGCTCTACGAGGTGCTGGGCGACGTCTGGGTGGTCCAGCGCAACCCGTACCTGCAGGAAGACCTGCTCGACAATCCGAAGCGGCGCGCGTTGCTGATCGAGGCGCTGCACCACCGGCTGGCCGAAATCGAGAAGCGGCGCGAGCCGGCGGTCGATGCCGAGCGCGACGCCCGCGTCGGGCTGCTGCTGGCGGCGGCGCGCCGCTGCGTGGCCGAGTTCGAGCAGTCGTTCCGCGACACGAGCGAGCTGCGCAAGCGGGCGCGGCGCCTGTTCGCCGCGATCACGCGCGCCGACAACGTCGGCTTCGACGCCTTCGCGCGCGCCGCGCACGTGACCGACGCCGCCGACTGGCGCGTCGAGTACCCGTTCGTGGTGCTGGCGCCGGACAGCGAGAGCGAGCTGCCGGCGCTGGTGCGCGCCTGCATCGAACTGGGGCTGACCATCATCCCGCGCGGCGGCGGCACCGGCTACACCGGCTCGGCGGCGCCGCTGCAGGCGCGCTCGGCGGTGATCAACTGCGAGAAGCTGGAACTGCTCGGCGCGGTCGAGACCGTGCCGCTGCCGGGCGTGGCCGAGCCGCAGCCGACGCTGTTCACCGGCGCCGGCGTGGTCACGCGCCGGGTGGCCGAGGCGGCCGAGCGCGCCGGACTGGTGTTCGCGGTCGACCCGACCTCGGCCGACTCGTCGTGCATCGGCGGCAACATCGCGATGAACGCCGGCGGCAAGAAGGCGGTGCTGTGGGGCACCGCGCTCGACAATCTGGTGTGGTGGCGGATGGTCGATGCCGACGGCAACTGGCTCGAGGTCGAGCGTCTCGACCACAATCTGGGCAAGATCCACGATGCGGCGACGGCGAAGTTCCAGCTCACCTGGAAGGACGGCGCCGAGCATCCGAGCCGGGCGCGCACGCTGCGCCGCGAGCGGCTCGAGCTGCCCGGCGCGACCTTCCGCAAGACCGGCCTCGGCAAGGATGTCACCGACAAGTGCCTCGGCGGCCTGCCCGGCGTGCAAAAAGAGGGCTGCGACGGCTTCATCACCAGCGCGCGCTGGCTGCTGCACCGGATGCCGCCGAAGATCCGCACCGTGTGCCTGGAGTTCTTCGGCTCGGCGAAGAACGCGGTGCCGAGCATCGTCGAGATCCGCGACTACCTGGCCGCCGCGGGCCGGCGCAACGGCGTCCTGCTGGCCGGCCTCGAGCACCTCGACGACCGCTACCTGCGCGCGGTCGGCTACAGCACCAAGAGCCGGCGCGGCACGCTGCCGAAGATGGTGCTGATCGGCGACATCGTCGGCGACGACGACGGCGCCGTGGCGCGCGCCGCAGCCGAGGTGGTGCGCATCGCCAACTTGCGCGCCGGCGAGGGCTTCGTCGCCGCCAGCCCCGAGGCGCGCAAGAAGTTCTGGCTCGACCGCGCCAAGACGGCGGCGATCTCGAAACACACCAACGCCTTCAAGCTCAACGAGGACGTGGTGATCCCGCTCGAGCGCATGGGCGAGTACACCGACGCCATCGAGCGCATCAACATCGAGCTGTCGATCGCCAACAAGCTCGAGCTGCTCGACGAGCTCGACGCCTTCCTCGCCAGCGAGTTCGCGCTCGGCCGCACCGGCGACCTCGAGTTCGACCGCCTGCCGCGCCAGGAGATCGTCGGCGACCGCGTGGCACAGGCGCGCGAGCTGCTGGCGTTCGCGCGCCGGCGCTGGCGCTACCTGCACCAGCACTTCGATCAGCCGCTGGCGCCGGCGCTGCCGCAGCTCACCCGGCTCGGCCTCACGCACCTCGTCGGCGACCAGGGCGAGCGCGGCGCGCAGCCGCTCATCGAGCTGCTGCAGGACCACACGATCCGCGTCTCGTGGAAGACCGAGGTACGGGCGCCGCTCGAGCGCATCTTCTCCGGCGCCGCCTTCGCGCCGGTGCTGGCCGCCTGCGCGGCGATCCACCAGCGCGTGCTGCGCGGCCGCGTCTGGGTGGCGCTGCACATGCACGCCGGCGACGGCAACGTGCACACCAACATCCCGGTCAACAGCGACGACTACGCGATGCTCGCCACCGCGCATGCGACCGTGGCGCGCATCATGCGCATCGCCCGCGAGCTCGACGGCGTGGTCTCCGGCGAGCACGGCATCGGCCTGACCAAGCTCGAGTTCCTGAGCGACGCCGAGCTGGCGCCGTTTCGCGACTACAAGCGGCGCGTCGACCCCGACGGCCGCTTCAACCGCGGCAAGCTCGAGCCCGGCGCCGACCTGCGCAACGCTTACACGCCGAGCTTCAGCCTGATGGGCCACGAGTCGCTGATCATGCAGCAAAGCGACATCAAGGGCGTGTCCGACGCGATCAAGGACTGCCTGCGCTGCGGCAAGTGCAAGCCGGTGTGCTCGACCCACGTGCCGCGCGCCAACCTGCTGTACTCGCCGCGCAACAAGGTGCTCGCCACCTCGCTGCTGATCGAGGCCTTCCTGTATGAGGAGCAGACCCGGCGCGGCGTCTCGCTCAAGCATTGGGACGAGTTCGCCGACGTCGCCGACCACTGCACGGTCTGCCACAAGTGCCTCAACCCCTGCCCGGTCGACATCGACTTCGGCGACGTCTCGATGCGCATGCGCGACCTGCTGCGCCGCCTCGGCAGGCGCCGCTTCGACCCGGGCAAGGCGGCGGCGATGTTCTTCCTGAACAGCCGCGACGCGCGCTCGATCCGCGTCGCGCGCAAGCTGATGATCGACTGGGGCTACCGGGCGCAGCGCCTCGGCGCGCGCCTGCTGGCGCCGCTGGCGCGCGGGCTGGCGCGGCGGCCGCCGGCGACCACCGGCCGCCCGGCGCTCAAGGCGCAGGTGATCCACTTCGTCAACAAGAAGCTGCCCGGCAACCTGCCGACGAAGACCGCGCGCGCGCTGCTCGACATCGAAGACAGCCGCTACGTGCCGATCGTCCGCGACCCGCGGCGCACGACGGTCGACGCCGAGGCGGTGTTCTACTTCCCCGGCTGCGGCTCCGAGCGGCTGTTCTCGCAGGTCGGGCTGGCGACCCAGGCGATGCTCTGGCATGCCGGCGTGCAGACGGTGCTGCCGCCCGGCTACCTGTGCTGCGGCTATCCGCAGCGCGGTGCCGGCCAGTTCGACCGCGCCGAGAAGATCATCACCGACAACCGGGTGCTGCTGCACCGCGTGGCCAACACGCTCAACTACCTCGACATCAAGACCGTGGTGGTGAGCTGCGGCACCTGCTACGACCAGCTCGCCGGCTACGAATTCGAGCAGATCTTCCCCGGCTGCCGGATCGTCGACATCCACGAGTACCTGCTCGAGCGCGGCGTGCAACTGGCCGGCGTCAGCGGCGTGCGCTACCTGTACCACGACCCCTGCCACAGCCCGATCAAACAGCACGACCCGCTGCACACGGTCAACTCGCTGCTGCGCACCGCCGACGGCACGCGCATCGGCCGCAGCGACCGCTGCTGCGGCGAGGCCGGCACCTTCGCCATCGCCCGCCCCGACATCGCCACCCAGGTGCGCTTCCGCAAGGAGGCCGAGGTGCGCCGCGGCGCCGGCGCGTTGCGCGCCGACGGCTTCGCCGGCGAAGTGAAGATCCTGACCTCGTGCCCGAGCTGCCTGCAGGGCCTGTCGCGCTACGACGACGACGCCGCCACCGCCGCCGACTACATCGTCGTCGAGATGGCGCGCCATCTGCTCGGCGCCGACTGGCTGCCGAGGTACGTGGCCGCCGCCAACAGCGGCGGCATCGAGCGCGTGCTGCTCTGAGGCCGCCGCCGGCTCAGAACAGCTCGACGTCCTGGTTGAGCGCCTTCGGCGCCAGGTGGCCGTCGGCGCACAGGCGCTCGTGACTGCGCGACTGGTTGCGGCCGTTTCTCTTGGCGTAGTACAGCGCCGCGTCGGCGCGCTCGATCGCGTCGGCCGGCGAATCGGCCGGCCGCACCTGCGTGTAGCCGAGGCTCACCGTCACCTGGCCGACCTGCGGGAAGCGATGGCCGGCGACCGCCTCGCGCAGCCGCTCGAAGGCCGCGTGCGCACCCTCGACCGAGGCGTCGAGCACGATCACGAACTCCTCGCCGCCGAAGCGGAACAGGCGATCGGCCCGGCGGCAGGTGGCGCGCATCAGGCGCGACACCAGCAGCAGCACCTCGTCGCCGAACAGGTGACCCTGGCGGTCGTTGATCGCCTTGAAGTGGTCGATGTCGACCACCGCCAGCCAGCGCTCCTGCCCTTGCGCCGGAGACGCGACCAGCTTGCCGAACGAGGCCTCGAAGGTCTTGCGGTTGAGCAGTCCGGTCAGGGTGTCGCGCTGGCCGTCGTCGAGCAGGGCGATGTGGTTGCGCACGATGCGCAACATGCCGGCGGCGAGCGCCGCCTGGCGCGGCTGCAGGACGTGCGCGGTGTCGACTTCGAGCAGGCCCACCACCGAGGAGGCGTCGTGCAGCGGGAACACCGTGCGCACGGCGCCATCGTCCCCGTGCGCCAGGTGCACGACGTCCTGCAGCAGCACGCACTCGGTCCACACCGGCTGCGACTGCAGCAGCGGCAGGCGCTCCAGCGGGACGCCCGCCTCACTGCCCTCCTCGGCGCCGGCAGCGCGCAGCACGACGCTGCGCTGCACGCGGCGACGGCCGGCGTCGTCGAGCACGCGGTACAGCGCCACGCGCTGCGCCGCGCAGACTTCGAACAGCAGGCGCGCCACCGCCGTCTCCAGCGCCTCGCGGTCGCGGTGCATGGTGGTGTCGGCCACCAGGTCGATCAGCTTCGGGGCGATCATCGGCAATCGGGTCGGCGCGCGCGCTGCGGCGAGTGCAATCGTAGGTGGCGGCGCCGGCGCCGAGTGCCGGAAAAGGCGCGCCAAAACAGCCTGCGGCCGATGCCGCGCACCGATGTCGCTCGCCGGCCGCCCGGTATCCTGCGCCCGGCCGATCGCCGCGGCACGAACCGGCGCCAAGCGCAGCCCGCCGCTCCCATGCCCTCCGATCCTCTCGCCGCAGCCGACGCCAGCCAGGCGCCTTGCCCGCTGTGCGCCGGCGACGGCGGCGAGCTCGTGCTGCGCAGCGAGCTATTGCGCGTGGTGTTCGCCGACGAACCCGACTACCCGGGTTTTTGCCGCGTGATCCTCGCCGCCCACGTGCGCGAGATGACCGAGCTGGCGCCAGCGCAGATCGCGCGCCTGATGGCGGCGGTGTTCGCGGTCGAGGACGCCCAGCGCGCGGTGCTGGCGCCGCTGAAGGTCAACCTGGCGAGCCTCGGCAACCAGACTCCGCACCTGCACTGGCACGTGATCCCGCGCTGGGCCGACGACGCCCACTTCCCGCAGCCGGTGTGGGGCGCGCGCCAGCGCGATCCCGATGCGCGCGCGTTGGCGGCGCGGCGCGCGCTGCTGCCGCGGCTGGCCGACGAGATCCGCGCCCGCCTGCCGGCCGCCTGAGCCGCCGCCGTCGCAGATCAGGCCGCCGGACAGACGTGCAGGCGGGTGGCGCCGAGCTCCTTCTTCAGCTCCGTCAGCGCCGCCGCCAGCGCCGGATCGACCTCGCGGATCACAAAGCGGGTCGCGCTCACGGTCGACGGCCGGTCGGCCACCCGCGCCTGCGCGACGCCGCGCTTGTGCAGGTCGGCCAGATGACGGTGGGCCAGTTCCAGGTCGCGGAACGAGCCCAGCGCGATGCCGTAGCGAAGCGGCGAGTTCTCGCCCAGCACGGCGACGTCGCGCAGGCCCTGCTGGCGCAGTTGCGCCGCCGCGCGCTCGGCCTCGGCGCGCGTGCGCAGCGGTGGCAGATAGACCATGTACCAGCCGGCCGCCTCGACCGCGCGCACCTCGATCCGCTCGGCGGCCAGCAGCAGTTCCAGGCGCGGCCGCAGGCGTGCCGCCTGCGCCTCGGAGAAGTCGCCGAACTCCACACAGGCGGCACCGCGTGCCGCGTCGAGCGCGACCTCGGCCGGCGGCGCCGCCGCGCGCGCCGCCTCGCGCAACTGGCGCGCCAGCTCGGGGGTGAGCACGCGGATGCGCTCGGCCTCGACCTGGCGCAGCACGCGCTCGGGCTCGCGGCCGCCATCGGGCGGCGGGCCGAAGGCGCCGCGCTGCCAGGCGAACAGCGCCAGGTTGACCGCGATCAGCAGCAGGAACAGAAGCTTCAACGGTCACTCCGCCGGCTGCTGCGCGCCGGGCGCGGCGACCGCCTGCTCGGCGTGCGCGCGCAGCGCGATGCCGCGCAGCACCAGGTGCTGTTCGAGCGACAGCGCCGTCACCGCGCGTTCGGCCAGCACCGAGCGCGACAGCGGGCCGAACAGCGTGCGCGCGGCGCCGCCGGTGAGCAGCAGTCGCGGCGGCTCGAGCGCCGCGCGCTCGATCTCGGCGGCGAACTCGCGCACCACGTTCTCCACCAGTCCGAGCTGCGCGTAGTACACGCCGCTGGCGATCGCATGCGCGGTGTCGACCGCGTGCGCCACCGGCGCCGGCGTCTGTTCCACCTGCGGCAGCCGCGCCGTGCCTTGCGCCAGCGCGGCGCGCATCAGCGCCGGGCCGGGAGCGATCACACCGCCGACGAACACCGCCGCCGCATAGGGCTCGGCGCGCACGCAGTCGACGGTGGTCGCGGTGCCCGCGCTGGCCACCACCAGCGACTGGTCCGGGAACTTGGCGCAGGCGGCGATCAGCGCGTGCCAGCGATCGGCGCCGAGCTGCAGCGGATCGCGATAGCCGTTGAGCAGCGCCACCCCGTGGCCGAGCCCGCGGCCCTCGAAGTGGCGCTGGGCGCCGAACCAGCGGACCTCGAACCCGCAGGCGGCGCGCACCGCGCGCTCGATCGCGCGCCCGACCTCGGCGCCGGCCACGCAGGTGGCGAACACGCCGCGAAACCGCAGTCCGGACCAGGCGCCCAGCAGCCGCTCGTCGAGCGCGGCGGCGGCGCCGCTGGCCTCGATCCCGGTGCCGAGGAAGCGGTGGCCGTCGCGGTCGCTGATCGCCCACTTGACGGCGCTGTTGCCGGCGTCGATCACGAGCCAGCCCGCGGCCGCGGTGCGCGCGTCGGTCTCGCGCCCACCGGCGGGATCCGGCGCGCTCACCCGACCGCCTTGGCGCCCGCCGAGCGCGGCACGGCGGCGCGTGCGCGCAGCGACACCTCGCCGGACGCGACCACCACGACCCGGCCGCCGCGTTCCAGCAGCAAGCGCCCGGCGCCGTCGATGCCGAGCACGCGGCCGCCGCAGGCCGCCGCGCCCTGCTCGATCAGGTCCACCGACCGGCCGACGAGCGCGAAGCGCTGCATGAAGCGCGCCTGAAACGGCACGAAGCCGTGCTGCTCGGCCTCGCGCAGCGCCGCCAGCAGCGCCGCCGCGATGGCGCCGATCAGCGCCTCGCGCCGCGCCAGCAACCGCGCCAGCGGCACGCGCTCGGCAGCGGCCGCTGCCGGCTGGCCGATCGAGGCGCGCGCGGCCGCGTCCAGCCACAGGTTGACGCCGACGCCGACCACCAGCGTGCGCCGGCCGTCGCGGCCGGTCGCCAGTTCGGCCAGCACGCCGGCCAGCTTGCGGCCGTCGAGCAGGACGTCGTTCGGCCACTTCAACTTCGTCTCGAAGCCGAGTTCGGCCGCCAGCGTCTCGGCCAGCGCCACGCCGGCAACCAGGGTGGCGGCCGGCGGCGCAGCGCCGGCAAGAGGCAAGGCCAGCGAGAACAGCAGCGCGGCGCCGGCCTCGGCGTGCCAGCGCCGGCCCATGCGGCCGCGGCCGGCGCTCTGGACCAGCGCGGCGCGCAGGCGCGGCGCGCGCGGCGCGCG
>Ga0208100_100773_pt1 | contig 11097 bp, 12 predicted proteins | sample SubbioR11_8A_Aug_FD_184817 | JGI IMG/M metagenome (GOLD analysis project Ga0208100, IMG submission 184817) | Serpentinite rock and fluid subsurface biosphere microbial communities from McLaughlin Reserve, California, USA - CR11_8A_Aug (SPAdes) | ecosystem: Environmental > Terrestrial > Deep... | reverse complement strand
AGCGAGGCTTCGATCGCGACCTGCGCCGTCTCCTGGTCGCGGATCTCGCCGACCATGATCACGTCCGGGTCGGCGCGCAGGAAGGCCCGCAGCGCCTTGGCGAAGGTCCAGTCGATCTTCGGGTTGACCTGGACCTGGCGCAGCCCGCGCTGGGTGATCTCGAGTAGGCCGCGGGCAGCGCGCGGGCGAGATCGGCGCCGGGGGCCAGTGCCGGCACGATGCGGGCCTGGGCGACGAATTCGAGCTCGTCGATCGCGTCACGCGCGGTCGGGTCGTCGAGCGCGACGACCAGTTGCGCGCCGCGCCGCAGCAGCGGCAGCGCCTGCAGCCGGTGGGCCACGGCGAAGGGCACGCAGCGCAGCGCCTCGACCTCGGCGGCGAAGGTCGTGACGGCGACCTGCGGGTAGCCCATCTTGCGGGCCAGCGCGGCCTGCAGGTCGGGCGCGCTCACGGTGCCGCTGCGCACGAGCAACTGGCCCAGCGGCACCGCGGGCTCCTGACGCTGGCGGGCGAGCGCCGCCTCGAGCTGCTGCGGCTCGAGCAGCCCCATCGCGAGCAAGGCCTCGCCCAGGCGCAGCACCGGCAGGCGCGACTGCTCGGCGATCGCCTCGACCAGTTGCTGCGCGGTGCGCGCCGGGGGCGCGGCGGCCGCTGTGGCGGTGACTGCGGCCGCGGCTGCGGGCGCCACGGCTGTTGCTGCGGGCGCCAGCGTGGCTTCGGCGGCCAGGTCCGCGATATCGATGCTAGGCCGCGCGCAGCCGGCGCGAAGCGGGAAAACACGCGGCAATCACGGCGGTGTTCGGCAGCGGCGGGCGGGGCAGTGGCCGGCTTGCCGGCCTGCCTACAAGCCTGCCTACAATTGACGCCGATGGCCGGCAGCACCTTCGGCGAACTGTTTCGCGTGACCAACTTCGGCGAGAGCCATGGCCCGGCGATCGGCTGCGTCATCGATGGCTGCCCGCCCGGCCTGGCGCTGGCCGAGGCCGACATCCAGCCCGAGCTCGACCGCCGCCGCCCCGGCACCAGCCGGCATGTGACGCAGCGCCAGGAGGCCGACGCGGTCGAGATCCTCTCCGGCGTCTACGAGGGCCTGACCACCGGCGCGCCGATCTGCCTGCTGATGCGCAACACCGATGCGCGCAGCAAGGACTACGGCAACCTGCTCGACACCTTCCGCCCCGGCCACGCCGACTACACCTACTGGCGCAAGTACGGCCTGCGCGACCCGCGCGGCGGCGGCCGCAGCTCGGCGCGCCTGACCGCACCGATGGTCGCTGCCGGTGCGGTCGCGCGCAAATGGCTGCGCGAGCGGCACGGCGTGGTCATCGCCGGCTGGATGAGCGCGCTCGGCGAGATCGAGATCCCGTTCGTCGACGCCGCCGAGGTCGCGCGCAACCCGTTCTTCGCGCCCAATGCCGCGCTGGTGCCGCGGCTCGAGGCCCACATGGACGCGCTGCGCAAGGCCGGCGACTCGTGCGGTGCACGCATCGAGGTGCGCGCGAGCAACGTGCCGCCCGGGCTCGGCGAGCCGCTGTTCGACAAGCTCGACGCCGACATCGCCCACGCGATGATGGGCATCAACGCGGTCAAGGGCGTCGAGATCGGTGACGGCTTCGCGGTCGTCGCGCAGCGCGGCAGCATCCACGGCGACGAGCTCACGCCCGCGGGCTTTGCCAGCAACCATGCCGGCGGCGTGCTCGGCGGCATCAGCAGTGGGCAGGCGCTGGTCGTGCGCATCGCGATCAAGCCGACCAGCTCGATTCGCCTGCCCAAGGCCTCGATCACCCGCGACGGCCAGCCGACCACGGTCGAGACCCACGGCCGCCACGACCCCTGCGTGGGCATCCGCGCCGCGCCGATCGCCGAGGCGATGCTCGCGCTGGTGCTGATCGACCACGCGCTGCGCCAGCGCGCGCAGTGTGCCGACGTGCACCTGGCGCAGCCGCCGATCGCCGCGAGCACGGGCGGCTGACGCTGCAGCGGCGCCGCGCTGGGGCCCGGGGCCCGGGGCCCGGATCTGGCCGTGGTCCGTGCCGCATTTCGGTGCACCCGGGCCTCATGCCTGCGCCAACATCGGCCGAAATCGCGATGTCGGCCCGATGCCGACGCGGGCCGCCGCGCCTGTGCGGGGTAGACCGGCCCGGCGATTGCGCCCAAGGGAGGCAAGAGAATTGCCGCAGCGATGGACGCCGATCTCTTTGCCAATGACACACCGGCCGCGCCACCGCCGCGCTGGCAGCGCTGGCACAGCGCGCTGCAGCCGCTGCGCTGGTTCGGCACGCTCAAGGCCCGGTTGGCCGCCGGCGTGCTGCTGGCGCTGCTCGCCGGCATGGGCTGGGCGGCCTGGCAGATGGGGCAGGTCGCCGAGCGCGAGCTGATCGCCCAGGCCCAGTGGCGCGAGCAGCAGGAGGCGCAGCGTGCGGCGGCCGTCGTCGGGCGCCGGCTGGCCGAACTGCAGCGCGCACTGGCTGCGGCCGCCGCAGCAGTCGACCCGGCCGATCTGGCCGCCCCCGGCCGGCTGGCCTCGCTGCTGCAGGGTCAGGTGACGCTGCTGACGATGTTCGACCTGGTCAACGTCGCCGACGCCGAGGGCCGGGTGCTGATCTCGCTCGACAGGAGCGGGGTATACCGGCCGCAGGTCTCGATCGCCGACCGCCAGCACTTCCGGCGCGCGCTGGCCGAGCGGCGCGCGCAGGTTTCCGGGCCGCTGCACGGCCGCGTCGCCGGCGAGCCGGTGGTGGCCGTCGTCCACCCGGTGCTCGACGGCGAGCGGGTGGTGGCCGTGCTGGGCGGCCTGATCAGGCTCGACCAGCACGACATGCTGGCCGACCTCGCCGGCGCGGTCGACGCCAGCGGCGGGTTGGTCGTCATCACCGACGCGGCCGGCGACATCGTCGCCCACCCGCAGCGCGCTCTGCTGATGCAGCCACTCTCGGCCGAACCGCGGCTGGCCGCGGCATTCGCACAGTGGCAGCGGCTGGGTCGTCCGCTGCAGGGCGGGGCGGGCGGCTGGCACCAGCCCGGGCAGGTGGTGGCGATGGCCGGCGACGGCGCGTCGGCCTGGCATGTCTGGCGCGCCATGCCCGAGGCAGCGCTGGCTGCACCGCTGGCCGCTGCCCGCGGTCAGGCCCTGCAGCACGCGGTGGTGGTCGCCGTCGCACTGGCCGCGCTGGTCGCGGCTTTCCTCGGCTGGCAACTGCGGCCGCTGCGGCACTTGGAGGCGCGCGCCCAGCGCCTGCTCTGGTCGGTGGCTCGTCGGCCACGGAGCCCGCAGATGACTGGCCCGACGCCGACGGCGAGATCGGCCGGCTGACGCGCACGCTGCGCCACGTCTGGGCCGAGCGTGAACAGGCCGAGACCTTCAATGCGGGTGTGCTGGCCAAGCTGCGTTCGGTGATGGCCGCCTGCCCGGTGGGGCTGGGGTTCACGCGTCGGGGTCGCTTCGAGCTGGTCAGCGAGGAGTTCTGCCGGCAGATCGGCCGCGCCGAGCACGAGCTCGTCGGGCAGCCGACCCAGCTCGTATTCGCCTCGAACGAGGACCATCTGGCGATGCGCCCGCAGGTGCGGGCGGCCTTCGCGCGTGGCGAGCCGTATGTCGGCGAGTGGCAGTTGCTGCGCGCCGACGGCCATGTCTACTGGGCCCAGCTGCGGGCCAGACCGGTCGACCCGGACAACATCGACGCCGGAGCGATCTGGAGCGCCAGCGACATCAGCGACCAGGTCCAGGCCCGCGAGCATCTCGTGCACGCCGCGCTCAACGACGCGCTGACCGGGGTTGCCAACCGCAAGGGCTTCGAGGCGGCCGCGACCCGCATGCTCGAGGCCCACGCCACCCAGCATCCAGCGTCGGTGGTGATGATCGACCTCGACCACTTCAAGCCGATCAACGACAGCGCCGGCCATGCGGCCGGCGACGCGGTGCTGGTGGCTGTCGCCCAGGCCATCTGTGCCGCGGTGCGCACCAGCGACATCGTCGGCCGCTTGGGCGGCGACGAGTTCGCCGTGCTGCTGCCGCGCTGCACCCAGGCCCAGGCGGTGGTCGTCGCCGAGAAGGTGCGCCAGGCCATCCTGGCCATCGCGCTGCCCTGGCAAGGGCGGGTCCTCGGTGTGGGTGCGAGCCTGGGGGTGGCCGAGTACGGCGCAGCACACGCCGGCGTCGCGCAGTGGCTGGCCGATGCCGACGCCGCCTGCTACGCAGCCAAGCGAGGCGGCCGCGATGCGGTGCGGGAAGCGACGCTGCGCCTGGTCAGGACCAGCGCCTGAGCGCAGCGCGCGAGCCGCGGGCGAGCCCGCGATGCGCGCGCCGCCACCGGCATGACACCCCGTTCGCGCTCAACGCAGCGTCAGTATCCAGGTCACGAGTTGGCGGGCCTCGGCTTCGCTGACGTTCGGGCTGGGCGGCATCGGCACCGGCCCCCAGACACCGGAGCCGCCGCGCAGGGTCTTCTGCGTCAGGCGGTCGACCGCGCCGGCCTGGCCGGCGTAGCGCGCGGCGATGTCGCGGAACGACGGGCCGACCATCCGTCGGTCGACGGCATGGCAGGCCATGCAATTCTTGGCACGCGCCATTTCCAGGCTGGCGTACGATGGGGCGGCAAACACGAGCAGGCTGGCAGCAGTGAGCGCGGCGAAGGACTTCATGGTGCTCCTTGACGGTCGGTATGAACAGCGATGCGTAACACTACGGACAACGTCATTCTAGGCAGCCGGTTGACGCCACAACGGCGGCGGGGAGGGTGGCGATGGCTTTCGTGATCGTCGGCGTGCTGCTGATCGTGATGAAAGTCGCCGGCTTCGGCCCGGTGGTGCAATGGTCGTGGTGGCTGGTGCTGGCGCCGTTTGCGCTGGCCGTCGCGTGGTGGTGGTACGCCGATTCGTCGGGCCTGACGAAGAAGCGCGAGATCGACCGCATGGAGGAGCGCAAGGAAGAGCGCCGCCGCCGCCACATCGACAACCTGGGCATGCAGGACCGCAAGCGCCCACCGCGGTAGGCCCTCGCGGCCCCGGCCGGGACCGCCGCGTCTGCGCCGACTCAGAGCCGCGTCTGCGCCTGCGGCAGTTGCGTGCTGTTGGCGGCCTGCGTGAAGTGGCGCTTGAAGTCGGCCTCGGACCATTCGCCGAAGCCCGGGTCCTGGTTGCCCGCAAAGACGTCGGCGACTTCGTACCAGTCAGCCGGCGTCAGCACCTCCAGCGCCAGCGGCAGCAGTTCCTGCTCCTCGCGCTGCATGTGCTCCCAGACATGCGAGGCCAGCGCAGCCATCGCTGCGTCGAGCCGCAGCAGCGCCGGGTCGTCGCCGCTGGCGCGGTCGGGGCAGTCGTCGTAGGCGGCCTGCAGTTCGGCCGCCAGGCGGTACTCCTGCAGGTGCTGGGCCTCGAGCTCGTGCAGCAGGTCACGCCCGCGCTCGCCGCGCTGGCGCAGCAGCCGGTGCAGGCTGGCCTCCTCCTTCGGGTGGTGGCGCTGCTCGGGGTAGTCGTGGACGTAGCGCAGCAGCGCGCCGACGACCTCGCGGTCGAGCCTCTCGGTGCCGCTGCGCGCGTCGTCGATGCGCCGGCGCAGGCCCTGCAGAACGGCAGCCAGCGAGCGGTGCTCGTCCATGATCAGCGCGCTCGCGCGGCTGGCCTCGAGTTGGGTATCGGTGGCCATCGAGCGCGTGATCAGCAGCGGCAGCCGGGTCAGCCGCATGACCTTGGTTGCCACCGAGGGCGTCAGCAGCGCGCCGAGCCCGCTGCGGCCGTGCGAGGCCATCACGATGCCGTCGCACCCGCAGTCGGCCGCGGCCTTGGCGATCGCGTCGGCGGCGCGGTCGCTGACCGCGCTGTGGGTGTCGTGTGGCACCTGCGCGGCTGCGGCTGCGGCGCAGGCCTTGGCCAGCAGCGCGCGGCTGTCGCCGAGTTCGCGCCGGTGATACTCCTCGTCGTTGAGCGCGGTCACCGACACGCTCAGGCCCTCGGCGAAGACCGGCACCCGGTGCAGACGGTCCTGCCGCATCTCGCGGGCGCGCACGCCCTCGTCCGAGGCCGCGTAGTCGGCCAGCGCGTGGAAGAAGGTCAGCTTCAGCGGCGGGTCGAAGCTGCGCGCGAGCTTGACGGCCTCGCCGACGTTGATGACCGACAGGTCGCTGCCGTCGACCGGCACGAGCAGATGCTTGAACATGGGGCCTCCCGCGCCGGCAGGACATGGCCGGCTCACGAACCCGGATGTTGCCACCGGCGCGTGCCGCCGCATTGACATTGGTCAGTTTGACTGACCGGTCGGGCGCCCCGCCGCTCGGCGGCACTGCTAGCATCGCGCCCATGTTGATGCATCCCCAGTTCGACCCGGTGGCCCTGGCGCTGGGGCCCGTGCAGATCCACTGGTACGGGCTGACCTACCTCGTGGCCTTCGGGCTGGGCTGGCTGCTGCTGCGCCGGCGCGCCGCCCGTGCGCCCTTCGTGCAGACCGGCTGGAGCCCGCGCGAGGTCGAGGACCTGGTGTTCTGGATCATCGTCGGCGTGATCGTCGGCGCACGGCTGGGCTACGTGCTGTTCTACCGGCCGGGCGATTACCTCGCGAACCCGCTCGGGGCCTTCGCGGTCTGGGAAGGCGGCATGTCCTTCCATGGCGGCCTCGTCGGCGTCGTCACCGCGCTGTGGCTGTACGGGCGCAAGCGCGGCCGGCCGCTGCTCGAAGTCGGCGACCTGGTCGCACCGGTGGTGCCGCTCGGGCTGGCGCTGGGCCGGCTGGGCAACTTCATCAACGGCGAACTCTGGGGCCGGGCGACCGACGCGGCGCTGCCCTGGGCGATGGTCTTCCCGCAGTCGGGCACGATGCAGCCGCGGCACCCCTCGCAGCTCTACCAGTTCGCCCTCGAGGGGCTGCTGCTGTTCGTCCTGCTCTGGCTGTACGCCAGGCGGCCGCGGCGGCTCGGCCAGGTCAGCGGTGCCTTCCTGGCCGGCTACGGGGTGCTGCGTTTCGGCGTCGAATTCTTCCGCGAGCCCGACGCCTTTCTCGGCCCGCTGGCGTTGAACCTGACGATGGGGCAGTGGCTGTGCCTGCCGATGATCGCCGCCGGCGTCTGGCTGTGGCTGCGCGCACCGGCGCTGGCCGGGACGGGGACGGTGCGATGAGGCAGGTCTTCCTCGATACCGAAACCACCGGGCTCAGCCCCGAGAACGGCGACCGTGTCGTCGAGATCGGCTGCGTCGAGATGGTCAACCGGCGCCTGAGCGGGCGCAACCTGCACCACTACCTCAACCCGCAGCGGCGCAGCAGCGAGGACGCGGTGCGCGTGCACGGGCTGAGCGACGAATTCCTGGCCGACAAGCCGCTGTTCGCGGCGATCGCCGACGAGCTGCTGGACTACCTGCAGGGCGCCGAGCTGGTCATCCACAACGCGGCCTTCGACCTCGGCTTTCTCGACGAGGAGCTGCGCCGCATCGGCCGCGGCCCGCTGCGCAGCCATGTCACCGGCGTCGTCGACACGCTGCTGATGGCGCGCGAGGCCTACCCCGGCAAGTCCAACTCGCTCGATGCGCTGTGCAAGCGCCTGCAGGTCGACCACAGCAGCCGCACGCTGCACGGCGCACTGCTTGACGCCGGGCTGCTCGCCGAGGTCTACATCCGCATGACCCGCGGCCAGGAGTCGCTGGTCATCGACGCCAGCGGCGAAGCCCGGGCCGCCGCTGTCGAGACCGTCGACCTGCGCGGCTTCGCGCTGCCCTGGCTGCCCGCCACCGCGGCCGAATGCGACGCCCACGAGGCCCTGCTGGCCGAGATCGACACCGCCAGCGCCGGCAGGACCGTCTGGCGGGCCATGGCATAATTCCCGGCTTCGGTGTCCACCCGGACGGAATTCCTTCCGGGCAGTTAGCTCAGCGGTAGAGCACTGCCTTCACACGGCAGGGGTCGCAGGTTCGAACCCTGCACTGCCCACCAAATAAATCAAGCACTTAGCTGGTTTAGCGGCCCCATGCGGCCCCGGGTGTCCTGAAAGTGTCCTGAAGCCGCTTCGCGCGGCGGTGCCGTCGGCGCGGTCTTTTCTGCCGGGCAGCGATCCTCAGCAGCGCCCGACCACCCGCAGCGACCGCGGCCGCACCTCGATGGCGATGCGCTGCGCGGCGGCCAGGGCCTCGCCGTCGCTGGCCAGCGGCAGTGGCGCGTCGGCCTCGACGCGCAGGCTGGTAAAGGACGCATGCCGCACCAGCCGGTGGCCGAGGTGGCGCGCGCGCAGCAGGCGCAGCAGCAGTGCGAGCGCGGCGGCGCGGCCGGTGCCGGCGGCGATCACGGTGTCGAGGCGGCCGTCGTCGAGCGCGGCGGCGGGTTGCATCGGCAGGCCGCCGCCGTAGCTCGGCGTATTGAGCACCGCGCACAGCAGGGCTTCGCCGGCGTAGAGCTCGCGGCCGTCGGCGCTGACGCGCAAGTGGCGGCGGCGCAGGTGCAGCAGCTCGAGCAGCGCGGCGATGAAGTACCGTGGTGACGAGCCGAGCCTGCGCAGGTGGCCGGTGGCGGCGCGGCGCGCGATGGCCGCGTCGAGCCCGATGCAGACGCTGGAGACGAAGGGCTGCTGCGCGTGCTCGGTGCGCACGAGCCCGGTGTCGATCGCGCGCGGCGGCGCCGTCAGCGCATGGTCGAGTGCGAGGCGCCAGGGCAGGCCGTGCAGCCCGAGGGCGCGTGCGCTGTCGTTGCCGCTGCCCACCGGCAGCAAGCCGGTGACATGCCCACCCGTGATCAGCGCGGGCAGCAGGCCGTGCAGGGTGCCGTCGCCGCCGACGACGACGACCCGGCTGCCGGCCGGCAGGGCCGCGACCGCGGCGCGGGCGGCGGCGGCGTCCTCGCTGGCCACGACCTGCGCAGCGGCGCCGGCCGCGGCCAGCACCGCGCGCAGCCGCGGCTCGAGCGCGCCGCCGCGGCCGCCGCCGGCGCGGCGGTTGACGACGACCAGCACGGCGCCGCTGGCCGCCGGCGCGGCGCCGACCGCAGCGGCGCTCGCCGCCACCGCGGTTGCGTCAGCTTCCCGTCGCATCGACGGCTGCCGCCTTGGGTGCCCGCGGCAGCCGGCCCATCAGGTAGAACTCGTCGTTGGGGCGCAGGCCGATGACGTTGGCCATGCGGTTGGACAGGCCGAAGAAGGCGGTGATCGCGGCGATGTCCCAGATGTCTTCGTCGCTGAAGCCGTGGGCGTGCAGCGCGGCGTGGTCGGCCGCGTCGACCTCGTGCGAGCGCAGGCAGACCTTGAGCGCGAAGTCGAGCATCGCGCGCTGGCGCGCGCCGAGGTCGGCCTTGCGGTGGTTGACCGCGACCTGGTCGGCAACCAGCGGCTGCTTCTCGTAGATGCGCAGGATCGCGCCATGCGCGACGACGCAGTACAGGCAGTGGTTGGCCGCGCTGGTGGCGGTGACGATCATCTCGCGCTCGCCCTTGGTCAGCGAGCCGCTGTCCTTGAGCATCAGCGCGTCGTGGTAGGCGAAGAAGGCGCGCCACTCGGCCGGCCGGTGGGCCAGCGCGAGGAAGACGTTGGGCACGAAGCCGGCCTTGTCCTGCACCTCGAGGATGCGCGCGCGCAGGTCCTCGGGCAGGTCGGGCAAGGCGGGCACGGGGTAGCGGCTGATCGGCGGGCTCATGCGGGCGCTCCGGTGGCTGGCCTGACTGGCCCGGGCATTATCGCGACGGGGCCTGCCTACAATGCGCGGCCGGTCGCCACCGCTGCCGCAGCGCCCGATGCGCTGCCCGCTCCTGGTGCGGCGGCTCTACGGGATGGGGGCTGCGGGATTGAACCTAAGGCCCGGACGGGAATCAGTGACGGGCATGTGGCACAGGCGTTCGGTGTTGGGTGGTCTCGGTGCGGTCGGCGCCGGCTTGGCGCTGCCGGCGCTGGCGCAGTTTCGCGTCGAGATCGCCGGCGTGGGGGCGACCCAGATCCCGGTGGCGGTGGCGCGCTTTCGCGACGAGGCCGCGGGCGGCCAGCCGATCGCGGCCATCGTGCGCGCCAACCTCGAGCGCAGCGGGCTGTTTCGCGGCGTCGACGCCCCCGGCGCGCTCGACGAGACCGCGCGCCCGGTGATGGCCGAGTGGCGCGCCCGCGCCGCCGACGCGCTGGTCGCGGGCTCGCTGACCCGGCTGGCCGACGGCCGCTTCGACGTGCGCTACAAGCTCTGGGACGTCGTGCAGGGCGAGGACCTCGGCGGCCAGAGCCAGGCCGTGGTCGCCGCTGACCTGCGGCTGGCCGCACACCGCATCTCGGACGCAATCTTCCGCCAGCTCACCGGCGAGCCCGGGGTGTTCGCCACCCGCGTCGCCTACGTCACCCGCAGCGCGGGGCGGTTCTCGCTGATCATTGCCGATGCCGACGGCGAGGGCGCGCAGGTCGCGCTGGCCAGCCCCGAGCCGATCATCTCGCCGGCCTGGTCGCCCGACGGCCGGCAACTGGCCTACGTCTCGTTCGAGACGCAGAAGGCGGTGGTCTGGGTGCAGGAGGTGGCCAGCGGGCGGCGGCGCATGCTGGCCAACTTCCGCGGCAGCAACAGTGCGCCGGCCTGGTCGCCCGACGGCGCGCAGCTCGCGCTGACGCTCTCGCGCGACGGCGGCTCGCGGCTGTTCCTGCTGTCCGCAGCCGGCGGCGAGCCGCGCCGCCTGGCCACCGGTGGCGGCGCCGGGGTGATCGACACCGAGCCGGTCTTCACCGCCGACGCCAGCACGCTGTATTTCGTCAGCGACCGCGGCGGCGGCCCGCAGGTCTACCGCATGCCGGTGGCCGGCGGCGCGGTCGAGCGGGTGACCTTCGGCGGCGACTACAACATCAGCCCCGCGCCCAGCCCCGACGGCCGCGCGCTGGCCTACGTCACGCGCGGCGGCGGCGGCTTCCGCCTGATGCTGATGGACCTCGCCAGCGGCCGCGCGCAGCCGCTGAGCGACACCCGCGACGACGAGAGCCCGAGCTTTGCGCCCAACGGCCGCCTGCTGCTGTACGCGACGCGTGCCGGCGGGCGCGATGTGCTGATGACGACCACGCTCGACGGGCGCATCAAGACCCGGCTGCTGGCCGCGGGCATCGACATGCGCGAGCCGGCCTGGGGGCCGTTCGGGCGCTGAAGGTTTCGTGAATGCCCATCGGCAGGCCG
>Ga0208100_100767_pt1 | contig 11217 bp, 9 predicted proteins | sample SubbioR11_8A_Aug_FD_184817 | JGI IMG/M metagenome (GOLD analysis project Ga0208100, IMG submission 184817) | Serpentinite rock and fluid subsurface biosphere microbial communities from McLaughlin Reserve, California, USA - CR11_8A_Aug (SPAdes) | ecosystem: Environmental > Terrestrial > Deep... | reverse complement strand
ACCAAGGCCAGGCCCGCCAGCCCAGTGAGCAGCCCCGGGGGGTATGCGGTGGCGTCAGCCTTCTCCGCTTGCTGCACAAACCACTGCCTCCAGCTGTTTGAAAGCGGGTACCCGGCTTTTTGCAGCGCGTAGAGCACCCCGCCCGTGCCGAAGCCCAGGCTCAACGGGTTGGTGAGGGCAGCGAAAGGGTCGGTTGGGAAGAGGGTGGCTCTGGAGGGGTCCGCGGCCGCCTCAATGAAGCGCGTCATCTCAGCGATCCAGTCGCGGAGCTCCTGCCTGGTCTGTGCGTCGAGGACCGGGTCTTCTGCTGCACTCCGGCGAACGCGCCCACCACCACCCCGGCCCCGACCAGCCACTGGCTCGTACCCTTCGCCATTACGGGCCTGTAACGGTGCTCGAATCTCCTGCACCAGCCTTGCTTCCTCGCGCTCGAGGTATGCGAGAACCTCCTTTAGGCCCACTCGGCCCTTTATGATCGCTTCCAGGAAAGTGTGAAGCTTCTCTGGCCAGCCCATGTCGTGAATCAGTTCCCGGTAGACCGTGCTAAACAGGTCGCTACGTAGGGCGGAGCAGGCACTGATGGGGTAGATGTAGTAGCACATGATGCTTGCCAGGCTGAATAGGTCGTCGCTGACGTCATAAACCTGGCCGGAGGCCCGATCCATCCGGCGAAACCCGGGCGTATACAGCAAGATGGGCTGGCCGAGCCGGTCGTGCAGTCCCCCTTCGGGTGACTCCCGCAGCGACGCCTCGAAGTCGATTAGCACGACGCGGTAGGAATTCCGCTTGAGCAACAAATTATTGGCCGACAGGTCGCCGAGGAGGACGCCCTGCTGGTGCACTTTTTGCATCGCTTGGGCTAGGCTGAGGAAGAGCCGGAAGAAGGATCGGAGGTAGCGTGCCGAATCCCGGCGGTTGGGGTGTAGCTGCAGTAAAGGGTGAGACCTCTTGAACAGCGCCGTGCGGATGTCGATCCCCTCAATGTACTCCTCAACGAGGTAGTGGTACTCCCACTCCTGGAACAGCTCGACCGGTTTGGGCGCAACACCGGTGTCCTTGAGGAGCTGGAGAATATCCCATTCTTTTCGCAGTAGATCCACCGCGTCGTAGCCGCCTGCGGCGCTGAAGTTGGTGAAAGGGCGGGCCTCCTTGACAACTACGGTTTTCCTCGACCTCCGGTCTTTGGCCTTGTAAACGCCGCCGGTGTTGGAGAAGCTGAGAGCTTCCTGAACCTCGTAGTTTCCGGCCAGCAGGGAGCCATTCTCGTTATCATCCCCGGGCATGGCCCAGTCTTCGAAGGGCCACTGCGCCCAGTCTGGGGGACTAAAGTACGGGTCGCGCCGGTCGGGGATGAGTTCCTGGGAGGGTGTGATGATGCTCAGGATCTGGCGCCCCATGGGGTCCACGCTCTGGCTCTTACTGAACGCGCCGTACCGGAAGTATACGGCCCGGGAGTCCTTGTAGCGCATGTCAGAGAGCACATAAGGCCCCTGCTCGTCGGACAGGCGCGCGGCAAGCGCTTCAATGACCTCCCGGAACTGGGTGAGCGAGCCAGGATAAATGGTTATGAACTTACCAGAACTGCCGCGCGCCATCGCCTTGGAGTTGAGGAGTTCCAGGATATTGAAGTCCAGGGCGAACTTAAATGTGACTTTTATTTCGACCAAATATACCGCGACTATACTCAACACCCGTTCGGCGTTGCGCGGGTGGGCGCTGACGTGAACCTTCCACCCCTGGTTGGGTGGTGGGCTATATGACTTTTCAAACCTGACCACCCACCATATGCCATCACGCACCGCCCGCTGCTGGACTTCGGGGCCGAGTGCAGAGCTAAAATTCCTCGCGGTGGGCAGGTAGTAGGTGTCTACTGCCTCATAGAAGAGACTGTCTGTGGCAAGGTACATGAACCGATTAACCCAACGTTCGTCTCTCAAACCACACACTCCCGTCTTCCCTTCACTGCGATACCGCTCAAAAAAGCCCCGCTATCACAGGGTAGCCGAGACCTACCCGCACCATGCTAAAAGGCAATCCGGCACATAACAGGCCGCAAGTGCCACAATGTGGCTGTACCGGCTTTCGCAGGCCGGTGCAGCCGATATGGTTTTAGTTAATTAGTGGTTTCTTACAGCACATAGAAAAGCTGCTAGTAACGCTCTGCCAGTTGACCCGACTATCCCTGGTTCTCTGGACGGACATCCGCTGTAGATTCAGAACCTGCATCGCGCTCACCTCCTTTCATTTGTGAGTGTATAGCCCACTAGGTAACATTCACCTAACATCCCCAGCCGGCAACCTAACATTCACCTAACATCCCAGAGCCCCCACCATGTTAGGTGGTTGTTACCTCGGCCGGGGAACAATCAACCCATGGTAGAAGGAGGTGAGCTATGAAGCGGATTCTGGCTGGTGTACTTGTACTGCTGGTTTTGTCTTTTGGCTTTGTGTTGGCAGACGGTAGAGACCCCAGGCGGAAGTGCGCTGGTGAGGCGCCTGGCGTCGCCGTTGCGGAGGCCGCTGAAGGCTAGATATCGGTCGACGAGAAGATAGATATCTTGGCTATAATGGTCACGAGGTGATGCCATAAGCAGGGAAGTTTCCATTGCTGAAGCCAAAAGCCAGCTCTCCACCTGGGTACGGAGCGCCGAGCAGGGCGAGGCCGTGGTCATTACTCGGCGCGGTAAGCCCGTCGCTGCTTTAGTACCCGCTAGCGACCTCGAGCAGCTCGCGAGGTTGCGCGCGGCCGGCCCGCAGGCTGGCCTAGCCGGTTTAGCTGGCGGCTGGGAGAACTCAGACGAACTGGTCGAGAACCTTGAGAAGCTCGAGCGCAGTTCAGGCCGTGCGCTACCTCCCCTCGACTAAGCGTGGCTTACCTTTTTGACACCGACGCTATCTCCGAGGTATTAAGGAAGCGGCCCCTAGCGGCCTACCTCGGGTGGCTAGGGACGATTCCTCGTGACCAACAGTTCTGTAGTGCTGTTACAGTGGGCGAGCTCTTTAAGGATGCCTACCGCTCACCAGCTAAGAAGCGTCACCTAAGGAACATCACCGAGCGGGTGCTGCGTGCGCTCACCAGCCTGCTCTACGACACCGGCACTGCCCGGATCTTTGGAGAGCTAAGCGCTACGCTCGAGCAATCCGGCACACCTTTAGCCGATGCGGACCTGCAGATTGCCGCGATAGTTCAGCACCCCACGGATTGTCTGCGGGATTGACTTCACCTCTTAATAGTTAATAGTCTTATAGTCCCTCTTCCACCTTTGGCATAGTATAGAGCTTCGCAACCGGGGACAGCGCGATAGTAAAAATTGCCAAGAAGCTTAAAGCAGCCGCCACCCACAGGGTTGCTGGCAAGTTTGTCAAGGTAGCGAGACCACCACCAAAGAGCGAGCCGATGGGGATCGAGCCCATCCCCAGAAATTGCATCGTTCCGTTTACACGTCCCAAGATACAGGTTGGTGTTATCGTTTGCCGCAAACTCACCTGATTGATGCTGTAGACCACGATACCGAAGGATCGAACTGCCTGTGAAGCAATAAGAATGGGAAGCGGGGCTGCGGGCGCTAAGGGAACCAAAAGGATCCCGAAGCTGTAAAGAGCGCAGCCAATGAGGATAGCGGGTACCACACCAAGAGTTCAAGCGATTGTGCCGGCAACAGCGGCCGCAGCGAGTAAGCCGACATTCCCGATCGAAAAGATGATGCCGATGGCACCTGCTTCAAGCCCCAGCGAGCGCACGACATAGACCAGGAACACCGCCTCGACCATGGCGAGGGCGAAGTTGGTTACAAGCCCAAAGATAGCTGTAGGACGTAATAAGGGGTGAGTAAGCACATAGCGCAGTCCCTGCTTGACATCCTCAAAGATCGTGGATTTCCCGTTCTCGGGTTTATCCGGCTCAGGGAGAGGCTCACGTTTTCTTATGAAGACCACGAAAAGGCTGGATAATGCGTAGCTGAGCGCATTGATAGCAACCGCAAAGGGTGCGCCCAGCAGGACAATCAGACCACCCGCCAAAGGTGGCCCGCCTATTCGAGCGGCCGAGTTGGTAAATTCCAGCTTGGTATTGCCTTCGACAAGCTGCTCGCGCTTGACCAGGAATGGCAAGTAGGCACCGTAAGCGATGTCGAAGAAGACCGTACAGATACCGACGGCGAAAGCGACCAAAAAAGCTGCCAGAGAGATAAGCCCACATTCCGCCAGTGCCAGATAGGTTTTGCCGTATTTTGTTTGGGTGAAAGCTTCAAGCAGTGTACCAGAACTAGCGTCCTATGACATCGACCACTTGGGGATTGTTGCGGCGATCATCGACGAGATCGGTCTGGTTGAGGAGATAGACCAGCTACTCGGCACCCACGAGCAGGAGGTATTGAGTAGCGGCACGACCGTCAAGGCGATGATCTTGAACGCCTTGGGATTCGTATCCGCGCCCTTGTACCTGTTCCAGGAGTTCTTCGTCGGCAAGGCGACCGAGTTGCTGTTGGGGGGAGGGATAAGACCCGAGCACTTACATGACGACAAGCTCGGCAAGGTGCTCGACAAGCTTTTTGAAGCGGACCTCACACGGTTGTTCGTGCGCGTTGCGCTCAAGGCGGCTGAACACTTTGGTGTAGATCGCGGTGTAGTGCACCTAGATGCGAGTTCGTTTCATGTCCACGGACAATACGAGCCTGAAAGGCGAAGTGAGGTAGTTGGTCCAGGGGAGATGCCGAGTATCTCGATTACCTACGGCTATTCAAGGGAGCAGCGGTCCGACCTGAAACAGTTCGTGGTGGACCTGATGAGCACGAGCGACAGCGACGTTCCCTTGTACTTTCGTGCCGCGGACGGCAACGAGGCTGACAAGGCGGTGTTTGCCGACCCGGTTAAGGACTTCAAAGAGCAAGTTGACCTTGATGCGCTGTTTGTGGCAGACAGTGCCTTATTCAGCCGGGAGAACCTCACGAGCCTGGCCGGTCTGTCGTGGCTCACCCGCGTGCCGCAAACCCTAACCGAGGCGAAGCGGCTGTTGAGTGAACTTGACGAGGGTGAGTTTGAGGAAAGCAGTCTGCCGGGCTACAAGATTGCCGAGCGGCAGGTGAGCTACGGCGGCATCCCCCAGCGTTGGCTGGTCATCGCGAGCGATGGCGCGCAAAGGCGTGCCGACAAGCGACAAGGCAAGACCTTGGGCAAGCAGAAACGTGCGCACGACAAGGCACTACGGGCACTCTCCAAACGCAGCTTCCACTGTGAACAAGATGCCAAGCGGGCTATAGAGGCGTTCGAGAAGACCCTGACCTTGCACCGCTTGGAGGAGGTCGGCATCGTGAGCAAGAGACGCTACCACAAGAGGGAACGCCCCAGCGCCGACACCCCATTCGAACTGCTTTACCGTGTCCAGGCAAAACTGCTTCGTGACGAGAAGGCTTTTCATGACCAGCAGACCTGCTCAGGCCGCTTCATCCTCGCCAGCAACATACTCGATTCTGAGCACTACAGCAACGACCAGCTCCTGGCTGAGTACAAGGCGCAACAAAGTGCCGAACGAGGCTTTCGTTTCTTGCGCGACCCGTTGTTCTTCACTTCGAGCGTCTTCCTCAAGACCCCTTCACGAGTAGCCGCCTTAGCCCTGATTATGGCGCTATCGCTCTTGGTGTACACTCTGGGACAACGCTTGCTGCGTCAGAACCTTGCCGCACAGAAAGCTACCATCCGGCATCAAACAGGTAGGGCCACCCGCACACCGACCTTGCGTTGGGTGTTCCAGATGTTCCAGGCGGTACACCTGGTCGTCTTAGACGGCGTGAAGCACATCAGCAACCTGACCAAGGAGAGACAGCACATTTTGGGTTTCCTCAGTCCCCGGTGCCGTAAATACTATCTGCTTGTTTAAGGGGGTGGCGGAATGTGGGATAAGATGTCGAGCACAAAGGCTATGGGTATCCAGAGAAGAATGGCACCTCGCAGAAGGTCGGTGAGGATCAGGACGGGGCGTCGCCGGAACTTATCGACCCATGCGCCTGCGATCAGCCCAATGAACAGCACAGGCAGCCACCCCGCAGTATTTAGAACGCTGACCTCGAAAGGGCTAGCTGCCAGATACGTAATGGCAATCAGCGGTAATGCAAGAAAGGTTATCTGGATCCCAAACTGACTTACCGTTTGAGATGCCCAGAGCCGTAAGAAATCCCGATGGCGCCAGAGGGTAGGGCGCTTCACGGCTCGCAACCGCTTCTTGGTAGTTGGTGAGTGCCTCCTGCTATTAAGGGAGGTCACTCCAGGTTTCGAGCAACGGCACTTGAGGATGCTGTACTGAGTCAGCAGGTAGCGCTTCATTGCTGAGATACAGCAGAAATACGACGGCATCCCAGGGATCAGGGGACGGTTGTAACTGTTCTCCGTCAGCCAGGATAGGAAGGTAAATAAGGAACGGTTCCCAGCGATTTAGAGCTACCTCAGTTGGCGCTACTCCGAGAAATATGCTCCGTTCACCCGCGGCTTTAGAAACTGATCCGCCGAGATAGCCGGGGATTTGAAAGCAAGTGCTGCTCAGCGAGGTCGACTGGCCACCAACCCGATATTGCTCGCTTCCCGCAAAAGCGACGATGCCGTCACGGCATCCCCCTTGTAATGCTACTGCCAGGACACCGGCCGTTATCACGGTTCGATCAGCCGGGTCCAGTTCCTGAGCATGTGTGAAGAGGATTTCACCCTGATAAGTGACCGCCAGGTAAAAGCTGCGCAGTGCCTCGGTCGATGGTGCTTCGACGCTATTGACGGCACCAAAGAAATGCCACAGGAGATCTGGGCTCGGTGATGCAGGATTGAGCTGAATCTGTGCTGTCGCGATACCGCTTAGTAGTAATAACTGAGCCAGAACTCCGAATATTATATTTCTGATTCTTTGGGCCATGTCGACACCCCTTCCACTTCAATCTTAATCCTTGCTCGGACAGCCATAGCACACACAGCTTCATTAACTTTCGCCATGAATATGGCTTACCATGACAACGTCGTGCCATCAGGCTAGTATCAGCGCTTAATGAGATCACGCTTTGGGCATTCAAGTCCTTGATCTTTAAGGCCATTGCCGTACCTGACGAATCCTAACCCTTAGGGGCGGCATCTATCATTTCGACTGCTAGCGAACCGGATGTTCCAACCCAAGTTGTTTACTACCCAAGCGCGTGCGGTACTAGAGCAGTTGAAGGTTCCGAACGCAATGTTGAATGACTGAGCATCCCACCTCCCACTATCTCTTGCTGTCGGTGGCCAGTGATTGCCTGCACGAGCCGTTACCTCAGTATTGACAGAACTCACAGCATTGTTACCAGCGAACATCGGATCGCACGTGGCGGTAGCATAACCCTTTGCTCCTGGACTTCCTGAATTCGGCATGGCAGTCGCTCTCGCTTCGCACCTATACGTAACTCTGTATGTGCAGCTCGCCCCGTGCGCTATATGGGAACATTCCTGCTGCCACCATTAACTCAACGTTGGACGAAACTTCTTGCAGAATGTCACTCCATCCCTGGCTGTAGATTGTGCGAACTTGAGGTTCGACTTTCATTAGGCTCTTGACCTGTTGCATCTTGGCTTCGAGCGCTGCCAAGGTCGCTTCATCTATGCTCAGGTAGTCGATTGAAAAACCGATACTCCCTGGCCGTTCATAATAGCGGAACCCAGGCCCAAGCTGAATCCAGTCTTCCAAGTTCTCTGAAACAGCTTCAATATGCTCACGCTCCATGTTGGGATCGGCGATCGGCCCCATCGAGCATGCTGCCAGAACCATTAGCAGAACGAAGCCAGTGATTACGGATCGTTTGTGCATCGAGATTCTCCTAACCCCTCGGGTCGCCAAAATTGCCTTACTCCGTGCGCGCTTAACCATCTTTGATCTTGCGCATCTGTGGGTTGCGTGGGGTACTCATAAGGTCCAGTGAGTGATCCACCTCCTCCATCTTGTTGCAGTGCCTGTCAATGATAGCCAATGGCTCCTCACCTCCTTTCATTGTCTGTAGAGTATATGGGCTACAACCTAACATTCACCTAACATCTCCAGCAGGCAACCTAACATTCACCTAACATCCCTGAGCAGTCGGCATGTTAGGTGGTTGTTACCTTGGCCTTGGCACAATCAACCCCAGGGCAGAAGGAGGTAAGCTATGAAGCGGACTCTGGCTGGTGTACTCGTACTGCTGATTCTGTGTGCTGGCTTTGCTCTGGCCGACGGTAGAGACCCCGGACGGAAGTGCGCTGGTGAGGCGCCCGGCGTTGCCGTTGCAAAGGCCGCTGAACGCTAGGCGTCGTAGCTGTCAACCAGCCCCCTGACCCGCGCTCTGGCAACGGCGGTGCGCGGGTCGCTTTTATCCAGGAGCGTCAGCACCTTCTCCCACACCTCCAGGTCATCAACCAAGCGTTCTGCCAGCATCCAGAGGGCTTCTGGATCCTGGCTGCGGAGGATGGCCTGGCGCAAAGCCTCTTCCAGAAAGACCCGCTTCTCCACCACGCTCGGCGCCTCGGACCCGGGCAGCAGCGGGCCGCGGTAGAGCTCGAGCGCCTCCAGCAGCCGGTTGTTTTGAACAAGCTCGCCAAGCTTCAAAAAGTCCGCCGTGACGCTTACCCCCAGCCGGTAGGGGCGGCTGGTAACAGGCACCAGCTTTCTCAGCCGGCCTATCTCGACCGCGCAGCGCTGCACGTCGCCATACTCGCCGTAGACCGCCAGAGTAAGTTGCTCGCCGCTGAGCCCTTGGGGGTGAAGTGATAAGGCCAGCAGCAACTCGGCAAAACGCGGGCGAAGGCTAAGCGGCTTACCGTTCAACCGAGCAATGGCAGTCTCAAAAAAGGAGAGTTCCAACCCGTGTTGCTCCCCCTTCAGGAGCCGCTTCACCTCGTAAAACGCCTCTGCTGGGCCGGCCAGGTGGCGCAAGCCGCTCTCGCCCAGCTCGCTGAGGCCCATCTCGGCTCGGGCCAGGGCGGTGCGCGCTTGCTCTGGTTGGCCGGTCAAAAGGTAGGCTCTCGCCAGGTAAAAACCGGCCTGCGCCAGACGCTCGGCAAGAAGCGGCTGACTAAAGTCGGACAAGACGCCCTCGAGGATGGGGACGGCCTGCCCGGGGTTGCTAAAGCTCAGGGCCATGCCGCAGGCCAGGCGGGCGCGCCGTTGCCGCAGGGGCTCGAGCCCACGGGTGAGCTCCTGGGCCTGTTCGGCAACGGCCAGCGCCTCCTCTTCCTCACCCACCTCCAGCAGAGCCCGCACCAGCAGGTTGGCCAGCGCGCCTACCCGCTCGCGCCGCTGGTTCTCCTGCCAGAGCACACGGTAGATGGCGGCAGCCTCGGCTGCCTCACCCTGGCTCAACAGCAGGTCGGCTAGCGTCGTTTGGAAGAGCTCTGAGAGCGAAGGGCGAACCTCTACCAAGTTGTGGACTTCGGCCCGCAGCTCTAGCTCCAGCCCTGCCGCGCCGCCCTGCAAGATGCGCGCGTAGGCCCATTCGTTGAGCAGCCCAAGGCGCAAAGAGATCTGGCTGAGACCGCTCTGGCGATAGAGCCTCTGCCCCCACTCGGCCCAATAAACAGCAGACCGGTAGCGCCCCAAGAGGGACTGGCGCGAGGCCAGGGCATCAGCGATGGTGACCGCTAGCAGCGCCTTGCCCTCGTGCTCGGCCAGCCGCAAGCCTTGTTCCAGCAGGGCCAGCCCTGCCTCGGGGTCGCGCAGGCCCAGGGCGCGGCCGTAGGTGTAGAGGGTCTGGGGCGTCTCTCTAGCTCTGGCCGCCCGTTCAGCTTCGGCTAAGTACCCTTCGCTATCGCCCTGTTCAAACAGCGCCTCGGCATAGAGGGCGCGCAGGTCGGGCAGGTCTTGCTCTGCTAGCGCAGCAGCGACCTCATACAATAGGGCCTTCTCCTGGCCCAGTGTCAGCGCCGCGACCAGGCGGTAGCCGAGCACCACCGGAAGGCGTCGAAAAGGCTGGGAGAGCTTTTCAAGTAGCGCGTAGACCCTGGCCTCCAGACCTCGTTCCCAGAAGTAATCCCCCGCCTCGGTCAGCACTTGCGGGACTTCTTCGGGAGCGTGCTGGACGGCCAGCTCCAGAGCCTCCAGATACCGCCCCTGCCGCCAGAGAATCTCCAGGAGCTGGGCGGGCCTTGGCTCGGGCTCCAGGCCGGGAATCGGCCTTGAACCTTCCGGGCTTGGGCGCAGGGGCAGAGGCAGCGACAGGCGCTCGTGCAGGGCGACCATGAACGGTTCGTAAGCGCCATCGGCGAGCTGCCACAGCGCCAGGGCTTCATCTCCGGTCAGTTTCCCGTCAACCAGCGCCAGCGCCTCAGCCTGGCTCATACGTAGCTCGCCCGGCCCGAGCAGCAAGGCGTGGGCAGGGAGCGAGAAGCCGTCCGGTAGCCGGTTGAAGTGTAGAACCACGCGGTTATTATCCCTCTGGAACTCCAGCAGATCCCGCGCCAGGGCAGGGCCATATTCGGCGTGCAAAAGGGCAAAGGTAAAGGGGCCGAGCAGCTCCAGGTGTTGCCGCAGTACGCTCAGGCCGTAGCGATAGGGCATGCCGTAGCCGAACAGTAGGGGCGCATGATCATGCGCCCCTACCAGGGCGCGTCTCACGGCCTCGGCCAGCTTGTTGCCCTGGGCCACCGGGTCGTCGGCATCGGCCGGGGCCAGGTCGCACCAGATTAGCGGCTGCTGCGGCGCATTAAGCGCGGCGATAAGGTGAGGCACGCCCCAGCGCGGGTCGGCCTCGATAACCACCGGCCCGGCCCGGCCCCGCACCCTGCTAAGCAGCGTGTCGAGCCAGGGTGCCGGGGCACTCATGCAAGGTAGTATAAGCGCAGCCGGATATCCAGCCGACCGGTTCGGGAAGGGTGCTGTAAAAGGTGCGGGTAGTCAGTCAGCAACTCGGGGCCGTGCTCGGTCACCAGTAGGGTGCAGTCACCACCGCCTCGACCCGGCGCAGGCCGCGCAGGGCGCTACAGAGGTAGATGGTGTCGGCGCTGAGGAGGTCGCGTTCGCTCAACACGGCCTCGCGGGCCTTAGCACGGGTCGCCAGCAGGTGCTGGCGGTAGACACCGGGCAGCAGCCCGCAGGCGAGGGCGGGGGTAAAGAGATAGCCGCCTCTGTCGATGAACACGTTGGAGATGGCCCCTTCGGTGAGCTCGCCGCGCTCGTTGAAGAACAGCACGTCGGCCAAGCCGTGCTGCTGCGCCCAGCGAGTAGCCTCAGCGTAGCGCGGGCGG
>Ga0208100_100748_pt1 | contig 11450 bp, 8 predicted proteins | sample SubbioR11_8A_Aug_FD_184817 | JGI IMG/M metagenome (GOLD analysis project Ga0208100, IMG submission 184817) | Serpentinite rock and fluid subsurface biosphere microbial communities from McLaughlin Reserve, California, USA - CR11_8A_Aug (SPAdes) | ecosystem: Environmental > Terrestrial > Deep... | reverse complement strand
CGTGCACGGCCTGCGCGTCGGCGGCATCCCATTCGAGCTCGGGGGCGATGCGCTGCTCGTGCACGAAGACAGCAGTGCGCAGCGCCTGCGCCTCGCGGCCGAGCGTGTCCCAGGTGCCGCAGCGCACGTCGAGCATGGTCTCGCCGCGCTCGTAGGCGTCGAGCGCATCGCGCAGCTGCGCCGGCACCGGCTGCGCGGTCTGCGTGTTCGGGTCGGCGAAGACGTAGACCAGCTCGCCGCTGACGAGCAGCTCGTCGCCGCGGAAGATGCCGGCGTCGAAGCGCATCGACGAGTTGCCGATGCGCGCGCAGCGCAGGCCGACGTCGAGCAGGTCGTCGTAGTGCGCCGAGGCGTGGTATTCGAGCGTGGCCTTGCGCACGTAGAGGTCGCCCTGCAGCAGCGCCATGACCTCGTGGTACGGCAGCGCCAGCGCCCGCCAGTACGCACCGACGGCGGTGTCGAGGTACGCCAGGTAATGGGCATTGAAGACGATCTTCTGCATGTCGACCTCGGCCCAGCGCACGCGCAGGCGGTCGAGGAAGCGGAAGTCGTGGCGGCGGGTCTCTCTCATGCGGGGTGTCTCCAGACCAGGTGCAGCGCCGCGGGCGGCGCTGTCGCGCGCACGACGGTGCTGCTGCGCGGAGCTCAAGCATACTCAGCGCGGCGCAGCACCGTTCGCGCCCGCCGCCCGGCCTGCCATCCCCTCCCCACCTGCCGCTACCGCCATGGCCCACATCCAGTACCTCACGCAGATCCACCTCGACTTCGGCGTCGTGCAACGGCTGCCCACCGAATGCCAGCGGGTGGGCATCGGCCGCGCGCTGGTCGTCACCGACGCCGGCGTGCGCGACGCCGGCGTGCTCGCCGCGGTGCTGCAGGCGCTGGGCGGGCTGCCGCACGCGGTCTTCGACGCCACGCCGTCGAACCCGACCGAGGCCGCGGTGCGCGCGGCCTCGGCGCTGTACCGCGAGCGCGGCTGCGACGGCCTGGTCGCCGTCGGTGGCGGCTCGAGCATCGACCTGGCCAAGGGCGTGGCGATCGCCGCCACCCATGACGGGCCGCTGGTCGGCTACGCGACGATCGAGGGCGGCAGCGCGCGCATCAGCGAGCGCGTGGCGCCGCTGATCGCGGTGCCGACCACCGCCGGCACCGGCAGCGAGGTCGCGCGCGGCGCGATCCTGATCGTCGACGACGGCCGCAAGCTCGGCTTCCACAGCTGGCACCTGCTGCCCAAGGCCGCGCTGCTCGACCCGGCGCTGACGCTGGGCCTGCCACCGCGGCTGACCGCGGCCACCGGCATGGACGCGATCGCGCACTGCATCGAGACCTTCCTCGCGCCGGCGGTCAACCCGCCGGCCGACGGCATCGCGCTCGACGGCCTCGAGCGCGGCTGGGCGCATATCGAGCGCGCGACGCGCGAAGGCGGTGACCGCGAGGCCCGCTGGCAGATGATGAGCGCGAGCATGCAAGGCGCGATGGCCTTCCAGAAGGGGCTGGGCTGCGTGCATTCGCTCAGCCACAGCCTGGGCGGCGCCGACCCGCGGCTGCACCACGGCACGCTCAACGCGCTGTTCCTGCCGGCGGTCGTGCAGTTCAACGCGCAGGCCGACAGCGTGCGGCGCGAGCGCCGCCTGCAGCGCCTGGCCCACGCGATGGGGCTGCCCGGCGGCGGCAACGACGGCGGCGACGACGGCGCTGCCGTCGCCGCCGCGATCCGCGCGCTCAACGCCCGCCTCGGGCTGCCGGCGGGCCTGCGCGCGCTGGGCGTGAGCGAGGCGATGTTCGAGCGCGTCATCGACGGCGCGCTGGCCGACCATTGCCACAAGACCAACCCGCGCCTGGCCACGCGCGACGACTACCGCGCGCTGCTGGCCGCGTCGATGTAGCCGCCGCCGGCCCGCAGCGCGGCCGCCGCCGCGCCGGGCCAGCGCAGCGCGGTCAGTGGAACTGCTCTTCCTCGGTCGAGCCGGTCAGCGCCTTGACCGACGACGAGCCGCCCTGGATCACGGTGGTCACGTCGTCGAAGTAGCCGGCGCCGACTTCCTGCTGGTGCGAGACGAAGGTGTAGCCCTGGTCGCGGGCCTTGAACTCGGGCTCCTGGACCATCTCGACGTAGTGCCGCATGCCCTCGCCACCGGCGTAGGCGTGGGCGAAGCGGAAGGTCTGGTACCAGTTGATGTGGATGCCCGCCAGCGTGATGAACTGGTACTTGTAGCCCAGCTCGGCGAGCTTGTCCTGGAACTCGGCGATCGTCTTGTCGTCGAGGTTCTTCTTCCAGTTGAACGAGGGCGAGCAGTTGTAGCTCAGCAGCTTGCCGGGGGCCTTGGCGTGCACGGCCTGCGCAAACTCGCGCGCGAAGCCCAGGTCGGGCGTGCCGGTCTCGCACCAGACCAGGTCGGCGTAGGGCGCGTAGGCCACGCCGCGGCTGATGGCCTGCTCGAGGCCGTTTCTGACGCGGTAGAAGCCCTCGGGCGTGCGCTCGCCGCTCAGGAACGGCCGGTCGTTGGCGTCGTGGTCGCTGGTCAGCAGGTTGGCGGCCTCGGCGTCGGTGCGCGCGAGGACGATGGTCGGCACGCCCATCACGTCGGCGGCAAAGCGCGCGGCGATCAGCTTCTCGATGGCCTCCTGGGTCGGCACCAGCACCTTGCCGCCCATGTGGCCGCACTTCTTGACGGCGGCGAGCTGGTCCTCGAAGTGCACGCCCGCGGCGCCCGCGGCGATCATGTTCTTCATCAGCTCGAAGGCGTTGAGCACGCCGCCGAAGCCGGCCTCGGCATCGGCCACGATCGGCAGGAAGTAGTCGATGTAGCCCTTGTCGCCGGGGCCGACGCCGCGGCTCCACTGGATCTCGTCGGCGCGCTTGAAGGTGTTGTTGATGCGCCGGACCATGGTCGGCACCGAGTCGTAGGCGTAGAGCGACTGGTCGGGGTACATCGTCTCGCTGGTGTTGCCGTCGGCGGCGACCTGCCAGCCCGAGAGGTAGACCGCCTCCAGCCCGGCCTTGGCCTGCTGCATCGCCTGGCCGGCGGTGATCGCGCCGAAGGCGTTGACGTAGCCCTTGGCCGCCTCGCCGTTGATCAGCCGCCACAGCTTCTCGGCGCCGCGCCGCGCCAGCGTGTGCTCGATCTGCACCGAGCCGCGCAGGCGCACGACGTCGGCGGCGCTGTAGCCGCGCTTGAGGCCCTTCCAGCGCGGGCTCTGCGCCCAGTCCTTCTCGAGGGCGGCGATCTGTTGGTCACGGGTCACGGTCATGCAAGCTCTCCTGCCTGGGGTTGAACGGATGCCCACAGCGTAGCCGCCGGCCCGGGGCTTGTGAAGACTTATGTCTTATAGAAGACAAAAAATTTTCTCATTGCACGTCAATGACTTGCGAGCCGCATTCCATGATTCGAAACGCTGTCTTCACTTGCTGAAACGGCATGCTGCGGTGCCGCAATCACGATTTCTCGATATGAAATTTCGGGCGGCGATGCGGCAGAACGGCGCCGCTGCCCGCCTGCCACGCGGCGGACAGCACCTCGGCCTGCTGCAGTACCGTTTGCACCGCGGCGTCCTGCAGATCGGGCGGGTAGCCGTACTTGCGCAGGATGCGCTTGACCAGCACGCGCAGCCGCGCCCGCGCCGATTCGCGGTGGGCCCAGTCGATGGCGATGTTCTCGCGCAGGGACACCAGCAGCTCGTGGGCGATCACGCGCAGCTTGTCGTCGCCCATCACCTGGACGGCGCTTTCGTTTTCGGCCAGCGCGTCGTAGAAGGCGATCTCCTCGTCGGACAGGCCCTGCTCCTCGCCCCGGCTGCGCGCGGCGCGGATGTCCCGGGCGAGCTTGATCAGCTCCTGCAGCACCTCGGCGGTGGTGATGGCATTGGCGTGGTAGCGCGCCATCGCGTCCTCCAGCCGCTCGGTGAAGGCGCGGGTCTCGACCACGTTGCTGCGGGTGCGCGAGCGGATGCTGTCGCCCAGCAGCTTGCGCAACGCCTCCAGCCCCAGGTTCTTCTTCTCCATCTGCTGCACTTCGAGCAGGAACTCGTCGGACAGGATCGAGATGTCAGGCGTCTGGATACCGGCGGCGGCGAGGATGTCGACGATCTCGGTCGAGACCACGGCGCGGCTGACGATCTGCTGGATGGCCAGCTCCCGGTCCTGCCGGGCGGTGCCGGCAGCGCCACCCGCCGTCTTGACCAGCGCGGCACGGATGGCCTGGAAGAAGCCGACCTCCTCGCGGATGCCGCGCGCCTCGTCCGAACTTGCGGCCAGCGCGAAGGCCTTCGACAAGCCCAGCACGCCATCGGCAAAGCGGCGCTGCGCCTGCCTTCTGGCCTCTGGCGTGGTCTCCGCCGCCGCCCACTGCTGCTGCCGGTCGAGAATCCATTCGATGGCACCGGCCATCATCGCCAGCCGTTCGCCGGGGGTGCCGCTCAGGGCCGTGCGGTAGTCGAAGCCGTGGAACATGTCGCGGACGATCCCGTGCTTCTCCAGCAGCACCGCCACGGCCTCGGCCGCGTCGATGCCGGTCTTGTCCTGGTCGGGCCGGGAGTACTGCGCGAGCGCGGCTTTGAGGTTCTGCGCGATGCCGATGTAGTCCACGATCAGGCCGGCGGGCTTGTCGCGGAAGACCCGGTTGACGCGGGCGATGGCCTGCATCAGGCCGTGGCCGCGCATCGGCTTGTCGATGTACAGGGTGTGCAGGCTGGGCGCATCGAAGCCGGTCAGCCACATGTCGCGCACGATCACCAGCCTGAGCGGGTCTTGCGGGTCACGGACACGCCTGGCGAGCAGGTCGCGCCGGGCCTGGTTGCCGATGTGCGGTTGCCACTCCATCGGGTCGCTGGCCGCGCCGGTCATCACGATCTTGATGCTGCCGGCGTTGTCGTCCGGGCTGTACCAGCCGGGGCGCAGCCTGACGAGCTCGTCGTGGAGCCTGACGCAGATGCGCCGGCTCATGCACACCACCATGGCCTTGCCCTGGAGTGCCGCGACCCGGTCCTCGAAATGCTGCACCAGATCGGCGGCCACCCGCGCCAGCCGCCTGTCGCTGCCGACCAGCGCTTCGACCGTGCTCCATTTCTGCTTGGTGCGCTCGGCGCTGGGTTCGTCCTCGTCGTCGAGCAGGGCCTCGATCTCGGCGTCGATGCGTGGCTTCTCGGCATCGTCGAGCTCGATGCGCGCCAGCCGCGATTCGTAGTAGATCGGCACCGTCGCGCCGTCTTCCACCGCGCGGCTGATGTCGTAGATGTCGATGTAGTGGCCGAACACCGCCGGGGTGTTCACGTCGGCGGCCTCGATCGGCGTGCCGGTGAAGCCGATGAAGGAGGCCTCGGGCAGCGCATCGCGCAGGTACTTGGCAAAGCCGTAGGCGATCTCGCCGGTCTTGCCCGCCACCTTGGCCCTGAACCCGTACTGGCTGCGGTGCGCCTCGTCGGCGATGACCACGACGTTGGAGCGATCCGTCAGCGCCGGAAAGCCGGTCTCGTCCGCGGCCGGGGAAAACTTCTGCAGGGTGGTGAAGATCACCCCACCCGAAGCGCGCGCCAGCAGGCTGCGCAGGTGCTCGCGGTCCTGCGCCTGCACCGGGGTCTGGCGCAGCAGGTCACGGCACATGGCGAAGGTTGCAAAGAGCTGGTCGTCGAGGTCGTTGCGGTCGGTCAGCACCACCAGCGTGGGGTTGGCCAGGCGCGGCTCGACCACCAGCAGGCCCGCATAGAAGGCCATCAGCAGGCTCTTGCCGGAGCCTTGCGTGTGCCAGATCACCCCGGCCTTGTGGTCGCCCGGTGGCTGGCCGCCGACGCTGGGCAGACCGTAGGCGGCGGGGTCCTCGGCCACGGCGTGCTGGCTCGCCCGCAGTGTCGAGATCACCGCCTTCTTGACCGCGTGGAACTGGTGGTAGCCGGCGATGATCTTGACCAGCCCGCTGCCGGTTTCACCAAACACCGTGAAGTGGCGCAGCAGATCGAGGAACCGCCGCTGCTCGAACACGCCCTCGATCAGCGTGGCCATCTCCGGCCTGCCCTTGGGCTCGATGCGGGTGCCGTCAGTGGTGCGCCAGGGCATGAAGCGCTCCTGATCCGCCGACAGCGAGCCCACGCGCGCCGACACGCCGTCGGAAGACACCAGCAGCGCATTGCTGCGAAACAGCGCAGGAATCTGCTGCTTGTAGGTCTGGAGCTGGTGGAAGGCCCCGGCCAGGGTCGCGCTCTCGCCACCGGGGGCCTTGAGCTCGATCACCGCCAGCGGCAGGCCGTTGACGAACACCACCACGTCCGGCCGACGCCTGGCCTGGCCCGCCACCACCGTGAACTGCCGCACCGCCAGCCAGTCGTTGTTGGCCGGCCGCTCGAAGTCGATCAACCGCAGCTTGCCCGCGGTGAGCGTGCCGTGCTCGGCGCCGCTCTCATGAAGCATGTACTCCACGTCCGCGCCTTCGGTCAGCAGCCGGTGGATGCGGCGGTTCTCCTCCAGCAGCTTGGGCAGTTCCGACTGCGTCAGGCGGCGGGTGGCCTCGGCCTGCGCCTCGGGCGGCAGCGCCGGGTTCAGCCGCGCCACGGCGGCGCGCAGCCGCTGTACCAGCACCACCTCGTCATGGGCCGCGCGCTCGGGCCGCTGGCCGTCGGGGCCGATCAGCTCATCCGAAGCGCAGGCGTAGCCCAGCCCGGCCAGCTGCGCGAGCAGCGCGGCTTCCAGTTGCGCTTCGGAGAGGAAGGCCATCAGCGGCTCCTCAGCCGTCGTTGTCGTTGAGCAGCACGAAGTGCTCCACCAGCTTCACCATCAAGGCCTTCTGGTCGGGCTTGCTTTCGGCCACCAGCAGCGCCAGCGCCACCAGGGTGTTGTCGTTGACCAGCCGCTCCACCGGCCGCGCCAGCAGGTGCTGGTTCAGGCGCAGGTACCACAGGAACAGGAACGAGCCGGTGCGCTTGTTGCCGTCGGCCAGCGGGTGGTTCTTGATCACGAAGTACAGCAGATGCGCCGCCCGGCTGGCCACGTTCGGGTAGAACAGCTCGTCGCCGAAGCCCTGTTCGATGGTGGCCAGGGCCGACGCCAGCCCGCCGCCGCGAATCTGGCCGAACAGCTCGCTGGCCTCGCCCTTGGCGATCAGCTCGGCCTTGAGTTGCCCGATGGCGGCCAGCACCTCGTCCAGACGCAGTGCCCGCATCGTGCCCTGCCGGCCGGTCTGCCCGGTCAGGCTCTGCTCGTCATAGCCTTGCAGCAGGCTCCAGCTGCGGGCGTAGTCGGCGATGACCCCGAGCACCGCCTCGCCCTCGGCATTGACCAGATGGCGGTTGGCCAGCGTGCGCGAGAGCAGGTCCAGCGCCTGCTGGAACTCGATGCCGCGCTCGCCCAGGCGCTGCGGGTTGAGGCTGTAGCCCTCGACCAGATGCTGGCGCAGCACGCCGGTGGCCCACTGGCGAAAGCGCGTGGCGCGGCTGGAGTTGACCCGGTAGCCGACGGAGATGATGGCGTCGAGGTTGAAATACTCGACCTGATAGGTCTTGCCGTCGGCGGCAGTTGTTGCATTTCTTGCAACCACTGACACGCGCTCCAACTCGTTGGTATCGAAGATATTCTTCAGGTGCCGGGAGATGACCGACTTGTCCCTCTCGAACAGTTCGGCCAACTGCTGAAGGCTCAGCCAGACGGTCTCACCCTCCAGCCGAACCTGCACCGGCTGGTCTCCGGATTCGAAGATCACGAGGTTACTCATGGGACTCCTCGCAGCTTGCGCACGGCTTCATGTCTGACCTTTTGCCTGCATCATAAACTGCTCGGCGTCCGCAATGCGCAGTTCGCCGGAGATGAGTTTGGGCAGCAGGGTGTCGCGGAGTTGGGCGAGGCTTCGGGATTCGAGTTCGTTATGAATCGATTGCTCAATAAGCGGTGCCATGACGACTCCGAGTCTCTCCAGTACATTTTCTGACGGGCAGAGCGTCATCGCCGCCTTGAGATGGCCTCGCTGGATATGACCCATGGTCGTGGCCTTTGAGGCCGCGATAGCTTGGAATTCCTCAAGGTGGTGATGCACCCAATAGCTGACAAACCACATGGGGTAGCGCGCGGAGGTAACCTTGAACAGATGCTGGTTGAGCGCTCCTTCTCCCTCTGTCCAGAACTTTGCCAACAGGCTGCCCGACCAAGAGAACAGGAAATCGCCGTCCTTGATGACGTACTTGGCCGGCACCTCACGCGATGCGCGATCGCTTTTGGCGCTGACGCCGTTGCGAAGCTCGGCGATCTTGATCACCGGGAGGCTGTCGTCTGGGTCGGCCGGCGGGAATTTTTGCAGGGCAAGGCCATTGAGAAAGTCTGCGATCTCATCGAGCGGCCGTTCACTCCACCCCTCCGGCTTGCCCTCATCATCCAGACGGTCGGGGAAGAGCTGCCAAAGGTCGGCGGGGAGGTAGGGTTCTTGGCCTTCCATCCTGGCGCGGACGGGGCCGAAGTCGACGAACCAGTCCTTGAACAGGGCGCGGGCCATGGCTTCCAGCGTCTGGTTCCGCTTGCGGTTGAGTTCGATCTTGTCGTCCAGCGTGCCGAGGATGTGGGCGATGGCGCGTTGTTCAGGCTTCGGTGGGACGTCGAGCTCAAGCATGTAGACGGCGGCGCGTGTCGTCGAAGGAATTGGTGAGCCGTCGTCAACCTCGCCGAGCTTGTAGTGCTTTACTGCGTAGTAAAGCCAACGCATGTCCAGTTCAGTTTTCGGGACTAGGTAGTACGCGGTGTCAATAACCCAGAACGGTTCGCGCCAGTACTCGACACCGCGATATGCGCCCTTTCGACCGAGAATTACTCCCGGGCCTTGTGTGAGCGCCTCGGAGGTCCATCCGATCGGTCCGTTAGAACCGAACACACGGTACTTTCCGTGCGTTGGGCTGTACCCACGAATTGCCTTCCCGTACTCGAGTGTGACTTCTTCACCCCAGTTCGATGGCCGCCACTCACCCGCCATACCCAAGCTCCCTCAGGTTGGCCTCGATCGCCGCATCCAGCCGCGCGGCTTCCTGCTGCTGCTTGCGCCACAGAACGCTGAGGCGTTGCATCTTGTCAACAAAGGCTTCGCCGTCGTCCTCGGCGGCTTCGGCGCCGACATAGCGGCCGGGGGTGAGCACATGGCCGTGCTTGCGGATCTCGTCCAGCGTCGCCGCCTTGCAGAAGCCGGGAATGTCCGCGTACTTGCCGGCGTCCTTCTCGCCGCGCCAGGCATGGTAGGTGTCGGCGATCCTCTGGATATCGGCGTCAGTGAGTTCGCGCCGGGTGCGATCCACCAGCGTGCCCAGGTTGCGGGCATCGATGAACAGCACCTCGCCGCGCCGGTCGCGCAAGGTCTCCTTGCCGCGCCTGCCGTTGGACTTGTCGCGGGCCAGGAACCACAGGCAGGCGGGGATCTGCGTGGAGTAGAAGAGCTGCCCGGGCAGGGCCACCATGCAGTCCACGGCGTCGGCCTCGACCATGGCGCGGCGGATCTCGCCCTCGCCGCTCTGGTTGGAGCTCATGGAGCCGTTGGCCAGCACCACGCCGGCGGTGCCGAACGGGGCCAGGTGCCAGTGGATGTGCTACAGCCAGGCGTAGTTGGCGTTGCCCACCGGCGGTGCGCCAAACTGCCAGCGCGGGTCGTCGCGCAGGCGCTCGCCGCCCCAGTCGGAGATGTTGAAGGGCGGGTTGGCGAGGATGTGGTCGAAGCGCAGGTCGCGCAGCTCGTCCTTGTGGAAGCTGCCTTCGTTGTTCCAGCGGATGTCGCTGTCGATGCCGCGCACGGCGAGGTTCATCTTGGCCAGCCGCCACGTCACGTAGTTCGACTCCTGCCCGTAGATGGCGATGTCGCCGATTCGCCCGCCGTGCTCCAGCACGAACTTCTCGCTCTGCACGAACATGCCGCCCGAGCCGCAGCAGGGGTCGTAGACGCGGCCCGAGTAGGGTTCGAGCATCTGCACCAGCACCTGCACCACCGAGCGCGGGGTGTAGAACTCGCCGCCGCGCTTGCCTTCGGCGCCGGCGAACTGGCTGAGGAAGTATTCGTAGACGCGGCCGAGCACGTCCCTGGACCTGTCGCCGCCCTCGTTCATGGCGATGCCCGAGATCAGGTCGATCAGCTCGCCCAGCATCACCTTGTTCAGCGCCGGGCGGGCGTAGTCCTTGGGCAGCACGCCCTTGAGGGAGTCGTTGTCCTTCTCGACGGCGCGCATGGCCCCGTCGATGAGGGTGCCGATCTCGGGGCGGCGGGCCGCGGCCCTCAGGTGCGACCAGCGCGCGTCCTTGGGCACCCAGAAGACGTTGTCGGCGAGGTATTCGTCCCTGTCCTCGGCCGCCTGCGGGTCTTCGGCCAGCAGCTCGGCGTGGCGGGCCTCGAAGGCGTCGGAGATGTACTTGAGGAAGATCAGCCCCAGCGCGACATGCTTGTAGTCGCTGGGCTCCATGTTGCCGCGCAGCTTGTCGGCGGCCTTGAAGAGCTCGGCCTCGAAGCCGAGGTTGCCGCCGTTGTTCCTGTCCTTGCCGTTGGCCATGTGCCGTTCCAGTGGTTTCTTCTTCTGGGGTGCGGTGCCGGTCAGTCCGGCACCACGGGAAATTCGGTGGCCAGCGCCTGCGGGTGCACGGCACTGGAGCCCGGGCTGCGGTGCAGCTTGACCCGCCTGTAAACCTCTCACCCGGCCATCGTATCTTCCTGATCGGGGCGCTATACACTGTTCTCGTGCAGCATGTTGTCGCCAAGCGGCCCCTCCACCCCACGGCCGGGCCGGAAGGGCCGTCGCCCGATCTGGCCTACTGGTTGTCGCGGCCTGCGGCCGAGCGCATCGAGGACCTGTCTACGCCCGGGCAAGTGATCCAGTTGGGCGACCCGCCGGCGCGCATCGATCTGCTCACCAGCATCGACGGCGTGGGCTTCCGCCAGGCCTGTGAGCGGCGCCAGGTCGTGAAGGTCGATGGCATCGATCTGCCCTTCATTTCGCTCGAGGACTTCAAGACCAACAAGCGTGCCAGCGGGCGGCTGAAGGATCTGGCCGACCTGGAACGCCTCGGCGAAGCGGGTGACGGATCGCCGGCGTAGTCGAGGAGCGCACCCCCGCCCGGCGCTCGGCGCCGGGCGTCCTGGCCGGCAAAGACCTGGCTGACCGTCCACCGGTACGACCCGCTGCGCACCGCGACCGCGGTTGACCGTGCCGCTGACGTGCCGGCGACGGGCGGCAACGCGAAGCGCGCGCATGACCTCGTCGAGGCTGGCCTGCAGCGCGGCCAGCGCGAGCAGGCTGCCCGCGAGAGCGTCGTGCCGATGCCCGAGTGCCCGGCCAGCGCGGCCTCGACCGCCGGCTCGGTCGTTGAACGGCAGCGCGAGGGCGACCGCGGCCGGGTCGTGGGCCTGGCCGAGCAGGCTCGCGCGCGCGACCGTGCGGCCGTCGGGCGCGCGGTCGACCAGGGTCGCGTCGACGCTGCCGTGGTAGCCGCCGTCGAAGACCAGCACCCGGCG
>Ga0208100_100744_pt1 | contig 11466 bp, 15 predicted proteins | sample SubbioR11_8A_Aug_FD_184817 | JGI IMG/M metagenome (GOLD analysis project Ga0208100, IMG submission 184817) | Serpentinite rock and fluid subsurface biosphere microbial communities from McLaughlin Reserve, California, USA - CR11_8A_Aug (SPAdes) | ecosystem: Environmental > Terrestrial > Deep... | reverse complement strand
TGGAGGATCACTTTATGGGTAAGCTCTCAGGTATACCTATGGGTGTTGATGCGTGCTATACAAATCATATGCGTGCGGATCAAAATGATATAGAAAATCTTGCTGTTTTGTTGGCCAATGCAGGTTGCAATTACTTCATGGGCATCCCTGCGGGTGATGATGTAATGTTAAATTATCAATGTACGGGATATCATGAAACACCATCCTTAAGAGAACTCCTTAACCTTAAGCCGATTGCGGAATTTGAAGCTTGGTTGGAAAAAATGCAATTGATGAAAAACGGAAAACTGACAGCTCGAGCAGGTGATGCTTCTATCTTTATGAAATAAGGGGGCTTTCGTATGGGACTTAAGACAAAGCTTTTCGGAAATATCTATCAGTTTAAGGATATTAAAGATGTATTGGCAAAGGCAAATGAGGAAAAATCCGGAGATACCCTTTTGGGAATAAGTGCGAAAACTGTTTCGGAAAGGATAGCTGCAAAGGTAGTTTTAAGCGAATTAACTTTAGAAGAATTAAGATATAACCCTGTGATTCCTTATGAAGAAGATGAAGTAACTCGTGTGATCGATGACATGGTTAATGAAAAGGTGTATAAGGAGATCAAAGCTTGGCCTGTGGGATCTTTTCGTGAATACATATTAGATCATAAAACCACAGGAAATGATATTTTGAGAGTCAGCAAAGGACTTACTTCGGAAATGGTAGCGGCTGTGAGTAAATTGATGTCAAATATGGATTTGGTATATGGCGCCAGTAAAATCAGGGTAACAGGAAAAGCAAACTATGAAATCGGCAAAAGAGGCACTCTGTCGTTTCGCCTTCAACCGAATCACCCTACAGACAATCTCGATGGTATATCAGCTTCCATGATGGAAGGGCTGTCTTATGGATGTGGTGATGCAATAATAGGAATAAACCCTGTAGAGGATACAGTCGAGAATACAAAGAAATTGATGGAGGTCATGCATCAATTTATGGTAAAGTGGCAGATTCCTACTCAGACTTGCGTATTGTCCCATATTACAAGTCAAATGCAGGCGGTAAGGGAAGGGGCGCCCGTATCGGTATTTTTTCAAAGTGTAGCGGGAACAGAGGATGCCAACAAAGCTTTTGGTATTGACAAAGTGCTGTTAGATGAAGCTTTTGAACTGATTAAGAAGCAAGGAATGGCACCTGGACCAAACCTCATGTACTTTGAAACAGGTCAGGGCTCGGAAATGTCCTTAAATACAGATCATGGAGCCGATGAAATGACTTTGGAAGCACGAAGCTATGGTTTTGCCAAGAGGTATATGCCCTTTATGGTAAACAATGTGTCTGGATTTATTGGACCTGAAACATTGTATGATGGCAAACAGATATTGAGGGCCAATTTGGAGGATCATTTCATGGGGAAATTAACAGGACTGCCTATGGGAATGGCACCCTGCTACACAAATCATGTCAACACTGATCAAAATGATCAGGAGACAGCTACGATGCTTTTGGCAATGGCGGGTGCTAATTATTATATGGGGGTACCGGTAGGAGATGATGTCATGTTGAGCTATCAAGACACCAGCTTTCATGATGATGCGACTCTCAGAGAATTGCTTAATTTAAAACCGTCAGAAGAATTTTTTAAATGGCTAATTGAAATGGGCATTATGGATGAAAAAGGGAAACTGACATCCATTGCTGGAGATGCATCCATATTTTTAAAATATTAAGAGGGGTGAAACATGTGATTACTGAAAAAGACCTTAAAAAGGTGATTGAACAGGTACTCTTAGAACTCAATCAAGCAACAAAACCCAATAAAGGTATAGATGAAAATAAAGTTTCGGCTTTTTCTGGTAGTAAAATATTAGAAGACGAAATGCTCCATGATATTACTGCTGTAGATCTAAAACAGCAGGTGTTGGTACCAAATCCTGAAAATTTAACCGCCCTACTAAAAATGAAAGCAACGACACCTGCCAGAATAGGTGTTTGGAGGGCAGGTCCAAGGTACATGACGGAGACCTTGCTAAGATTTCGGGCTGACCACGCTGTGGCAATGGATGCTGTGTTTACTCATGTTTCGGAAGAATTTTTAAAGGAAATGAATTTATTTTCCATTAAGACCAAGTGTGTGAGCAAGGATCAATATTTGACAAGGCCAGACCTAGGAAGAAAGTTTGACGAGGAAGAATTGGATGTGATTAGAAAGCAGTGTATCAAAAAACCCCAGGTGCAAGTCTATATCTCCGATGGCTTGAGTTCAACAGCTATTGAGGCAAATATTCGGGACATATTACCAGCGATCATGCAAGGGCTTGAAGGCTATAAGGTGAAGGTTGGAACACCCTTCTTTGTAAAATATGGTAGAGTTCCCGCAATGGATGTCATCTCTGAGACGCTCGAGGCGGATGTCACCTGTGTATTGATTGGCGAAAGACCGGGTTTGGCAACAGGTGAAAGCATGAGTGCGTATATGGCTTATGGGGCAAGGGTAAACATGCCTGAAGCCAGAAGAACCGTAGTTTCTAACATTCATAAGGGAGGAACGCCTGCTGTAGAGGCAGGAGCCCATATTGCCCATATCCTGAATATGATGCTTGAAAAGAAAGCCAGCGGATTAGAATTAAAACTATAAAAATGAAAGATTGTGGAGGGATAAGCTATGAGAAATGATCCAATCCGTGCAAAAGTTTTAAGTGCAAAGATAATTTCTAATCTCAATCCAGAAATGGCAGCATCCTTTAATTTGCAGCCCCACCAAAAAAGCATTGGGATGATAACTGCCGATATTGATGACGTATCTTATACAGCCTTAGATGAAGCCACCAAAAAAGCAGATGTGCAGGTCGTGTATGCAAAATCATTTTATGGTGGTGCGGCAAATGCCAACACGAAATTAGCGGGTGAGTTTATTGGTATTTTGGCAGGTCCAAACCCAGCGGAAGTGAGAAGTGGCTTAAATGCTGCCATCGAATATATCGAAAATGAAGCCTGCTTTTACAGTGCCAATGACGAAGACACTATTGCTTATTATGCTCAATGTATTTCCAGAACAGGGTCTTATCTGTCAGGGATAGCAGGGGTCAAGGAAGGAGAGGCACTGGCATATCTGATTGCACCTCCTATGGAGGCAATGTATGCACTAGATGTTGCACTGAAGTCTGCAGATGTTAAATTGGCTTCATTCTATGGTCCACCAAGTGAAACAAACTTCGGAGGCGGCTTGTTAACAGGCAGCCAGTCAGCTTGCAAAGCGGCTTGTGATGCATTTGCAGCTGCTGTGCAGTTTGTTGCTGACAATCCTACAAAATTTTAATTAGTCTTAGGACGAGAAGGTGAAAAAGATGGATAAACAGGCGCTTGGGCTCATAGAAACCTATGGTTATGTAGGGGCAGTAATGGCAGCGGATGTCTGTTTGAAGGCTGCCAATGTATCATTGATCAACTGTGAGATGACTGGAGGGGGATTGGTTTCTATAAAGATCTGCGGTGATGTGGGTGCGGTAAAGGCTTCAATAGAATCAGCGGAAATAGCTGTGAAAAAGATGCGATGTTTGGTATCCGCCCATGTTATACCAAGACCGGCAGAAGAATTAAAACAAATTATTTATATGGGGGATCAACAAAGAGCTAATATTAATATTTCGGAAGTTCAAATAAAGGAAGTTTTGCAGGAAACTATAGAAGTTCAAATATCTATTGACGAGGCAGGTCTACCGGAAGGTGAAATTATTGCAGATGAAGTTACTACAGATGAAATTATTGCAAATGAAGTTATTACAAATGAATCCGAAAGCATGGAGACGGACTTTAAAGTTATAGAAATGCCAAAGGAAGCCAGAGAATTGATGGGAATGAGGGTGGTGGATCTAAGAATCCTAGCAAGGCAGTTAGAAGGTATACCACTAGATAAAAACGAGATCCGCTTTGCCAGAAAAGACGAATTAGTCAAGACAATTATGACCTATAAAGAAAGGGGAGATGCCTAGATGGAGCAACAGATGGACAAGGATCTTCAGTCTTTACAGCAGGCAAGAACCTTAGCACTCACTGCAAAGAAAGCTCAAAAGAAATTCAGTGAATATTCTCAAGAACAGATTGATAAAATCGTCTCTGCCATGGCAGAAGCAGGAGCGTCAATGGCGGAAAGGCTTGCAAAGATGGCGGTTGAAGAAACAGGCTTTGGAAAATACGAAGACAAGGTTATCAAAAATCTATTTGCAAGCAAAGCTGTGTATGAATACATCAAGGATATGAAAACCACCGGTATAATCCGAGAAGATTCTGCTAATAAGATACTGGAGATAGCATCGCCGGTGGGTGTTGTTGCAGCCTTGATTCCATCTACCAACCCGACTTCTACAACAATTTATAAGGCATTGATCAGTGTAAAAGCTGGGAATGCCATAGTGTTTAGCCCCCATCCTGCTGCGGTAGGCTGTATCGTTGAAACTGCAAGAATGCTAAATGAAACGGCAGTAAAAATGGGTGCTCCCGAGGGTTTGATCAGCTGTATGGATATGCCTACCATAGAAGGAAGCAAAGAATTGATGGGGCATAAGGATGTATCGCTGATCCTTGCAACAGGCGGTTCTGCATTAGTCAAAGCAGCATATAGCTCAGGTACGCCGGCATTAGGCGTAGGCCCTGGAAATGTGCCCGCATTTATTGAAAGAACAGCACATATTCCTACCGCAATAAAGAGGATTATGGACAGCAAGACCTTTGACAATGGAACAATTTGTGCCTCGGAGCAAGCTATTGTAACAGAAACTTGTATTGATGAAGCAGTAAAGAAAGAAATTCGAAAGCAGGGAGGATACTTTTTATCAGGAGAGGAAATCGCTAAAGTTGCCAGAGTGGTTACAAAGGCAGGAGGAGGTCTGAATCCTAAAATTGTAGGTCAGCCTGTCAAAAGGATTGCTGAAATGGCAGGGATCGAAATACCAACACATGTTAGAGTGCTGCTGTGTACTCAAGAGGGAGTTGGAAAAGAGTATCCGTTTTCTATGGAAAAACTATGTCCGATCTTGGCTTACTACATTGAAGAAGATTGGCATAAGGCGTGTGAGAGGTGTATTGAGCTTTTGGACTACGGAGGACTGGGACATTCATTGGTTATTCATTCGGAGAATGAAGAAATTATCCGTGAATTTGCCTTGAAAAAGCCTGTCAATCGTATTTTGGTAAATACTTCTTCTTCCCACGGAGCTATTGGAGCTACTACAAATCTGGCGCCTTCGCTTACCTTAGGATGTGGTACCATTGGCGGAAGTGCTACTTCTGACAATGTGACTCCAATGCATCTAATAAATATTAAGAGGATGGTATATGGGGTCAAAGAAGTTGAAGATCTGACTTATGAAAAATCAGACAGTTATGCTAAAGAGGTTGAAACAATAACCAGATTGGTCTTAGAACAACTAAAAATAATTCAAGGAGGAATTTAAAATGGCAAACATAAACGCTTTAGGAATGATTGAAACAAAAGGATTGGTAGGTGCTATTGAGGCTGCTGATGCCATGGTGAAAGCAGCAAATGTAAACTTGGTAGGAAAGGTGCATGTTGGTGGAGGCTTGGTGACTGTGATGGTTCGAGGGGACGTGGGTGCTGTGAAAGCAGCAACAGATGCAGGTGCGGCAGCGGCAGAAAGAGTAGGAGAACTTATCTCTGTCCACGTGATTCCAAGACCTCATGGAGAAGTGGAAATAATGCTTCCAAAGATTGAGGAGTAATTCAGCGGCTTCCATGCTAGGCTGGCTTAGTATGGAAGCCAACATTCAATAAGGGATGTGAGGAGATGAATGTATTAACAGAGGCGGTTTTACGATCTCAATTAAAAAAGCACAAGCTGGATCGCTATGAAGTTAGATCTGATATGATTATCACGCCTTCTGCAAGGCAGTATTTAAAGGAAAATAATATTGAATTAGTTGTGCAGGAGGAAATAACAGCTTCCAAAGGTCGGCAAGTCGAAGAAAAAATTCAGGACGAACCTAAAAAACCCAAATACATATGCAGCTATACTGGGGGATATTTTGACGAAAAGCCTGAGTTTATGACCCAACTCTATGGAAACAAACTGGTTTATAAAGATCATCCAAGAATTGTTTTGAGAGGAAAGCTCGACAGTATCCAGTCAAAAACATTAGAACTTCAACTTATGGCACACAACAAGAAATTAGAGGGTTTAAAAAAGGATTTGAATGAGGTTTTAATATTACTTCGTAATATTCTGCGAGCAGAGGTTTTAGAGGAAGAATTAAAAGCTTTGACCCTTTTCGGTTATCGTGAGGAAGCATTAAGAGAAATGTCACATCACCCCAAAAAGTACTTTAATATTGATCATGTTTTGCCAAATTATGAAATGGGGGAAATGGTCTTGGGGCTAAACACCTTAAGAAGTAGCACGAGGGAAGTGGAATTGGCTGCCATACATGCTTTTAAAAGCGATGGAGAGTTTCATAGGGTGGATATTATACAAGGGCTTAACCGACTAAGCAGTGGAATTTATATTTTGATGTGCAGAACAGTATCGGGATTTTATAAATAGGGGGATGTTGCTTTTGAATGATGAAATATTGAAACAGATTGTAACCAGAGTAATTCAAAATTATATAAAAGTAGAAATGATCCCTATTGAAGCATCTGCTCGACATATTCATATCAATAAAGAACACGCTATAGAGCTTTTTGGCGGGGTGGAGACTTTAACAAAAAAGAAAGACCTGTCTCAACCAAATCAACACCAATATAATGAAAGGGTAGCACTGATAGGCCCAAAAGGAGCAATCCATGGGGTTGCAGTGTTAGGGCCATCAAGGGGGAGTACCCAGGTAGAGCTATCAAAAACCGATGCTATGAGATTGGGGATTGATCCTCCTGTAAGAGAATCAGGAGATTTAAAGGGTAGTGGAGCGATCGTGATAGCGACTGACAGAGGGGTAGTAAGATTAGGAGAAGGTGTCATTATTGCCAAAAGGCATCTTCATATGACACCAGCAGATGCAGAAAGATTTTGTGTAGCAGATAAGGACATAGTCAAGGTGAAAGTTTATAGCGACAGACCAATTATTTTTGAAGAAGTAACGGTGCGTGTCAGTGAAAATTATCGCTTAAATATGCATATTGACTATGATGAAGCTAATGCCTGCAGTTATACTCATGGGGTCTATGGAAAAATTATTGCCTGTGAGATTGAATAAGGATGTGTTCGTATGGAAATAGAAAAGCTTGTTGAGCGAATTACTGCAGAAGTATTAAAATATATCTACGGAAATGGCAATAAAGATCTCATCATTGAACAAAAAAGAATTTTGATTCTTGATCAAGAAGGAGCACTGATTAAAAAACAAATTGCCGATAATACGAAAATTTCCATGGAGCAGATGGATGATTTGACTCAATTTTCCCTAAATAATAGACTTGACCAATATGAATGGGTGGTTGTGCCAGCATTGACTATTAAGGAACTTACCCATATTTCACTGGGGATAAGGGATGGAATGGTCTGCGAATTGATATCAGATGGGATTTTGACAGGAAAGAAAATTTTTGTATTGGCGGAGGGGCTTGAATATAGGAAGTATGAAGCGACCTCTAGCTCAAAATACTACAGCATGCTCAAGACATATGAAGAAAAATTGGTTGATTACGGCATACAAATTGTCAATAGCTTTGAATTGTATGGATGCTTTCAAGAAAAGCCCTGCTCAAAATTTCAAGATAAAGCATCAATTTATAAAGAACGCAGAAAAGTTATTATAGAGAGTCATTTGGAGCAGTTATATTTATCTGGTCATAATGAAATTCAAATAGACAAACGGGCAATAATCACGCCTTTGGCAGTAGATTTTATTAAGGCAAAAGGCATGAGAATTGTTCGACAACGGGAATAACTGTTGGGAGGAAGCTGGTTATGATTATCGGAAAAGTAGTAGGCAATGTATGGGCCACAAGGAAGGATGATTCTTTAAACGGTATGAAGTTTTTGGTCGTTAAGCCCATTGACTACCTTAGCTCTCAAGATTTTCCTACCTTTGTAGCGATTGATATGATAGGTGCAGGCATAGGAGAAACAGTTCTGGTTGTACAGGGAAGCTCAGCGAGAAAGCTTTTAGGAAAAGAGAATGTCGCCGTTGATGCATCGATCGTAGGTATTATTGATACAGTTGAGGTACCTGAGGAATAAGAGGGGTGGTAATATGAACCTGATAGACAAAGTAAAAATGGCAGGGGTAGTTGGTGCCGGTGGGGCAGGCTTTCCTACTCATGTTAAGCTTGACTGTAAAGTAGAATGCTTTATCGCAAATGGAGCAGAATGTGAGCCACTACTAAAGACGGATCAGTACCTTATGCGTGAAAAAAGCATGGAACTGATTCAGGGTATGGAGATAATTGCTAGGCAGATAGGTGCAAAACAGGTTTATCTGGCGGTAAAAAAGAAATATGTCCGTGAAATTGAGAAGCTGAAATATGCCATAGCTAAATTGGATAGCAAAGTCGAATTGTTTTATCTGGATAATTTCTTTCCCGCAGGTGACGAACAAGTTTTGGTTTATGAAGTAACCGGTAAAACAGTTTCACCCGGGGGGATACCGTTGCATCAGGGTGTAGTGGTGTCAAATGTTGGAACCATTGTGAATGTGGTAGAAGCAATGGAAGGAAAGCCTGTGACTGAAAAGTATATATCTGTTTTGGGAGAGGTTCGAAATCCAAAACTTCTGCTTGTGCCACTGGGTACATCTGTATCTGTGTGTATCGAGGAGGCTGGTGGGGCAACTATGAAAGAATATTGCATCATCATGGGTGGTCCTATGATGGGGAAATTGATTGACATGGAAGAAGCGGAAGAAATAGTGATTACTAAAACTGACGGTGCTATTATATTAGTGCCGAAAGATCATTATATCGTCAATCGTGGACGCACACCAATAACACATATCATCAATCAAACAAAATCAGCTTGCATACAATGCAGATACTGCACAGACATGTGCCCTAGGTTTTTGATAGGTCATCCCCTGCGTCCTCACAAAATTATGGGAGCCATTGCAGTGCATGGGCAAGATATGACAGTTTTAAAAGAAGCACTTATTTGTTGCGACTGCGGTGTTTGCGAGCTATACGCATGTCCTATGGGACTATCTCCTCGTCTGGTAAATGGCTATTTGAAAGAAAAGCTAAGGGAAAAGGGTATAGTATTTGAGTATAATGGCAAACAGTTAAAAGCCGAAGAACTTAGAGAATACCGTAGTATTCCGACAAACAGATTGATTCCACGACTGGATTTAGTTCGATATGCCAATCAAAAAATAGATGATTTGGCGATTGTTTCGGCAAAAAAGGTGAGGATACCCTTAAAGCAACATATTGGAGTGGCTTCACAGCCATTGGTCGCCGTTGGGGATTATGTTAAGAAGGGTCAACTGATAGGAGCGATACCGGATGGAAAGCTGGGGGCTAATATCCACGCAAGTATAGAAGGAAAAATAACTGGAGTAACGGACATGGTAGTCATTGAGAGAGAATATAGTGGGGTGAATGGAAATGATTAAAACCATAGGGCTTATAGAATTCAATAGTATCGCAAAAGGAATTGAAGCCACAGACTTTATGGTGAAAGCTGCCGCAGTGGAACTACTATTTTCTAAGACTATTTGTCCAGGTAAATTTGTTGCTATGATCACAGGGGATGTGGGTGCGGTAAAAGCCTCAATAGAGACAGGGAATGAATCGGGCGGGGCTTTTGTTGTAGATCATTTGATTTTGCCAAATGTCCATTCTCAAGTTATCAATGCTTTGCATGGTACGTCTTCTGTCGATAATGTAAATGCTTTGGGAGTGATGGAGTATTTCAGTGTTGCTGCAGCAATAGTAGGGGCAGACCAAGCGGTTAAAACAGCTGAGGTGAGTTTGATTGAGATACGGCTCGGCTTTGGTATTGGAGGAAAGTCCTTTATCACCTTAACAGGCGATGTCAGTGCCGTTACCGAAGCTGTAGAAATGGGTATACGAGATGCCAAAGAATCAGGAATGCTGGTGTATAAAACTGTAATTCCGTCGCCCAGAAAAGAACTGTTTCATAACCTGCTTTAAGCAAAGGGGTGAAAAGATGGAAAAGATGGAAAAGAAATTGATAACATTAAAAGAAATTCGGACAATGCACAGAGAAGGCATAAGAGAGCTATATGTAAACGACAAGACTATCATTACACCTGGAGCTAGGGATTTTGCCCATGAAAATGAATTCAGGGTGATTTATGGTGACAACAAAGAAAGTTCATTGGACATTCGAGAGAGAATTCAAAGCTTGCTAGGCAAAGATTATAAGATAACAGACAAAGAAAAGTTGGATAATGTAGTAGATCAAGTATTAAAGAGGGTAATTAACCAATAAAATTAGATAAGGGGGAAGAAAAATGGCAGTGACAAATGCATTGGGTATGATTGAGACTAAAGGATTGGTAGGTGCTATTGAAGCAGCTGATGCAATGGTGAAGGCAGCAAATGTAACCTTAGTGGGCAAAGAATTAGTAGGAGGTGGATTGGTAACCGTCATGGTGAGAGGTGATGTGGGTGCTGTAAAAGCAGCTACTGATGCAGGTGCAGCAGCTGCTGAAAGGGTAGGAAATTTAATTTCCGTGCATGTTATCCCTAGACCTCACGCGGAGGTGGATAGCATATTATTTAAGACTAAATAGAAAGAGTCAAAATTCACTTTGTTATCAAAAAAAAATAAAGGGGGAAGATTATGAGTATTAATGTAATTATTGTGTATATTATGGTAATTTTTATGATTTTGGGTGCGATAGATAAAATACTTGGAAACAAGTATGGGCTGGGAGAGAAGTTTGATGAAGGCTTCATGGCAATGGGTTCACTTGCTATCGCCATGATAGGGGTAGTATCCTTGGCACCAGTGCTGGCAAATGTGTTAGAACCTATCATAGTACCAATTTATACAGCTATGGGAGCAGATCCAGCAATGTTTGCAACTACTTTACTGGCAAATGACATGGGTGGATATCCATTGGCTATGGAATTAGCCCTTACTGAAGAAGCGGGTTTATTTGCAGGGCTAATTGTAGGAGCAATGATGGGACCTACAATCGTATTCACTATCCCGGTGGCACTAGGAATTATTGATAAGAAAGACCATAAGTTTTTGGCAAAAGGAGTTTTGGCAGGAATAATTACTATTCCGATCGGGTCACTGGTAGGCGGTTTAGTAGCAGGGTTTGAGTTTGGAATGATTATCAGAAATCTTATTCCTATAATTATTGTATCTATGCTAATAGCATTAGGCTTATGGAAAATACCTAATAAAATGATCAGCGGATTCACAAAATTCGGAAAAGGCGTTGTTGTTGTCATTACAATAGGAACCGCAGCTATTGTAGTGGAAACCTTGACAGGCATTGTAATTATTCCAGGTATGGCACCTGTTTGGGATGGGGTACAAATTGTAGGGGCAATTG
>Ga0208100_100735_pt1 | contig 11603 bp, 10 predicted proteins | sample SubbioR11_8A_Aug_FD_184817 | JGI IMG/M metagenome (GOLD analysis project Ga0208100, IMG submission 184817) | Serpentinite rock and fluid subsurface biosphere microbial communities from McLaughlin Reserve, California, USA - CR11_8A_Aug (SPAdes) | ecosystem: Environmental > Terrestrial > Deep... | reverse complement strand
GCAAGCGGCGCTGAGGCGCAGACCGGCGGCGAGCGGTCAACTGCCGCCGGATCCAGGTTCAATCGACGGCGGCCATCGCCGCGGCCAGGCGGCCCGCGCGCAGCGGCGATGCGCAGCCATGGCGGTCGGCAGCGCGGCCGTGGCGGGCGACGGCCGCGGCGCACAGGGCTTGCAGCGCAGCGCTGTCGCTGTGGCCTCCGGCAGCGGCCCAGGCCCCGGCGATCCAGCCGGCCAGCACGTCACCGGTGCCGGCGCTGGCCAGCGCGGCGTTGCCGCTGTGGTTGATCGACGGCAGCTGGCCGGCAGCGGCGACCACGCTGCCCGAGCCCTTGAGCACGACGACCGCGCCGAACGACTCGGCCAGCGTGCGCGCGGCGGCCAGCCGGTCGGCCTGGACCGCGGCCGCGCTGCAGCCGAGCAGGCGCGCGGCCTCGAGCGGGTGCGGCGTCAGCACGCTGGCCGCGCCGCGCCCGGCACGGGCCCGCAGCAGCGCCTGCAGCTGGGCGTCGCTGGCCAGCGCGTTGAGCGCGTCGGCGTCGAGCACCGCCCGCGGCGCGCACGCCAGCACGGGCGCCAGCGCGGCGCGCACTGCGTCGCCGCCGCCGCAGCCGCAGACCACGGTGGCCGTGCGCAGCAGCTCGCTGCCCTCGACCCACAGCCGGCGCCGGCCCATCAGCTCGGGGTGCGCGGCCTGCCAGTGCGGCGCGTCCGCGTCGAGCAGGCTGAGGTAGACGCGGCCGGCGCCGGCGACCAGCGCGGCGTCGGCGGCCAGCCAGGCGGCGCCGACCATGCCCGGCGCGCCAGCGATCACCGCGACGTCGCCGAAGCTGCCCTTGTGCTGCGCATGCCGCCGGCGTGCCGGCGCGGCGTGGGCGTCGGGGCCGCCGCCGAGCCAGGCGGTCGCCGGCTCGTCGACCAGGCCCGCGTCGAGATCGGCGAGCCAGACCTCGCCGGCGTGATCGCGGCCCTGGGCGGTGCACAGCCCGGGCTTGAGCGTCAGCATCGTCAGGGTGTGCGTCGCGACCACGCAGGCCCCCGGCGTGCTGCCGCGGTCGGCGTCGAGCCCGCTGGGCAGGTCGACGGCCAGCCGCAGCGGCGCGCCCGTCGCGTCGAAGGCCGCGATCGCCTGCGCCAGCGCCCCTTGCGGCGCGCGCGCCAGGCCGATGCCCAGCAACGCGTCGATGGCCAGGTCGCACGCCGGCGCCTGCGCCGGCGCGCCGTCGAAGACCTCGACCCCCGCGGTGAGTGCGCGCTGCAGCGCGACTTGCGCGTCGGCGCCCAGCCGCGCGCGGTCGGCGACCAGGTGGGCCTGCACCCGGCAGCCACGGGCCTGCAGGCGCGCCGCGGCGTCAAGGCCGTCGGCGCCGTTGTTGCCCGGCCCGGCGGCGACCCACACCCGCGGCAGCCCCGGCTGCAGGGCCAGCGCGAGCTTGGCCAGCGCCAGCCCGGCGCGCGCCACCAGCGTGCCCGGCGGCACCCGCGCGAGCGCCCGCTGCTCGAAGCGCCGCGTTGCGGCGACGTCGTGCAGGGGCAGCCCAGGGCAGTCGGCGCGCACGCGAGTCAGCATGCCGGGCAGGCTACCCCAGTGGGGGCGAGGCGGGCGCGAACCCGCGGCTGCTATACTCTGTGGGTTTTTCCTGGTGCGACCGGCTGTCCTGGGGTTGTGGCCATTGCGCGATGCGCAGGGCCGGCTCCGGGCGCAGCCGGTGGCAGCGACCACCGGCCGCGCACGCGCGCGGTGGCGGCGCGGCCGGGGACGACGACGCGAGTCCGGCAGCCGACAGGTGTCGCGACGGTGCGTAGCGGACTGCAGTGGCTGCAGCGCGCCGCCCGTTGCGATCGACGCCGGAACTTCAGACCCAACCTTCGGAGCAGACCATGACCATCAGCATGCGTGAAATGCTGGAAGCCGGTGTCCATTTCGGGCACCAGACGCGCTTCTGGAACCCCCGGATGGCCCCGTACATCTACGGCCACCGCAACAAGATCCACATCATCAACCTCGAGCGCACGCAGCCGCTGTTCGGCGACGCGCTCAAGTTCGTGCGCCAGCTCGCCAGCCGCCGCGGCTCGATCCTGATGGTCGGCACCAAGCGCCAGGCGCGCGAGGTCGTCGCCCAGGAGGCGCAGCGCTGCGGCATGCCCTACGTCGACCAGCGCTGGCTCGGCGGCATGCTGACCAACTTCAAGACGGTCAAGGGTTCGCTCAAGAAGCTCAAGGAGATGCAGGCCCGGCTCGAGGCCGGCACCGAGCAGATGACCAAGAAGGAAGGCCTGCTGTTCCAGCGCGAGCTCGACAAGCTGCTGCGCGACATCGGCGGCATCCAGCACATGGGCGCGCTGCCCGATGCGCTGTTCGTGATCGACGTCGGCTACCACAAGATCGCGGTGGCCGAGGCCCGCAAGCTGGGCATCCCGATCGTCGCGGTCGTCGACACCAACCACTCGCCGCAGGGCATCGACTACGTGATCCCGGGCAACGACGACTCGGCCAAGGCCGTCGCGCTGTACGCCCGCGCGGTCGCCGATGCGGTGCTCGAGGGCAAGACCCAGGCGAGCACGGAAGTCATCCAGGCCGTGGCCGCCGGCAGCGACGAGTTCGTCGAGGTCAGCGAGACGCATTGACGTCGCGGCCGCCAGCCGCCGCTGCGCAGGGCGCGGCGGCGTCCTGCCGGCGCACACCAGTTTTTCCAGCCACCGGCGCGGCATCGCCGGTGCTGCACCCGGGAGTCAAGGGCATGCCCGCAATCACCGCAAGCCTGGTCGCCGAACTGCGCGCCAAGACCGACGCGCCGATGATGGAGTGCAAGAAGGCACTCACCGAGGCCGAGGGCGACCTCGGTCGCGCCGAGGAGATCCTGCGCGTCAAGCTCGGCAACAAGGCCGGCAAGGCCGCTGCGCGCATCACCGCCGAGGGCGTGGTCGCCGCGTCGGTGGCCGGCACCACCGGCGCGCTGATCGAGGTCAACTGCGAGACCGACTTCGTCTCGAAGAACGAGTCGTTCCTGGCCTTCGTCAAGGCCTGCGCCGGGCTCGTCGCCGAGCACGCGCCGGCCGATGTCGCCGCGCTGGCGGCGCTGCCGCTGACGCAGGACGGCTTCGGCCCGACCGTCGAGGACGTGCGCAAGGGTCTGATCGGCAAGATCGGCGAGAACATCACGATCCGCCGCTTCCGCCGCTACGCCGGCGGCGGCCGCCTGGCCCATTACCTGCACGGCACGCGCATCGGCGTGGTCGTCGAGTTCGACGGCGACGAGGTCGCGGCCAAGGACGTCGCGCTGCATGTCGCGGCGATGAAGCCCGCCGCGCTGGCGGCCGCCGCGGTGCCCGCCGAACTGGTCGACCGCGAGCGCCGCATCGCCACCGAGAAGGCGGCCGAATCGGGCAAGACCGCCGAGATCGTCGCCAGGATGGTCGAGGGCGCGGTGCAGAAGTTCCTCAAGGAGGTCGCGCTGCTCGACCAGGTCTTCGTCAAGGCCGCCGACGGCAAGCAGACGGTCGCCGCGATGCTCGGCGAGCGCAAGACCGTGGTGCGCGGCTTCACGCTGTACGTGGTCGGCGAGGGCATCGAGAAGAAGGCCGACGACTTCGCCGCCGAGGTCGCGGCCCAGGTCGCGGCGGCCAAGGCGCAGTGAGGGGCGCCGCGCGCCGCGCGCCTACACTGGCGGGCGGCGCGCCGACCGCGCAAGGATGAACACCCCGATGGCAGCCTACAAGCGCATCCTGCTCAAGCTCTCGGGCGAGGCCCTGATGGGCGACGACGCCTACGGCATCGACCGCGAGACGATGGTGCGCATCGTGCGCGAGGTGCAGGGCGTGACCCGCCTGGGCTGCGAGGTCGCGGTAGTCATCGGCGGCGGCAACATCTTCCGCGGCGTGGCCGGCGGCGCCGTCGGCATGGACCGCGCGACCGCCGACTACATGGGCATGCTGGCCACGGTGATGAACTCGCTGGCGCTGGCCGACACCATGCGCCAGCAGGGCATGACCGCGCGCGTGATGAGCGCGATCTCGATCGAGCAGGTGGTCGAGCCTTACGTCCGGCCCAAGGCCCTGCAGTACCTCGAGGAAGGCAAGGTGGTGGTGTTCGCCGCCGGCACCGGCAACCCGTTCTTCACCACCGACACCGCGGCGGCGCTGCGCGGTGCCGAGATCGGCGCCGAGATCGTCCTCAAGGCGACCAAGGTCGACGGCGTCTACAGCGCCGACCCGAAGAAGGACCCGCAGGCGACGCGCTACACGCGCATCGGCTTCGACGAGGCGATCGCGCGCAACCTGCAGGTCATGGACGCCACCGCGTTCGCGCTGTGCCGCGACCAGAAGCTGCCGATCAAGGTGTTCTCGATCCTCAAGCCCGGCGCGCTGCAGCGCGTCGTGCGCGGCGAGGACGAGGGCACGCTGGTGCATGTCTGACGAGAACCCCGCGATGACCACTCCCGCCGAAATTCGCAAGACGGCCGAGCAGAAGATGGCCAAGTCGCTCGATGCGCTGCGCGCCGATCTGCAGAAGATCCGCACCGGCCGCGCGCACCCGGGCCTGCTCGACCAGGTCCATGTCGAGTACTACGGCTCGATGGTGCCGATCAGCCAGGTCGCCAACGTCAGCCTGCTCGATGCGCGCACGATCAGCGTGCAGCCCTGGGAGAAGGGCATGGGCGCGAAGATCGAGAAGGCCATCCGCGAGAGCGACCTCGGCCTCAACCCCTCGGCGCAGGGCGACCTGCTGCGCGTGCCGATGCCGGCGCTGACCGAGGAGCGCCGCCGCGAACTGACCAAGGTCGCGCGCCACGCCGGCGAGGACGCCAAGGTCGCCGTGCGCAACCTGCGCCGCGACGCCAACGAGCACGCCAAGCGCCTGCTCAAGGACAAGGCCATCGGCGAGGACGACGAGCGCCGCCTGCTCGACGAGATGCAGCGCCTGACCGACCGCATGGTCGCCGAGATCGACAAGCTGATCGCCGGCAAGGAAGCCGAGATCCTGGCGGTCTGAGCCACGCGCGCCGGCCCTGCCCGTGACCCTGCCCGGCGAGCCTCTCCCCATCGCCCGCATGCCGGCAGGCACGCCGCAGCATGTGGCGATCGTGATGGACGGCAACGGCCGCTGGGCGCGCCGCCGCGGCATGCCACGCGCCTACGGCCACAAGGCCGGGGTCGACAACCTGCTGCGCATCGTGCGCGCCAGCGCCGAGCGCGGCATCGCCTACCTGACGGTGTTTGCGTTCTCGTCCGAGAACTGGCGCCGGCCGCCCGACGAGGTCTCGGCGCTGATGGAGCTGATGCTGGTCGCGGTGCGCAGGCATCTGGCCGAGCTGCAGCGCGCGGGCGTGCGGGTGTGCGTGGCCGGCGAGCGCGACGGCGTCGCGCCGGCCGTGCGCGAGGCGATCGCGCAGGCCGAGGCGCAGACCGCCGGCAACCGGCGCATGACGCTGACCGTCGCCTTCAACTACGGCGGGCGCTGGGACCTCGTGCAGGCCTGCCAGCGCCTGGTCGCCAGCGGCATCGCCGCCGACGCGCTCGACGAGGCGGCGCTCGCCGGCCAGCTTGCGCTGGCCCATGCGCCCGACCCTGACCTGTTCATCCGCACCGGCGGCGAGCTGCGCGTGAGCAACTTCCTGCTCTGGCAGATCGCCTACGCCGAGCTGTACTTCACTGACTGCCTGTGGCCCGACTTCGACGCCGCTGCGCTCGACCTCGCGTTGCGCGATTACGCGCAGCGCGAGCGGCGCTTCGGCACGGTCGGCAGCGAAACCCCCGACGTCGTCGTCAACGGCTGATGCTCTGGCAGCGCATCGTCACCGCGCTGGTGCTGTTCGCGCTGCTCGTCGCGGCGCTGCTGTGGCCGCAGCCGCTGCCCTTCGTTGCGCTCACCGCGCTGGTCATCGCCGCGGCCGCGCGCGAGTGGGTGCGCCTCAACGGCGCGCGCCCGGCGGCGGCGCTGGCCGCCGGCATCGCGCTGGGGCTGGCCTGTGTGGCCGCCTGGGCGCTGGGCTGGGTCGAGCGCGCACCGCCGATGGCCTGGCTGCTGGCGGCGCTGCTGTGGGCCGCCGGCGGCGCCTACGCGCTGCTGGTCGGCATCGCCGGCTGGCCGCGCCTGCCCGCGGCGCTGCGCTGGGCTTCGGGGCTGCTGGTGCTGTGGCTGTCGTGGCTGGCGCTGGCGCATTCGCATGGCCACGGCGTCAACTTCGTGCTGTCGGTGCTGTGCCTGGTGTGGGCCGCCGACATCGCCGCGTACTTCGGCGGGCGGGCCTGGGGCCGGCGCAAGCTCGCGCCCGCGATCAGCCCGGGCAAGACCTGGGCCGGCGTCTACAGCGCCGGCGCGGCGGTCGCGGCGCTGGCCCTGGCCTGGCTGGCCGCCGATGCCTGGCTGCCGCTCGAGCCCGGCCTGTACAGCCGCCTGCTGGCCGCCGGCGGCGTGGCCGGGCTGGTGCTGGCCTGCACGCTGCTGCTGGGTGTGAGCGTGGTCGGCGACCTGATCGAGTCGATGGTCAAGCGCGCCGCCGGCGCCAAGGACAGCGGCCACCTGTTTCCCGGCCACGGCGGGGTGCTCGACCGCATCGACGCCTTGCTGCCGGTATTCCCGATCGCCCTGGCCATTCTGTGGCTGGCCGACGCCTGAGCGGCAGCGCGCCGATACTGCGCACGATGACCCCGCAACGGCTCTGCATCCTCGGCGCGACCGGCTCGATCGGGCGCAGCACGATCGACGTCGTCGCGCGCCATCCGCAGCGCTGGCAGGTCTACGCCTTGAGCGCGCACAGCCGCATCGACGAGCTCGCCGCCCAGTGCCTGCGGCTGCGGCCGCGGCACGCGGTGGTCGCCGACGACGCCGGCGCGCAGCGCCTGCGCGAGCACCTGCGCGACGCGGGGGTGCGCACCGAGGTCCATGTCGGGCCGCAGGCGCTGGCCGAGCTGGCCGCCCACCCCGAGGTCGACACGGTGATGGCAGCCATCGTCGGCGCCGCCGGGCTGCCGGCCTGCCTGGCCGCGGCGCGCGCGGGCAAGCGGTTGCTGCTGGCCAACAAGGAGGCGCTGGTCGTCGGCGGGGCGCTGTTCATGGCCGCGGTGCGCGCTGGCGGCGCGACCCTGCTGCCGATCGACAGCGAGCATTCGGCGATCTTCCAGTGCCTGCCACCGCAGCGCGAGCGCTGGGCAGCGACCATCGACCATGTCGTGCTGACCGCCTCGGGCGGGCCGTTTCGCCAGTGCGATGCGGCCACCCTGGCCGCGGCCACGCCGGCGCAGGCCTGCGCCCACCCGAACTGGGTCATGGGGCGCAAGATCTCGGTCGACTCGGCGACGATGATGAACAAGGCGCTCGAAGTCATCGAGGCGCGCTGGCTGTTCGACCTCGCTGCCGAGCAGGTGCGCGTCGTCATCCACCCGCAGAGCATCGTGCACTCGATGGTCGTCTGCCGCGATGGCTCGGTGCTCGCGCAACTGGGCACGCCCGACATGCGCGTGCCGATCGCCGTCGGCCTGGCGTACCCCGAGCGCGTCGACTGCGGCGCCGAGGTGCCCGACTTCACCCGCCTGGGCGCGCTGACCTTCGAGGCGCCCGACGCCCAGCGCTACCCCTGCCTGCCGCTGGCCTGGCAGGCGCTGCGCGGCCCCGAAGGCACCGCCGCGGTGCTCAACGCCGCCAACGAGGAGGCGGTCGCGGCCTTCCTCGACGGTCGCATCGGCTTCACCGACATCCACCGCGTCAACGCCGCGACTGTCGAGCGGGTGCTGCCGGCGCTGCCGGCGCAGCCGGCGCTCGAGGACCTGCTCGCCCTCGACGCGCGCGCGCGCCGCGACGCGCAGCAGCAGGTGAGGGGGCTCGCGCGGTGATCACCCTGCTGGCCTTCCTGCTGACGCTGGCGATCCTGATCGTCGTCCACGAGTGGGGCCACTACCGCGTCGCCCGGTTGTTCGGCGTCAAGGTGCTGCGCTTCTCGGTCGGCTTCGGCCGCGTCGTCTGGCGCCGCCAGCGCAGCCCCGACGACACAGAGTTCGTGATCGGCGCGCTGCCGCTGGGCGGCTATGTGCGCATGCTCGACGAGCGCGAGGGCGAAGTCGCGCCGCACGAGCGCGAGCAGGCCTTCAACCGCAAGCCGCTGCGCCAGCGCGCGCTGATCGTCGCCGCCGGGCCGGCGGCCAACTTCGTGCTCGCCATCGTGCTCTACGCCGCCGCGCACTGGATCGGCATCGACGAGCCCAAGGCCGTGCTGGGCACGCCGCCGGCAGCCAGCCTGGCCGAGCAGGCCGGGCTGCGCGCCGGCGACTGGGTGCGCGAGTGGTCCGCCGACGGCCAGCAGTGGCACCCGGTGCGCTCACTGACCGGGCTGCGCTGGCAGCTCACGCAGTCCACGCTGCGCGGCCAGGACCTGCAGTTGCGCGTGAGCGACCGCGACGGCCGCGGCCTGCGCGAGTTGCGGCTCGAGCTGAGCGGGCTCGGCGCCGGCGACGTCGATGCCGGGCTGATGCGCCGCATCGGCCTGGGCGCGCCCTACGCCGAGCCGACCATCGGGCGCGTGCAGCCCGCGGGCCCGGCTGCGCAGGCCGGCCTGCGCGAGGGCGACCAGGTGCTGCGCGTCGACGGTACGGCAGTCGCCGACGCGGCCGCGCTGCGCCAGCGCATCGTCGCCGCCGGCCGCGAGGGCCGCGCGCAGACCCTGCAGTGGGAAGTCGAGCGCGAGGGCCGCGTGGTGGTGCTGGCGGTCACGCCGCGCATCGCCACCGACGGCGCCGTGACGGCCGGGCGCATCGACGCCTTCATCGGCGCGCCGCCGCAGATGGTCACGGTCCGCCACGGTCCGCTCGAGGGGCTGCACGAGGGCCTGGTGCGGACCTGGGAGGTCTCGGTGCTGACCCTGCGCATGCTCGGCGCGATGCTCGTCGGCCAGGCCTCGCTGACCAACCTGTCGGGGCCGCTGACGATCGCCGACGTCGCCGGGCAGACCGTCGTGCAGGGGCTGGCGTACTACCTGGGCTTTCTCGCCCTGGTCAGCGTCAGCCTGGGCGTGCTCAACCTGCTGCCGCTGCCGATGCTCGACGGTGGACACCTCATGTATTATTTCTACGAGGCCGTGACCGGGCGTCCGGTCCCCGAGGTCTGGCTCGAGCGGTTGCAGCGTGTGGGCGTGCTGATCCTGCTGATGATCATGGCGCTCGCCCTCTCCAACGACGTGGCCCGCCTGCTCGGCCTGCACTGACTTCCCCCTTTTCCTCCCCCGATGCCGCTTACGTCTTCGATCGGCGCGTTGCGCCCGGTGGCCGCCTGTGTGGCCGCAGCCGCCGTGACCTGCGCCTTGCCGGCCTGGGCGCTCACGCCCTTCGTGCTGCAGGACATCCGTGTCGAGGGCCTGCAGCGCACCGACCCGGGCACCGTGTTCGCGGCGCTGCCCTTTCGCGTCGGCGACACCTACGACGAGGCGCGCGGCGCGGCCGCGGTGCGTGCGCTGTTCGCCACCGGGCTGTTCAGCGACGTGCGCCTGGAGATCGACGGCCAGGTCGTCGTCGTCGTCGTCGACGAGCGTCCGCTGATCGGCGGCGTGCGCTTCGCGGGCATGCGCGAGTTCGAGGCCGAGGTCATCCTGCGCGCGCTGCGCGACGCCGGCATCGCCGAGGGCCTGCCCTTCGACCGCGCGCTGATCGACCGCGCCGAGCAGGAGATCCGCCGCCAGTACCTCGCGCGCAGCCTCCTCGGCGCCGAGGTCGTGGCCACCGTCACCCCGGCCGAGCGCAACCGCGTCGACATCACCTTCAACGTCGTCGAGGGCGAGGTCGCGCGCATCCGCGAGATCCGCATCGTCGGCAACACCGTGTTTGCCGAGCGCACGCTGCTGGGCCTGTTCCAGCAGACCACGCCGGGCTGGCTGACCTGGTACACGCGCGCCGACCGCTACTCGCGCGCACGCCTCAACGCCGACCTCGAGACGCTGCGCGCGCACTACACCAACCGCGGCTTCCTCGACTTCGCGATCGAGTCGACCGAGGTCACGATCTCGCCGGACAAGGCCGACATCACGATCACGGTCACGATCCGCGAGGGCCAGCAGTTCTTCGTCACCGGCGTCCGGCTCGAGGGCGACTTCCTCGGCCGCGACGACGAGTTCAAGTCGCTGGTGCAGGTGCGCCCGGGCGAGCCCTACCGCGCGCAGGACGTCGCCGACACCCAGCGCCTGTTCGCCGAGCGCTTCGGACTCTACGGCTACGCCTTCGCGCGCATCGAGGCCCGGCCCGAGATCGACCGCGCCAACGGCCGCGTCGTGGTGGTGTTCGCGGCGCAGCCGCAGCAGCGCGTCTACGTGCGGCGAATCAATATCTCGGGCAACCTGCGCACGCGCGACGAGGTCATCCGCCGCGAGATGCGCCAGTTCGAATCGGCCTGGTACGACGGCGCGCGCATCCGGCTCTCGCGCGACCGCATCGACCGCCTGGGCTTCTTCACCGAGGTCGGCATCGACACCGAGGAGGTGCCCGGCGCGCCCGACCAGGTCGACCTCAGCGTGCGCGTGGTCGAGAAGCCCACCGGCGCGCTGATGGTCGGCGCCGGCTTCTCGGAGGCCGAGGGGCTGACGCTGAGCGCCTCGATCCGCCAGGAGAATATCTTCGGCACCGGGCACTTCCTCGGCCTCGAGCTCAACACCAGCCGCTTCAACCGCAACTTCTCGCTCTCCACCGTCGACCCGTACTTCACGGTCGACGGCGTCTCGCGCGCGGTCGACGTGTACTACCGGACCACGCGCCCGATCACCGCCACCGAGGACACCTACCGCCTGATCAGCACCGGCGGCACGCTGCGCTTTGGCGTGCCCTTCACCGAGCAGGACACCGTATTCTTCGGCGCCGGCGTCGAGGTCACGCGCATCGTCGGCGGCGCCCTGATGCCCAACAGCTGGCGCCTCCACCGCGAGCGCTACGGCGAGCGCACGCTGACGCTGCCGCTGACCGTCGGCTGGGCGCGCGACACCCGCGACAGCGCGCTGGCGCCGACCACCGGCCGGCTGCTGCGCGCCAACCTCGAGGCCAGCGTCGCCGGCGACGCGCGCTTTGCGCGCAGCACGCTGCAGGCCCAGCAGTTCCTGCCGCTGGGTCTGCGCCACACGCTGGGCCTCAACGCCGAACTGGGTTGGGGGGTGTCGCTCGACCAGCGCGCGTTCCCGTTCTTCAGGAACTTCTTCGGCGGCGGCCTGGGCTCGGTGCGCGGCTTTGCGCAGGGCTCGCTGGGCCCGGTCGACGTCACCGGCGTCAACATCGGCGGGCCGCGGCGGCTCAACCTCAACGCCGAGTTCTACACGCCGATGCCTGGCGCCGGCGCCGACCGCACGCTGCGCCTGTTCGGCTTCGTCGACGCCGGCAACGTCTGGGGCGAGGACGAGCGCATCTCGCCGGACTCGATGCGCGTCTCGGCCGGGGTCGGCCTGAGCTGGATCTCGCCGATCGGTCCGCTCAAGATCAGCTATGGCGTGCCGGTGCGCAAGGAGCGCAACGATACAATTCAACGGTTCCAATTCCAGATCGGAACGGCGTTTTGATGGACACCAAGCTCTACCGGCCGCTGCTCGCAGCCCTCGCGCTGGCCCTGGCAGGGCCGCTGGTACAGGCGCAGGCACCGGCCG
>Ga0208100_100734_pt1 | contig 11605 bp, 10 predicted proteins | sample SubbioR11_8A_Aug_FD_184817 | JGI IMG/M metagenome (GOLD analysis project Ga0208100, IMG submission 184817) | Serpentinite rock and fluid subsurface biosphere microbial communities from McLaughlin Reserve, California, USA - CR11_8A_Aug (SPAdes) | ecosystem: Environmental > Terrestrial > Deep... | reverse complement strand
GATTTATGGAGATGGCACAGACATAAATCTTTTAGAAGAAGAAGACATGCCATCTATGGATGCTTTTATAAGTGTGACCGGTTACGATGAAGAAAACCTGCTCATGGCAGTTACTGCTAAGCAATCTGGAGTTAAAAAAGTAATAGCAAAGGTTAGTAGATCGAGTTATGTGCAAATAGTAGATAAATTAGGAATTGATATGGCTATAAATCCTGTCAATATAACAGCGAGTGATATCCTTAAGTTCATAAGAGGCAGCAGAGTTGTTTCAGTGTCATTGCTTCTGGGAAACCAAGCGGAGGTAACGGAAATAATTGCCTCTGATAATAAGGACATTGTGGGAAAACGATTGGTAGAGTTGGGGCTGCCTAAGGGTATTATTATTGGCGCTATTGTTCACGAAGGAAAAGTTATTATTCCAAACGGAGAATCGGTGATTAATCCTAATGATAGATTGGTAATATTTAGTTTGGCTTCTGAACTTCCAACCCTTGAAGCATTCTTTAAGTCAGAAAGGGGTGGATTGTTAGGTGAACTACGCAGTGGTGGTAAAGGTATTAGGAAATCTTTTAATGCTTAAAGCTCTGGGGATGTCTCCATCTCTACTGATATCAATATATAGCAAACAAAATGATACAGCGGCTTTTGCCTTTAGTATATTTATTACATGCTTTGTAGGTTATATTATGTCAAAGACCAAAATTAACAAGAAAAAAATGATAAAGGCAAAAGAGGGCTTGACTATAGTCGCCTTTGGATGGATTCTTTTTTCATTTTTTGGTGCTCTGCCTTTTGTAATTTCAGGAAGCATTCCATCGTTTGTTGATGCGTTTTTTGAGACAGTTTCTGGAATAACTACCACAGGAGCAACAATAATTACTGATATAGAAGTTTTACCCAAAGGAATTCTATTTTGGAGATCTTTTACCCATTGGATAGGTGGAATGGGCATTTTGGTTTTCACAGTGGCAATACTCCCAGCTATGGGCGTAGGGAGTTTTCAAATTTTCAAAGCTGAAAGCCCTGGACCTATATCTGATAAAATTGTTCCGAGAATTAAGGATACAGCAAGAATTCTATATATTACCTATATGGCAATGACAGTGTTGCAGATAGGTTTGTTGTGGATAGGTGGGATGTCTTTATTTGAATCAGTCCTGCATACTTTTGGCACAGTGGGAACAGGTGGCTTCTCAACAAGAAATGCTAGCCTTGGTGCCTTTCATAGTACATATATACATGTAGTAATATCAATTTTCATGATAATGGCAGGAGCAAATTTCTCGCTATATTATGAATTGTATAAAGGTAAATGGAGAGATGTATTAAAAAATGAAGAACTCCGTCTATACCTTGGAATAATAGTCGTAAGTGTAATCCTTATAGCAATAAATATGGACATTAGTCTATATAATAATTTTGGGAAATCATTAGAACACTCACTATTTCAGGTTAGCTCTATAATTAGTACCACAGGATATTCAACCGTTAATTTTGACGAATGGACAACTTTTAGTAAAGGAATCCTGTTTTTATTAATGTTTGTTGGGGGGTGTGCAGGGTCTACAGGAGGTTCTATTAAAAGCGTAAGGATATTAGTTTTGTTAAAATTAATTAAAAGAGAAATAACAAAAATATTTCATCCAAGGGCAGTTATTGCTGTTAAAATAGGGCAAAGACCTGTATCTACTGACATTTTGGCGAGTATAGCCAGTTTTTTTGCTCTGTATATAATTATATTTTCATTGGGAACTATAGTAATCTCATTGGAGGGCATTGGATTGGTAAGCGCTGCCAGTGCTGTAGCTGCTACACTGGGAAATGTAGGACCAGGATTTGATTTTGTAGGTCCAACCCGTACCTATAGTGAGTTCAGTGCGGCCAGCAAATTGCTTTTATCTTGGTTTATGCTGTTAGGCAGATTAGAAATATTTACTATATTTATTTTATTCTCTCCAAAGTTTTGGAAAAATGAGATTTAGTATACTGAAATAAAAAATGCCCTATTGCAAATTAGCAGGTAGGACATTTTTTTATGTTATATAAGTTAGTATTTAAAACAAATACCCAGTGTTTTAGGACCTAAATGAGAACCTACAACCGGACCTAACTCTTCGACAGTGAACCTTGCCATCGGAAAGCGAGCTTCAATTATTGGTAATAGTGAATTCACTTCGTCTAGGGCATTGATATGGCATAAACTAATAAGATTTGTTTCAGCTGGAATCGCCTCTATCATTTTATCTAAGGCTTTTTTCTTTCCTCTGACCTTTGCAATGCCTTCAAGTTTACCATCCTTGAGTGCAATAATTGGTTTAACATTGAGTAAAGACCCCAGCAGTGCAGCAGTACTCGTAAGTCTGCCACCCTTTCTTAGATAATCTAAGGATTCAACGGTTATATAAATACCCATACGTTTCTTTTGTGTCTCTATTTTTGCCACGATGTCTTCCCTTGAGAAGCCGTTATTTGCGAAATCTAAAGCCATTTCTACCAAGGCCCTTAAGTTAGCGGCAGAACTTTCAGAATCTATGACTGATATTTTTGCGTTGTCTGTTAACGTTGAAGCAGTAAGTGCACTATTATAGGTACCGCTAAGCTTTGAAGATATAGTAATAGTGATAATTTCATTATAGCCTTCTTCAAGTGCTTTTCTAAAGGCAACTGAAAAAGCACCCACGGACGGCTGGGATGTGGTAGGAAAGCTTTTGGATTTAGATAAGCGTTCAAAAAATGCTCCAAACTCACCAGGAGAACCTTCATCTTCAATAACACCCTCAAAATTAACAGAGAGAGGAACAATTTCTATTTTGTTTTTCTTTGCAAAGTCTTTGTCTATGTATGCAGTGCTGTCAGTTATTATTTTGATCTTTGACATATAACCTCCTTATAAACAAATATTATAAACATTTATTTATATAATACCAGGTATTAGTACCAGATGTAAAGTGTTATTTAAATAACAAAATTATCAATATTGATAATCATAAATTTGTTGTTGTTCGTTAACTTTCTGATTCGTTTCCATATATGCTCAAGGATCATGATTATTGATAATGGAAAAATTATCGCCACAGGCATAAAAGACTCCCTTAAAAACATGATTCAACATAGAGTATTACCTTGTCCACATAGTGTTCATGTCAGTAAGCTGGCTGATTCTGGTTGCGTTTTGCCTTTTGTTTGGATATAATGAAATCGACAATCCAAGTACGTTGTATTACGTTGTCAATTTGAAAAAGGCTCTCTTTCATGGTTGTTAACAGGGTTAATAAATCCATTGTTTAATAAAAAGCCTATTAATACCACGCATTTTTATGTAAATGATAATTGTACTGGCTGTGGTATTTGCGAAAAGGTCTGTAATTGTAATACTATTGTAGTAAATGAAAGACCACAGTGGGGGTAATATTGTTCCCAATTCCAGACTGGTATCCATTATTACCCTGTAAAAGCAATTCAATATGGAAAAGGCACTAAAAAAAGGAAGGTATATCAATCCAAATATCAATATTGATGAAATTATATGACAACCAACGATTGTTGAGAGTGAAATTGAAGATATAATTAGGAAAATTGTACTTTTGAAGCATTTAAAGATAGTTATGTTGAGATAATGTTAATAAATAAAAAATTTTAGGAGATGATCATTATGAAAAATATTGAAATTTTTGATCCAGCAATGTGTTGTTCTACCGGAGTGTGTGGACCTTCTATAGATCCAGAGCTCATGAGACTTGCAACGGTTATTAACTCCCTTAAGGAAAAGGGTATTGTCATCACAAGACATGGGTTGGCTAACGAGCCACAAGATTTTATATCAAATAAAATTATTAGCGATCTGCTTGAAAGAGAAGGTGCGGAAATTCTTCCGGTGACACTTGTCAACGGAGAAATTGCGAAAACGAAAATATATCCTACGAATAGTGAACTTGCAAACTGGTTGGGAATTGACTTTGATAATAAGTTGCCCCTTAAACAGAGTGGTTGTTGCGGTCCAGAGGGGTGTTGTTAAGATGGAAATGACATTAGAATCATTTCACTTAGACAAAATTAGTCTGACGAAGTATTTGTTTTTCACAGGAAAAGGTGGCGTAGGGAAAACATCGATAGCTTGTGCAGTTGCAGTGAACTTAGCTGACAATGGAAAAAAAGTGCTCCTAATTAGTACTGATCCTGCTTCAAATTTACAGGATGTTTTTAGTGCAAAGATTGATGGTAGAGGGGTTTCTATTGACGGTGTGCCTTATCTGAAGGTTGCTAATCTAAATCCTGAAGAAGCGGCTAGAGAATATAGAGAATCTGTGATTGCACCTTATAAAGGAAAACTTCCAGAGAGTGTGATTAGCAATATGGAGGAACAATTATCAGGTTCTTGTACTGTTGAAATTGCCGCATTCGATCAGTTTTCTAATTTTATAACAGATAAAGATACAGAAAACATGTATGACCACATTATATTTGATACTGCCCCTACAGGTCATACACTTCGCATGCTTCAGTTGCCTTCAGCGTGGAGCAATTTCATTAGTGAAAGTACGCATGGTGCATCTTGTTTGGGTCAATTATCAGGACTTGAATCGAAAAAAAGAATTTATAACGAAGCTGTTCTAAACCTTTCTGATCAAGATAAAACGACGCTAATTTTAGTTTCAAGGCCAGAAGAAACCCCGCTTCTTGAAGCTGAACGTTCGAGTTTTGAACTAAGTGAATTGTGCATTAATAATCAATTATTAATTATTAATGGTATTTTATCTGGTGCATCTGATGATCTATCTAAAAAAATGCAAGACAAACAGCAGGCTGCAATTAAAAACATACCAGTGGGGTTAAGAAAATTCAGAACATATTTTCTACCTCTTCGTTCTTATAATATTTTAGGAGTGGACAAAATTAGGATTTTTTTCAATAATGATCACTATGACAGTATAAAAGTAGCCACAAAGCCCAAGGAACTAAAGCAGATTAATGCCTTGCTAGATGATATTCATAAAACAGGAAAAAAAGTTATCTTCACAATGGGAAAAGGTGGTGTTGGTAAAACCACAATCGCTGCAACCATAGCACTTTCATTAGCTAATAAAGGTGTCAAAGTACATTTGACTTCTACTGATCCTGCAGATCATATTCAGTATGTCATTCAAGACTCAGAGCATATTACACTTAGTAAAATTGATGAAAAACAAGAACTAATAAATTACCAAAATGAAGTTCTGAGTAAGGTTCGTGAAACCATGAGTGAAGAAGATGTAGCCTATATTGAAGAAGATTTACGTTCACCGTGTACACAGGAAATCGCAGTATTTAGAGCATTTGCTGAAATTGTAGATAAAGCGGAAAACCAAGTGGTTGTTATAGACACCGCTCCTACAGGTCATACACTTTTGCTTTTAGATGCCACGCAAAGCTATCACAAAGAAGTTCAACGTACTAAGGGAGAGACACCAGTGTCGGTTCAAAGACTGCTTCCGAGGCTTCGTGACGAGAGCCAGACAGAAGTTGTAATTGTGACATTGCCTGAAGCCACCCCTGTTTTTGAAGCAAATAGGCTAAGAGATGATCTGAAGAGAGCTGGGATTAACAATAGATGGTGGGTGGTTAACCAGTGCCTAACAATGACAAATACCTGCGATTCAATGTTACTAGCTCGTGCAAAAGCTGAAATGCAATGGATTGAAAAAGTTAAAGAAATAAGTGCAGATAACTTTGTAGCTATACCATGGGTACAAGATGTTTCGATAGAAAAAATTGGAAATTGACTAATATCCAGTTTGGTTGACACGATTAAAGTGAGTGTTTCTACATAAACCAACAGAATTGAAATCTGCTGGTTTTTTTAGTTTTTGTTGATAGAGCCTGATGAGAGCTATCGAAGCATCTATAATAAGTACTAGGGTATTTTCAATTACCTTGATGCTACTATTTGTATTCTAGCACTTAATATAGCTTTTGTTTTTTAATGCATGATTTAAGAGAAGAAAAGTAAGAACGCAGGAAGTTTATTCGCATCAATTTTTCTCAATCATAATTGTGCCACATTTTAATTGTATATTGAAAATGTAAACACAAACCATATTATACGAGGAGTGAAAAAAATGAAGAAAATGCTTTTGGTTTTAGCAGTGGCAATCATTTTGATAGTGCCAGTCGGTGTATATGCGGCGACATCAGATGTAAGTGTAGCGGAAAGTATAAAAGGGTTCTGCGGATTAGGAGTAGATGTATCAAACTTGACAGAACAGCAAAAGGAAGATCTTGATGAATCATTTTATAAAATGGTAGAAATCAGGAAAGAATCGATCGATAAAATGATTCAGAATGGATTGATGACAAAAAAGCAAGGGGGTTTGGCGTTAGAGAGACTGGGTGAAATGGTTGAGTATCACAAAGAAAATGACTCTGGCTATTGTATAGGCATGATGGGTGAATATGGACATGGCCGAGGTATGATGGGCGGCAAAGGATTTGGTCGAGGTATGAAGGATGGTAAATAAATGAAAGGTGGTAGTCTATATGATGATACTGAGCTTGCTAATAATTGGGATTGTGGTCTATCTGCTTTTAAAAAATCACAGAGATTTGACCATTGTAAAACAAAGCAGGGATGAATCCATTGAAATTCTTAAGCAAAGATATGTCAATGGAGAAATTAATGATGAAGAATATAAGAGAATGATAAAAATAATCAGCGATTGAGGAGGTTTTTGCAATGATGTATGGAAGTAGATATAATGGAATAAACAGTTGTTTTGAAAGATTTGGCTTCATGCATAATGGAATTGGGATGATCTTGGTTTTTATCCTGATTCTTGCCATAACTGTTACAATTATACTTTTGCTTACTAGAAATAGTAGGCACAAATCAGGGGACAGCGCCTTGAAAGAGCTTAAACTTAGGTATGCAAAAGGGGAGCTTTCCGAAGAAGAATTTTTGAAAAGAAAACACCTTATAGATATGTAATAGATAACTTGCATCATGTAAGTAAAGAGAGGTGGAACGGTGAAATATCAAATATTAGTTGTTGAAGATCAGGAAGAAATAAGAAGCATTGTAGAAAAATACTTATATAAAGAAGGCTACAGTGTTCACATTGCAAAAGACGGATTTGAAGCACTTAATCAATTTAACTCAAATACCATCCACCTTGTACTTTTGGATATAATGATGCCAGGAATCGATGGATTTGAAGTATTGAGAGAAATTAGAAAAATTTCGGAAGTTCCTGTAATTTTTCTAACGGCAAAACAGGAGGAGGTAGACAGAGTAAAAGGCTTCAGTACAGGTGTGGATGATTATGTAGTCAAGCCATTCAGTCTAAAGGAGCTTATGCTGAGAATCAAAAGACTGATAAAGAGAGTCTATCATGAAGCGGATGAAGTTGTTTATTTTTATGAAGATTTAAGTTTGCATACAAGCAGCATGAAGCTATACCGTGAAGATGAGGAGATTCAGCTCACCTTCGCAGAGTATAGTTTGCTGCATGTCATGTTTAAAAATCAAGGTCAAGTCTTGACTCGCGAGCAATTGATTGAATTAGCTTATGGGCATGATTATGAAGGCTATGACAGAAATGTTGATAGTTACATTAAGCGGATACGCCAGAAGCTTGAGAAGGAACCTAGAAATCCTAAGATTCTCGTCACTAAATATGGTGCTGGATATATGTTTGGGGGTGTCAGATCATGACGGTTAAACGTCAATGGATGCTAGTCCTTATTTTATCAGGGGCGTTATCTGTAGCGGTTAATTCAATTGTTTTGAGCACTTTGATTAACAACTATTTTATAGATTATTCCACAGAGAATTATAATAGAAATGTTTCACAACTCGTAGTATTTTCAGAAAAAACTCTTGTTGAAACTGGATACTCTGAACAACAGATTAAAATGCAACTGGAAACATATTTAAGTGATCCGATAAAAAGAATAAGACTCTATGATATAAATGGGAATTTGCTAGCCGATGTCGGGTCAGAAGGTCATCAGATTATGGGCATGATGAGAAACAAAATGATGAATCGAATGATGGGAAATGCATCGGAAGAGGTTGATTCTGTTGACATCATGAATGATGGTGTCGCAATAGGGCAATTAAATATAACGAGATATAGTTCCATAGGAAATTCGCTTGAAACAAGAAAGTTTGCAGTTTCATTAATAGGGAGTAGTTTTTTGTCGTTTGGAATAGTTTTTGTACTGATATTCATCATTGGGATTTTTATTAGTAAAAAAATGAGTAAGGACTTAAGGCTGACTGCTCAGCAGGCAATTGATATCGACTTGGGAAACCAAAATAACATCCTCAAATCCAATGTCGAGGAAATCAGAATCATTCAGCAAAGTCTTGAAACCTTGCAAACACGACTGAAACTTAAGCAGATAAGTAGGAAAAAACTTGTAGACGAACTGATTCATCAAACAAGAACACCTTTGACAATATTAAAGACACACTTAGAGGGCTTTGAGGATGGAATTATCCGCTTTACTCCTGAAGAAATAAGGATATGTGAGGCTCAAATAGAGAATATTACATCTATTATTGCCAATATGAGTGGTATGATTGATGCTGAAAAAGATATTGATGCCGTAAACATTGAACAAGTCGAATTGAATCGTCTGCTTAAACAAATTGTAGGAGGATTAAAAGTACAATTTGATAGAAAGACTCTAGAATTAGAACTGTTAAGCCACCAAAAAGTATTTCTTAAAACGGATCAATATAAATTGAGTCAAGTCATTTATAACATTCTGACTAACGCTTATAAATTTACTAATTCTAATGGAAGAGTGACTGTGGAATACAAACAAGCAGAAGATGAATTGATCATTATCATACAGGATACCGGCTCCGGAATAACTGAAGAAGAACGATCGAGAATCTTTGATGCATACTACAGAGGAAAGAATTCTGGTCATACATCTGGCGAGGGAATAGGCTTATATGTCGCAAAAGAAAACCTGAAGAAAATAAATGGGAAAATCGATGTAGAGTCGGAGCCTGGAGTAGGAAGTAAATTTATTATTAACATACACAAGTAGAAGCGGGAGTATTAGTAACGCCTCTGAGATAAAATGGTTAGTAGTAATAGTGGTTTGGTAAGTGTCAGAGTGCTCACAACAGTAGGAATGGGTACTCTGACACTTTTATTTCACATAGCACGGTAACAGTTGGGTTTTAGCTCTTATACGGTTTTGAATAAATCTTGAAAATATGAAGTCCTAATATACATTGATTTTAAAAAACAAGAATGTTAAACTAATGTTAATTGAGATAAAAAACATAACAGTATAGGAGGGCAATAATGAAGGATAAAGCATTAATAGTGATTGTGTCAGCACAACTTATTACTTCACTCACCATAATTTTTGCATTAGGGAAGATAGTGGGGAAAGACAATGTTTTTATTATTGGTGTAATTTCACAATTAGTTGTTGGTGTCTTGAGTATAGCCATTTACAAAGGTGCGATCAAAAAAAGCCTTGAAAGAGTTATTAAGCGTGTTACGGCTATAGCAGAGGGACAAATAACTTTAAGCGTTGAAGATTATGGTGTCACTGAAGGGCTTGCCGATCAAGTCAATAATATTGTAAAAGAATTGAAAAAAGTAGTCTGTGAGGTCGCCATTGTTGCTCAAAAGAGCAAGGTTATTTCAGAACAGCTCAAAGAAAGTATTGAGCATAATGAGGCGTCATCTGCAGCGATTGCTCAGACTATATCACATATTGCAGAAAGTGCTTGTGAACAGTCAAGTGTGACTGCAACTGCAAAAAAGAATTCCGATAAAATGTCTATCAATTCACAGGAAATAGCAAAACATGCTGAAAAAACACAAGAAACAGCTGAAGAAATGATGACTGTTGTTCAAGAAAGTCATAAAATGATTGAACGATTGACCGAAAAGATTAGAGCAACTGCAGATATGAGTAACCAAATTTCAAATGACATGGGGACTCTAGAAGGTGAAGCGGAAAAAATTGGACAAATCGTATCTGTAGTAACTGATATTACAAAACGTACAAATATGCTTGCGCTTAATGCTTCGATTGAAGCGGCTAGAGCTGGAGAAGCTGGTCGGGGATTTGCGGTTGTTGCTGATGAGGTTCGCAAGCTTGCGGAGCAATCAGCATCATCGGCAGACGAAATTCGTCAATTGATTGGAACTATTGTTAAACGCATACATGTTCTGGCAGATGATGCACGCAGTGGGTCTGAAAAGCTTGAAGGGGATCTATCTACAGTAGATGATGCCCTAAGTTCACTCAGCCGTGTTAATAACTCATCTAAAGAGACGTATGAGTCGGTGGCAGAAATTATGGCACTTGCAGATGATTCGTTAAATACAGTTTCAGAGGTACATACTAACATGGAAAGAATCAATGAGAGTATTCAAGAAACTGCAGCAGGAGCCGAAGAAGTTTCTGCTTCGTCTGAGGAGTTATCAGCATCAATGCACGAAATATCAGTGTTGGCAAATGATATGAATAAAACGGCTTCTGAGATAGATAAGTACCTAAAAGGATTTATTAATAAAGTTACAATTGATGCCCAGACAAAGCAAGAGATTCAGACGGGTTTAAGCATCTTAAAAGAAATTGCAGAGGGAATAGCTCGACAAAATATGCCTTTGCCAAATACAAACCAGTTGATTCGAGAATATGCAAATAAATATAAGCAGTTTGAATATATGGGTGTTCTTAATTTAAAAGGTGAGATAGTTTCTGCAAATATGCCCATAACAGGCACAAACAACAATTATTCTCATAGACCCTATTTCAAAGAAGCTATGGGAGGAAAAAATTATTTTTCAGATCCTTACATTTCAGATGTGAGTTTTAACTATTGCATTGCCATTTCACTTCCGATCAAGAGTAGCCAAAGTGGAACTATAGGTGTATTGATGGCTGACATATGCATTGAAAAATAATAGGTTGAGAAGGCGATGCTATATGGAAAGAGCGCAGAAAAATCTTCGATTAGTAACAGGGATTATTGTTGTGCTATGAATTAATCAATTTACGGTTGTGAGCCATTGTTAAAATTGTTGGAGTGGAGGAAAATATGTTTCTTGCACCTAAAATTGTACCAGTTTGTGATGTCATGTCTAAAAAATATGCAACTATTCTCGAGCAAGAAACGATGGAACATGCAGTTTTTGTCATGTTAATGAAAAAACTAGATGATATTTATATCGTTGATTCGAGGTTTAAATTAAAGGGTGTTTTCACCTTATCAGATGTGTCCCGTGTGATGAATGAAAAAATTAATTTGAAGCAGCCAATCATGCATTTTATGCAATCAAAGGTGCTGACAATCAGCGAATTGAATACCTTGCTTGAAGCACGTGACTTAATGGTGAAACATGGAATTGGACGACTTCCTGTTGTTGTCAATGATGAAATCGTGGGCGTAGTAAGAACAGATGAAATTAGAGATAGTTTTTACATGAAAATGGAAGAATTGGGACATCAATTAAATCACATCATAAATAATATTCATGAAGCAGTTTGCGTGGTAGACGATTATGGTGTAGTACTTGTATGGAACAATAATGCAGAAAAGTTATATGGAGTTAAGGCAGAGGAGATTATAGGGGAACCGCTTTCG
>Ga0208100_100732_pt1 | contig 11630 bp, 8 predicted proteins | sample SubbioR11_8A_Aug_FD_184817 | JGI IMG/M metagenome (GOLD analysis project Ga0208100, IMG submission 184817) | Serpentinite rock and fluid subsurface biosphere microbial communities from McLaughlin Reserve, California, USA - CR11_8A_Aug (SPAdes) | ecosystem: Environmental > Terrestrial > Deep... | reverse complement strand
CGACCCCGACGGCGCCGCCGCCGACTACGGCGACGAGCCGATGCTGATGGCGCAGGCCGCCGGCGTGCCGGTGGTGGTCGGCCACGACCGGGTGGCGGCCGCACGCCTGCTGATGAGCCGGCACCCGCAGGTCGATCTGCTGATCGCCGACGACGGCCTGCAGCACCGCGCCCTGGCGCGCGACGTCGAGATCGCGCTGATCCACTACCGCGGCCACGGCAACGGCTGGCTGCTGCCGGCCGGGCCGCTGCGCGAGCCGCCGCAGCGGCTGCAAAGCGTCGACGCGGTGGTGTTCAACGATCAGCCCGACACGCCACGCCCGGCGGTGCGCGTGTACTCGCCGTTCTTCTCGATGCGCAGCGAAGCCGGCGCGATCTACGCGCTCAAGGACCGCTCGCGCCGCACGTCGCTCGCCGAACTGGTGGCCGAGCAGCGGCGCGCCGGGCTGCGCGTGATCGCCGCCGCCGGCATCGGCATGCCAGACCGCTTCTTCGCGCTGCTTGCGACGGCCGGACTGCAGTTCGAGGCCCTGCCGCTCGCCGACCACTACCCGTTCACCGACAACCCCTTCGCCGGTCGCGTCTACGACCTCGTGCTGGTGACCGAGAAGGACGCCGTAAAATGCCGCGCCAACCCGGTGCTCGCCGCCGACGGACGCCTCTGCGTGCTGCCGCTGGCGGTGCAGGTCGACGATGGCCTGTTCGACCTGATCGAGCGCAAGCTCGCGCGCGCGCCGGCCGCCGCTGCCGCCCCGCAACCCACCCACTGAAGGCCGCGATGGACCCGCGACTGCTCGACATCCTCGTCTGCCCGGTGACCAAGGGGCCGCTGCAGTACGACAAGGCGCGCCAGGAACTCATCTCGCGCAGCGCCGGTCTCGCCTATCCGATCCGCGACGGCATCCCGGTCATGCTGGAGAGCGAGGCGCGCCGCCTCGACGAACCGCCGGCCGCGGCCGGCTGAGCCTGGCGGCGACCGCGGCCAATCGAATGACCGCGTTCGTCGCGATCGTCCCGGCGCGGCTGGGCTCGACCCGGCTGCCGCGCAAGCCGCTCGCCGACATCGGCGGCCGGCCGATGGTGGTGCGGGTGGCGCAGCGCGCGCGCGCAAGCGGCGCCGCGCGCGTGGTGGTGGCGGCCGACAGCGACGAGATCGTCGCCGCCTGTCGCGCGCACGGTGTCGAGGCGCTGCTCACCTCGACCGCGCATCCGACCGGCACCGATCGCCTGGCGGAAGCGGCGGCGCTGCTGGCGCTCGACGAGCGCGAGATCGTGGTCAACGTGCAGGGCGACGAGCCGCTGCTGCCGCCCGAGGTGGTGGCGGCGGTGGCGCGCCTGCTGGCGCAGCGCGGCGACTGCGAGATCGCCACCGCCGCGCACGCGCTGCACGAGGCCGCCGAGTTCTTCAGCCCGGACGTGGTCAAGGTGGTGGTCGACCGCGGCGGCCGCGCGCTGCTGTTCTCGCGCGCGCCGATTCCCTGGGCGCGCGATGCCTTCGCCGCCTCGCGCCAGCGCCTGCCGGCGCAGCTGCCGGCGCTGCGCCACGTCGGCCTGTACGCCTACCGCGCCGGCTTCCTGCGCCGCTACCCGTCGCTGGCGCGAGCGCCGCTCGAGGCGCACGAAAACCTCGAGCAGTTGCGCGCGCTCTGGCACGGCATCGGCATCGCCGTGCTGGCGCTCGAGGCGCCGCTGCCGCCCGGCGTCGACACGCCGGCCGACCTGGAGCGGGTTCGCAAGCTCGCCGCCGGCGCCTAGACTGCCGCGCAGACGTTGCCCACCTCGGGAGTCCCGACGATGAAGATCCTGATCGCCGCCGCCCTCGGCGCCCTGCTGCTGGCAACGGCGGCGGCCGATGCGCGCACCCTGCGCTGGGCCTCGCAGGGCGACCCGCAGACCGCCGATCCGCACTCGCAGAACGAGGGTCTGACCAACATGTTCTCCGAGGCGGTGCACGACCGGCTGGTGATGCGCGACAACGCGCTGCGCATCGTCCCGGGGCTGGCCACCAGTTGGCAGCAGGTCGATCCGACCACCTGGCGCTTTGTCCTGCGGCGCGGCGTGCGCTTCCACGACGGCTCGCCGTTCACCGCCGACGACGTCGTGTTCAGTTTCGAGCGCGCCTCGCACCCGAGCTCGCAGATGCGCCAGTACGCGATCGCGGTGGTCGGCAAGCCGCGCCGGATCGACGACTTCACGGTCGAGTTCGTGCAGGAACGGCCCAACCCGATCATGCTCGAGCACGTCGCCGCCATCTACATCATGAGCCGCGCCTGGGCGGAAAGGCACAAGGTCACGACGCCGCTGGACTTCAAGAACAAGGAGGAGACCTTCGCCTCGCGCAACGCCAACGGCACCGGCGCCTGGATCCTCGCCTCGCGCGAGCCGGGCGTGCGCACCGTCCTGCGGCGCAATCCCGACTGGTGGGGCATCGCGCACGGCCGCGCCCCCGGCAACGTGACCGAAGTCGTCTACACGCAGGTCAGCTCCGACGCCACGCGCACCGCCGCCCTGCTGTCGGCTCAGGTCGACTTCATCCTCGACCCGCCGCCGCAGGATCTCGCGCGGCTGGAGAACAACAAGGACACGAAGGTGCTGCGCGGGCAGGAAAACCGGGTGATCTTCTTCGGCTTCGACCAGTTCCGCGACGAGCTGCTGTACGCGAACGTCAAGGGCCGCAACCCCTTCAAGGACCTGCGCGTGCGCCAGGCCGTCTACCACGCGATCGACATCGAGGCGATCCGCACGCGCACGATGCGCGGCGCCGCGCTGCCCACCGGCGGCATCACGCCGTCGATCCTCGGCTCGCACCCGGACGCCGAACGGCGCCTGCCGTTCGACCCGGCGCGCGCGCGGCAACTGCTGGCGCAGGCCGGCTTGCCGAACGGCTTCGAGGTGACGCTCGACTGCCCGAACAACCGCTACGTCAACGACGAGGAGATCTGCATCGCGGTGGCGGCGATGCTCACCCGGGTCGGCATCGCCACCCGGGTCACGGCGATGCCGCGCGCCACCTACTTCCCGAAGCTGGAGAAGTACGACACGAGCTTCTACATGCTCGGCTGGGGCGGCGCCGTCACCGACGCCCAGACGACGCTGTCGCCGGTGCTGCGCTCGTTCGACCGCGCCAGCGGCCAGGGCAGCTTCAACTACGGCCGCTACAGCAATCCGAAGCTCGACGCGCTGATCGACGCCGCCGCCGTCGAGATGAACGTCGAGCGGCGGCGCGAGTTCATCCGCCAGGCTCTGCTCGAACACAACGCCCAGGTTCATCACGTGCCGTTGCACCGGCAGATGATCCCGTGGGCGATGCGCGAGAACGTGACCGCCGTGCACCGGGCCGACAATGTCCTTGTGTTCGAGCACGTGCGCATCGACTGAGCGCGCCGCCGCCGGGCGCGCCTGCAGCCGGCGCGATGCGGCCGCCGCGCCTGACGCCGACCTGACGCGGACCCGCCCGCTCGCGGCCGGCGCCGTTGTTTTTTGACCTCCGGCAGGCGCTGGTCGATCGGCGCCGGAGCCGGCGCCGGGCCGGCGGCTAGAATCGCGCGGCTTTCGCCCGCTGCGCCGGGCGCGGCCCAGGCGGCGCATACGTCCGCCGAGATAACAAACTTCACACGTGGGACGGGGGATGCGATTGATACTGCTCGGCCCGCCGGGCGCCGGCAAAGGCACCCAGGCCGGCTTCATCAAGGATCGCTACGGCATCCCGCAGATCTCGACCGGCGACATGCTGCGCGCCGCGGTCAAGGCGGGCGCCCCCCTGGGCCTGGCGGCGAGCAAGGCGATGGACGCCGGCCAACTGGTCGCCGATGACATCATCGTCGGCCTGGTCAGGCAACGGCTGAAGTCGCCCGACTGCGCCGCCGGCTACCTGTTCGACGGCTTCCCGCGGACGATCGCGCAGGCGCAGGCGCTGCGCTCGGCGGCGATCGCGGTCGACGTCGTGCTCGAGATCGACGTTGCCGACGCCGACATCATCGAGCGCATGAGCGGCCGGCGCGTGCACGCGGCCAGCGGACGCACCTATCACCTGCGCTTCAACCGGCCGCGGGTCGAAGGCAAGGACGATCTCACCGGCGAACCACTGATCCAGCGCGACGACGATCGCGAGGACGTGGTGCGCAAGCGGCTCGAGGTCTACCACGCGCAGACCAGCGTGCTGGTCGACTACTACCTGAAGTGGGCCGCCACCGGCGAGGCCGCCGCCCCGCGTCACCGCCGCGTCGACGGCGTCGGCAGCGTCGAGGCGGTGCGCCAGCGGGTGTTCGCCGCTCTCGACGGCGCCTGAGTCTCGCCGCGCCGTCGGCGACATCGGCACGGTACCGATCAAGACACAGAACAAATCAACCGTCTCACGTAGGAGAGCACTTCATGTCATCGGGATTGTTACTGGCGATCGCCTGCGGCGCGCTCGCGGTCGTTTTCGGCGGTCTGTGGACCTCCTGGATCATGAAGCAGCCGGCCGGCAACCCGCGCATGCGCGAGATCGCCGCCGCCATCCAGCAGGGAGCGCAGGCGTACCTGAACCGGCAGTACCGGACGATCGCCATCGTCGGCGCGGTGCTGTTCGTGATCATCGGCCTGGTGCCGGGACTCGGCTGGGCGACCGCGATCGGCTTCGCGCTCGGCGCCGTGCTGTCGGGGGCGGCCGGCTACATCGGCATGAACGTCTCGGTGCGCGCCAACGTGCGCACGGCGCAGGCGGCCGCCAGCGGCATCAACACCGCGCTGCACGTCGCCTTCCGCGGCGGCGCGATCACCGGCATGCTGGTCGTCGGCCTCGGCCTGCTCGGCGTGTCCGTGTTCTACGCGATCCTGCAGTCGCTCGTCGGCCCCGAGGTCGGCCTGCGCGAGTTGCTGCACCCGATGATCGGACTGGCCTTCGGCTCGTCGCTGATCTCGATCTTCGCCCGACTCGGCGGCGGCATCTTCACCAAGGGCGCCGACGTCGGCGCCGATCTGGTCGGCAAGGTCGAGGCCGGCATCCCCGAGGACGACCCGCGCAACCCGGCGGTGATCGCCGACAACGTCGGCGACAACGTCGGCGACTGCGCCGGCATGGCCGCCGACCTGTTCGAGACCTTCGTCGTGACCGTGGTGGCGACGATGCTGGTCGGCGCACTCGCCTTCGCCGCCCTCGGGCCGCTGGCGCAAGCCGCGATCATCTATCCGATGGTGCTCGGCGGCGTCTCGATCATCGCCTCGATCATCGGCTGCTACTTCGTCAAGACCGACGAGGACGGCACGATCATGGGCGCGCTCTACAAGGGCGTGATCGTCGCCGGCGTGCTGGCGCTGATCGCCTTCTATCCGGTCACCGTCTGGCTGATGGGCGACGTCGCCGCCGCCACCGGCGGCCGCGTCACGCCGCTGACACTGTGGCTGGCGGCCGGCGTCGGCCTGGTGCTCACCGGCGCCATGATGTGGATCACCGAGTACTACACCGGCACCCAGTTCCGACCGGTGCGGCACGTCGCGCACGCCTCGACCACCGGCCATGCGACCAACATCATCGCCGGCCTCGCCGTGTCGATGCGCTCGTGCGCGCTGCCGGTGCTGGCGGTGTGCGCGGCGATCCTCTCGTCGTACTGGCTCACCGGCGGCTTCGAGGAAGGCGGCGCCGTCTACGGCCTGTACGGGATGGCGATCGCCGCCACCGCGATGCTGTCGATGGCCGGCATCATCGTCGCCCTCGACGCCTACGGCCCGATCACCGACAACGCCGGCGGCATCGCCGAGATGGCCGAGCTGCCGAAGTCGGTGCGCAACGTCACCGATCCGCTGGACGCGGTCGGCAACACGACCAAGGCGGTGACCAAGGGCTACGCGATCGGCTCCGCCGGACTGGCGGCGCTGGTGCTGTTCGCCGACTACACGGCGGCGCTCAAAGGCGTCAACATCGTCGCCGACTTCAGCCTGTCCGAGCCGAAGGTGATCGTCGGCCTGTTCATCGGCGGCCTGATTCCGTTCCTGTTCGCCGCCATGGCGATGGAGGCGGTCGGCCGCGCCGCCGCCAGCGTGGTCGAGGAAGTGCGCCGCCAGTTCCGCGAGATCAAGGGGATCATGGAAGGGCACGCCAAGCCCGACTACAGCCGCGCGGTCGACATGCTGACCGCTGCGGCGATCAAGGAGATGATGATCCCGTCGCTGCTGCCGGTCGTGGTGCCGATCCTGGTCGGCCTGATCCTGGGGCCGGCGGCGCTCGGCGGCCTGCTGCTCGGCACGATTGTCACCGGTCTTTTCGTGGCGATCTCGATGACCACCGGCGGCGGCGCCTGGGACAACGCCAAGAAGTACATCGAGGACGGCAACTACGGCGGCAAGGGCTCGGAGGCGCACAAGGCCGCGGTCACCGGCGACACGGTCGGCGATCCGTACAAGGACACCGCCGGACCGGCGGTCAATCCGCTGATCAAGATCATCAACCTGGTGGCGCTGCTGATCGTGCCGGTGATCGCGCTCGTCTGGGCCGAGGACGCGCCCAGGGCCGCAGTGCCGACCCCGCCGGCAGCGGTCGCGCCGGCCGTCGCGCCCGCGCCGGCCATCGCACCCGCACCGGCGGCGCCTGCGCCGACCCCGGCCGCCGAGGCAGCGGCGCCGGCCGACGCGAAAGCCGCGGAGAAGAAGTAGCGAACGCCGGTCGGCCGCGCTGCGCGCGCCGGCGGCAGCGCGCTCTTCGCTGCCGTCGCCCGGCGCACTGCGCCCGCGCTCAGACGTCGCGCACGTGGGCGAGCGCCTCCTGCGCCGTCTCGTAGATGTGCGGCGCCACGCCGCGCTGCGCCAGCGCCTTGCCGAGCTTGGCGCGCAGGAAGCCCGAGGTCGTGTAGCGGGTCACGCCCAGGTAGTGGCGGTCGACCAGAGCGCGCACCATCGCCGCGTACTCGTCGGCGACCTCGGGCGCGAGGTCGAAGTGGTCGTAGTTGACGATGCCGTAGACCTTGCGGCCGATGCGCTCCAGACGGCGGCTGATCTCGTCGCCTACCGCGGCGACGTCGGCGCAGGTGCGCACCGACAGGCGCTCGAAGTTCAGGTACAGGACGTTGTCGCGCTCGTCGTAGGTCAGCCGTTGCGCCAGCGGAATCGCCAGCAGTCGCTGGCGCAGGTTCATCGCTTCGGGCGCGAAGATCGCCGCGTCCATCGGCGCCGGATCGCGCGGGATCGCCGGCCGGAACTGCATGCGCGCCAGGATGTCGCGCTCGATGTCGATGCCGGGCGCGACCTCGATCAGCTCGAGCCCGTCGTCGCCGAGCCGCAACACGCAGCGCTCGGTCACGTACAGCGCCGGTCGCCGGCGCCGGCGCGCCTCGGCGCCGCTGAAGGTGCACTGCTCGACCCGGGCGACGAACTTCATCGGTCCGTGGTCGGCAACCAGCCGCAGACAGCCGTCGTCGATCGCCACCCGCAGATCGCCGGCGGTGAAGGTGCCGGCGAACACGACCCGCTTGGCCGACTGCGAGATGTTGATGAAGCCGCCGGCGCCGGCCAGGCGCGTCCCGAAGCGGCTGACGTTCAGGTTGCCGTCGCGGTCGGCCTGCGCCAGGCCGAGAACTGCGAGGTCGAGGCCGCCGCCGTCGTAGAAGTCGAACTGGTAGGGCTGGTCGATGATCGCCTCGGTGTTGACGGCGGCGCCGAAGTTCAGGCCCGAGGCCGGCACACCGCCCACCACCCCCGGCTCGGTGGTCAGCGTCAGCAGGTCGGTCACGCGCTCCTCGGCGGCGACCGCCGCCACCCCCTCGGGCATGCCGATGCCGAGGTTGACCACGCAGTTGGCGCGCAGCTCGAGCGCGGCGCGGCGGGCGATGATCTTGCGCTCGCTCATCGCCATCGGCGCGATCGCGCCGGCCGGCACGCGGATCTCGCCGGCAAAGGCCGGGCTGTACTGCTCAACGAAGGTCTGCATGTGGTACTCGGGCCTTTCCGCCACCACGACGCAGTCGACCAGCACGCCGGGCACCTTCACCTGGCGCGGATTGAGCGTGCCGCGTTCGGCGACGCGCTCGACCTGGGCGATCACGATCCCGCCGGAGTTGCGCGCCGCCATCGCGATCGCCAGCGCCTCCAGCGTCAGCGCCTCACGCTCCATCGTCAGGTTGCCGTCGGGATCGGCGGTGGTGGCGCGCACGATGCCGACCTGGATCGGGAAGGTCTTGTAGAGCAGGCACGGCTCGCCGCCGACCGTGATCAGCTCGACCAGATCCTGCGTCGTGCGCTCGTTGACGCGGCCGCCGCCGTGCCTCGGGTCGACGAAGGTGCCGAGGCCGACGCGCGTCAGGTGGCCGGGCCGGCCGGCGGCGATGTCGCGGAACAGATGCGTGATCACGCCCTGCGGCAGGTTGTAGGCCTCGATCCGATTGCGCACGGCCAGATCCTGCAGCCGCGGCACCAGCCCCCAGTGGCCGCCGATCACGCGCCGGACGAGCCCCTCGTGGCCGAGGTGGTTGAGCCCGCGCGCACCGCCGTCGCCCTGCCCGGCCGCGTACACCAGCGTCAGGTCGCGCGGCCGGCGCGCGCATTCGTCGGCGGCGCTCGCCAGGAACCGCTCCTCGAGCGCGACCGCGACGTTCTCGGGAAAGCCGATGCCGACGAAGCCGCCGGTGGCGAGCGTGTCGCCGTCGTCGATCAACTGCACCGCCTCGCGGGCGCTGACCACCTTGCCCTTCTCGAAGCTGCGCAAGGCCTGCAGCAGTCCCCGCCCGTGGCCACTCATCCGCGTCTCCCGTCAGGCGCCCTCATCGTGCCACTGGCCGCCGGCTCACAGCGCCGCGCTGACCGCCAGCGTGCCGAAGTCGGTGCGCGACTGCTGGCGCTGGAACTCGCGCGTGCGGCCGTGGCGGGCGAGCACCAGCTTCCAGCGGCCGCGCTCCAGAACCACGCCGACGCCGGCCTCGGCCAGCAGGCTGCGCGCATCGACCCGGTGGCTGTTGCGCCAGGTGTTGCCGTCGAGGGTGAGGTTGCGCGCGACCGCGCGCACATCGACACTGACGAACAGGTGCAGCGAACCGGCACCGGGCGCCGCCGGCATCGGCAGCCCGCTGCCGGCCGGCCGCACCGGATCGCTGCCGAAGTCCTGCGGCAAGTGCCGGCCAATGCGCCACTGCGCGCCGGCGTTGGCGAAGGTGTGCAGATTGCCGAGGCTGCCGCCCCAGTGGCCGATCAGGTCCGAGGCGACGGCGCCGGGCGAGCTGAACAGCACCTGTCGCCGCAGCCGCTCGTGCAGCAACTGCAGCACCGGCTCGTCGCGCAACTGGTGCTGCCAGCCGCGGAAACGCTCGGCGCCGATCAGGCGATGAAAGCCGTTGTGGATCTGCTCGCCGCGCAGCGACGGGCCGACCATGCCGACGCGCAGATGCGTGCTGCGCAGCCGATCGCCGCTGCGCACGTCGAACGCGACGCCCGCCAGCAGCAGCGCCGCGTACGGTCGGTCGTCGGCCACCGGCACGGTCGCCTCGCGGTCGGACGGCGTGAACAGCGCCATGGCGAGGCTCGCGCGCACGCTCGTCTGCTCGCCGCCGGACGGCTGCAGCCAACTCAGGTTGCGACTGAGCCAGCCCAGCGGCGACGGCAGGCAGCCGCCCGAGTCGGGCAGCCGCGACAGCCAGGTCGCGAGCACGCCGCTGGTGTAGCCGCCGTCGCTTCCGGTGCCACTGAACAGGTCGTTGTCCAGCCGCAGGCTGACCCGGCTCGCGTTCGCCTGCGGCCCGTCGGCCGGCCGGCAGTCGGCGAGCAGCGCCGGCGACGGCAGCAGCAGCGCCAGCCATGCGCCGAGCCACCGCGCCGCAAGCCTGGCCCTGGCGTTCACCGGCCGCTCTCGCGTCAAAGCGGCCCGTGGCGCGCGCGAACGGATGCGCCGACCTCAGCGGCGGCCGAACAACCGTCGCAGGAAGGCAAGCAGCAGCGACCATAGGCCGACGCCGGCCGCAGGCGCGGCCGCGGCCGCCGCGACACCGGCACGCGCGGCGAGCTGGGCGCTGAAGGACTCGAAGAACTTGTCGGCGGTGGCGCCGGCGGCGGCATCGATCAGGCGCGAGCCGACCTGCGCCAGCTTGCCTCCGACCTGCGCCTGCGCCACGTAGCTGAGCCGCGTGCCGGCGCCGGCCGGTTCGAGCATGACCCGGGCCGAGCCGCGCGCAAAGCCGGCGGCGCCGCCGGTGCCGTCGAACTTCAGCGTGTAGCGGTTGGGGGCGTCGATGTCGGCCATCTCGAGCGTGCCCTTGAAGCGCGACTTCACCGGACCGATGGCGGCGGTGAGCGCGACCTCATAGCGGTTGGAGTCGATCGCGCTGATGGTCTCGCAGCCCGGGATGCAACTGCGCAGCAGCTCGACATCGGTGAGCGCCGCCCAGGCGCTCGCCTGGTCGGTCGGCAGCATGCGTTCGCCCTTCAGTTCCATCGTCTCGGCCGTTCCGTCGTGTGCCGTTCGCCGCGGCGCCTGCGCCAGGCGCCGGCGTCGGCGGCCAGCGCCTGCGCCAGCGCCTCCAGGCTGGCGACATTGTGCACGGGAAGAAAGGCGTCGACCTGCGGCAGCAGCGCGCGCACGCCGCGCGCACGCGGCTGGAATCCCTCGAAGCGCAGCAGCGGATTGAGCCAGACCAGCCGCCGGCACGAGCGCGCCAGCCGCGCCGCTTCGCGCGCCAGCAGATCGAGGTCGGCGTGCTCGAGGCCGTCGCTGACCAGCAGCACGGTCGCGCCGCCGCCCAGCACGCGCCGCGCCCAGCGCCGGTTGAACTCGGCCAGCGACTGCGCGATGCGCGTGCCGCCGGCCCAGTCGTCGACCGCGGCGACCACCGCCGCCAGCGCCAGGTCCGGATCCTTCGACTGCAACTGGCGCGTGATCCGCGTCAGCCTGGTGCCGAACACGAAGGACTGCACCTTCAGGTCGGCGTTGCTGACCGCATGCAGGAAGTGCAGGAACATGCGCGAGTAGCGGCTCATGCTGCCCGAGATGTCGACCAACGCCACCAGCGGCGGCGTTCGCGTTCTGCGCCGGCGGCGCGGCAGGCCGGTGATCTCGCCGCCGCGGCGGCTGCACTGGCGCAGCAGAGCGCGCAGGTCGATGCGCTCGCCACGGCGCGCCGGCGCCTGGCGCCGGGTCGGCAGCGACTCGAACAGCACCCGCAGCCGCGCCAGCAACGCGCGCGCCGCGTGCCACTCGGCGCGGGTCATCGAGTCGAAGTCGGCCTTGCGCAGCGACTCGCGCTCGGATGAGCTCATCTGCGCCGCCAGTTCGCTGCGGCTGCGCGCCGGCGGCGTCTCGGACCGCGACGCGAACAGCGCCTCGGCCAGGCGCCGGCTGACCGCGGCTTCGGCGCCGCGCCTGGCGCCGATCTGCGGCAGCAGCATGCGCAGCATCTGCGCCAGCAGGTCCGGATCGCGCCAGAACACGTGAAACGCCTGATCGAACAGCGAGCGGTGCTCGGCGCGGTCGACCAGACAGCAGCGCAGCGTCGCGTACAGATCGGCGCGCGACGCCAGCCCGCAGGCCGCGACCGCCTGCAGCGCCAGCAGCACGCGGTCGGTGCCGAGCGGCAGCCCGGCGGCGCGCAGCGCGCGTGCGAAGTGCACGACGTTGTCGGCCAGCCGGCCGGCCGGCTCAGCCATCGCCGCCAGCGGCGTGCTGCGGCCGGGCGGCTC
>Ga0208100_100729_pt1 | contig 11651 bp, 17 predicted proteins | sample SubbioR11_8A_Aug_FD_184817 | JGI IMG/M metagenome (GOLD analysis project Ga0208100, IMG submission 184817) | Serpentinite rock and fluid subsurface biosphere microbial communities from McLaughlin Reserve, California, USA - CR11_8A_Aug (SPAdes) | ecosystem: Environmental > Terrestrial > Deep... | reverse complement strand
ATTATGCCAAGTCATTATTGTTTTTATCTAATCTATATAAGATTTCTATCAAAGAAGGTGATTTGAATGAATTCAATTCTAACTTATCTGTATAAGAATGAGAATATAAATGGATATATAATAAGATCCTTGTTAAATAATGTAAGAGGCTTCCATTACAAATTAAAAGTTGACAACAAAAACAATATTACAGGACTAGCAGCCATGTGGGAGGAAGAAAAAAGTAGACCACGTGATAGAAAAAAGTTGTAGTACATAGTCAGCTGAAATAATTGCATTGTGTCGATAGTACAACACTATTTAAAATCGATTTGCAGATACTATATATAGAAAACACTATCTGGTTTGAATCCCAAATAGTGTTTTTGATTTGTAAATAATAAATTATCTCTTTGAAAACTGAGGTGCACGTCTTGCTTTTTTTAAGCCGTATTTCTTTCTTTCTACCATACGTGAATCTCTTGTCAAAAATCCTGCTCTCTTTAAAGTTGGTCTGAGTTCAATGTCAGCCTTTAACAAAGCTCTGGATATTCCGTGTCTTAATGCTCCAGCTTGACCTGTAAAACCGCCGCCCTCAACCTTTGCAAGAACGTCATATTTACCGATTGATTCGGTTATTACTAGAGGCATCTTAACATCTCTTTTAAGAGTTTCATAATTAAAATACGTATCTATATCTCTACCATTTATTAGTATTTTGCCCTCTCCGGGAACTAGTCTTACTCTGGCAACGGAAGTTTTTCTTCTGCCAGTTCCATAGTATTGTACTTTAGCCATGGCGTTTCCTCCCTTCTTCTTATGTTCTTATATCTAAAAATTCCGGCTGTTGAGCTTGATGCTTATGTTCTGGACCAACGTATACTTTTAGCTTTTGTATCATGGCTCTACCTAAGGTATTCTTAGGAAGCATTCCTTTCACTGCAATCTGTATTGCCTTCTCTGGTTTTTTTGCCATTAATTCTCTAGCTGTCATTTCTTTTAGTCCACCTGGATGACCTGTATGATGTTTGTAGAGTTTCTGATCTAGTTTTTTACCTGTAAATTCCACTTTCTCGGCATTTACAACTATTACAAAATCACCTGTATCCACATGAGGTGTAAATATCGGCTTTTTCTTTCCTCTTAAGATAGATGCTATTTCCGTGGAAAGACGACCTAATGTTTTTCCATCAGCATCCACCACATACCACTTCCTTTTAATTTCCAGTGGCTTAGCAACGAATGATTTCATTTTTTTCCCTCCTAATACTGCTTTAAAATCAATTGGACTATTTATCGTTAAAAAAACCGGGGCTCTGGTTTTTTTAATAAGCATATCACTAATCTAGTGTAATACATGTTGCCGTGTGTGTCAAGGGATATTTAAGGTTTTTAGTCATAATAAACCTCAGCCAAATACAGGCCTTGTGCCTTAGCCGTATGTTTTGCTTTTTCACGGATACCACTCCCAATGATCAGAGGTAATTCATGGGCTTTTATTTTATTTCTCCCTACATCCACTAAGGTTCCCACCATAATTCTAACCATATTATACAAAAACCCATTTCCTCTAGTCTCTATTATTATCATGTTATCTATCATGCATACATCAAATGAGTAAATTGTCCTTACAGTATTCTTTACGCTAGAACCCGATGCCATAAATCCTTTGAAATCATGTTCCCCAATAAAGTATTTAGAAGCTGTCATCATCTTTTCAAGATCAAGTTCATATGGTACTAAATAGGCATAATTTCGCAACAAAGGTTTTCTGAATTTAGTATTATTGATTTTATATATATATTTTTTGCCCACCGCCGAATATCTTGCATGAAAGGATGGGTCCATCTCCTCTGCGGATTTTATTACAATATCTTCTGGGAGCAAACCATTCAATGCCAAAGGTATTTTTCCTGTTGGAATAGCTATTTTCTCTTTGAAGTTCGCTACTTGCCCTAAAGCATGTACACCCGAATCTGTTCTGCCAGCTCCATATATCTTAACTTTCTTCTTTAAAAGTATTGATAGTGCCTTCTCAATTTCATTTTGGACAGTTCTGCCCCTAGGCTGATTTTGCCAACCACAAAATGATGTGCCATCATATTCAATTGTAAGTTTTATGTTTTTCATATAGTTCACCTAAAATTAAAAAATTCTATCCGCAATAACAGCAGTTATGACTGACACTGTTATTATCGAAGCCAAGATATCTCTTTTGTGAAGTGATAATTCTTTCATTCTGGTTCTATTTTCTCCTCCTCTATAACAGCGGGCTTCCATTGCCATTGCCAGTTCATCTGCTCTTCTAAAAGCACTTATAAACAGAGGTACCAACAAAGGTACTAAGCTTTTAGCCCTATTTACAATATTACCGCTCTCAAAATCCGCCCCCCTTGCCATTTGAGCTTTCATTATTTTGTCTGTCTCCTCCAATAGGGTTGGAATAAATCTTAAGGCTATGGTCATCATCATAGCTAATTCATGAGCCGGCATTCCAAATCTTCTAAATGGGTTCAACAATTTCTCGATGCCATCTGTTAGCTGGATGGGAGATGTTGTCAATGTCAGCAAAGAAGTTCCTATTATTAATAGTATTAAGCGAGTCGCCATAAAGATAGCTTGAAACAACCCTTCTTTTGTAATATCAAAAGGCCCTAATTGATATATTATCTCACCCTTTGTCATGAACATATTAATTCCAAAGGTTAAAAAAATAATTAAAAATAATGGTCGAAGTCCTCTTATCATATAACTCACAGGTACCTTAGACAGTATTATGGACATGGCTAAAAATGCTAAAACATACAAATAGGCATTAAAATCTTTGACTATAAACAATGCTGTTATGTAAACAAATGTAGCCAGAATTTTTACCCTAGGGTCCAATCGATGTATTGGTGAGTTAACCGGGTAATATTGACCTATAGTTATATCTCTTAACATTTTGCTACGCTCCCAATCCAATTCAATATTTCCTTCTTTGCTTCTTCAACAGTTAATGCATCTTCTTTTATAGGTTTGCCTGCCTCTTTAAGCTTTTTCATGAGATATGTTATTTGAGGTACACCTAATCCAATCTCTTCCAAAACATCCACATATCGAAATACATCACGAGGCACACCTGTTAAGGTTATAGTTCCATTATTCATAACTATAATTTTGTCTGCTAACTTTGCAACATCTTCCATACTGTGGGAAACCAAAATCACAGTCATCTTATACTTTTGGTGGAGTTTTTTTACCTGCTTCAATATTTCATCTCGTCCCCTTGGGTCTAATCCGGCCGTAGGCTCATCAAGAATTAATACCTCCGGCTTCATGGCAACCACTCCTGCGATTGCTACCCTTCTTCTTTGTCCACCACTCAGTTCAAATGGTGAACGATCCTTTAAATCTTCAAAATTAAGTCCAACCCATTCTATGGCTTCCTTAACCCTAGCTTCAACCTCCGATTCTGATAAGCCAAGATTTTTAGGTCCAAATGCCACATCTTTATATGTAGTCTCCTCAAAAAGTTGATGTTCAGGATACTGAAAAACCAGTCCGACTTTTTGTCTGATTGCTTTCATTTTCACATCCTTTTGCGTAATATCCAAGCCATTAATTATTATTCTCCCTGATGATGCCTTGAGCAGACCATTTAAGTGCTGGATCAGGGTAGATTTACCTGATCCCGTATGTCCTATAAGCCCTATAAACTCTCCTTGCTCTATAGATAAGGAAATATCTTTTAATGCAGTGGTTTCAAAAGGACTCCTAGGGTTGTATATATGGGTTAAATTTTCTACTATAATTGACATAGATACCTCACCATCTCATCGACTGTTAGTATATCCTTTGGTATAGTTAAACCAGCCTCGTTTAATTGAAATGCCAGTTCAGTAACTTGTGGGACATCTAAACCATATTTTTTTAAGGTGCTCACTTGTCCAAAAACTTCTCGTGGTGTACCTTCCAATGCTATTTTACCCTCTTCCATAACTAATACACGATCTGCTTCAACAGCCTCATCCATAAAGTGAGTTATGTGAACAATGGTTATTCCCTCTTCTTTATTTAATCTTTTTATAGTTTCAATTACTTCTTTTCTTCCAGAAGGATCTAGCATCGCAGTAGGTTCATCGAATATGATACAAGCAGGTTTCATTGCAATAACTCCAGCAATGGCAACTCTCTGTTTTTGACCACCTGAAAGAAGGTGTGGACCCTTTTTTTTGAATTCCAACATATCCACAACTCTCAATGATTCTTCTACCCTTATTTTTATTTCCTTAGGCTCAATTCCTAAGTTCTCTGGTCCAAAAGCCACATCTTCTTCAACTATTGTTGCTACTATTTGATTATCCGGATTTTGGAATACCATGCCTGCAGTTTGCCTGATTTGCCAGGTATAGGACTCTTCTGATGTATCCATTCCCATCACATAAACTTTTCCACCCGATGGAAGCAGTAAAGCGTTAATATGCTTAGCTAAGGTAGATTTCCCTGATCCATTATGTCCAATAATAACAACAAATTCGCCTTTTTTCACCTTTAATGACACTTCATCTACTGCTTTAATACTTTCTTTACCTTCGCCTGTATATTCATAAACCAGATTAGCTATCTCAATCATGTTTTCCATTATAAAACCTCACAACTTCGTATATAGTATTCGTTAAATGCCCCAGCCGCCTATAGAGGCGGGGAACATCTTAATTCAGTTATATTATATCGCTTAAGTATGAATATTACCAATATAATGTTTTATGCTTGTTTTATGTTGCAAAACACTAAAACTAAAGGGACTAAGTAATTAACTTAATCCCTAGAATCTATACTAATTCAATAATAACCATTTCTGCGGCGTCCCCTCTTCGAGGTCCTAGTTTCATAACTCTTGTATAACCGCCATTTCTGTCTTTATACTTTGGTGCAACTTCATCAAACAAGTTTTTAACAACTGTTTCATCAAACACAAAAGCCAAAACTTGTCTTCTGGCATGCAGGTCGCCTCTTTTTGCCAAAGTGATCATCTTTTCAACTAACCTGCGTGTTTCTTTGGCTCTTGTATCAGTAGTTTGTATTCGACCTTCTCTTAAAAGACTTGTCACTAAATTTCTTAACATAGAAATTCTGTGATCTGTCGGACGACCTAATTTACGCTGAACTGCCATGTCTTCCCCTCCTTTAAACCTATACTAATCTTCACTAGGTCTTAAGCCTAACCCAAGCTCTGCAAGCTTTTGCTGAACCTCTTCAAGGGACTTTTTACCCAGGTTTCTTACTTTCATCATATCGTCTTCTGATTTTTCAGTAAGCTCTTCTACAGTATTGATCCCAGCTCTCTTCAGACAGTTATATGATCGAACAGAAAGCTCTAGTTCCTCAATTGTCATCTCCAGAACCTTTTCTTTTTTATCTTCTTCTTTTTCTACCATTATTTCTACATTATCAATATGTTCTGTAAGGGTAATGAATAGATTTAAATGCTCATTCATGATTTTTGCCCCTATTGAAGTAGCTTCATCAGGCTTTATGCTGCCATCCGTCCATACTTCCAAGGTTAGCTTATCATAATCTGTTATCTGTCCAACCCTTGTGTTCTCAACAGAGTAGCTTACTTTTCTAACAGGAGTATAGATAGAATCTACAGGAATTACGCCTATTGCCATTGTATCTGTTTTATTGTTTTCAGCTGGAACGTACCCTCTTCCCTTTGAAAGAGCAATTTCCATGACCAACCTTGAACCCTCTTCAAGGGTTGCAATGTGAAGGTCTGAATTCAATATTTCCACATCTGCATCTGCAATAATATCTCCAGCAGTGATTTTGCCAGGTCCCTGTGCTTCGATCCGAACTATCTTGCTTTCATCAGAATAAATTTTAGCAGATAAATTCTTCAAATTCAAAATGATCTCTGTTATATCTTCTTTTACTCCTGGTACTGTTGAAAATTCATGCAGAACCCCATCAATTTTAACCGAAGTAACAGCAACCCCAGGAAGTGATGAAAGCAAAATCCTTCTCAAACTATTTCCCAAGGTAATGCCATAGCCTCTTTCAAGTGGCTCTACGATAAACTTCCCATACGTATTGTCAACATTTGATTCCAAACATTCAATTTTAGGCTTCTCTATTTCTATCATTCCCTTAACCCTCCTTTTAAGTTTTATCTCTATACACTATGAGGGTAACTGATTCTAACAACTATTATCTTGAATATAACTCAACAATTAAGTGTTCAGCGATTGGAATATCGACATCTTCTCTTGTTGGAAGTGAAATCACTTTTCCCTCTAATTTTTCATAATTTGTCTGTACCCAATTAGGTACATTTACAGCAGCTTCAGCGAATTCTTTGAATTTTTCCGAACTTCTGCTTTTTTCCTTCACTGCAATAACATCTCCAACTGAAACTAGATACGACGGAATATCAACTTTTTGTCCATTTACTGTGAAATGTCCATGTGTTACCAATTGTCGTCCTTCTTTTCTAGATGTTGCCATCCCCATTCTATATACAGCATTATCCAGTCTTAGTTCCAATAACCTTAATAGGTTTTCGCCGGTAATACCACGCATTTTATCGGCTTTTTCAAAATAAGCTCTAAACTGAGTTTCTAATAACCCATAGAATCTCTTCGCTTTTTGTTTTTCTCTTAATTGTAAACCGTAATTAGACACCTTTTTTCTGCCTTGTCCATGCTGTCCTGGTGCATAACCTCTTCTATCTATAGCACATTTATCCGAATAGCATCTTTCGCCTTTCAGATATAGCTTTTGTCCTTCTCTACGACAAAGTCTACAAGATGGTCCAGTATATCTCGCCATTATTCTTACACCTCCTAATCCTAATTAAACTCTTCTGCGTTTTGGTGGTCTGCATCCGTTATGTGGTACAGGCGTAACGTCTTTAATCATATTGATTTCCAATCCGGCTGCCTGTAGTGATCTAATAGCAGCTTCCCGACCAGAACCAGGACCTTTTACAAATACTTCAACTGTTTTTAAGCCGTGCTCCATACCAGCCTTTGCTGCATGCTCAGCTGCCATTTGAGCAGCAAAAGGCGTTGATTTTCTTGAACCCTTAAAGCCCATACCCCCAGCACTTGCCCAAGATAAAGCATTACCTTGCAAGTCTGTAAGGGTTATTATAGTATTATTGAAAGTTGATTGAACATGGGCTTGGCCGCGTTCTATATTTTTACGTTCGCGTCTTCTCTTACGAACAACTTTTTTAGCTGCTGCTTTCTTAGCTACCATCTCATTTACCCTCCCTTACCTATTTCTTCTTCTTACGCCCTACTGTCTTCTTAGGTCCTTTTCTAGTACGGGCATTCGTCTTCGTTCTTTGACCTCTGACAGGAAGACTTCTTCTATGACGAATTCCTCTGTAGCATCCAATTTCTTTAAGTCTCTTGATGTTTAAGGCTATCTCACGTCGAAGATCTCCTTCAACTCTATGGTCGCTATCGATGATTTGTCTTAACTTACCCACTTCTTCTTCAGTTAAGTTTCTTACTCTGGTATCAGGATTAATTCCTGTTTTTTTCAAAATATCATTTGATGTCTTTCTACCTATACCATAGATATATGTCAAACCTATCTCTACTCTTTTTTCTCTTGGTAAGTCCACACCTGAAATTCTTGCCATTCTTTTTACACCTCCCAGATCTTTACTCATTAAAATTCATTTAAATCAGTGATTTTAATTTATATTAGTTATAAGAATGTTTATTCTATTATAATAGAATAAACCAGCCGCTCCTATAATCTAAAGACTTATAATACACTAGTCAAGTAAAATATACAAAATTTTCTATCCTTGTTTTTGTTTGTGTTTTGGATTCTCACAGATAATCATTACTACACCTTCTCTTCTGATTATCTTGCATTTTTCGCAAATAGGTTTAACTGATGGTTTAACTTTCACTGTTATCCCTCCTTAATCACTTGCCACGCCAAGTAATTCTTCCTCTTGTTAAATCGTAAGGTGACAATTCAATTGTTACTGTGTCACCAGGTAATATTCTAATAAAATTCATTCTAAGCTTACCGGAAATATGTGCTAATATTTCATGGTCGTTTTCCAACTTTACCTTAAACATGGCATTCGGTAAGGCGTCCACTACCGTTCCCTGAACTTCTATTACATCATCCTTGGCCATTAGGAAATCAAACCTCCTACTTCCTGGTCTAATTTAGTCCCAGTTTTTCCAGTTCACGTCTTAAAACGAGATTGCTAACTTTCTCATTTAACATAATTTTTTTCTCAATTTCATGACTGATTACATTATATACGGCTAAATGTCTAATTTTTTTCTTCTTAGCATTATCAATTTTTCTCAAATCGCCATCTGCTATGAGGACATATTGCTCATCAATAATAGCAATTATTATAAAAACTCTGTCCTTATCTCTTCCGGCCTTTGATTTTACCAATTGCCCTATTGTTACATCCCGAGTAGTATCCATCGAGTTCACCTCTTTGCCCTTCATTAAGGATTAGTTAAAATGATGGGTTCATCCCTTGTAATGGCTACAGTGTGTTCATAGTGAGCTGAGATTTTTCTGTCTACGGTCACTACAGTCCAATTATCTAAGAGTGTTTCAACTTTATGTGTGCCAGCATTTACCATAGGCTCTATTGCTAATACCATCCCCATAGCGAGCCTTGGCCCTTTTCCTGGATTTCCGAAGTTTGGTATCTGAGGTTCCTCATGCATATTTTGACCAATACCATGTCCTACATAGTCCCTGACTACAGAAAAACCATTGGTTTCTACATAACTTTGTATAGCATAGGAAATGTCTGAAAGTCGATTCCCTTCCCTGCAGAATTTCAATCCTTCATAGAAGCATTGTCTTGTTACCTTCATTAGTTTAAGAGCTTCTTCGCTTACATTCCCAACTGCATGAGTTTTTGCCGCATCTCCGTAATAGCCATTATATACCGCACCTATGTCTACACTTATAATATCGCCATCTTGCAAGGTTTTTAATCCAGGTATCCCGTGAACTACTTGCTCGTTGATTGATGTGCATATACTTGCTGGAAAGCCATGATATCCTTTGAAAGCCGGCAGTGCGCCATATTTATTTATTGTAGCTTCTGCAATCTCATCTAATTCCTTAGTAGTGATCCCAGGCTTTATAATGTTCTTTACTGCTTCATGAGTATATGCCACTATTTTTCCAGCTTCTCTCATATATCCAATTTCTTTGCCTGACTTAAGAATAATCATTTTTCTACGCTCCCAAAGCAACTACTATTTCATCAAACACCTTTCCAATATCTTGTTGTCCATTTATCGTTACAAGGATGCCTTCATTTTTATAATAATCGATCAGTGGTTGAGTTTCATTTAAATACACTTCAATCCTTTTTGAAACCGTTTCTTCATTATCATCTGATCTTTGATACAATAAACCACCACATTTTTCACAATCGTCCTTCTTTGCCGACGGGTGAAGGGTTATATGATAGGTTGCACCACACTCTTTGCAAATTCTTCTGCCCACCGCTCGTTCAATCAGTATATGCTTATCCACATTTACATTTATTGCTTTGTCTAGGGCAACGTTCATTTTCTTGAGAGCGTGACCCAAAGCCTCAGCTTGAACAACAGTTCTTGGGAATCCGTCCAGCAAAAAACCTTTTTTACAATCTTCTTGCTCTAAACGGTCTTTCACAATCTCTACCACCAACTGATCTGGCACTAAAAGACCTTTTTCCATGAATTCCTTAGCCTTAAGACCTAGTTGTGTACCTTCTTTCATATTCTTTCTGAAAATATCTCCTGTTGATATATGTGGAATTTCATATCTTTGCACAATACTCGCAGCCTGAGTTCCTTTTCCAGCCCCTGGAGGCCCTAATAAGATTAATCTCATTATACCATCTCCCGGATATTTATAAGGTTTCATCATGGGGATTGACCCCATGATACCTATTTCTATTTCAAGAAGCCTTGATAATGTCTCATCATCATTTGTGCTTCAACTTGCTTCATGGTTTCTAAAGCAACACCTACAACGATCAACAGTGAAGTACCACCAAATTGTAGCTGTAGACTGCTAAATTGTAAAATCAATGTTGGCAATACAGCAATTGTAGCTAGAAATACAGCTCCTGCCAAAGTGATTCTTGTCAGTACTTTTTGCAAGTATTCAGCCGTTGGCTTTCCTGGTCTAATCCCAGGTATAAAGCCGCCATGTTTTTTCATATTTTCAGCTACCTCTGGTGGATTAAATGTAACTGCTGTGTAAAAGTAAGTGAAAAATATGATTAGGATTACATTCAATATTGAATATATCCATATTCCTGGATTTCCAGCTGGCGAAAGATATTTTTCTACAAAATTGGTAAACCCTCCACCTTGGAAGAAAAATGTCAATGTTAGTGGGAATTGTAGCAAGGAAATTGCAAATATTACTGGTATTACCCCTGCTTGATTTACCTTTAGAGGTATGTGCGTACTGTGACCTCCATACGTCTTTCTACCTACAACTCGTTTTGCATACTGTACAGGAATTTTTCTAGTACCCTGTTGAATAACTATTACTCCTGCTATAATAAATATTGCTATCACTGCAAACAACACTAAAGAAATAATGGAAACTTCACCTATACGGTATTTTTCAATGGTTTGAGCCACACCGATTGGAATACTAGATACGATTCCGCCAAAAATTATTAAAGAGATACCATTTCCTATACCTTTTTCCGTAATTTGTTCACCTAACCACATTAAGAAAGCTGTTCCTGCGGTAAGAGTTAATACAACCACGCCAACAGACCATATATCTGTCGAAATCAATGCTTGTCTGAATAAACCTATGCTCACAGCTGTACCTTGAATCAGAGCAAGAACTACTGTACCATATCTTGTGAATTGAGCTATTTTTTTCCTTCCTTCTTCGCCTTCCTTTGCCATGGCTTCAAGACTTGGAATAGCAATCGTCAAAAGTTGCATGATGATTGAAGAAGTAATATAAGGAGTTATGCTTAAGGCAAAGATTGTAAAGTTAGCGAAGGCACCTCCAGACAATAGATTGAAAAAGCTAAACAATCCATTTTGCTGTTGATTAAAAAGTTGATCCAATGCTTCTTTGTTCATTCCTGGGACAGGGATCGTAGATCCTAATCTAAATATAACCAACATTGCTAAGGTAAATAGTATTTTCTTTCTTAAATCTGGGATTTTCCAAGCATTCTTCAGGATAGATAGCACTTTAAATCACCTCTGCCTTTCCTCCAGCAGCTTCGATCTTCTCAATAGCTGTCTGACTGAATTTATGGGCTTGTACAGTAATTTTCTTTTCTAACACACCTTCACCTAGTATTTTAACACCATTCACTACTTTCTTGATCATACCAATTTCTAAAAGTAGCTTTGGAGTTATAATAGCATCGTCCTCAAATATATTTAAATCTCCAAGGTTTACTATAGTCCACTCTTTTTTGAAAACATTTGTGAATCCTCGCTTAGGCAGTCTTCTGTACAGTGGCATCTGACCACCTTCGAAACCTGGCCTTACGCCGCCACCACTACGGGATTTTTGTCCGTTTTCTCCTCGACCCCCTGTTTTCCCTTGTCCAGAGGCTGTACCTCTACCGCGTCTTTTTCTGTTTTTAGTTGATCCTGCAGCTGGTCTTAATTCATGTAGTTTCATGGTTACACCTCCTT
>Ga0208100_100728_pt1 | contig 11686 bp, 13 predicted proteins | sample SubbioR11_8A_Aug_FD_184817 | JGI IMG/M metagenome (GOLD analysis project Ga0208100, IMG submission 184817) | Serpentinite rock and fluid subsurface biosphere microbial communities from McLaughlin Reserve, California, USA - CR11_8A_Aug (SPAdes) | ecosystem: Environmental > Terrestrial > Deep... | reverse complement strand
GCGCGTGGCTGCCGCTGGAGATGTCCTCGAAGCGCGAGATCACGTCGAGCAGGGTCAGCCGGCGCGCGTTGCCGGCGAAGCGGTAGCCGCCACCGACGCCGCGCACCGACTGCACGATGCCGGCGCGCGCCAGCTCGGCGAGCACCTTGGCCAGATGGTGCGGCGAGATCCGGTACTTGTCGGCGATCTCGGCGGCGGCGATGTGGCGCAGCGGATCGGCGGCGAACTCGAACAGGCTGTACAGCGCGAGCATGCTGTTCTGCTGCAGCTTCATCGGCGCTCAACCCTCGAGGTCCATTTCCAGCGGGATGAAGCGGCCGGCCATCATCCCCTGGCTGCGGAAGAACGACAGGATCAGCGTGTTGTCGGCGGCGATCATCGTGCGCACCTTGCGCACACCGGCGCGGCGAAAGCCGGCGCAGATCGTCTCGAGCAGCCGGGTACCGATGCCGGCGAGCCGCGCGTCGGGCCTCACGTCGATCGCGAACACCCAGCCGCACGGCGGCGCGCCGAACTCCCAGTCGCGCACCTCGCCGATCGCGAAGCCGACCACCTCGCCGGCCGCCTCGGCAACCAGGAACTGCGCGCCGGGCGCGGCCGACTCGCCGTAGCGGCGGTAGATCGACCGCCAGTAGTCGCGTTTTTCGATACCGGTCACCTGCGCGTCGATCGCGATCACCGCTTGCAGATCGCCGCGCCGCACCGCACGGATCGTCAGCTCGCGGCTCTGCGGCGCTGCAGCGGGCGGGGCCTGGACCGCATTCGCCTTCGCTCTGCCGGCGGCCTGCGCCCGAGTGCTCTTGTCGGGCGGCGCGGCGCTTCGTCGAGGCATCGGGTTGATCTGAATTAAGGGATATAGGTATCGAGTTGCAAGAATAGCCTGACGCAGGCGCCGCCAGGAGGCACCCGCGCGCAGCGGCGCGGATCGTAGCAGCGGTGCGCAGCGTCTCGGTCAAAGGGGAGCACGATGAAACCAACGCTGAACGCCGGCCTCGAGGCGACCCGCACGGTGACGGTCGATCGCGAGCGCACGATCGACTTCATGGGCGAGGCGGCGCGCGTGTACGCCACGCCGATGCTGGTGCGCGACCTCGAGATCGCGTGCCGCGAGCTGCTGCTGGCGCACCTCGATCCCGGCGAGGACTCGGTCGGCACCCGGGTCGAGATCGACCATCTGGCGCCGACGCTGCTCGGCATGGCCGTCGAGTTGCGCGTGCGGGTGGCCGCGGTCGACGGCCGCGCGGTGAGCTTCGAGATCGAAGGGCGCGATCCGGTCGAGACGATTTGCCGCGCCAAACACGCGCGCTTCGTCGTCGACATCGCCAAGACCGCGCAGCGGCTCGCGGCCAAGGCGCAGAAGGCCGCCGCGTGACGCGGCCGCCGAGCGCGGACCCGGAGGCCGGCATGAGCGCGCACGGCCGCTCCGAAGCGCTCATCCTGGAGCGCGAAGCGCGGAAGGTGGTCCCAATGAGCCCGCCGGGCCGCCGCCCAAAGGGCGAATCCCTGGAGCGCGCAGCGCGGAGGGTAGTCCAGTGACCCGCTGGGCAATGGTCGTCGATCTGCGCCGCTGCGTCGGCTGCCAGACCTGCACCGCGGCGTGCAAGGTGACGAACGCGACGCCGCCGGGGGTGCAGTGGCGCCGCGTGCTCGACCTGGAGTTCGGCGAGTACCCGAACGTCAGGCGCGCGTTCGTTCCGGTCGGCTGCCAGCACTGCGACGAGCCGCCGTGCGCGCAGGTGTGCCCGAGCACCGCGACTCGCAAGCGCGCCGACGGCATCGTGACGATGGACTACGACCTGTGCATCGGCTGCGCCTACTGCGCGGTGGCCTGCCCGTACCAGGCGCGCTATCGCACGTTGCGCGCGACCTTCGCCTACGGCGAGCCGATCGACAGCGAAGCGCAGACCTTCGACGAAGATCGGCTCGCGGTCGCGACCAAGTGCACGTTCTGCGTCGACACGATCGACGCGGGCCTGGCGCAGGGGCTCGCGCCCGGCGTCGATCCGCAGGCCACGCCGGCGTGCGTCAACGCCTGCATCGCCAAGGCGATGGCATTCGGCGATCTCGCCGATGCCGGCAGCAACGTGTCGAAGCTGCTGGCCGAGAACCAGTCGTTCCGCATGCACGAGCAACTGGGCACCGGACCGGGCATGTACTACCTGTGGGACCGGAGCGCGGCATGAGCTTCGGCCCGCAACCCTGGCAGCAGACCTCGTGGGACTGGCGCGCGGCCGGCAACTTCATCGGCGGCGGCGCCGGCAGCGGGCTCATCGTGTTCACTGCGCTGGCCGGCGTCGCCGGCACGGCCGGCGCCGCGCTGGTGCTCGCGGGCCTCGCGCTGATCGGGCTGGGCCTGGCCTGCGTGTGGGCCGAACTGGGCCGCCCGCTGCGCGCATTGCACGTGTTCTTCAATCGGCGCAGCTCGTGGATGACGCGCGAGTCGATCGCCGCCAGCGTGTTGTTTGCGGTCGGTGCGGCCAGCGCCGCGCTCGCGTATGCGGGTCTGGCGGCCGTCGTCTGGCTGCCGGCGCCGGTTGCGCTCGTCTTCATCTACTGCCAGAGCCGGATGCTGCAGGCGGCGCGCGGCATTCCGGCCTGGCGCGAGCCGCGCGTCGTCGCGCTGCTGCTGGCAACGGGTCTTGCCGAAGGCGCTGCGCTGTTCTGGCTGGCGCAGCCGCTGCACGGACAGGGCACACCGCTGCTGGTGCTGGCGTTTGCAGCGCTGCTTCTGGCGCGCAGCGCGGCCTGGTTCGGATACCGGCGCCGGCTCGACGGGCCGGGCGCGGCGCGCGCCCTGGCCGCGCTCGACCGTGCCGGCGCCGTGCTGCTGGTCGGCGGAACGCTGCTGCCGCTGGCATTGCTGATCGTGGCACTGGGCGCGGGCGCTGCGGCGGGCGGCGCGCTGTCCGCTGCCGCCGGCCTGGCCGCCGTGGCTGCCGGCGCGTACCTGAAGTTCACGCTGATCACGGCCGCCGGATTCAACCAGGGCTTCGCGCTGGAGCGGCTGCCGGTGCGCGGTGTCGGGCCGAACCTGCCGGGCGTCTGAGCCATGAGCCGGCGCATCCTGTGCCTGACCGTCAACGGCCGGCCGCGCGAGGACGCGGTGAACGACCACACGCTGCTGATCGACTACCTGCGCGAGGATCTCGGCCTGACCGGCACCAAGCGCGGCTGCGACGGCGGCGAGTGCGGCGCCTGCACGGTGCTGGTCGACGGCGAACCGAGGCTCGCCTGCATCACGCTCGCCGCGCGTTGCGAGGGCCGTTGCATCGAGACCATCGAAGCGCTCTGCGCCAATGGCCGGATGAGCCGGTTGCAGCAGGCGTTCCACGAGAAGCTCGGCGTGCAGTGCGGATTCTGCACGCCCGGCATGATCCTGGCGGCCGAGGCGCTGCTCAGGCGCAATGGCGCGCCGGACGAGGCGCAGATCCGCGCCGCGCTGGCCGGCAACCTGTGCCGCTGCACCGGCTACGTGAAGATCATCGAAGCGGTGCAGGCGGCGAGGGCGGCTTCAGCATGAACGCCCCCGGCGACACCCCGCTGTGCGGCGCGGTGCCCCCCGCGGTCGGCGTGCGGCAACCGCTGATCGACGGTGTCGACAAGGTCACCGGCCGCGCGCTGTACACGGCCGACCTGCCGGCGCGCCTCGGGCCCGACGGCGCGCTGGTCGGCGCGATCCTGCGCAGTCCGCTCGCGCATGCGCGGATCCGCGCCATCGACACGCGCGCCGCGCGCGCGGCTCCGGGCGTGCGCGCGGTCGTCACCGGCGCCGACTGCGAGGTGCCGTACGGCGTGATCCCGATCGCGCAGAACGAATTTGCGCTCGCGCGCGAGCGGGTGCGCTATCGCGGCGAGCCGGTGGCGGCGGTCGCGGCGATCGATGCCGCGAGCGCGCAGGCGGCGCTGAAGCTGATCGCACTCGATCTCGAGCCGCTGCCGGCCGTGTTCGAGGCGCGGGACGCGCTCGCGCCCGAGGCGATCCGGCTGCACGACGACAAGCCCGCAAACCTCGAGCGCGAAGTGGTCCAGACGTTCGGCGAGGTCGAGGCGGGCTTTGCCGCCGCGGCGCTGGTGCGCGAAGCGCGCTTCCAGTACGCCGAAGTCACGCACGCGATGATGGAGCCGAACGCGGCGCTCGCCGAATGGGACGCCGAGCGCGAACGCTTGACGCTGCATTCGGTGACGCAGGTGCCGTACTACGTGCATCTGGCGCTGGCGCGCTGCCTGAAGCTCGATGAATCGCAGATCCGCGTGGTCAAGCCGTTCGTCGGCGGCGGCTTCGGCCATCGCACCGAGACGCTGAACTTCGAGATCGTCGCCGCGCTGCTGGCGCGCGCGGCATCGGCGACGGTCCGGCTGGAGCTGTCGCGCGAAGAGACCTTCCTCACCCATCGCGGCCGGCCGCAGACCGAGGTGCGGTTGAAGATCGGACTGGCCCGCAACGGCGCGATCACCGCGGTCGACTGCGAGGTGATCCAGCGCGGCGGCGCCTACGCCGGCTACGGGCTGGTGACGATCCTGTATGCCGGCGCGCTGCTGCATGCGATCTACCGCCTGCCGGCCAGCCGCTATCACGGGCAGCGCGTCTATACGAACACGCCGCCCAACGGCGCGATGCGCGGCCACGGCTCGGTCGACGTGCGGCACGCGTTCGAGGCGCTGCTGGACGAGATGGCCGGAGAACTCGGCCTCGATCCGTTCGCGCTGCGGCGCGCGAATCTGCTCGCCGCACCGTGCCGGACGATCAACGAGCTGCAGGTCAACTCGTGCGGACTGGCCGAATGCCTCGACCGCGTCGAAGCCGCGTCGGGCTGGCGCCAGCGCCGCGGCACGCTGCCGCAGGGGCGCGGGCTGGGCATGGCCTGTTCCCATTACGTCAGCGGGTCGGCCAAGCCCGTGCACTGGACCGGCGAGCCGCATGCGGTCGTGAACTTGAAGCTCGACTTCGACGGCGGCATCACCGTGCTGACCGGCGCGGCCGACATCGGGCAGGGCTCCTCGACGCTGCTGGCGCAGACAGTCGCCGAGGTGCTCGGGCTGCCGCTGGCGCGGCTGCGCGTGATCGCCAACGACAGCGCCGTGACGCCGAAGGACAACGGCTCGTATTCGTCGCGCGTGTCGTTCATGGTCGGCAACGCGGCGATTCGCGCCGCGCGCGCGCTGCGCGACATGCTCGTCGAGGCGGCGGCGCGCAAGCTCGGCGCCACCGCCGGCGAAGTCGAATGCCTCGGCCAGCGGTACCGCGCGGCCGGCAGCGACCGCACGCTGAGTTACAAGGAGGTCGTCGCCGCCGCGCTCGAAGACACCGGCACGCTGACGGTCAAGGGCATCTGGTCGACGCCGGTCGAAGTGCAGGGCGGCAAGTTCAAGGGTGCCGCGGTCGGCACCGGGGCCGGCTACTCGTACGCCGCGCAGGTCGTCGAGGTCGAGGTCGACGAGGACACCGGCGTCGTGCAAGTCGTCCGGGTCTGGGTCGCGCACGACTGCGGGCGCGCGATCAATCCGCTCGCCGTCGAAGGCCAGGTGCAGGGCTCGGTGTGGATGGGCATGGGGCAGGCGCTGTGCGAAGAGACGCAATACCACGACGGGCTGCCGCTGCGCGCGAACTTCCTCGACTACCGGGTGCCGACGATCGTCGAGTCGCCGCCGATCGAGACCTTCATCGTCGAAGCGCCCGATCCGAACGGCCCGTTCGGCGCGAAGGAGGCGGGCGAAGGATCGCTGTCGGGCTTCCTGCCGGCGCTGACCAACGCGATCGCCGCGGCGACCGGGCTGCGCGTTCACGAACTGCCGGTGACACCCGACAGACTGCTCGAGGCGCTGCAGGCGCGCGCGCGCAAGCAGCGGGCGAAGCAGGCGATCGCCGAGCGCAAGCACAAGCCGGTCGCGGCGTAGGCCTGGAGCCGGACTCCGCGATGCCGACACTGGAGCCGTTCACGCTGCACCGGGCCACGTCGGCGGCGCACGCGGCGGCGCTGCTGGCGCGGCTGCCCGGCGCGCGGATCGTCGCCGGCGGCACCGATCTGGTGCCCAACCTGCGGCGCGGCATCGGTGCGCCCGCCGCGCTGGTCGACGTTTCGTCGATCGCTGACTTCGATGCGATCGGGCGCGACGGGGAGGGTTGGCGCATCGGCGCGGGAACCACGCTCGCGGCGCTTGCGACCGACGAAACGATCGCGCGCGAGCTGCCGGCGCTGGCGCAGGCCGCCGCGAGCGTGGCCGGCCCCGGCCATCGCACGGTCGCCACGCTCGGCGGCAACCTGTGCCTCGATACGCGCTGCGTGTTCTACAACCAGAGCGAATGGTGGCGGCGTTCGAACGACTACTGCCTGAAGCTGGGCGGCCCGACCTGCCACGTGGCGCCGCGCGGCAGCCACTGCCATGCGGCGTTCAGCGGCGATGCTGCGCCGGCCTTGATCGCGGTCGAGGCCGAGGTCGACATCGTCGGCGTGCAGGGCGCGCGCTGCGTGCCGCTCGCCGATCTGTACCTCGACGACGGCGCGCGCGCGCTGGCGCTGGCGCCCGACGAGTTGATCGTCGCCGTGCGCATCCCGCCGCAGCCGGCCGGTGCACGGTCGGGCTATCGCAAGGCGCGCGTGCGCGGCGCGATGGACTTTCCCTTGGCGGGCGTGGCGATCCGCGCGAGCTTCGCCGCCGGCGCGCTGGCGAGCCTGCGCGTGGCGCTGACCGGCACCAACTCGCGGCCGCTGTTGCTTGCCGACACGCAGGCCTTGTGCGGCGCGCCGGTCGGCGACACGCTGCTCGCTGCGCTCGGCAAACGCATCGGCAAGCAGGTCAGTCCGATGCGAACCGCGGTCACGGCGTCGAACTACCGGCGCCAGGCGGCGACCGTGCTGGCGCAACGGCTGCTGCGCGAACTGGCGGGCTGAAGGCCGCGATGCGATGGGCGCAGTCGAACCTGTGACGCACCCGGCCGATGCCGCCGCGCGCGATGCGATCGAGCTGCGGGCGCACGAGCGCTGGGTCGCGAACGCCGCCGTTGCGGCTGCGGCCGCGCTGGCGCAGGAAGTGCCGATCGCCTTCGAATACAACGGCATCTCGCACGCGGTAATGCTCGCGACGCCGGCCGACCTCGAGGACTTCGCGCTCGGCTTTTCCTTCAGCGAGGCGATCGCGGATCCTGCGCAGTTGCGCGGCGTCGACGCGCATGCCTCGGCGGCCGGCATCACGCTCGCGATCGAGATCGCCGCCGAAGCCTGCGCGCACCTGAAGGCGCGCCGGCGCACGCTGGCGGGGCGGACCGGCTGCGGCATCTGCGGCACGGAGAGTCTCGGCCAGGTGCTGCGGCCGCTGCCCGATCTGACGGCCGTGGCGCTGCGCGTGGCCGCGCCGGCGCTGGCGCGCGCGCACGCCGGGCTGGCGGCGGTGCAGCCTCTGCAGCGGGCCACCGGCGCCGCGCATTTGGCGGCCTGGTGCGAACCGGACGGCGCGATCGTGCTCGCACGCGAGGATGTCGGCCGCCACAACGCGCTCGACAAGCTGATCGGGGCGCTGGCGCGCGCGCGCTTCGATCCGCGCGCCGGCTTCGCACTGGTGACGAGCCGCGCGAGCGTGGAGATGGTGCAGAAAAGCGCCACCGCCGGCATCGCGCTGCTGGCAGCGGTTTCCGCGCCGACCGCGCTCGCGGTGCGCACGGCCGAGTCGTGCGGCCAGACGCTGGTCGGCTTCGCGCGCGGCGCGAGCTTCGAGGTCTATTCGCGGCCGGACCGGGTGCGCGCCGGCTGAGCGCGCCGTGCGCCGCCGGCGGCGCGCGGATCGGGCGCGCGTCAGGTGTCATGTGTACACGGGCGTGTACACGCCTGGCAACGTCTGGTCCTCGGCGGCGATGACGCGTTCTGGCGCCATTGCGAGGTCGATATGCCCGACGCGGGCTTCGGCTTGCTTCACGCCGCCGTACGCCAGTCGTCACCGGGCATGATCCGCTTCATGAACTGGTCGAACATCGGCGCGGTAAACGCCGTGTCGCCGTGGCTCGGGCTCCAGACCATGCCCTTGGATATCAACTGACTTCGCGCCGGACCGAGCGCGGTCACCTTGCGTTCGAGCACGGCCGCGATGTCGCCCGAGCGATGCGGCCCTTCACCCAGCTCCGCCATTGCCCGCAGGTAGCGCTTCTCGGCCGGGGTCAGGCGGTCGAAGCGAACGCGGAACAAGCTCTCGTCCAAGCCGGCAACGGCGTGTCGCGAAGCTTTCGTCACGTCCTGCGAAGTGATCGGCGATCGAGCCGCGACATCCCACACGTGCTTGCCCCATTCCTGCAGAAAGTAGGGATAGCCGCGCGTCTCCAAAACGATCTGATCCAAGGCCGCCGGCTCGAAGGTGACGCCTTGCTTGGCGGCCGGCACTTCAATAGCGTCGCGGGCCGAAGCCGGGTCGAGCTCGCCGATCAGCGGGAAGCTGAACAGGCGCTCGGCATAGGACTTGGCCCGCCCCATGCGGCCGGGAAATTGCGGCAGCCCCGCCCCGACCATCATCACGGGCAACTGCCGTTGCGCTACCCGGTGCAGCGCGGGGATCAGCGCCCCCAATTGTTCTTCTTCGACGTACTGCAACTCATCGATGAACAGGATCAGCGCGGTGCCCGCGCCACGCGTCGGCGCGCCGTCTTTCCACACCAGCAGATCGTGCGCGACCAGGGTTTCGAGGTGAAGGCCCGTAGGTGCCGAGTCGCGTGCGGCAGCCATCGCCAAGGCCGCATCGACGCTGTACAACTTCGGTGACCTGATGACGCGTTGGCCCGCGTTGCGCGAGTACGGCGGGATGAGCTCGATCAGGTAACCGCGACGCAACGCCTCGATCCAGCGCCGAATGGTGGTGACGGGTGTGCCTAGGTCGACAGACAGGCTGGGTGCATTGAGCTCCTGGCCAGTGCGTGCGGCGGTCAGCCTGACGAAGGCCTCGAGCTTCGGCGTCGAATCGACGGCGATGATGTCGCGGATGTCGCGGCTGGAATAGGTCTGCACGTAGTCGTCCAGGACCCGTCGGCGCTGCTCTGCAGGTGCGGCGACCGCGCGTGGAAACCCGCCGGTCTGGACGACCGAGCGCCAGTCAAGCGGGCCGTTGGACGCCGCTCGCCGTTCCGGTTCATGGTGACGAGTCTTGAACGGCTTCGGGACTATGCCTTGCTTCTTGCCTCGATCAACGTGACAGCCTGTGCCGGTGCGATGATCGGCATGCCCTCGAAGCTCGACAGCGACAGCAGATCGTCGTCGCCGGTGATGATGAGTTCGGCCCTGGCTGCGAGTGCCAGCGCGAGCACCTGATCGTCATCGGCATCGCGGCACACCGGTTGGGGCAGCGGCGGCGGCTCGATCAGCTCGGCGAGCTGCCGCACCTCGGCCAGCGAGCGCTCGCGCGAGGTGTTGGTCTTGGCGAGGATCGCGTCAAACTTCGCGCGCGCGAGCACGTCGGCCAACTCGGCGAGCAGCGCCGGACTGCTGACCAGGCTCAGGGTACCGGCGCGCACCTGCTCGAGCAGCGCATGCGGTGGCCCGCGCCACAGCAGCGCAGCGATCAGCACATTGGCGTCAATGACCGCCCGCACGCTGACGGCGCTCCGCGCGCGCGGCCTTCACCTCGGCATTGATCTCGTCCATCGACATAGGCTCGATGCCGGCGGCGGCCACGCGATCGGCGATCGACAGCAGCGCGTCGGCCGCCCGCTGGCGCTTGAGAGCATCGGTCAACAACCTGTCGAGCGCCTGCGGCGTCAACAACCCCGCATCGCGCGCCGCCTTGGCCGTGGCCTCAGGCAGCTCGATCTGAATCGTCGTCATGTTCAGGCTCCTTGCGCGTTCACGCGCTGCTTGAGCTTCTCGCGCTCGATGAAAGTGTCCAGCAGCTGAGTGATCTGCCGCTTGGCCATCGGGTCGAGCTTCTCGATGGCCAGAAGCCGCCGCTCCAGACTGTTGGCGGCCAGCCGCTTGACCTTGCGCGGCTGCGCCATGCCGAGCAGCACGTCAGCGCCCACGCCCAGGACTTGGGCCATCTGCGGCAGCAGATGCGCCGGCGGTTGCGCGCCCGGCGCCTCGTAGTAGGCCACCATGCGCTGCGTGATACCCACCTCGGCGGCGAACTCGACTTGCGTGTAGCCGGCGGCCTTGCGCAGTTGCGCCAGCCGCTCGCCAAAGTTCTCGATCACATCCGTCTTCCGCTTGGACATGGGTGCCTCTGCCAGGCGATGGCGCCTATGCCAGGACGATCCGGCAATCGGTTCGCTTGAACTATACGATAACCGTATATCATCGCGCCAGCAGGTTTTTTACGAAACCCTGCGATGGCTCGCATCCCCGACACCGAGATCGAGCGGCTCAAAAGCGAGGTCAGCGGCAAGGCCGGCGCCGACATCCGAACCCGCTTGCAGAGGATCGGCCTGTACCGCGACAGCGGCCACGAGTACTTCAACGGCTCGCTCGTCGTGCCTGTCTTCGACGAAGCCGGCAACGTTGCCGAGGTCTACGGCCGCAAGCTGCTGAACAACCTGCGCCCGGGAACACCGAAGCACCTGTATCTGCCGGCGCGCGAGGGAAGAACCCGCGGCGTGTTCAACGTTGCCGCACTCGGAACCACACGATCGTCTCGTCCAGATCCGGCCGGCCGACACACCGGCGCACGGACGCCTCGAGCGCCGGGTCGCAGGCGCGGCTCATCGACTTCAACGCGCCCGCCAGTAACGACTGGCCCGACGTCAACCAGCTCACCGTCTCGGTAGGCCTGCACACGCGGCGGCCGGAGGTGGTGCGCATTCAGAAGCGAACCTCGGAGCGCGCCGGACTCCCCGGAAGCGCACTTACTTGCCGATGCAAAAGCGCGTGAATCGCGGCGGAGCCTTGTGAATCAAGCCTCTCCCGATTCGTCGCGGTTAATGTGTACTCATGCGTGTACTCGAGATCCGCTTGTCATGCGGCACGCGCCTCGAGTTCACGCCGAGCGCACATCGAACCTATAACAAGCCGAGCGCCTCGGCCGCATAGTGAAGGCAGCCTATCGCATGAGGCCGGCTTCAGTACGGGGCGCAATAGGGTGCTTGAGGCAGGGGGCCTCCTTGTGTCAGCCCCGGCAGTCATGGGCATCCGTCAGGAAGCCGCACGCCGGGCTTGCCAATCCGCAGCATGAATGAATATCATCCATGCTGTGAAGACACTGCCCCGCCTGGTGGCCGACGCGCTCGCCGCGCGGCTGCGCGTGATGCCCGCCGTCGTGCTCACCGGCGCACGCCAGACCGGCAAGAGCACCCTGGTCGAGAAGCTCGTTCCGGGCGACCGGCGCTACCGCTCGCTCGACGACTTCGACGTGCGCGATGCGGCGCGCCGCGACCCCGAGGCCCTGCTGAACGGCAACGATCCACTCACGCTCGACGAGGTCCAGCGCGAGCCGGGCCTGCTGACGGCGGTCAAGCGGGCCATCGACCGCGACCGCCGGCCCGGGCGGTACCTCCTCACCGGCTCGACCAACCTGCTCCTGATGCGGCAGGTGTCGGAGTCGCTGGCCGGCCGCGCGAGCTACCTCGCGCTCTGGCCCATGACCCGGCGCGAGCAGCTCGGGCTCGCACGCGCGGGGCGTTGGGACGAGCTGCTGGCGACGCCCGACGCGCAGTGGCGCGACCTGCTGGCGGCCGGCGACGACCCCGAGGAAGATTGGCGCTCGCTCGCGCTGCGCGGCGGCT
>Ga0208100_100725_pt1 | contig 11714 bp, 10 predicted proteins | sample SubbioR11_8A_Aug_FD_184817 | JGI IMG/M metagenome (GOLD analysis project Ga0208100, IMG submission 184817) | Serpentinite rock and fluid subsurface biosphere microbial communities from McLaughlin Reserve, California, USA - CR11_8A_Aug (SPAdes) | ecosystem: Environmental > Terrestrial > Deep... | reverse complement strand
CTTCGTCGGTTCGTCGTGGGCTGCCGCGACCGCCGGTGCCGGGGCCAGTGCCCGGGTCGACCCGCGCGCCTGGATCCAGCGCGTGCACGAGGCGGTGGCCTTCGGCAACTACCAGGGCACGCTGGTGACGAGCGTCGGCGGCTCGGTCAGCAGCTCACGCATCGTGCATTTCTTCGAAGGCCGGCAGCAGTACGAGCGCATCGAGCTGCTCGACGGCCAGAGCCGCATCGTCTACCGCCACAACGACCTGGTGCACACGCTGTGGCCGGCGCGGCGGGTGGCCGTCGTCGAGCGGCGCGAGGACGGCGCGCTGGTCCCGTCGTCGATGCTGCGCGTGGCCCCGCATGCGCGTCTGTTCGAGCGCTACGACCTGCGCGCCGACGGCGAAGGCCGCGTCGCCGGCCACGAGGCCCGGGTCTACCGGCTGCAGCCGCGCGACGATGCGCGCTTCGCGCAGCGCTGGTGGGTCGAGGGCCGCAGCGGGTTGCTGTTGCGCACCGAGGTCATCGCCGCCGACGGCCGGGTGCTGGAGAGCACGGCCTTCGGCGAGCTGACGATGGGCATCAGGCCCCAGCCCGAGATGGTGCTGCGGGCGATGCACAGGCTCGACGGCTACCGCGTCGTGCGGCCCACCCACACGCCGGTGGATCTCGGCGCCGAGGGCTGGCAGCTCGCACCGGTGGCCGGCTTCGAACTGGTGCGCGGCGTGCGCCGCAGCGTCGGCGGCCCCGACCTTGATGCCGGCGAGCCGGTGCTGCAGGCGGTATTCTCCGACGGCCTGTCACATGTGTCGGTGTTCATCGAGCCGTACCGCGAAGGCCGCCACCGGGCCGGCCAGACCGCCATCGGCGCGACGCATACGCTGATGCGCCGCCACGACCAGTGGTGGGTCACGGTGATGGGCGATGTGCCGATGGGCACCGTGGTGCGCTTTGCCGACGCCTTGTCGCGCAAGCGTTGAAGCCGGCGGGTGTCCGGTCTGGCGGTTGTGCTGCCTGTCGTAGGCTGCAGGCGGCCCTGGGGAGCGAGGAATGAAGATGATGTCCTGGATGCAGTCTGGCAGTTCCTGGCTGGTCGCCGCCGCACTGGCGCTGGCGCTGGCCGCAGGCGCCAGCCCGGCGGCCGCGCAGGCCAGCCCGGCGGTCGCGCTGCCCGACTTCGCCGATCTGGTCGAGCGCGTCGGCCCGGCGGTGGTCAACATCCGCACGCTCGAACGCGGGCGCGCCGCGCCGCGTGGCCAGGTGCCCGAGATCGACCCGCTGATGGAGGAGTTCCTGCGCCGCTTCGGCATTCCGCTGCCGGGGCGGCCCGACCCGCGCCGCCCGCCGGCGCCAGGGGCCGACGAACCCCGCCAGCGCGGCGTGGGCTCGGGCTTCATCGTCAGCGCCGACGGCTTCATCATGACCAACGCCCATGTCGTCGAGGGTGCCGACGAGGTCATCGTCACGCTGCCCGACCGGCGCGAGTTCAGGGCCCGCATCGTCGGCGCCGACCGCCGCACCGATGTGGCGGTCGTCAAGGTCGAGGCCGCCGGGCTGCCGAGCGTGCGCATCGGCGACGTCAACCGGCTGCGCGTGGGCGAGTGGGTGCTGGCCATCGGCTCGCCTTTCGGGCTCGAGAACACCGTGACCGCCGGCATCGTCAGTGCCAAGCAGCGCGAGACCGGCGAGTTCCTGCCCTTCATCCAGACCGACGTCGCGATCAACCCGGGCAACTCGGGCGGGCCGCTGCTCAACCTGCGCGGCGAGGTCGTCGGCATCAACTCGCAGATCTTCAGCCGCACCGGCGGCTTCATGGGCATCTCGTTTGCGATCCCGATCGACGAGGCGGTGCGCGTCTCCGAGCAGTTGCGCCAGCACGGGCGCGTGATCCGCGGGCGCATCGGCGTGCAGATCGCGCCGGTCACGCGTGAAGTGGCCGAAGCGATCGGCCTGGGCGAGCCGCGCGGCGCGCTGGTGCAGTCGGTCGAGGCCGGTGGCCCGGCCGACCGCGCCGGGGTCGAGGCCGGTGACATCATCGTGCGCGTCGATGGCCGCGCGGTCGAGCGCTCGCCCGACCTGCCGCGCATCATCAGCGCGACGGCGCCCGGGACCCAGGCCCGCATCCAGGTCTTTCGCCGCGGCGCGACGCGCGACCTGACGGTGACCGTCGCCGAGTTCGAGCCCGAGCAGCGCGCGCAAGCCACCCCGGCGCCGCGCCCCGGCACCGGTGCGGCCAGCGTCATCGGCGCGACGGTGTCCGACCTCAGCGAGCAGCGCCGGCGCGAACTGCGCGTGCGCGGCGGCGTGGTCGTCGACGCAGTCGAGGGCGCGGCCGCGCGCGCCGGTCTGCGCGAGGGCGACATCGTGCTGTCGGTCAACAACGTCGACATCACCGATGCGCGGCACTTCAACACCCTGGTCGCACGCGGCGAGCGCAACCGCCCGCTGAGCCTGCTCGTCAGGCGCGGCGACTGGGTCAACTTCGTCATCGTGCGCCCGGCGGGTTGAGCCCGGCGCGACGCTCTCGTGGGGGCAGCGCCGGGATGCCCGGCGCGACGGATACGGCCCTGGGATCGAGTCGGGTTTTTTGCCATACGGGATTTCGGACGCCCTGACCGGCGCTGATCTCAGGTCGGCTTTTGCTTTTGAAAGTGTGCGTTTGCAAACATTTGACGCCGCAAGCGGCCATTGCGATCGCAGACGGCTAGAATGGAGCCGGTGTGAGCGGTGTTTGGGGCAGTTACGGGCCGCCCGAGATGCAGGCAAGTGCTCACATGGCAGGCCTCCGCGACCCTGTGCAAAAGGTGTTGAAACATTCTTCTGTCGGAACCCTGCAACGGCCGGAAAACAAGCAGTGGTGCGGGTTTGCGCCAGATCCTTTTCGCTACAATGAAGGCCCAACAAGCAGTTGCCATACATTTTGTTGGAAGGCGCGTCACCCCCTTGGGCGCGCCTATTTTTTTGCCCTGCCGCGCCCTGGTCGGTGGCCGGGCAGACACTCCTCGGCGCCGAGCGCGGCGCTGATCCGATGGGCCTGCGCGCCGCCCGCCCCACCGTCTGATGGACCACATCCGCAACTTCTCGATCATTGCCCACATCGACCACGGCAAGAGCACGCTGGCCGACCGCATCATCCAGCGCTGCGGCGGGCTGTCCGACCGCGAGATGGAAGCCCAGGTGCTCGACTCGATGGACCTCGAGCGCGAGCGCGGCATCACGATCAAGGCGCAGACCGCAGCGCTGACCTACGTCGCGCGCAATGGCCAGACCTACCAGCTCAACCTGATCGACACCCCGGGCCACGTCGACTTCAGCTACGAGGTCAGCCGCTCGCTCTCGGCCTGCGAGGGCGCGCTGCTGGTCGTCGATGCGAGCCAGGGCGTCGAGGCGCAGACGGTGGCCAACTGCTACACCGCGCTCGAGCTCGGCGTCGAGGTCGTGCCGGTGCTCAACAAGATGGACCTGCCGCAGGCCGACCCGCAGGAGGCCAAGCGCGAGATCGAGGACGTGATCGGCATCGACGCCGCCGACGCCATCCCGTGCTCGGCCAAGACCGGCATGGGCATCGACGACATCCTCGAGGCCGTCATCCACCGCATGCCGGCGCCGCGCGGCAACCCCGACGGCCCGCCGCGGGCGATGATCATCGACAGCTGGTTCGACAACTACGTCGGCGTCGTGATGCTGGTGCGCGTTGTCGACGGCGTGCTGAAGAAGGGCGACCGCATCCGGATGATGGCGACGAACGCCGTCTACCCGCTCGAGCAGATCGGCGTCTTCACGCCCAAGTCGGTGCCGCGCGAGGAGCTGAGGGCCGGCGAGGTCGGCTTCCTGATCGCCGGCATCAAGGAGCTGCAGGCGGCCAAGGTCGGCGACACCATCACCCTCGAGAAGAAGCTGCCCAACAACGCCGGCCCGGCGAGTGAGGCACTGCCCGGCTTCAAGGAGATCCAGCCGCAGGTCTTTGCCGGCCTCTATCCCACCGAGGCCAGCGAATACGACTCGCTGCGCGATGCGCTGGAGAAACTCAAGCTCAACGACAGCAGCCTGCGCTACGAACCCGAAGTGAGCCAGGCGCTCGGCTTCGGCTTCCGCTGCGGCTTCCTGGGCCTGCTGCACATGGAGATCGTGCAGGAGCGGCTGGAGCGCGAGTTCGACCAGGACCTGGTGACCACGGCCCCGAGCGTCGTCTACCAGGTGGAGCTCAACGACGGCACCGTGCTGCAGGTCGAGAACCCCAGCAAGATGCCCGACCTCGGCCGCATCCGCGAGATCCGCGAGCCTATCGTCACCGTGCAGCTCTACATGCCCCAGGACAGCGTCGGCCCGGTGATGACGCTGGCCAACGCCAAGCGCGGCGTGCAGATCAACATGGCCTACCACGGCAAACAGGTGCACCTCACCTACGAGCTGCCGCTGGCCGAGATCGTGCTCGACTTCTTCGACAAGCTCAAGAGCGTCTCGCGCGGCTATGCCAGCATGGATTACGAGTTCAAGGAATACCGTGCCGCCGACGTCGTCAAGGTCGACATCATGATCAACGGCGACCGCGTCGACCCGCTGGCGATGATCGTGCACCGGGCGCAGAGCCAGCACCGCGGCCGCGAGGTGGCGGCCAAGATGCGCAAGCTGATCCCGCGCCAGATGTACGACGTGGCGATCCAGGCGGCGATCGGCGCCAACATCATCGCCCGCGAGGACGTCAAGGCGCTGCGCAAGAACGTGCTGGCAAAATGTTATGGCGGTGACATCAGCCGCAAGCGCAAGCTGCTGGAGAAGCAGAAAGCCGGCAAGAAGCGCATGAAGCAGATCGGCACCGTCGAGGTGCCCCAGGAAGCCTTCCTCGCCATCCTCCAAGTCGACGACCGATGAGTGCCCTCACCGCCGCGCTGTTCGCTGCGCTGGCGATCTATCTCGGGGGCTGGTACCTCGGCTGGTGGATCGGCAATTTCTCGCTGCTGCTGCTGATGCTGTCGGCGGCCACCTTCGCCTACTGGCTGGCCGAGAAGCTGCACTTCCGGCCCGCGCGCGTGGCCGCCGCTGCGCGCCTCGAGCGCGAGCACGCGCAGCGCCGCGCCGAGCTGCAGCGCCAGGGCTTTGCGCCGCCGCCGGCCGACGCCGAACTCCTGCACGCGCGCCAGCAGTTGCTGGCCCAGCCCTGGTGGCTGGACTGGACCGCCGGCCTGTTCCCGGTGATCTTCGCGGTCTTCGTGCTGCGCTCGTTCGTCGTCGAACCGTTTCGCATCCCCTCGGGCTCGATGCTGCCGACGCTGGTCGTCGGCGACCTGATCCTGGTCAGCAAGTTCCACTACGGCATCCGGCTGCCGGTGCTGCACACCGAGATCGTCGACAACCAGCCGGTGCGCCGTGGCGACGTGATCGTCTTTCGCTTCCCGGTCGATCCGCGCATCGACTACATCAAGCGCGTCGTCGGGCTGCCCGGTGACGAGATCAGCTACCTCGACAAGCGCCTTGCGATCAACGGCCAGCCGGTGCCGTTGACGCCGCGCGCCGACTTCTACGACCCCGAGACGCTGCGCTACCTGCAGCAGTACGGCGAGCGCCTCGGCGAGGCCGAGCATGGCATCCTCGTCGACCGCGAGCGCCCCGGCTTCATCCCGGCGGCGGTGGACTTCCCGCACCGCGAGGCCTGCCGCTACAGTGCCGAGGGCATCGTCTGCACGGTGCCTGCCGGGCACTATTTCGTGCTCGGCGACAACCGCGACAATTCGCAGGATTCGCGCTTCTGGGGTTTCGTGCCCGAGGGGCACATCATCGGCCGGGCGTTCTTCGTCTGGATGAACTTCGGCGATCTCGACCGCATCGGTCGCTTCCATTGACGCAGCCACGACGGAGGTCGGACATGCGCAGTCAGCTTGGCAGGAGACAGGCATCGCGCGGCATCACGCTGCTGGGGCTGCTGCTGTGGGCGATCGCGATCGGCTTCGTCGCCCTGCTCGCGATCCGCGTCCTGCCGACGGTCAACGAATACTTCACGATCCTGCGCGCGGTCAACAAGGTCGCCGTCGCGGGCGGCTCGACCGTCTCCGAGATCCGGGCCGCCTTCGACCGTCAGCGCGACATCGAATTCAGCATCACCTCGATCAGCGGCCGCGACCTCAAGATCACCAAGGAGAACGACCGCGTCGTCGTAAGCTTCGCCTACGACAGGCAGATCGAGCTGTTCTCGCCGGTCTACCTGCTGATCAGGTACGAAGGGCGCTCGCGCTAGCGCCCGCCGCGGCCGCACCCGACCCCGATGGACGACCACGATTCGCGCCTTCAGGCCTTGCAGCAGCGGCTGGGCCACGACTTCGCCCAGCCGCGGCTGCTGCTGCGCGCGCTGGCCCACCGCAGCCATGGCGTCGACCACAACGAGCGGCTCGAGTTTCTCGGCGATGCGGTGCTCAGCGCGGCGATCTCGGCGCTGCTCTACGAGCGCTTCGCCGACTCGGCCGAGGGCGATCTCACCCGCGTGCGCGCGCACCTGGTGCGCGAGGACAGCCTGCACCGCGTCGCGCTCGCGCTGGGCCTGCCCGAGGTGCTGCGCCTGTCCGAGGCCGAGGCCCGCGCCGGTGGCGCGCGGCGCGCGTCGATCCTGGCCGACGCGCTGGAGGCGGTGATCGGCGCCGTCTTCCTCGACGGCGGCTACGCGCTGGCGCAGGCGCTGGTGCACCGGCTGTTCGCCGAGCAGGTTGCCGGCACCGACACCGAGCGCTGGAGCAAGGACGCCAAGACCGAGCTGCAGGAGTGGCTGCAGGCACGCCGGCTGCCGGTGCCGGCCTACGCGATCGTCGCCACCCGCGGCCAGGCGCATGCGCAGACCTTCGAGGTCGAATGCGCGGTCGCCGCGCTCGGTCTGGCCGAGCGCGGCGAGGGCCGCTCGCGCCGCGCCGCCGAGCAGGAGGCCGCGCGGCGCATGCTCGACGCCCTCAAGGCCAGCGACCAGCCCGGCGGGCCGCTGCGGTCATGAGCGAGACCCCTGCGGCGGCCGCTGGCCAGCGCTGCGGGCTGGTGGCCATCGTCGGCCGGCCCAACGTCGGCAAGTCGACGCTGCTCAACGCCCTGGTCGGCCAGAAGATCAGCATCACCTCGCGCAAGGCGCAGACCACGCGCCACCGCATCGTCGGCGTGCACACCGAGGGCGATGCGCAGTTCGTCTTCGTCGACACGCCCGGCTTCCAGACCCGCCACGGCTCGGCGCTCAACCGCACGCTCAACCGCACCGTGCTGGCCGCGCTGGCCGACGTCGACGTCGTGCTGTTCGTCGTCGAGGCCGGCCGCTTCGGGCTGGCCGACGCCAAGGTGCTGGCCCTGCTGCAGTCGCCGGCGCTGGCCGGCAAGCCGGTGCTGCTGGTGGCCAACAAGGTCGACTCGGTGCAGCGCAAGACCGAGCTGCTGCCCTGGCTGCAGGCGATGGCCGAGCGCCACGCCTTCGCCGAGTATGTGCCGCTGTCGGCACAGCGGCCCGCCGACGTCGCGCGCCTGCCGGCCATCGTGCGGCCGTACCTGCCCGCGCAGCCCTGGTACTACGACGCCGAGCACCTGACCGACCGCAGCGAGCGCTTCCTCGCCGGCGAGCTCGTGCGCGAGAAGCTGTTCCGGCTGACCGGCGACGAGCTGCCCTACGCCTCGACGGTGGTCATCGAGAAGTTCGAGGAAGAGGGCCGGCTGCGCCGCATCGCCGCGACCATCGTCGTCGAGCGCGAGGCGCACAAGGCGATGGTCATCGGCGAGGGCGGCGAGCGGCTCAAGCGCATCGGCAGCGAGGCCCGCCAGGACCTCGAGCGCCTGCTCGAGGCCAAGGTCTACCTCGAGCTGTGGGTCAAGGTGCGCTCGGGCTGGGCCGACAGCGACGCCCACCTGCGCAGCTACGGCTACGAGTGAGCGCTGCGGTGCGCAGTGCCGTGCGCCGCGCCGCGCCCGCGCCGCTGGCGGCGTACCTGCTGCACCGCTGGGACTGGAGCGAGACGAGCCTGATCGTCGACCTCTACACCCGCGAGCGTGGCCGCATCGTCGCCGCGGCGCGCGGGGCCAAGCGGCCGACCTCGCAGCTGCGCCCCTTGCTGCTGCCGCTGCAGCCGCTGCGCATCACGCTCGGTCGTGCGGCGGCCGCCGACGACGCCGGCGCGGCCGAGATCGTCACCCTGCGCGCGGCCGAGTGGGGCGGCGGCGTGCCGCTGGTTGGCGGTGCGGCGCTGCTGGCCGGGCTGCACCTCAACGAGCTGCTGCTGCGCCTGCTGCCGCGCCACGACCCGCATGCCGTGCTGTTCGACGTCTATGCCGCGACCCTGCCGGCGCTGGCCGCCGACGAGGCCGGCGTGCAGGCCGCGCTGCGTGCCTTCGAGCTGCTGCTGCTGCGCGAGCTGGGTGTGCTGCCCGCGCTGGGCGCCCTCACCACCACCCAGCAGCCGCTGCGCGAGCAGGGCTGCTACGCGCTGCACCCCGAGCTCGGCGTGGTCGCCGCCGAGGGCCGCGACGACGCGCTCGGCGGGCATCCGCTGTGCGTTGCGCAAGCCGCGCTGGATGGCGGCGGGGCCGCGGCGCTGCTGGCCCTGCAGGCGCTGTGCCGGACCACGCCAGCGGCCTGGCGCACGCAGTTGCGCGCGCTGCTTCACTATCATCTGGGCGGCGCGCCGCTGCGCACGCGCACCGTCGTGCGCGACATGCAGCGCGTCGCCTCGGACCCTCGATGAACCCGCTGATCGCCCCCGAAGCCTCGAGCCGCGACGAGCGCACCGCGCTGTCGGTCAACCTCAACAAGGTCGCGCTGCTGCGCAACGCGCGGCAGCTGGGCATCCCCAGCCTCACGCGCGCCGCCACGCTGGTGCTCGCCGCCGGCGCCGACGGCCTCACCGTGCACCCGCGCCCCGACGCGCGCCACATCCGGGCGCAAGACGTGCACGAGCTCGTCGCCGTGCTGCGCGACTACCCCCACGCCGAGTACAACATCGAGGGCAACCCGCTGCACAACCTGATGGACTTCGTGCGCGCGGTGCGCCCGCAGCAGGCCACCTTCGTGCCCGATGCCCAAGACCAGCTCACGTCCGACCATGGCTGGAGCCTGCCCGCAGACGGCGAGCGGCTGCGCCCGCTGATCGCGCAGTGCCATGCGCTGGGCGTGCGCGTGAGCCTGTTCATGGACCCGCTGCCGGCGGCCATGGTGCAGGCCCGCGCGGTCGGCGCCGACCGCGTCGAGCTCTACACCGAGGCCTGGGCGCGGGCCTGGGGCACGCCGCAGCAGGCCCCGGTGCTGGCCCAGTACGTCGCCGCCGCCGAGGCCGCGCTGGCCGCCGGGCTGGGCGTCAACGCCGGCCACGACCTCAACCGCGACAACCTCGCCGACTTCCTGCGCGCGGTGCCCGGCGTGCAGGAGGTCTCGATCGGCCATGCGCTGACCGCCGACGCGCTCGAGCTCGGCCTGGCCGAGGCCGTGCGCGACTACCAGCGCTGCATCCGCCGCGCCTACGCGCCACCGACGTGAGCATCCACGCCGTCGGCACCGACATCTGCGACATCCGCCGCATCGCCGCGACGCTGGCGCGCCGCGGCGAGCGCTTTGCCGAGCGCGTGCTCGGGCCGGCGGAGCTGCGCGTCTTCCACGCCCGCCGCGCGCGCTCGGCGGCGCGCGGCACGGCGTACCTGGCCACGCGCTTCTCGGCCAAGGAGGCGTTTTCGAAGGCCATCGGGCTGGGCCTGCGCCTGCCGATGAGCTGGCGGGCCTGCGAGATCCTCAACCACCCCAGCGGCCAGCCCTACGTGCGACTGCACGGCGCGCTGGCCGAGTGGTTCGACGCGCGCGGGCTGGTCGCGCATGTCAGCCTCAGCGACGAGGGCGAGTACGCGACCAGCTTCGTCGTCGTCGAAACCAGGACCGCGCCATGACCGCCCACGCCCCCGTCGTCATCGACCTCGCCGGCCCCACGCTGAACGCCGACGACCGCCGCCGGCTGCGCCACCCGCTGGTCGGCGGGCTGATCCTGTTCACGCGCAACTGGGTCGACCGCCGCCGCCTCGTCGCGCTGTGCGCCGAGGTCAAGGCCCTGCGCCCGGACCTGCTGATCTGCGTCGACCACGAAGGCGGGCGGGTGCAGCGCTTTCGCAGCGACGGCTACACCCACCTGCCGCCGATGCGCGCGCTCGGCGAGCTCTGGATGCGCGACGCGATGACCGCCACCGACGCCGCGACCGCCTGCGGCTACGTGCTGGGCGCCGAGCTGCGCGCCTGCGGCGTCGACTTCAGCTTCACGCCGGTGCTCGATCTCGACCACGGCGCCAGCGGCGTGATCGGCGACCGCGCCTTCCACCGCGACGCGCGCGTGACCACGCTGCTGGCCAAGAGCCTCGCCCACGGCCTGCTGCGCGCCGGCATGGCGCACTGCGGCAAGCATTTCCCCGGCCATGGTCATGTCGCGGCCGACAGCCACAGCGAGATCGCGCTCGACCCGCGCCCGCTCGAAGCCATCCTGGCCGACGACGCCCGGCCCTACGAGTGGCTGTCGACCAGCCTCAGCGCGGTGATGCCCGCGCACGTCGTCTACCCCAAGGTCGACGCCCGCCCGGCCGGGTTCTCGGCGCGCTGGCTGCGCGAGATCCTGCGCGCCCGGCTGGGCTTCTGCGGCGCGGTCTTCAGCGACGACCTCGACATGGCCGGCGCGCGCTGGCTCGACGGCCGCGAGGTCGGCCACCTCGACGCCGCGCTGGCCGCGCTGGCCGCCGGCTGCGACCTGGTACTGCTGTGCAACCAGAGCCCCGGCGGCGGCGCGGCGATCGACGCGCTGCTCGACGGCCTCGACACCGCCGCCCTGCGCGGCGACTGGCAGCCCGACCCCGCCAGCGAGGCGCGCCGGCTCGCGCTGCTGCCGCAGACCGCGCCGCTGCCCTGGGACGAGCTGATGCACGACGAGGGCTACCTGCACGCGCTGCGCCGCGTGCCGTGAGCCCCGGCGCGCTGCGCGCGCGCCCCGCCCGCGCCCCGCCCGCGCCCCGCCCGCGCAGCTCGCCTTCAGCGCCTTTCGAGCTCGAAAGGCAGCTTCAGCTGCGCGAGGTCGCGGCGGGTCTCGACCAGCACCAGCGGCCCCTCGTCGACGACCGCTGCCGGCCGGCGCTCGCGCGGCACGCGCGGCGGCCGCGGCGCCGCGGCGATGGCCTGCTGCGCAGCGCGGACCTTCTCGGCGTCCGAGCCGACCCACTCGAGGCCGGCCGCGTGCGCGATCGCGGCCAGCTCGGCGGTCGGCAGCACAAAGGGCTCGACGCGCGCCGGCGCCGGCCGCGGCGCTGCTGCCGGGGCGGGGGCTGGCCGGACCGCGACTGCGGTCACGATCTCGGCGGTGGCCGCCTCGCGCGCAAGGTCGCCGTCGTCGACGGCGGCCAGCAGCTGGCCCTCGAGGACCTCGCCTTCGGCGACCGCGTCCGCGTCCTGCGCGTCGGCGGCGACGCCGTCACGGCGGTCACGGCGCGGCCGGCGGCGGCGTCCACCGCGGCGATCGCCGCCCTCGCTCGCCGTCGCTGCGGCGGTGCCGTCGTCGTCGGCGGGGGCGGTGTCGGCCGGCTCGGCGGCGCCGTCGTCACCGGCGGCGGACGTGCGGCCAGCCCACGGTCGCGCCGGGCTCGGCTCGCCAGCGGTGCGGTCGTCGGCGGGGCTGTCGGCGGCTGCCACGTCGTCGGCCTGCGCGAGCGGGGCCTCGGCCTCGCCCTCGCGGACGATGCCGCCCGCGCCTGCTTCGGCATGGC
>Ga0208100_100723_pt1 | contig 11730 bp, 12 predicted proteins | sample SubbioR11_8A_Aug_FD_184817 | JGI IMG/M metagenome (GOLD analysis project Ga0208100, IMG submission 184817) | Serpentinite rock and fluid subsurface biosphere microbial communities from McLaughlin Reserve, California, USA - CR11_8A_Aug (SPAdes) | ecosystem: Environmental > Terrestrial > Deep... | reverse complement strand
TGTACAGGAGTTTAAATCAAAGTGGCTCACTTTTTGGTGATCACAATGATTATTTCAAGTCACAGGTGGTTCATTTATTCATGATCACAAACGGTCATATTGGCTCACTATCAGATTAGCATACGCAGGAAAAGTGGGGACTATCTCTATAATGGCCGCATCAGCTTAACAATTAATAACACAAAGAAATTTCGCGATAATAAGTCATATGTTGTTGAAGACCGGCTTGGCGATATTATGATAGAGCTTTATGAAGTTTCCGATGTCATTCGCAAAGAGCGCGAGGAAGCTGAGCGTAAACGTCAGGAAGAAGAACGACGCAAAGAAGAGCGCCGAGAACGTTACAACGCTGAAGTTGACCAAATACTCGCGCTAGTCAACCTAGCGGATGACTATGAGATTGCCCGTAAAATAAGGCGCTATGTCTTGGCAGTCGAGACATCCAGGAATCTCAACGAAAAGACGACGGCTAGGATTGAATGGGCAAAGACCAAAGCTGACTGGTATGACCCTACTATAGCCAGAGAGGATGAGTTCTTCGGTGAACAAGAGCACAAAAAGAATGCAGATCAGAAGAAGCTGGAACACGCTGGGTATAGATGGAAGTGGCCTCCGTTTCTTTTTAGAAGAATAAAAAAGTACCGGATGGAGTCCTCAATATAGGGGAAGAGGTGGGAATAGGAACTCATCTTACATGATCAGGTACGGTTACACCTAAAGTTGTATTATTGGATTGTGTTTTAATGAAGATGTAGGCTTAAAATTGCCGGTCCACCTCTGCCATAATGCTATAACTTTAACGAGGAAGGTTTTTATATATACAAAATGACGTAATTATGTGTTATAATTTGGTAACTATTATCGGGATGAAAATTTGTATTATTTAGCATTGGAATAAATCGGAGGTTAAGTATGGAAAAAGGGATTATAACTCGATTGGAGAAGAAAAAAGGTTATGGATTTGTGCGTGATGGAAATGGTGATGAAGTCTTCTTTCACGCAAAGAATTTAAAAAATGTAGTTTTTTCGCAGTTACAAGTTGGCAATGTGGTGTTTTTTGATGCTGCGTTAACTGAGAAAGGATTTAGTGCATTAAAGGTTGAACGTCAAAATGAAAACAAAACTACTCCCGGTATTAACCGCAACGCACAGTTATCTCATTTTAATACAAGTGAGTGCGAAATAGTAACCGCATTATCAAGAATCTTTTATATTTCATATGGTGGCCGTTCATTTAAAATGGGAATTGATAGTAAATATTCATACTGTCTACTTAAGCCTACGTCTTTTTTTAGTGAGCAGTTTAATTTACATAGGGAAATTATTATGGTTTTCAGTGATTATGATACGTTTGAGCCAAGATCGCTTGATGCGACGAGCAAAGTCACTTCATTCCATCCAGACTTACGACTGGACAGAATTTGCAGTGTACTTATTAGTAAAGACCCACAAATTGAGGAAAAACTAAAAGATTTACTTAAAAGCAATACTGAAATGCAAGTCATTATACCTTTTTCTTATTTTGAACTTTTGGCCCTCTCAGACTACAATAAAAATGGTCAATTTTATAATCTTGTAATCAAGAGATTTAGAGATTATTTTTACGAGCGGGATTTATTTGCTTTTTTTGCACCTCTTCAGAAAGACTTGTATTTTTTTGGTCGGCATAGTTATGTTCAAGAACTGGTAAACAAACATTTTTCTCACGAGAATGCTGGTGTATTTGGTTTACGTAAGAGTGGTAAAACATCTGTATTAAATGCTATTCACCGTACATTAGATCATATAGAAAAAAAGTGGATATGGATTGATGGACAAGCTTTATCTCACATGCGATGGAATTTATCTTTATTCAATCTGGTCGAAAATATATGTATCAAATTTGAAATACCACAACAACATGAAAAACAGTATTACACTTTTGAAGATGCTGCCGTATTGTTTGAACGAGACATGCTTTATTGTAGCAACCAACTAAACGGGGAATCTTTACTGATTCTTTTTGATGAGATTGAGAACATAACATTTGATATTGCTCTTTCGGATCATTGGAAGTCTGGTGAAGATTTTATATATTTTTGGCGCACAATCAGAGCATTTTATCAAAAATATCCTGAAAAAATTTCATTTGTAATTGCCGGGACAAATCCTAAAGCGGTCGAGACACCATTAATAAATGGATATGATAATCCAATTTATAATCAATTGCAAGCGGACAAATACCTTTCAACTTTTACAGTTCAAGACACTAAAGATATGGTAAACAAATTGGGAGCATATATGGGATTATTTTTTGATGATATTGTATGTGCAACATTAACCCAAGAAATGGGGGGGCATCCGTTTCTTATTAGGCAGTTTTGTAGTAAAATCAATTCATTTGTGACAGAGAAGTCACTGCCCAAACCGATCACAATAACTAAAGCTATCTATGATCAGGTTTTGCCGTTATTTGAAGAGAATGACCTTGAACCATATTGCGAAATGATACTTGACGTACTAAAACGGAATTATCCAGAGGAATATAAAATGCTAGAGAGTATTGCTCTCGAAGACGAAAATATACTTTTTACCCAGGAAGGTAATTCTGCTATTACTTCTCACCTTGTTGGATACGGTTTGATAGAACGAGTAGAAAAATTTTACGGGTTTAGAAATGAAGCTGTAAGAAAATACATACTAAAGAAGAATAAGTACTCCAAAATCCTAAAAACTGATGAGGAAAAATGGTCAGAAATATCAGCGCGCAGAAATCGTATTGAACCACAACTGCGGCAAATTGTTAAACTACAACTTAAAGCTTGTTTTGGAGAAGCTACCGCTAAGTATAAAGTTTTAAATGCAATGACACCGGAAAACAAGGTGAAATATTCTGCTCTTTCTTACAACGATTTGTTTAATCCAAAAAAATGCGAGGTATACTTTTTGCTCATGTCAAAAACTATACTTAATGACTGGACTGCATTTTCCAATGTCTTCAGTTCAAAAAAACTAATTTTTCAGTCATATACAACTATAATCAATAATTTACGTTTAGACTGTCATGCATCGACAGTGTCTGACGCAGAAATGCAAAGCTTCAGAGGAGCCATGACATGGTTTGAAGGCGAAATAAGCAATGCAATATAGTTGCTACCTTGTCCGGTTTACCGCTAACCTATAGTGGTAAGTCCTTAGTTGATACAGTCACTAACTCAACCAATCAAATATATAACGGTTTAGACGCATGAACTCCATGGTAAAAACATACATTTTTAAATTGTTTGTCCGTCACAATGGGCGCAGTGCACATGGTACGAGGTCAGTTGCAAGATCTGTGGTGGTGCGCTTCGGGTCCACCGAGCATGGGAGAACCCGCCCAAAGTCCATAGGGAATAAAGTGAGAAGGAGGCGGCAAAGTGGTACGAGGTGTCCTGCGAGATATGTAGCCGACCGCTCAAGGTACACCGCGACTGGAGCAACCCGCCACGCTCGCATAAGGAATGTCTGACCGCGTATCGGCCGAAGGACATAGCGTGTTCGCAGTGCGGCAAGTCGTTTACGGTCTCTACGTCCACACAGTTGAAGTGTAAGCGCAACAGTTGGGGTCTAAAGTGTGCACTGCCCAAAGTGCAAGCACGACTCACTCTTGATCAAAGGCGCTGTTGGATCCCTGCGGGACAAGTATCCGTTTCCGTTGGAGACCTCGATTGAACAGCGAGGGCTTATCTTCACCGACAAGGTTGCCGTGGTTCGTAACAAGAGAACTGGCGAGGTCGTGGCCGAAGTCACTATGGGAGATGAGGGGTTCATCTTCACTGAGCGGGTTGCTATAGCGAGGGCGAAGGATAGCGGCGAGAAGATATCGAAGACCCGTGAAGGCACAGCGGGCTTCCTCTTGCCGGAGCGCATGGCAGATAGCTACGACGCCGACACCGGCGAAAGGACTTACCTAACGAAGATGGTTGATAAGGGTATCATCTTTCCTGAACGGGTTGCCGAAACTCGCCGGACTGACGGGGATGAGAAGCAGAAGACGGTCACCAGCATCAAGGACAAGGGCATTATCTTCCCCAGAAAGATAGCGGAGACCGATAAGGAGTAGCCCACAAGCGCCACAGACTGCGGTGTGTCAAGGAGATGTGCTTCATCCACGATCACAACGGGTTGTAGTTTCCGACAAGTTATTGTCGTGGGGGAATGTGCAGGAGATAGCTTGAAACTTGGGGGAGTATTATATGATAGGCTTAAACCAATTAAAACCAACAAATTATATCACTAATGACCAAGTTGGTTGTCCTGTTAAGGGATGCGATGTCCTTGTTAGCAGACAGACTAAAAGCTTTATAAAGGACAAAGCGTTTAAGTGTCCTATACATAATATCTATATTTCTCCGAGCACATTCGAATACGAAAAAGCAAGTGAAAACATCCTATGGAAAGATAAAGGCGATCTTGCCCTATTAGAAGAAATATCCAAGGTTAAACGGGAAAACCGAATGGCCAGAGATAACAGTGAAGATGCTGTGACTTGGAATGTATTTCGTTACCTTGAGAAAAAAGGACTACTCGCTCAATTTATAAAAGAGTTTTTCGGAATAGAAGAGGAAGAACCTGAAATTATTTACTGGTCCTACTCCCAAAAGCAGCGAGGGCTTTGGAATATGCTTAAAATGGCTCGAGAGGAGTTTGAGCTAGTCCCATCCAAGGGCTCGGAGCCAGACATTATTATCTTGGGTAAGTCATTTTTAATTATTGTTGAAGCAAAAATAACTGCCTCGAACAATACTGTTCCGTCGAAAATGAAAGTTAAGGACAAGTATCGTAATGGTGGAGAGAAGTGGTGGGACGATGTCATAAATGCTGATTTTGATACAATTGCGGTGCAGCAAAAAAAATATGAATTAGCAAGGTTTTGGCTTCTTGGATCATGGATTGGGAATCTTATGGGCCAACAATTTGTTCTAGCTAATCTCGTGTTAGATGAGCGGGAGAGGGATATTAACTCTCTCTTTTTACCTTACATAAAATTAAATTCAAATGTGAGATTTGAGAGAATAACATGGGAAAATATCTTTCAAAAGGTTATCTTAAGTTCGAAGGTTTCTTTAGATAGAAATGACATGGAATATTATTTTAAGAACAAAACTGTGGGGTACAAGAACGGGGCGATAACGAAAGCATTTAGCCTTTAAGGTTTATCTCCTACGTAGTACTATGAGGGAAAAAAATGAATGGGTGATGTGTAGATTACTATTCTAATTGTACGTGTAGCTTGTAGGTAGTCAAACTGTGATATTTCGGATTTTTCAGGCACAAACTTAGTGTCTCTGATTACAAAATTTATCTCTTTCACATTTTTCAGATTTTGCTCCGATTAACCTGGATTCCCGCAAACTCATAACGAGGCAGGGTGCTCAACTGCCAGTTCATGGTAGATTTCCTTCTGTTTCTTCAGTAATTCACCTACGCGTAGCTGTTGGCCAGGAGTTTCAAAACATTCAATGACATCGAGCTTGTCCAGAACTCCCTAGATGGTGTACTTTTTGAACAAATCCTACACTTATTCAAACAGCCACGGTCCATTGAAATTCTGAGAAAGTACATGTCAATTATGGAGGTAATCTGCCAACCAGTGAGGAAAAAATGAAATAGAAAGGAGAAAAGCATGAATTGGTACTTTGAAGTGTTGAAAAAGTATGCGGTATTTAATGGCAGAGCAAGAAGAAAAGAATATTGGTACTTCATCTTGTATAATTTCATTTTTAGTATTGTTTTGGCAGTAATTGATGGCGCAACGGGAAGTTTTAGCCCAGAAGGGGGTATGGGACTACTAGGTGGTATATATACGTTGGCGGTGTTGATTCCGGGCATAGCAGTATCTGTGCGTCGTCTTCATGATACTGGGCGCAGTGGTTGGTGGTTGCTTATTGGTATAATTCCGCTAATCGGTGCCATCGTATTGCTGGTATTCACGGTGCAAGAAAGCAAACCAGGTCAAAATCGATTCGGCTCAAATCCAAAAGAGGCAACAGCATGATTGCCTTGCAAGGCAAATTCATCGGACGGCAAAAAGCGCCGCACTATTTCTATCTAGCCGTGATCAGTTGTTCCGGAACCTATGCCCAATTTCGGCGGAAAGCGTGCACAACGTCAAACGGTCAACGTGCACTCACGCACCGAAATATTCATTTAAGCCATTCTTGCGGTTTCGCGGAGTGGCTTTTGCTTTTTTGTATAGGTTTTAGAAGACGATTTTTGGCAGCAATAGGATTTGAGAGCTGCTTTTTCGGCGGTTGTGGCAAGGAGAATCGTTGAAAAGTAGGGGAGGGTGTGCATCGCCGAGGGAGAATATGAAAGGCACTGCAGATGGCAGGAAATCTCTGGATGAACATCGAATTATATATGCACGCCTTGGTCGGGAGGATAAGATGAATCTTATCGTTTATGATGATATCAAAAACAATGAAGAGATCCGTGTGTATATTCAGAAAAGCGACGTTGTACTAGGGTTGATGGGGTATACGGAACACGCCTTTGACCACGTGGGCAAGGTGGCCTGTACAGCAGCCTATATTTTGCTGGAGTTTGGCTACAGTGAACGGGAAGCAGAGTTGGCAAGAATAGCGGGGTTTATGCATGACATCGGGAATATTGTCAACAGAGACGGGCATGCCCAATCAGGAGCCCTTATTGCGTTTAATATTCTGACACGACTTGGAATGGAACCAGCGGAGATAGCCCATGTTGTTGCAGCTATCGGCAATCATGACGAAGGCAACGGTTCGCCTGTCAATTCAATATCAGCCGCTCTGACTTTGGCGGATAAAAGCGATGTGCGGCGCAGCCGTGTACGAAACAAGGATTTCGCCACCTTCGACATCCATGACAGGGTCAACTACGCTGTGGAGGAATCTAAACCAGCCTGTTCATCGACATTCACGGACATCGCAATTGACTCATTATGCAATAAACAGTTTGAATCAGCGATACATTAATCTCCCAAAACAACTAGATCCCTGAATATTACTAAAACAAGGCCGAAGATAACATTCGCAACGGTTACTGCTATGTTGAAGGAGATGTAGCCCCAATATGCAGCTATAGATGGAAATACTATATCTATCGTCGAAGGGTAGTGCATTGGGGAAAATTGCCTTGCTACAACGTTGTTTCGGCATAACACTGCCAGTAAAATAAACAGGGAAATTAATACTAAATAATATTTTGAATCCTTTTTAAAGAAAAGGCCAATAGTTTGGACGCAGCTGGTAATTGCGAGAAAGCCTGTAAACAGGGTTAAGTAGACAAATAATATTACTGTTAATGGAGATGCTGAAAACTCGGCTATCTGTGGGAAAAAGGTCTGTGTGTATTCACCCCAACTATTAGTATAATAAGCCTGCAAAAAAAACAAGCTCATTACTAAAAAAAATACCAAAGTATATGCCGAATTAATAGCCAACAGCAGAAGCATTTTTACTAACCACCATTTTGCCTTAGAAGCAGATTTAACCAGCAACATAACATCTAGTGAGCCCATGTTGCCAAAACTATTTCTAGCAAGAATGATTAATAATATCTGCGGCATTAACCATGACGGTAGTTCTATTATTAGAGAAAAAAAGGGAGTCAAACCTCCGATAACTACTAGTATTACATCTGCCGGCATGATGGCAATTCCCGCAGATTGAGCATTAACGGTAAACAAAAAAATCCGACCGATGAGTAAAGCTACTAAAATTGTTATCCAATAACTGTGTTTGCACTTTAGCCATGTATAAATCTCGATTAATAGCATCGCCTTCACATAGCTCACTCCTCTGTTGCGATTGTTTTCTTTCTAAATTGATGCCACCCTATTGCAAAAATGGAGAGAGCTGCTACAGCCAAAACTAGAATCACATATGAAGTTGTGTAGTTTACTAAATTCTTTATACTATAGTCTCCATCCTCAACCATTGCCATTAAAAATGGATAGTGATGTGACCTCACGCTAAAGGCAAAAATAGAATATGGCAACAAGCTCATATTATACATCACTGCATTGTACCCTTGGCCTGCCAGGAAAAGAACCACTAGATAGGCATAACTTATTTTGCTAAAGATCAGCGAAAGCACCGTAACAAAAAGGCCTATGGCAACCAAATACAAAATAGACAACCCATGTTGAATTATTAATAAATCAGCGATATTTTGGTCGACTTCATTTGATAAACGCACCATAGGAAAATAGTGCTCACCTTCTACAGGCATTCTAAAAATAACTGCCACTAGTATTAAGATACAAAAAAACCCCACAAAAAAAATATTTGCCGATAATATTATAACTATCGCTTTTGAGGAATAGTAACAAAATCGACTTCCAGACCTAAGCAGAGTAACTGCAATAGAAGCATCTGTAAAGTCAATTTTATAGATGTCGCTTATTAAATAACAGAAAAAAATGGGGAAAAAAAAGACAACGATTAGCGGGCAAGAAAAAGCGTAAAACACATAGTCCCACAGCATTAGCGTTGCGTCAGTCGGGACAAAAATATAATACGCACGATTCTTAGCGATAATACTCAAAAAAAAGAGCACACCAAAAGTTACTAACAATCTCCTATATGAATGATGAAAGTGTTTTAAGAAGAAAAACCAGACCAATCTTGGCATCCTCCTAAAAATATTTTTGCTTAATCAACTGCCCCTTTTCTATGCAATAGATGCTGGTGCTTAATGAATCCATTTCTTCTGTTATATGCGAAACGATTACAAAGCTCGTACCTTTCTTTGACATATCTTTCACAATTTCAGAAAATATCTTTCTCCCTTCTGTATCCAGTGCGTTTGTTGGTTCGTCAAGGATGACCAGGGAGGGGTTCTCCATAATCGCTTGTGCTATCCCTAGCCGTTGCTTCATACCCAAAGAATATTTTCCAACCAGCTTTTTATTGTCGGAGTCCAAACCTACCTTCCTCATCGCTTCCTTTATTTCGTATGTACTTATTTGTCCCCGAATAGAAGCTAACATGGATAGGTTTTGCAATCCGGTAAACTGCCCCATAAATGACGGGTTTTCTATTAATGCGTCCACCTTGGTGGCTAGGCTTCCTAACCAGCCGGGGACTACTTTCTCCCCGTTTACTATTACCCGCCCCTCGTCCGGATAGATAAACCCAAGCATTATTTTCAGCAACGTTGTTTTGCCGCTACCATTTGCTCCGGTAATACATACTACCTCTCCTTGCTCTACTTCCAAATCAATAAGATTCAAGATGACGTTGCCTTTGTAAGACTTTTTGACTCTTTCCATTATTAGTACTTTTTTTCTTTCTAGCATGTCAACACTTCCTCCATGAGCTTATATATAATTCCAGGCTCATTCATCGCACATAAACTGCGTTTGTGTCCCCCTCACGGTTAACTTGATGAAGTCTAACTTGCCATACGCTGTGTAGCATATTGCTACAATCTCCTTCTGTGGCCGGGAGAAGTAGTAACGTCATAAGCAAAAACACCAACCTTCTTAAAAAAACTCATTCACCTCAGCAAGTTTCTCCTTTTGGGACACTCAAGAGATCCTAAAACTGCTTTTTCTTTTAAACGCAATGTAAGCAATATAAATTAAAACAGGTATAACTATTAGCCAGTAAGCTAATACATAGGTTAATCCAAAATGCTTTGGAAAATCAAACAAAAAAGGACCACTCATCATCAAAAGACTTAAATAATATAAATCTGACACTAAAAACGATGCCATGGCTGCCCCAACGTGACTAAATAAGATAAACAGTAAACTGCCCCCCACAATGGAAGGACTATTTATTAATATACTTGAGCCAACAAGCCCAAGGGAAGCATAAGCCGTTGATGCCAAGCTAATAATCGTCATTATTGTAAAAACATATATAAATGGATTTGATACGAATAAAGTACTATTAAGGGGAACACGACCACCAAGGTCGCCTGCAGGAAAATAAAATGGACTGGTAGCAAGCAGAAAAATAAAAGCAATCATTTGAAAGAAAAGAATCATCAAAAATGCTAGAGATAAAACGGCAAGGATTTTATTTTTGATATAGTTTTTGTAGCTCGTTCTCGTTAAAGAGAATTTATAAAACCCGGATATATAATCTACAAAAAGCGAGTCGCCGAATATTAGCAACACTACAAACGGTATAACAAGAAACATATACATGCCAATTCCCCATCCGAAAACGAGAACAAAACTCATAAATGGGTTAGTCAATTGCAGCACATCTTCTGGCATCATTATCCCTGCCAATGGTCTTATTTCCTCTCTCATTGCAGTTGCCATAAGGATAAACGAGACCATGAAAACCAAAAAACCTGCAACTGTTTGCCATCTATAAACTGTTTTCTGAAACTCCATTTTGAAAAAACGCTTCAGCATAAATGCTCCTACATTCGTATTAATTCTGATTGTTCAACTAACGCAGTCCTAAATTTTTGGGCTTCAGATTGTCTGCATAGCACCCAAATGAAAAAATTAATGGTCATTTTCTCTACCCTGCGAATATTAACAAATAATAATGAGCCTGCTCAAAATAAATCTCAAAACAGGCTCACAAATGGCTTGCCTCAATGAATCATTCTATGGTCGCCATGCTAAAAATGCTGAAGTTAAACGTATTTCCAATTCAGATGTTCGAAATTGTGCTTTTAAATCAGTTCCTAGAGCCACACTAGTGCTATGCTCTACTATCGTGTTTTGGTTAGCTGGGTGCCAAGCCCAACTAGTCGCAAGCCCGCTAGGCACCACAAAAATTCTTCCAAAAATACCATTGTTCCCTTCTCTGACCCTAGTCGCTTGTTGGCCAGAGGTCGCATCCCTTACTATCGTGCTCCACACACCCCCGGTTCTGGGCAAAGTGATCTGGGATTCATGCCAAGTTGCAGCAAGCACTGTTGTAGTAAGTGAAAGAAGCAAAACACTTACCAATAAAACTGTGTTCATATTTCTCTTCATTTTGACACCCCCTTAGCTTTTATTGAGGGGTTTTCCTGACAACCATTACAGGTCCCGCATAGTCTTTCTTGGACCGTTTATCTTCAATGATTGTCAGATAGTCCAAATATTACCATAATATTATGCACCTTGTCAAGACAGTAGTTTTAAGAGCCATTTGCGCTGCAAACATTTTTCACCAGTTCAGCGAAAGACACAGCCCTATACTTCGCTTGGTCATACTTGAATAAGCCTACTTGCAGCTATGTATACCGATTTATTGGGAGTATGCGCTAAAAAAGGGCACACTTATCCCCTGGTGCGTCCATCCGTTTTTTGCTTAGTTGCCGTTTTTATATTTATTTTTAGACTGCCGCAACAAGGCTTCTCAGATTTATTCCCTGCTTTTCGCGGATCCGGCCGACAGCCATCGCAAGCATTACCATCAACGCCAGTGTACAACGCAACTCCATTTTTTGCTTGCCTCGGATGAAATGTTTCTCAAATCCATAGCCTTCATCAAGACGGCTATTCACTCTTTCGACCGCCGTACGCTTACGGTAATATGTTGCTGACTTGTAACTGGAGCGTGCTAAGGGAGTGAAAATGCGCCGGTCTTCCTCTAGGGGAATACGTATCCCTCCGGTGGAGCGACACTCATCCATTCCTTAAAGATAGGAATTTGCTTTCTCTTTAGTCATACAATATCATAGAAACCGGAGCTAGACAATTCTTCTTCTAGCATAATATTCCATTATAGGCGTTGTTACAATCTATTCTCCATTCAACAAAAGAAA
>Ga0208100_100721_pt1 | contig 11736 bp, 7 predicted proteins | sample SubbioR11_8A_Aug_FD_184817 | JGI IMG/M metagenome (GOLD analysis project Ga0208100, IMG submission 184817) | Serpentinite rock and fluid subsurface biosphere microbial communities from McLaughlin Reserve, California, USA - CR11_8A_Aug (SPAdes) | ecosystem: Environmental > Terrestrial > Deep... | reverse complement strand
GCGTGGTGGCCATCACCGGCACCAACGGCAAGACCTCGAGCGCCTGGTGGTGCAGCCAGTGGCTGCAGGCGGTGGGCGAAGCGGCGGCGCTGATCGGCACCTTGGGCACCGGCATGGCGGGCGCTGAGCTCACCAGCACCGGCTTTACCACGCCGGACCCGATGACGCTGCAAACCCTGTTGCGCCGCTACGCCGACCAAGGGCTGCGCACGGTGGTGATGGAGGCGTCGTCGATCGGCCTCGACGAAGGCCGGCTCAACGGCGCCCGGCTGCACACCGCAGTGTTCACCAATTTGAGCCAAGACCATCTCGACTACCACGGCACCATGGAGGCCTATTGGGCCGCCAAGCGCGCGCTGTTCGACTGGCACGGCTTGCAGGTGGCGGTGGTGAATATCGACGATGCGCACGGGCGCGAACTGGCGGCCGATCTGGCGCAGCGCCCCGGGCTCGATCTGTGGACCGTATCCACCGAGCCTGCAGCGCAGCGCCCGGCGCGCCTGCGTTTGCTGGAGCGGCGCTGGAGCACGACCGGCATCGACTTCGTGGTGCAAGAGGTGAAGGTGGGGCAGGAGGGTCGGCCGGTCGAGGCACCGGAGCCGGGCGCTGAGCGCATCAGCCTGTCGCTCGATGTGGTGGGCGACTACAACCTGAGCAACCTGTTGTGCGCGCTGGCGGTGCTGCGCGCCAGCGGCCACACGCTGGCCGCGGCGGCCCAAGCCAGTGCCGCGCTGCGGCCGGTGCCCGGCCGGATGCAGGCCGCCTGGACCGACGGCCCGGCCAGCCTGCCGCTGTTGCTGGTCGATTACGCGCACACCCCGGATGCGGTCGAGAAAGCCCTGCAGGCGCTGCAGCCGCTGGCCGAGCACCGCAGCGGGCGCCTGTGGTGCGTGCTGGGCTGCGGCGGCGAGCGCGACCGCAGCAAGCGCCCGCTCATGGCCGCGGCCGCCGAGCGCGAAGCGGCGCGGCTGGTGCTCACCAGCGACAACCCACGCGGCGAAGACCCGCTGCAGATTTTGCTCGAGATGCAAGCCGGCCTGAGCGAGCCGGTTCGCGCCATCGTCGAGCCGGACCGCGCCGAAGCCATCCAGGAGGCGGTGGATATGGCCGACGCGCGCGACATCATCTTGCTGGCCGGCAAGGGCCACGAGGACTACCAAGAGATCGCCGGCGTGCGCCAGCCGTTCTCGGACATGGTGCAGGGCCGGCTGGCGCTGCAGCGGCGCTGGAAAAACGAGCAAGGCGAGCAGGGCGCTCCCGAAGGGAGCCCGGTGTGAACGGATTGGCCGAATTGCTGCTGCAGCTGCGCGGTGCGCGTGCGGTGGGCGCCGTGACGCAGCCGGTGCTGCGCGTGCACACCGACAGCCGCACCCTGCGCCCCGGCGATCTGTTTGTGGCTTTGCGTGGCGAGCGCTTCGATGGCCACGACTGGCTGGCGCAGGCGCGCGCCGCCGGGGCCGTGGCCGCCGTGGCCGAGCGCGGGCTGGCGCAAGCCGGCCTGCCCGGTGTTGAGGTGCCCGACGCCCGCGCCGCCTTGGGCGAGCTGGCGCAGCGCTGGCGCGCGCGCTTCGATCTGCCGCTGATCGCCGTCACCGGCAGCAATGGCAAGACCACGGTGACGCAGCTCATCGCCGCCATGCTGCGCGCCGCCGTGGGCGAAGCGGCGCTGGCCACCGAGGGCAATTTCAACAACGACATCGGCGTGCCCCTGACGCTGCTGCGCCTGCGCCCCACGCACCGGCTGGCGGTGCTGGAGCTGGGCATGAACCACCCAGGTGAGATCGCCGCACTGGCGGCGCTGGCCCAGCCCACGGTGGCGCTGGTCAACAACGCGCAGCGCGAGCACCAGGAGTTCATGCACGGCGTCGAGGCGGTGGCGCGCGAGAACGGCAGCGCGCTGGCCGCCCTGCCGCCCGACGGCGTGGCGGTGTTCCCGGCCCATGACGCCTACACGCCGCTGTGGCTACAAATTGCCGGTACGCGCCGGGTGGTGTGCTTTGCGGATGGGCTGGGGGGGCTGGCTGGGGCTGGGCTGGGCCGGGGTTCGTCAGTCGCAGGCTCCGATTCCTCACCCCGGCCCAGCCCAGCCCCAGCCAGCCTAGGCGCTTGCGCTGCGCCGCCTTCGTCAGTCGCAGGCTCCGATTCCTCACCCCGGCCCAGCCCAGCCCCAGCCAGCACGGGCGACAACTTGCGCCTCCCAGACGTGCAGGCGCAGGCGCAGTGGGCCGATGGGGCTTGGGCGCTCGACATTCACACCCCCGCCGGCCCTTTGCAGGCGCGCTTGCGGCTGGCTGGTCGGCACAACCTGCACAACGCGCTCGCGGCCACGGCCTGCGCCTTCGCTGCCGGGGTGCCGCTGGCGGCGATCCAAGCCGGGCTCGAGGGCTTTGAGCCCGTGGCCGGGCGCTCGCGCGCGCTCACGCTGCGCTGGGGCGCACAGGCCCAAACCCTGATCGACGACAGCTACAACGCCAACCCCGATTCGGTGCGCGCCGCCATCGACCTGCTGGCCGAGCTGCCCGGGCCGCGCCTGCTGCTGCTGGGCGACATGGGCGAAGTGGGAGCGCAGGCGCTGGCCTTTCACGACGAGGTGCTGCGCCACGCGCTGGCGCGCGGCATCGAGCAGGTGCTGGTGACTGGCGACTGGATGCAGCGCGCCGCTGCCGCCTTGGTTCCGCAGCACACAAGCACCGCGGCCGCGGGTGCCGCAGGCCTTGAAGTTGCATTGCCCTCAAGCGCTGCGGCCAGCACCATGCCCTTGCCCCACACGCGCCTGCAGGCCTTTGGCCACTACGAGGCGCTGCAGGCCGCCGCGCTGAGCGCGGCAGCGCAAGCCGCCAGCGTGCTCGTCAAAGGGTCGCGCTTCATGCGCATGGAGCGGCTGGTGCAGGCGCTGCAAACCGCCAGCCAAGCGCAGGGCGTCGTGCAGCCCAACGCGCAGTCACAAACGCCAGCACACACACCAAAAACCACCACGGAGGGCGCACCCCATGTTGCCTAGTCTGGCCCTCTGGTTGCAGGGCCTGAGCCCCGACCTCGACTTCTTGCGCGTGTTCCAGTTTCAGACCTTTCGCGCCGTCATGGCCGCCATCACCGCCATGCTGGTCGGGCTGGCGGCCGGGCCGATGTTCATCAGGCGCCTGACCGAGCTCAAAATCGGCCAGCCCATCCGCGGCTACGCCATGCAGAGCCACCTGAGCAAGAGCGGCACCCCGACCATGGGCGGCGTGCTGATCCTGTTTGCCATCACGGTCTCGACCCTGCTCTGGTTCGACCCCAGCAACCGCTTCGTCTGGATCGTGCTTGGGGTCACGCTCGGCTTTGGCGCCATCGGCTGGATCGACGACTGGCGCAAAGTGGTGCACAAAGACCCCGAAGGCATGCGCGCGCGCACCAAGTACTTCTGGCAGTCGGTGATCGGGCTGGTGGCGGCGTTCTACCTCGTGTTTGCCATCTCCGAGGGCAGCAACCAGCGCGTGTTCGAGCTCTTCATCGGCTGGGTGGCCTCGGGCTTCACCATCGATTTGCCGCACCAAGCCGGGCTGATGGTACCCTTTTTCAAGCAAGTCAGCTACCCGCTGGGCGTGGCCGGCTTCGTGCTGCTCACCTACTTGGTGATCGTCGGCGCCAGCAACGCCGTCAACCTCACCGACGGGCTCGACGGGCTGGCCATCATGCCGGTGGTGATGGTGGGTGGCGTGCTCGGCATCTTTGCCTACGTCACCGGGCACGCCGTCTTTGCCAACTACCTGCTGCTGCCGCACATACCGGGCACCGGCGAGGTGCTGATTTTCTGCGCCGCCATGGGCGGGGCCGGGCTGGCCTTTTTGTGGTTCAACACCTACCCGGCGCAGGTGTTCATGGGCGACGTCGGCGCGCTGGCACTCGGAGCGGCGCTGGGCACTATCGCCGTGATCGTGCGCCAAGAGATCGTGCTGGCCATCATCGGCGGCGTGTTCGTGGCCTCGGCGCTGTCGGTGATGCTGCAGGTGAGCTGGTTCAAGTACACCAAATGGCGCTACGGCCAAGGCCGACGCCTGTTCAAGATGGCGCCGCTGCACCACCACTTCGAAAAATCCGGCTGGCGCGAAACCCAGGTGGTGACGCGCTTTTGGATCATCACCATGCTGCTGTGCCTGATTGGCCTCTCAACCCTGAAGCTGCGATGAACCCCCCTGTGCCCACCCCTGCCACCCCGGCCACGTCCGCCAGCGCCCAAGCGCCCGCGGGGCTGGAGCCGCTGCGCCCGCCAGTGGGCGCGGCCACGCCGTGGTTGCAGCGCGCCTTGGCACCGGCCACGCAAGCGCTGGCCGGCCGCCCGGTGCTGGTGCTGGGCTTGGGCGCATCCGGTCTGGCGCTGGCGCGCTGGTGCGCGCTGGCCGGGGCCCAAGTGACGGTGGCCGACAGCCGCCCCAGCGCCCCCCAAGCCGCCACGCTGGCGGCCGAGCTGCCGGATGCGCAACTGCGGCTGGGCACACGCTTCGACGCCACCCTGTTTGCCTCTGCCCCCTGGGCCCTCATCTGCCGCAGCCCCGGCATCCTGCCCAGCGACATGGCCGAACTGAGCGCCGCCGCCCAAAGCGCCGGCACCGCCATCGTCGGCGAGCTGTGCCTGTTTGGCCAAGCGCTAGCAGCGCTGGGCGGCGCTGCAGAGGTGGCTGCAACCGCCCATGTGGCGCGGGTTGGACAAGGCCGGGGTGAGGAATCGGAGCGTGCGACAGGCGAAGGCGGCGCCGCAGAGGTGGCAACCACCCATGTGGTGCGGGTTGGGCAGGGGCGGGGTGAGGAATCAGAGCCTGCGACTGACGAACCCCGCCCCTGCCCAGCCCGCGCCACCGCCCCGGCCGAAGCAAGTGCCCAAACCAGCACCACAGCAAGCTACCACCCCTACGTGCTGGCCATCACCGGCACCAACGGCAAAACCACCACCACCGCGCTCACCGCGCACCTGCTGCAAGCCGCCGGCTGGGACGTGGCCATGGCCGGCAACATCGGCCCCAACCTGCTCGACGTGCTGCGCCAGCGCCTGCAAGCGCAACACCTGCACGAGCTGCCTCAGGCCTGGGTGCTCGAACTCTCCAGCTTCCAGCTCGACGCCGTAGAGGGCTTCGAAGCCAGCGTCGCCACCGTGCTCAACCTGAGCGAAGACCACCTCGACTGGCACGGCACCATGGCCGCCTACGGCGCCGCCAAAGCGCGCATCTACGGCCAGCGCGCCCTGATGCTGCTCAACCGCGACGACGCCACCGTCATGAGCTGGTGCCCGGTACCAGCCCACGCCGCCAGCGCCAGCCCAGCCCCAGCCAGCCGCCGCCGCACCCCAGCGCCGCCGCTACGCCCCTACCAAAGCTTCGGCACCGATGTGCCACAGCGCCCCGGCGACTGGGGGCTGCAGAGCGTCAACGGCCTCACCTGGCTGGTGCGCGCGCTGGCCGACGACGAAAACGCCACCGCGCCCCGCCGCCGCACCAGCGCCAACGCAAAAGCCGATGCGAACGCCCACGCCGCCGCCACCCCGCGCCTGCAACTGCTCATGCCCGCCGACGCCCTGCGCATCCGCGGCCGCCACAACGCCAGCAACGCCTTGGCCGCCTTGGCCTTGGCCAGCGCCGCCGGCGCCGAACTCGCGCCGCTGCTGCACGGCCTGCGCGACTACCGGGGCGAGCCGCACCGGGTCGAGCCGGTCGGGATCGTGGCCGAGGTCGAATACATCGACGACAGCAAAGGCACCAACGTCGGCGCCACCCTGGCAGCCCTCAACGGCCTCGGGGTCGAGCGCAAACTGGTGCTCATTTTGGGCGGCGACGGCAAAGGCCAGCACTTCGCCCCGCTGGCCGGGGCAGTGGCGCGCTACGCCCGCGCCGTGGCGCTGATCGGGCGCGATGCCGCCACCATCGAAGCCGAGCTGGCCGATTGCGGCGTGCCACTGCAGCGCTGCGCCAGCTTGCCCGAAGCCGTGCGCTGGTGCGCCGCGCAGGCGCGGTCGGGCGACGCGGTGTTGCTCTCGCCCGCCTGCGCCAGCCTCGATATGTTTCGCGACTACGCCCACCGCGCCCAGGTGTTCGTGGCCACGGTGCGCGAGCTGCAGCAAGAAGGGGGTACACCCGCATGAGCCGGCACCCCTCGGCTGCGGCCAGCGCAGCGCGCAGCGCCCCCCATGCCGGCTGGCAGAGCTGGCTGGGCTGGTGGCGCGCCGACACCGCCCCGGGCGAGCTGCCGGTGCGGCTGGCCAGCGTCGATCACGCGCGCAGCCGCCACCACACCGCCGTGCGCGAGCTCGGCTTCGACCAGGTGCTGCTGTGGGTCGTGGTGGCGTTGCTGTGCTGGGGTTTGGTGATGGTCTATTCGTCCACCATCGCCATGCCCGACAACCCGCGCTTTCGCAACCTCGAGCACGAGCATTTTCTGATCCGCCACCTCATCGCCCTCGGGGTGGGTGCGGTGGCGGCGTTGCTGGCCTTTCAGGTGCCGATGCAGCGCTGGCAGCAGTGGTCGCCTTGGTTGCTGGCGGGTACGGTGGTGCTGCTGATCGCGGTGCTGATCCCCTTCATCGGGCGCGAGGTCAACGGGGCGCGGCGCTGGATTCCGCTCGGGCTCATGAACTTTCAGCCCTCCGAGCTCGCCAAGCTGACCATCGCCATGTACGCCGCCGGCTACATGGTGCGGCGCATGGAGGTCAAAGAGCGTTTTTTCCGCGCCATCTTTCCCATGTGCCTGGCGCTGGGCCTGCTCGGGGTGTTGCTGCTGATGCAGCCCGACATGGGCGCCTTCATGGTGATCGCCGTGATCGCCATGGGCATTTTGTTCCTCGGCGGCGTGAGCGCACGCATGTTCTTCATCGTCTCGGGCTTGCTGGTGGGCGTGTTTGCGCTGCTGATCGTGAGCTCGCCGTGGCGGCGCGAGCGCGTTTTTGCCTACCTCGACCCGTTCAGCATCGAGCACGCGCTGGGCAAGGGCTACCAGCTCACGCACTCGCTCATCGCCTTTGGCCGTGGCGAGTGGTTTGGCGTTGGGCTGGGGGCCAGCATCGAAAAGCTGCACTGGCTGCCCGAAGCGCACACCGATTTTTTGCTGGCCGTGATCGGCGAAGAGCTGGGTTTGGTCGGGGTGCTGCTGCTGATCGCGGTGTTTTGGTGGCTGGTGCGGCGCCTGATGCAGATCGGGCGCCAGTCGATCGCGCTCGAGCAGGTGTTTGCCGGCTTGCTGGTGCAGGGCATCGCGCTGTGGATCGGCTTTCAGGCCTTCATCCACATCGGGGTCAACCTCGGTGCGCTGCCGACCAAGGGCCTGACGCTGCCCTTCATGAGCTTTGGCGGTTCGGCCATTCTGCTGAACCTGATCGCCATCGCCATCGTGCTGCGCGCCGACCACGAAAACCGCAAACTCATGCACGGAGGCCGGCTGTGAACCGCGCCCCCTGCGCCCTGATCATGGCCGGCGGCACCGGTGGCCACATCTTCCCCGGCTTGGCCGTGGCCGAAGCGCTGCGCGCCCAAGGCTGGCGCGTGCACTGGCTGGGCGCGCCCGACAGCATGGAGGCGCGGCTGGTGCCCGAACGCGGCTTTGCCTTCGAGCCGGTGCAGTTTGGCGGCGTGCGCGGCAAGGGCGCGCTCACGCTGGCTTTGCTGCCGCTGCGCCTGCAGCGCGCTTTCTGGCAGAGCTGGCGCGTGATGCGCCGTTTGCGCCCCGACGTGGTGCTGGGGCTGGGCGGCTACATCAGCTTTCCCGGCGGCATGATGAGCGTGCTGGCCGGCGCCCCCTTGCTGCTGCACGAGCAAAATTCCGTCGCCGGCATGGCCAACCGCGTGCTGGCGCAGGTGGCCGACCGCGTCTTTACCGCCTACCCCAAGGCCTTGCCCAAGGGCGAGTGGATCGGCAACCCGTTGCGCGCCGCTTTCACCGAGCAGCCGGCCCCAGCGCAGCGCTTTGCCGGCCGCAGCGGGCCGCTGCAGCTGCTGGTGGTGGGGGGCAGCCTCGGGGCCAAGGCGCTCAACGAGGTCGTGCCGCAGGCGCTGGCGCGCATCGCGCCCGAGCTGCGCCCGCAGGTCACGCACCAGAGCGGCGCCAAACAGATCGAGGCCTTGCGCGCCGCCTACGCCAGCGCCGGTGTGCAGGCCACGCTCACCCCCTTCATCGACGACACCGCCAGCGCCTTTGCCGCCGCCGACCTGGTGCTGGCGCGCGCCGGTGCCAGCACCGTGACCGAACTGGCGGCGGTGGGTGCGGCCTCGATCTTGGTGCCCTTTCCCCACGCCGTCGATGACCACCAGACCCACAACGCGCGCTTTCTGGTCGATGCCGGCGCCGCTTGGCTGTTGCCACAAGCGCAACTGCAAGCCGAAGACCTGGCGCAGCGCCTGCAACACCTGAACCGCACCGAGCTGCAGCAGCGCGCCGAGCGCGCCCACGCCCAAGCGCGCACCGGCGCCGTGGCGGCGCTGCTGCAGGCCTGCCAGCAATACGTATCCCACACACCATGAAACACGCCATCCGTCACATCCACTTTGTCGGCATCGGCGGCTCGGGCATGAGCGGCATCGCCGAGGTGCTGCTCAACCAGGGCTACGCCATCTCGGGCTCTGACCTAGCCGCCAGCGCCAGCACCGAGCGCCTGCAGCGCTTGGGCGCGCGCATCCACATCGGCCACGCCGCCGAGCAGATTGCCGGCGCCGACTGCATCGTCACCTCCACCGCCGTCAAGCCCGACAACCCCGAGGTGCAGGCAGCGCACGAGCGCCTGCTGCCGGTGGTGCCGCGCGCGCTCATGCTGGCCGAGCTCATGCGCATGCAAAAAGGCATCGCCATCGCCGGCACCCACGGCAAAACCACCACCACCAGCTTGGTCACGAGCGTGCTCGCCGCCGCCGAGCTGGATCCGACCTTCGTCATCGGCGGGCGCCTCAACAGCGCCGGCGCCAACGCCCGCCTCGGGGCTGGCGAATACATCGTGGTCGAGGCCGACGAGTCCGACGCCTCGTTCCTCAACCTGTTGCCGGTGCTGGCCGTGGTCACCAACATCGACGCCGATCACATGGAGACCTACGGCCACGACTTCGGTCGCCTCAAGCAGGCTTTCGTCGATTTTCTGCACCGCATGCCGTTCTACGGCGCGGCCATCGTCTGCATCGACGACCCGCACCTGCGCGCTCTGTTGAGCCAGATCCAGCGCCCCATCACCAGCTACGGCCTGAGCGCCGACGCCCAAGTGCGCGCCGTGGATGTGCGCGCCGTCGGCGCCCAGATGCACTTCAGGGTGCAGCGGCGCAACGGCGTCGAGCTGCCCGAGCTCGAGGTGGTGCTGAACCTGCCGGGGCAGCACAACGTGCTCAACGCGCTGGCGGCGATCGCGCTGGCGGCCGAGCTCGACCTGCCCGACGCCGCCCTGCTGCAGGCGCTGGCGCAGTTCAAAGGCGTGGGCCGGCGCTTCCAGCGCTACGGTGAAGCGGTGCTGCCCAGCGGCGGCACGGCGACGCTGATCGACGACTACGGCCACCACCCGGTGGAAATGGCGGCCACGCTGGCGGCGGCGCGCGGCGCCTTTCCGGGCCGGCGCCTGCTGCTGGCGTTTCAGCCGCACCGCTACAGCCGCACGCGCGACTGCTTCGAAGACTTTGTGCGCGTCATGGGCGCAGCCGACGCGGTGCTGCTGACCGAGGTCTATGCCGCCGGCGAAGCGCCGATCGTCGCCGCCGACGGCCGCGCGCTGGCGCGGGCGCTGCGGGTGGCGGGCAAGTTCGAGCCGCTGTTCGTGCCCGAAGTCGGGGCGCTGGCGCAAGCCATTTTGGACAACGCCCGCGACGGCGACGTGGTGCTGTGCATGGGCGCGGGCTCCATCGGCGCGGTGGCGGCGCAGGTGCGCGCGCTGGCCGATGCCACGGAGCAGCCAGCCTTAGAGCCACCGCCCGACGCCACGCCAGCCAGCACCACCAGCCCCAAGCCACAGCAGGAGCCCGCATGACGACCCCGAACCCCACCCCAATCGACCCACGCGCACTGGGCAAAGTGGCGGTGCTGCTGGGCGGTTTTTCGGCCGAGCGCGAAGTCTCGCTGATGTCGGGCCAAGGCGTGCTGGCCGCCTTGCGGCACAGCGGCGTTGACGCCCACGCCTTTGACTTGGCCGGGCACGAGCTGTCCGAGCTCAAGCGCGCCGGCTTTGCACGCGCCTTCATCGCCCTGCACGGGCGCTTTGGCGAAGACGGCACGGTGCAGGGCGCGCTCGAACTCATGGGCGTCCCCTACACCGGACCGGGCGTGCTGGCCTCGAGCCTGAGCATGGACAAGCTCATGAGCAAGCGCCTGTGGCGCGCCGAAGGCTTGCCCACGCCCAACTGGCGCCAAGTGCGCAGCGCCGCCCAAACCGAAGCCGCGCTGGCGGCGCTGGGCGCGCCGATGATCGTCAAACCGGCGCGCGAGGGCTCCACCATCGGCCTGAGCAAAATCAGCCACACCAGCGAGTGCGCTGCCGCCTACGCGCTGGCCGCGCGATGCGACCCCGAGGTGCTGTGCGAGCAGTACATCGCCGGCGACGAGGTCACGGTGGCGCTGCTGGGCCAGGGCGAGGCGGTGCAGGCGCTGCCGCTGATCCGCATCGTCGTGCCCGGCGGCAACTACGACTACGAGCACAAATACTTCAGCGACGAGACCCAGTACCTGGTGCCCAGCGGGCTGCCCGCCGCCGAAGAAGCCGCCATCCAGCAGCTGGCCGTGCAGGCCTACCAGAGCCTAGACTGCCGCGGCTGGTCGCGCGTGGATGTGATGATCGACGCCGCCAGCCGCCGCCCGTACCTGCTGGAGCTCAACTCCTCGCCGGGCATGACCGGGCACTCGCTGGTGCCGATGGCGGCGCAGGCGGCGGGCATCAGCTACGAGGCCCTGTGCCTGCAGCTGCTGGCCAGCGCCAGTCTCGACAACCCCTTGCCCGCCGCCCCGGCCCTGACCGCAGCCGGGCCCGCCGCGCTGTAAAGCCATGAACCCGACCCCCGCCCCGCCGCTCGACGTGCGCCTGATGGACGGCGCCGCGACTGCCCTGTTGCTGCTCGCCGTCGCGCTGGCGCTGGTGGCGTTGGGCGGCTGGTTGCTGCGCCAGCCGCTCTGGAGCCTAGGCACCGTGGTGGTGCAAGGCCAGGTGCAGCACCAGCGCGCCGCCGCCTTGCAGGCGCACCTGGCCGGGCGGGTGCAAGGCAATTTGCTGACGATCGATTTGCAGCAGGTGCAGCTGCTGCTGCAAGGCGCGCCGTGGGTGCGCCACGCCGTGGTGCAGCGCCAGTTGCCCAACCGCCTGCACGTGACCATCGAAGAGCACCAGCCCGTGGCTTGGTGGGGGCAGGCTGGGGGCACACGCTTGCTCAACGAGCACGGCGAGGTGTTCGAGGCCGAGCCCGATGAGGCGCAGGGCCTGCACTGGAGCGTCTTGTCCGGCCCCGCCGAGCGCGCCCCGCAGGTGCTCGAGTTCTACCGCACTGTGCAGCCCGTGCTCGCGCGCCAGGGTTGGGGCATCGCGCAGCTGGCGCTCGACGAGCGCGGCAGTTGGCGCGCCGTGCTCGACGATGGCGTGCGCATCGAGATCGGGCGCGGCAGCGCCACGCAGTTGCTGCAGCGCTTCGAGCAGTACGCCCAGACCGTGCCGGCGCTGCTGCAGCACTACGGCGGGCGGCCGCTGGAAAGCGCCGATCTGCGCCACCCCGACGGCTACGCCCTGCGCATCCGGGGCGTGAGCACGCTGGCCGAACTGCAGCT
>Ga0208100_100718_pt1 | contig 11786 bp, 10 predicted proteins | sample SubbioR11_8A_Aug_FD_184817 | JGI IMG/M metagenome (GOLD analysis project Ga0208100, IMG submission 184817) | Serpentinite rock and fluid subsurface biosphere microbial communities from McLaughlin Reserve, California, USA - CR11_8A_Aug (SPAdes) | ecosystem: Environmental > Terrestrial > Deep... | reverse complement strand
GCCGCCGTGCAGCAACCGCTCGAGCGCCTGCGCGCGCACCCGGTGCTGGACCGGGTTGTCGTGCACTTCGCCGAGCAGCACCACCGGCCGCAACGCCAGCGCCCGCGCCAGCTCGTCGGCGTTGAACGGCGCGGCGCCGTCGTGCGGCGGCGTCGCGCAGGCGGCAAGCGGCGCCACGGCGACGGCCGCGAGCAGCCGGCGCCGGGCAGTTTGCTGGGACGGCATCGGCGCATCGTAGCCGGGCGCGCCCAGCGGCCGAACCGCGCTGCGGCCGCGGCCCGATAAGCTAGCGAAATCCCCTAATCCAGGTTGTCGCCATGGAAGTCGTCTTTTTGTTCGGATTGATCTTGCTGAATGGCCTGTTCGCGATGTCGGAGATCGCGCTCGTCGCCTCGCGCCGGGCGCGGCTGCAGGCGCTGGTCGACGAAGGCGACGCCGGTGCGGCGGCGGCGCTGGCGCTCAACGAGCACCCGACCCGGTTCCTGTCGACGGTGCAGGTCGGGATCACCTCGATCGGCATCCTGTCCGGCATCGTCGGCCAGGCCGCCTTCGCCGACCCGCTGGCGGCCTGGGCCGACCAGTTCGACCTGATCGACGTCGAGACCTCGCAGGTGATCGCCACCGCGCTGGTGGTGGTGCTCGTGACCTACTTCTCGATCGTGTTCGGCGAACTGGTGCCCAAGCGCATCGGCCAGCTCTCGCCCGAACGGATCGCGCGCCTGGTGGCGCGGCCGATCCGCGGTCTGGCGGCGATCGCCAACCCCTTCGTGCGGCTGCTGACGGTCTCCACCGAGTTGCTGCTGCGCCTGCTCGGCGTGCGCACGACGGCCGAGAACGCGGTCACCGAGGAGGAGATCCACGCGCTGATCGAGGAGGGCAGCGAGAGCGGCGTGATCGACGAGCAGGAGCGCGCGATGGTGCGCAACGTGTTTCGCCTCGACGACCGCCAGATCGCCAGCCTGATGACGCCGCGCTCGGAGATCGTCGCCCTCGACCTCGACGACGGCATCGAGGCCAACCTGAAGAAGGTGGTCGAAAGCGACCACGCGCGCTTCCCGGTGTGCCGCGGCAGCCTGCACGACGTGGTCGGCGTGGTCAGCGCGCGCCAGCTTCTCAAGCAGTCGGTGCAGGGCGGCCGCATGGACCTGACCGCGGCGCAGGAGCCGGCGGTGTTCGTGCCCGAGTCGCTGACCGGCATGGAGCTGCTCGACAACTTCCGCGCCAGCGCCGCGCACGTGGCGCTGGTGGTCGACGAGTACGGCGAAGTCCAGGGGCTGGTGACGCCGCAGGACCTGTTCGAGGCGATCGCCGGCGAGTTCAAGACGCCACGCCAGGAGGACGCCTGGGCGGTGCAGCGCAAGGACGGCTCGTGGCTGCTCGACGGCCTGATCCCGGTGCCCGAGTTGAAGGATCGCCTGCACCTGGACAGCGTGCCGGAAGAAGACCTCGGCCGCTACAACACGCTGTCCGGCATGCTGATGCTGCTGCTCGGCCGCGTGCCGCACACCGCCGACGTCGCCGAGTGGGAAGGCTGGCGCTTCGAGATCGTCGACATGGACCACAAGCGCATCGACAAGGTGCTGGCGACGCAGATCACGACGCCGGAGGCGCCGACTCCCGCCTGAGCGGTTGCCGTCGCACAGCGGCGACGGCACGCTCGGCGACCCGCTTCCGGAGGCGACAAAGCACGCGCCCGGCGAACCGCATCGGATGCGACGTCCTCAGGTCCGCCGCGCCGCGCCGAGTTCCTGCTCGCGCCGCGGGTTACGGCGCTCGCGAGGCGGCACGCATTCTCGACCTGCCGATGTCGGCGGTGCGCAAGCGCAGCTTCGGCCTGCCTGGCTGACGACACCGCGGGCAGCACCGGCGCCTTGCCGCAGTGATTGCGGACTCACCGGCGCCGCCGGCAGCGGGTCGCAGGAAGTCGGCTCGATCCGCGGTCGCGGACCGATAATCTTCCGCTTGCGACTGCCTCGACCACTTCCCCGGAGGAACGATGCCCGGCTTCACGTTTGCGTCTGCCCTGCGCGCCCTCGCCGTCGTGCTGCTCGCCGCGCTGCTTGCCGCGCCGGCGCTCGCCGACGGCCGGACGATCCGCGTCCTGGTGGGCTTTCCCGCCGCCGGCGGCACCGACGCCATCGCGCGCATGCTGGCGCAGCGGCTCAAGGAGGAACTGGGCGCGCCGGTGATCGTCGAGAACCGGCCGGGCGCCGGCGGCCAACTCGCGGCACAGGCGCTCAAGGCCGCGGCACCCGACGGCACCACCTACCTGCTGTCGCACGACCACACGATCAGCATCGTGCCGCTGGTGGTCAAGGACCCGGGCTTCGATCCGGCGCGCGACTTCGTGCACGTGGCGGGCTTCGCGACTTTCGTCAACGCGCTGGCGGTGGCGGCGGCGCTGCCGCCGACGAGCTTTGCCGACTACGTCGGCTGGGTGCGCGCGCAGCCGGGCGGCCGCTCGGCGATCGGCGTGCCGGCGCCGGCGTCGGTGCCCGAGTTCCTGGTGCGCGAGATCGGCGGCCGCTTCGGCCTCGATCTCGTGGCCGCGCCCTACCGCGGCAGCGCGCCGATGCTCGGCGATCTGTTCGGCGGCCAGATCCCGGCGGCGATCGCCTCGGTGCCCGAGCTGCTGGAGCCGCACCGCGCCGGCCGGCTGCGCGTGGTGGCGGTGCTCGGCGCGCAGCGCCAGAGCGCGCTGCCCGAGGTGCCGACCTTCGCCGAACTGGGGCTGGCCGGCTTCGAGGACGTGCCGTACTACGCATTCTTCGCGCCGGCCGGCACGCCGCAAGCCGAGCTCGACCGCTTCGCCGCCGCGCTGGCGCGGGTGATCGCGCAGCCGGCCACGCGCGACAAGCTCACCGGCTTGGGCCTGGCGGTGCAGTTCATGCCGCAGGCGCAGATCGAACGCCGCGAGCGCGCCTACTCGGCGGCCTGGGCGCGCATCATCCGGCGCAGCGGCTGGCGGCCGCAGTAGGCCGCGCGCGGCGTGAGGTCGGACACAGAGCGGGTGCGAGTCAAGCGCAGCGTCGTCGGCCGCTGCAATGAAACCTCCCGGCGTGTCATCCCCGCCCCCGACAAAGACGCTCGGGGGCAGGCTTCAGCGGGGATCCAACGGCGCAGCGAAGCTGGGCTCCCGCTGCAGCCTGCCCCCGCGAAGCTTGTCCCCGCGAAAGCGGGGAGCGGGGGCGGGAACGACGATGGGTTCCCGCTTTCGCGGGAACGACACGAGCGAGTTCGAGCGACACCGCCGGTTTCATGCGTCGCGGGTCGCGCGCAGCGCAGTGGAGCAACTGAAATGAAGCGCCGCCGCCTCCTGCAGGGCGCCGCCGGCTGCGGCGCCGCCCTCGCCCTGCCCGCCAAGGCGGCGGCCGCGCAGGCGGCCGCACCGAAGGTCTTCCGCTGGGCTTTTCCGGCGGCCGAGACCGGCTTCGACCCGGCGCAGATCTCCGACCTGTACTCGAACTACGTCGTCTCGCACATCTTCGAGTCGCCGCTGCAGTACGACTTCCTGGCGCGGCCGGCGCGCATCGTGCCGCGCACCGCCGCCGCCATGCCCGAGGTGTCCGACGAGTTCCGCAGCTTCACGCTGCGCATCCGCCCCGGCATCTACTTCCAGGACGACCCGGCCTTCGGCGGCCGCAGCCGCGAACTGACCGCCGCCGACCACGTGTTCCAGATCAAGCGCATCGCCGACCCGCGCTGGAAGAGCCCGCTGTGGCCGTCGCTGGAGACCTCGAAGATCATCGGCCTGGCCGAGCTGCGCCGCGCCGCCGCCGGCGGCAGCTTCGACTACGCGCGCCAGATCGACGGCCTGCGCCTGCTCGACCGTTACACGTTTCGCGTTCGCCTGGCCGAGCCGAGCCCGCGCTTCGCCGACATCTTCACCGACGCGCGCCTGACCGGCGCCGTCGCGCACGAGGTGGTCGCCGCCTACGAGCGCGACATCATGGCCAAGCCGGTCGGCACCGGCCCGTTCCGGCTCGCCGCCTGGACCCGCGCCTCGCGCATCGTGCTCGAGCGCAACCCGGGCTACCGCGACGAGTTCTACGACGCGCAGCCGGCGGCCGACGACGCCCGCGGGCAGGCGATCGCCGCGCAACTGCGGGGCCGCCGCCTGCCGATGGTCGACCGCGTCGAGCTGTCGGTGATCGACGAGGCCCAGCCGCGCTGGCTCGCCTTCCTCAACGGCCAGCAGGACACGGTCAACGTGCCGCTCGAGTTCATCAACGTCGCTGCCCCGGGCGGCCAACTGGCGCCGGCGCTGGCGCGCCAGGGCATCGTGCTCGAGCGCGCGATCAACCCGGACGTGGTGATCACCTTCTTCAACATGGACCACCCGGTGGTCGGCGGCTACACGCCCGAGCAGGTGGCGCTGCGGCGCGCGATCAGCCTCGGCTACAACATCGACGAGGAGATCCGCCTGATCCGGCGCGGCGCGATGATGCCGGCGCAATCGCCGGTGCCGCCGCTCACCAGCGGCTACGACCCGGGTTTCGTGAGCGAGATGGGTCGCTTCGACCGCGCCCGCGCGCGTGCCCTGCTCGACATCTTCGGCTTCGTCGACCGCGACGGCGACGGCTGGCGCGAGCGGCCCGACGGCTCGCCGCTGCTGCTCGAGATCGCCACCGAGACCGGCCAGATCGACCGCCTGTTCAACGAGCTGTGGAAGCGCCAGCTCGACGCCCTCGGCCTGCGCGTGGCGTTCCGGCCGGCGCAGTGGCCCGAGAACCTGAAGAACGCGCGCGCCGGGCGCCTGATGATCTGGATGCTCGGCAATACCGCCACCACGCCGGACGCCGACGCCTTTCTCGCCTTCGGACTGAGCCGCAACATCGGCGCCGGCAACTTCGCGCGCTTCAACCGGCCCGAGTTCGACCGCCTGTACGACACCCAGCGCCGCCTGCCCGACGGGCCGCAGCGCAACGCCGTGATCCGCGAGCTCAAGCGCCTGTTCGTGGTCTGGATGCCGTACAGATTTCACGGCCACCGCTTCCTCAACGACGTCTGGCATCCGTGGCTGATCGGCTACCGCCGCCATCCGTTCGCGCGCGACTTCTTCAAGTGGATCGACGTCGACGGCAGCGAGCGCGAACGGCGCGGCGCGCGTGCCTGAACCGGCGCCGTCGCGACCCGCCATGACCGACGTCTGCGCGCGCCGCGATTTCCTGCGCACCGGCGCCGCGGCTGCCGCCGCCGGCCTGCCGGCCGGCGCGGCTGCCGCCGCCGGCGGCGCGGCGCGCACGCTGCGCGTGGCCTTCCCGGTCGCCGAGACCGGCTTCGATCCGGCGCAGGTGCAGGACCTGTACTCGCGCACGGTGATCGGCCACATCTTCGATGCGCCGCTCGAGTACGACTACCACGCGCGGCCGGCACGCCTGCGGCCGAACACGCTGGCGGCGATGCCCGAGGTCTCGGCCGACTCGCGCACCTTCACCTTCCGCCTGCGGCCGGGCATCGCGTTCGCCGACGACCCTGCCTTCGGCGGCCGGCCGCGCGAACTGGTCGCCGCCGACTACGTGTACTCGTGGAAGCGGCTGTACGACCCGCGCTGGAAGAGCCCGATGCTGTTCGTGCTCGAGAACAGCCGCGTGCTCGGTCTGTCCGAACTGCGCGCCGCCGCGCTCAAGGGCCGCACCGCCTTCGACTACCAGCGCGAGGTCGACGGCCTGCGCGCGCTCGACCGCTATACGCTGCAGGTGCGGCTGGCGGCGCCGAACCCGCGCTTCGTCTACCACTTCGCCGACGCCTCGGTGTTCGGCGCCGTCGCGCGCGAAGTGGTCGAGGCCTACGGCGAGCGGATCATGGAGCGGCCGGTCGGCACCGGCCCGTTCCGCCTGGCGGCGTGGACGCGCTCATCGCGCATCGTGCTCGAACGCAATCCCGGCTACCGGCCCGACACCTACGACTTCGAGGCCGCCGCCGACGCGCCCGAGCTGGCAGCCCAGACGCGCGCCTTGCGCGGGCGGCGGCTGCCGCTCGTCGACCGGGTCGAGATCACGGTGATCGAGGAGTCGCAGCCGCGCTGGCTCGCCTTCCAGCAGGGGCGGCTCGACCTGCTCGACCCGGTGCCGGTCGACCTGGCACGCCTGGCGGCGCCGCGCGGCCGGCTGGCGCCGTTCCTGCAGCAGCGCGGCGTGCAGTTGCGGCTGACGCCGATGTCGGATGTCGCGCTCAGCTACTTCAACATCGACCACCCGGTGGTCGGCGGCTACACGCCGGCGCGGGTGGCGCTGCGGCGCGCGGTGGCGCTCGGTTTCGACGGCGCCGAGTACATCCGTTCGATCTTCAGCGGCTTCGGCGTGCCGGCGCAGTCGCCGTTCGTGCCCGGCACCTTCGGCTTCGACCCGGCCTGGCGCACGACCATGTCGAGCCACGATCCGGCGCGGGCGCGGGCGCTGCTCGACACCTTCGGCTGGCTCGACCGCGACGGCGACGGCTGGCGCGAGACGCCTGAAGGCGACAGGCTGGTGCTGGAACTGGCCGCCAGCAACAGCCAGCGCGAGCGCAGCGCCAACGAGCTGTGGCGCAAGTTCATGGCGGCGATCGGCCTGAAGATCGAGTTTCGCATCGCCCAGTGGCCGGAGCTGCTGCGCCAGTCGATGGCCGGCCAGCTCATGATGTGGGGCTATTCGTGGCAGGTCGGCCAGCCCGACAGCGACACGATCTTCGGCATGGGCTACGGGCCGAACGTGCTGGCGATCAACGATGCGCGTTTCGACCTGCCCGCCTACAACGCGCTGTTCGAGCGGCAGCGGGTGCTGCCCGACGGCGCCGAGCGGCTGGCGCTGCTGCGCGAGGCCTCGCGCCTGCTGGTCGCCTACATGCCCTACCTGCTGCACATGCACCGGGTCAACGTCGATCTGGCGCAGCCCTGGGTGATCGGCTACCGGCGCCATCCGTTCAGCACCCGCGGCTGGTGCTGGATCGACGTCGATCCGCAGCGGCGGGAGTCGGCATGAGCGCGCACGGCCGCTCCGAAGCGCTCATCCTGGAGCGCGCAGCGCGGAAGGTAGTCCAGCGAGCCCGCCGGGCCGCCCCAAGGGCGATCGCCCTCCCGCACAGCGCGAGGGCAGTCCAGTGAGCGGCGCGGCGCGGCGCCCGATCGGGCTGGCCACGATCCTGCGCCTGGCGATGGCGCTGCAGCTCGGCGCCGGCTTCCTGCTCGGCCTGTGGCTGCTGCCCGAAGGCGCACCGCTGTGGCAGGCGGCGCTGATTGCGCTGGCGCTGCCGCCGGCGGCAACCGCTGCCGTGCTCGCGCTCGAGACGGCGGTGGCCGAATGGGTCGACCCCGGCGCACCGCGCGCGCCGCCGGCGCGGCTGCTGCGCGCCTGGGCCGGCGAGACCTGGTGCCACCTGCGTGTGTTCGCCTGGCGCCAGCCGTTCGCGGCCGGCTTTCCCGAGCCGGCGCTGGCCACGGACCCGCAGCGGCCGGCGCTGCTGCTGCTGGCCGGCTACGTGTGCAATCGCGCGGTCTGGCAGCCGCTGCTCGCCAGCGGCCGGCTCGGCCAGTGCAACGTCGCCACGGTCGACCTGTTGCCGGTGTTCGGCCCGATCGACCGCTATGCGCAGAGCATCGACGCCGCCATCGACCGGCTGCGCGCCGCCACCGGCGCCACGCGCGTGACGCTGGTGTGCCACAGCATGGGCGGGATCGCGGCGCGCGACTATCTGCGCCGGCACGGCGACAGCGCGATCGAGCGCGTGATCACGATCGGTTCGCCGCACCACGGCACGATCTTCGGCTCGCTCGGATACGGCGCCAACGCGCGCCAGATGGCGCGCGGCTCGGCCTTTCTCACCGCGCTTGCCGCCGCCGAGGACGGGCCGCTGCGCCGGCGCTTCGTGTGCATCGCCAGCAGCGACGACAGCCTGGTCGTGCCGCGCGCCAGCCCGCTGCTGCCGGACGCCGAGCACCGGCTGGTCGACGGCGTCGGCCACCTGGCGCTGCTCGAGGACGAGCGGGTCTGGGATCTGATCGTGGCCGCGGTCAGACCGCGAGCAGCGATCGCCACCGCTTAGCTCTTGCGCGAGGTCTTGGCCATGAACAGCGTCGGCGCGGACTGCACCGCGTCGCTGCCGCACTTCGGGCAACGATGCGGCAACTCGTGTTCGGCGATGCGCTCGACGCGCTCGAACACCTCGCCGCACTTCTCGCAGCGGTACTGGTAGGTGGGCATGGCGCGCTTCTCCCTGTTGATCGTCGAACGCGCCGGCCTCGTAGTTCCGCGCGGTGGTGGTGTTGGCCTGCGACAACGAGATCGTCCCGCTGCACACGCGCCTGCCGGTGAAAGCGGTGCCCGAGACCATCTCGGTTGTGTACACTGTTTTCGTGTACACGACCCCAAAGCGATTCAGACATGAAAAACATCACGTTGAGCGCCGACGAGGAACTGATCGAAGCCGCCCGGGCACGCGCGCGCGCCGAGCACACGACGCTGAATGAGGAGTTCCGTCGCTGGCTCAGAACCTACGCGCTGCGCGAGCAGCAGGCTGCGGAAGCGCTCGCCGTGATGCGCGAGTTGCAGGGCAAGCTTCGCGTCGGTCGCAAGCTGACGCGGGAAGAGATGAATGAGCGTTGACAGCTTCATCGACACCAACGTCTTCATCTACCAGCTCGAAGGCCTTGATGCGGACAAGGCGGCCCGGGCCGAGCGGTTGATCGCGCACGGGATCGCAACCGGGACCGCCTGCATCAGCTTTCAGGTAGTGCAGGAGTGCCTGAACACGGCGCTGCGCAAGGCACGAACGCCGTTGAGTGCCCACCAGGTCCGGACCTACCTGCAATCTGTCCTGGCGCCTCTGTACCGCGTGCAGCCGAGCACCCGCCTGTACCGCGCGACGCTGGATCTGCAGGGTCGCTACCGCCTGAGCTTCTACGACAGCCTGATCGTCGCCGCGGCGCTGGATGCAGGCTGCACCCGGCTCTACAGCGAAGACCTGCAAGACGGCCAGCGGATCGAGGCACTGACGATCGAGAATCCGTTCCAGGGCTGAGCGGCTGTGAGCGCACACGCGCCGATCAGAAGTGGATCCCGCGCATCAGATTCGCGAACGCGATCTGGTCGGCGCTCGCCTTCGCCTTCTCGCCTTCCTTCGCGCCCTTGGCGGCATCCGAGTCCGGGAACATGCGAAACGCGGTGTTCATCGCGATCTGCGCCACCTTCGGTGCCGCGGCGTGCAGGATCTGGCCGAAGATCCCGAGCCGGGTGGCGATGCGCACCGGCTTGTAGACGATCGCCTGCACGATCAGGTCGGCGGCCTCTTCAGGGCTGAGGGTGGGCACGTTCTGGTAGATCTTGGTCGGCGCGATCATCGGCGTGCGCACCAGCGGCATGTTGATCGTCGTGAAAGTGACGCCGACGTCGATGAACTCGCTCGCCGCGCAGCGCGTCCAGGCGTCCAGCGCCGCCTTGCTGGCGACGTAGGCTGAGAAGCGCGGCGCGTTGGTCAGCACGCCGATCGAGCTGATGTTGACCACGTGGCCGCGGCGCCTGGCTGCCATCTGCGGCAGCAGGCCGAGGGTCACGCGCAGGCAGCCGAAATAGTTCAACTGCATCGTGCGCTCGAAGTCGTGGAAGCGCTCGTAGCTGGACTCGATGCCGCGGCGAATCGAGCGGCCGGCGTTGTTCACCAGCACGTCGACGCCGCCGTGGTTCTCGACCAGCCACGCCACCAGCCGGTCGCAGCCGTCCAGGTCGGCGAGGTCGGCCGCGAAGGTGACGACGCGGCCGCCGTTGCCGTTTTCGCTGGCGGCGAGCGCGGTCTCGATCTCCTTCTTCGCCGCCTCGAGCTTGTCTTGCTCGCGGCCGACGATCACCGTGGTCGCGCCGGCGGCGGCGATCTTGTGCGCCGCCGCCAGGCCGATGCCCGAGGAGCCGCCGGTCACCAGCACCACCCGCCCGCCGACCTGCCCCTTGAGGGTGCGGTCGATGAACAGATCCGGGTCGAGGTTGCGTTCCCAGTAGTCCCACAGCCGGTAGGCGTAGTCCTCCAGGCGCGGGCACTCGATCCGGCCCTTGAGCAGTGCTGAGGCCTGCCGGCAGTCGAAGCGGGTCGGGTAGTTGACGAAGGTCAGCAGATCGTCGGGCAGGCCGAGATCCTTGATCACCGCGTTCTTCAACCGCCGCACCGGGGTCAGCGACAGCATGCCCTTCTTGACGCTGCCAGGGATGAAGCCGAGCAGCGCCGCGTTCACGCGCAGCGTCATCTGCGGCGCGTGCGCGGCGCGCGCGAAGATGTTGAGCACGTCGCCGACTCGGTACGGCGTCGGGTCGACGATGTGGAAGGCGCGCCGGTCCTGGTCCTTGACATGGGCGATGTGGTCGATCGCGTCGACCACGAAGTCCACCGGAACGATGTTGATCCGTCCGCCCTCGATGCCGACCGTCGGCATCCACGGCGGCAGCGCCGCGCGCAGGCGCTGGATCAGCTTGAAGAAGTAGTAGGGACCGTCGACCTTGTCCATCTCGCCGGTGCGCGAGTCGCCGACCACCAGCCCCGGCCGGTACACGCGCCAGGCGCCCCTGACTTCCCGGCGCACGATCTTCTCGCTGTCGTGCTTGGTGGCGAAGTACGGGTGCTCGAGATTCTCGGCCTCGTCGAACATGTCCTCGCGGAACACGCCCTCGTACAGGCCGGCGGCGGCGATGCTGGAGACGTGCTGGAACACGCCGGCCTTGAGCTCGTTGGCGAGTTGCACCGCGTTGCGCGTGCCGTCGACGTTGGCGACGATCTGGGCCGGCGCGTCGGCCTTCAGGTCGTAGACCGCCGCCAGGTGGAAGAAGTGATCGATGCGGCCGGCGAGCGCCTTGATCTCGCTCCTGGCCAGACCGAGCATCGGCTGCGCGAGGTCGCCGGCCACCGGCCGGGCGCGCGCCTCGGTCGCGTTCCAGTAGGCGAGCAGCTCGGCCAGCTTGTCGCGGCTTTCGGGCCGCAGCAGGAAGTGCACCGTGGCGCCGCGCCGCGCCAGCAGCTTCTTGACCAGACGTTTGCCGATGAAGCCGCTCGCCCCGGTGACGAAGTACTCCATGACTGTCCCCTCGCTCTGGCGCACGGCCCTGTCGACCGTCGCCGTTGTTGTTCTGGTCCGGATGGCCGTCGCAGCGCCGGCGCTGCCGCCGCCGGCCTGCCGTAGGGCGCGGCGATTATAGGAGCGCGGGTGCGCATGGATAGAGCAGCGCCTCTAGCGAATTAGTGCCCGCCGTCGAGGCCCGCTTCCTACACTGGTTGCCATCGACAATTCGACCGTTACGTTGCGAAAGGAGCACACATGGTCAGGAAACTGAAGGCGATTGCCAAGCACAAGGATGACAGCCACCTGGCGGCCGCGATCAAGGACTCGGCGCAACAGATCTGGCTCGCCGGCCTCGGCGCCTACGCCAAGGCCCAGGAAGAAGGGCAGAAGGTGTTCAACGCCCTGGTGCGCGAAGGCAATTCGCTGCAGAAGCGCACCATGCGCATCACCGAGGACAAGATGAACGAGGTCACGACGCGCGTGGGCAAGCTCGCCGGCGGGCTGCAGAAGCAGGCCAACGGCACCTGGGACAAGCTCGAGACCGTGTTCGAGGAGCGCGTCGAGCGCGCGCTGACGCGCCTGGGCGTGCCGACCAACAAGGAGATCGGCGAACTCACGCAGCGGGTCGAGGAGCTGACCGCCAGCGTGCAGAGGCTCTCCGGCGGGCGCGCCGTCGCGCGCAAGGCGGCACCGCGCAAGCGCGCTGCGACCAAGAAGGCGGCGGCAGCCTGAGGGCGGCCTGCGCCGCCGGTTGCCGCGGCAACCGGCG